>Ga0179593_1526504_pt1 | contig 12352 bp, 20 predicted proteins | sample CZODoug2_1_08_16_FD_185931 | JGI IMG/M metagenome (GOLD analysis project Ga0179593, IMG submission 185931) | Vadose zone soil fungal communities from Angelo Coast Range Reserve, California, USA - CZODoug2_1_08_16fungal (PacBio error correction) | ecosystem: Environmental > Terrestrial > Soil >...
GGGGGGGAAAGGCGACCTACAAGTTTTGGGGGGGTGTAGGGGTGCCCATGGAGAGCCTGGAAAAAGCAAAAAAAAGTACCAAAGCAAAGGAGGGGGGGAAACAGCCTCTTTTATGTTAGGGGGGAGAAAAAGAGACCGTTTAAGTGCCCGGAAGAGCCCAAAAGAATTAACTGCACACAAACAGTCGGAGAAAGGGGAATAAAAGAAAAGGTAAAGTAGATCAACAACAAGAATGTCCCCTGGGGGGGGGCTTGATTGGAAATATCTATAAAAAAAAAAGGGGAAATTGTAGGGGAACGACGGGGGGTCCAAAAAGGGGGGAAGACGTTCCGTCCACAATGTGGCGGTATGATGGGTGCGGAACAAGCAAGCTGGGGCAAAAAGATTGGGGAAAGGGGAATGCCACATCCCGCAAAAGTGAAAAACGGTTAATTTATTAGGGCGGGGAAAAAGTAGAAAGGTTGGTCCGTTGAGGGTCGTTGTTCTGAATGGGCCCAAAAAAAAAACCCGGCGGAAGAGTGTAAAAATGGACCTTGTTCACCCCTTGTCGGGAGTTTTTACGCTCGCAGAAAACATCCCGTTGAAAGGGGCGAGAAAAAGGAATCCGGGGGATGAAAGAGAGCTTGTGCAAAAAGAAAGAATCGACCAAACCCAAGAAAACACGCAAAACTCTCGGACCCGGACAAGCACACACGGAGGCCAAAAAAAGGCGACAACAAGGGGGGGACGCGTGTTGGAGGGACACCACCGCGGAGGTGACGAATCGGTCGAGCGAAAAAGTCCCGGGGTATTTTGCGTGGGAAAGGTCAGGGTCTTCCAACCCGAGGGGTGGAGGAAAAGGGGGGGGGGGTTGTAAATCAAGAAGAGAAGACCTCCCCGACGCCCCGTTGGGAAAAAAAACAGACCAACTAGAGAATAGATAAATCTAGCAGAAACCCGGAAAAAGCACTAAAACCCGGGGGGTTACGCGGGAGTCTTTTTGAAAAAAGGGGTGGGAAAACCGGGGGAAACTTGGCAGGAAAAAAAAAAATTGCCGCGACCTAGCCTTGTAAACTAAACTGCGGGGCCCACAAAAAAAAGGGTGGACTTCAAAACCGAACGGCGGGTCCTACGAAAGAAAGCCCAAACCCAAAAAAAGGCCCGAAAAGAAAAGGCAAAGACGAGTGCTTTCCAGGCGGAAAAGGAATCGGCATAAGTCAAATTGGATGTTCAGGGGGGGGGGTCGATGGCAGTGACACCGGTGGGGAAAAACGGGGGGGTGGAAGGGGGGAAAGGAAACCTGGGGGCCATAACACTACCAAGGAAGGCGAAACACACCGGGTGCGAAAGTAGAAAATTTTCCTCAATTTGGGGGGGGATGGAACATGAAGGGACGTACTTTAACGTAGAAACAGAGGGGGGGAGGCTCCAGAGGAATCAGTACAGACCGGTTAAAAGTAACAAAGATAGGAAAGACTTGCGCTGGAAAAACTGGGAAGTATCGACAAGCATTGAGGTTTGGCAGGGAAAAACACTGGACCTGGATGAAAGTGACATTTTGGGTGGCGCCGCGAAAATTGAGTGGGGACGACAGGGGGGAGGGAACCCGGTGTAAAGGCAATAGGAACGACATGTAACCGGTTAAAAAAAATCACAAATTGTGTGTAAGGAAAGGTGGGATTGGGGGCCCTTAACCGAAGGGGGAAGGGGAAAAGCAGGGCCAAAGGAGGACCGCGTGGGCAACCAACAATCAGGACAGAACCCAGTGGACTTGGTACCCGAAAAAAAACGGTGGGAAGGAACGGGACGGAACGTGAATGGGCGTAAACAAAGGGAAAACCTCAACTACGCAGTTTGGAAAACAAGTGAGGGGAGGGGGCGGAGAAGAGGGAAAGTTAAAAATCACACGGCCATTCGCCGGACCCGGTAGCAAAAAACCGACAGGAAAGGGAAAAACAATCCTAATCTTTTTCCAATAACGAAACAAAGGGGGGGAGTAAGGTAAATCAGCAAATCCGGGTAGAGTAAGCACCCGTCGGCCAAAAGGAGGGTCAGGGTACGAAAGTAATCAGTTAGGAAAAGAGGAGGAAAATCAGCCAAAAAAAAAAAGGGGAACGCCAAGGCACGCCGTGGGAAAAAAACGACCGCAACGGGGGGCACGTTTCCCAGGTTCGGTCAATGGAATATTGTTTGCAACCGAAGAGGTGGTTACTCGAAGCGGGAAAAGAGTGGCGGAATCCACTCTTCAAAGAACCGAAGGAAGTCGATTCAGCCTTATGTCCATTTCCAAATAGGAAAAAACCTGACTTAATGCAGGGGGTGTCGCATCACTCCCGGGGTACCAAACCGGAACAGCAGCAAAACGAGGAACAAACCAGGGGGGGGGGAAAAAAGGGGGGGAGCCACCTGGTGGAAACAGTGGCAAAATTTTATATGTGAGTCCCTAACCGAAAAATGGGGACGCCGAGGGAAGGAGACCGGACCCGGGGTACAAATTCAAAAAAAAAAAAAAGGAAGGAGAAGGAAGAGAGAGATGCTAACACGGCCGTGTACGCCAGGATCAGGCAGGAAAAACGAAGGGGATCGTTAAAAGTGAGGCCAAGGTGAAAAAAACGAAAAAAAACGCTTTTTGTTGGCACGGCGGGAGCGCGGGGGGGGAGGAGGGGGGCGAGGGTAAATGCGACAAAAAAAATGGATTTCAAAAAACGCAGAATTGGGGAAGAAGGGGGGGGGACCGAACGACAGGGATCTGGAGGAGGGAGGGAGGAAAAGCAAGGGGAAAAAAGAATCTCGGCATTGAAAACTATACGGGAAAAACCGAACATAACAACGAATTGGCGCGGTTAATAAAAGGCAGGGCGACACTGGCGCTTGTTGCGACTGGCGGCCTGGAAAGATCGGACTTGACGAAAAGACAGTTGAAAAAGACAGGGCGGGCAGGGGGGATGGAAACTTGACGCAGGGGAGGGGTGACCAGCCTCAAAGAAGATAATTGTCGGCGGAAAATGGGGGCTGGTTACGGGGGCCTAAAGAAGGGGGTATCCGGGGCATCAGAGGGAGGGGACGAAAGACATCCCGAAAAAAAGAAACTAGGGTTGGGACGGAACCTTACATTTAAGAAAAGAAAAGGCAACCCACGTAAGTACCAGAAAAAAAAGGGCGCGGGGTACCGCCACTCACTACAAAAGGGTCAGTCCCCTTACATAAAACTAAAAGGCAGGGAAAGGCGCCAAAATCAAAGAAAAAAAATGGGGGGACGGTTGTGTACAGCCGAGGAACTTAGACATCAACAAAGAACACGTCACCGCAGGGGTCAGCCCTAGGCACACCCAAAAGGAAGCCGGGGGAATTGATGCGGCCAAAGGAAAACTAAAGTAGGGCGAAGAAAAGAAAACTACATCTTTGACGAAAGCTAACAGGTGTGTCAAGGGAAAAACAAATCAACTTCTGGATGTCAGGGGGCGGCAGCCTGACCTGGGAAAAAGGTAAATATTCAAAAAGGGGGCCATTGAAAAAAAGAAAGAAAAGAGAAGGGGGGGGATGAAGAAATTGGGGGCTTTCCACGTTGGGAAATAACAGGAAAAACGGGAGGACTTGGATACGGGATCACAAAAGGGAAAGAAAAGCGAAAAGGAGATCACGTAAGAAAAAAAAAGGGAGTTGCCGGATGGGGAGGGGGAAAGGGGGGTTGCACTAAGGGGGGCAGTCGGCCCGTACAACGTGAAGGGGCGAAGGGGAAGCCAAGGTCACGGCGAAAAGGGGGGAGAGAAGGGAAAAACTACGGAAAACAGAAATACAGACGGGACAACAGGGAACGACCGGCCGGGGGGGGCTTCTTTCAGGGGGAAATCGAGGGGGAAAGCAATTGGGAGTGGTTCGCGCGGAGAAACCAGGCAAAGGGAGTCGAAGAAAAAGGGAAGAAACCGGATGCAAAAAACCTTAAAAAAAAAAAGGGTTTACCTTTGAATACACAAAACAAAATAAGGGGAAAAAACGCGCGCCAGGAATTAAGAAAAAGGGAAGCGCAAGGTGGGAAAAACCCCGGAAGGCCCTCGGGCAGCCAGGAAAGGTGACGGAGAGCGGGTCTGTGGAGGTTTGTGGGGGGTAAGGGAGTAGAAATTTATGTAAAAACAAAAAAAAAAGAGGGAGCAATTGATTAAAAAAGGTGGGGAGGGGAGGTTGATGGCCCTCGGGCTTTTAACGACGCCCGAAAAATTAAAACTCGTTTCCCAAGGGGGGGGAGGGGGACCTCAAAAAAACAATGCCTAACAAAAAAAAAAAAAAAAAAAAAAAGGAACCAATTAGAACAATGGGAAGGAAAGAATTCGCTGGAAACAAAGGCTGAAGCGGGTGTGTTAACTCGTGCCCGTTGGTGGGTGGGAAAAAACCAGTAATACACGGGGATCCACTAATGAAAAAAGGTTGACGTCCCAACGTCCCAAGTTTCCGGGGGTGGGAAAGGATGGAAGTAATATGCAATCAAGGCTCCAACGAAGGGGTTACCCGAAAACTACGCCAAAAGGGAGGAGGAACGGAAGTCCCCGAATAGAGACGGGGAGGAAGGCCTGGGAAGGGCAGGAATTTTTAAACGTGCGAAAGCCAACAGGAATGAGAAAAGCGGTGCGCAAATTTAAAAAGGGGAAAGGGCGGAAAGTCCCACGTTGATTTCAATCAAAGGAAAAATCGACCTTCGAAAATAACCAACCGGGGGGTCAACGAACAAAGGAAAATCTCAGACGGAAAAGATCTGGAAAACACAAAAAAACAAGGATAGTAGGGAGGAGAGCTCGGGGAGTTAACCGGCTCCCGGTAAATCTAAACCGATGCTTAATCGTAGCTAAAAAAAAAGAATCAACGTGACAGAAAGTACAGGAAGGCCAGCAGCAGGGGGGATGACTGGCGAAAACTTAAAGGATGAAAGGGGCGCACAAAAACTTCGAGTGCCTGCAAAAAAAAAGGGGGGGGCTTTAAAGGGACTTCAGGAAAAAGGCAGTATAAAGAGGAAACTGGGGGGAGCGGGGGGGCATTACCGTCTCGTTTGAACAAAAACCCCGAATTGTCTTGGAGGGGGGGGACGTCCAAAGGTGGAAAGGGAAAGTTTTCCAGCCAAAGTACAGATACGGTATTGAAAAAAACAACCATCCCGCGTCACAAGGGGGTTGGTGAAAAAAAAAACAACGAATGGCCCGCAAAAAAAAAAGAATGCGTGGCAGGAATAGCGGACCGTTTCAGGGGGACAGTCGGTGGGGAAAAAAAGGGGGTTAAAGTTGTCGGGGTTTAAAAAAATTCAAAAAACCTACCTTCACTGCAGCCTGTTAACAATTGGGCGGGAGGGGGGAAAACAAACACCTAAGGGGGTCCGAGGGAAAAAAAAAAAAGAACACCTTTGAATGCAAGGAACATAGCAATTTTGGTGGCAAATACAAGGAAAAAATCATACAAAACCACACACGGAACGCTCTCCCGGGGGAGAGGACCGGGAAGGCCCGAGGCAACAAAAAAAGAACGAGAGGGGGCCCTCCAGCGGGGACGAGAAAACGTGTCAAACCTTCCGGCACCGCGGGAAAGTAATTGTGTGGAGGAAGGGATTAAAAGAGGGATTTGCAGGGGGTGTTGGCGAAAACACTAAAAACGAACAAAGACGCAAAGACACATCGCGAGAACGAAAAAATTCAATGTGGCGGTTGTGATAAAACAGCGAAAGAGGGAACCAGGAAAAAAAAAAAAAGATCACAAGCAAACGAAAAGAAAAAAAAAACAGTAAAAAACACGGGAGTCTCTGGAAAACCACTTTTCACTAAATTTCAGTCCAGGTGAAGGTAACTGGAACCCTTTGGGTCAAGAAGGAAAAAATAGATTGGGCTAAACTCTGAGGGGGTCACCGGGTACTCACACGTTGAAAAAACAAGTACCCTACAGGCAAGCAATAAAAGACACGAACTGCGAAAAAGGGAAGCAAAAACCCTAACAATACGAAACTGCAGGTAAGACCAATTGAAAAGGGGAAAAAAAAAAAAAAAACGGAAAAATTCCTCAAGAAGGTTTGGGGGGAGGGGAAGTAGAGACCAGGGGTCAAAAGGGAAACAAGGTGGGACGTTTGAGTTCAAACGGACCGTTTAATACATGGAGCCCGAAGAAAAAGTTCTCCTTAAAAAAATTCGGTGGGGGGGGCTCACTGGCCGTGAAACATAACTTAAAAAAGGAGGGGTCCCAGGGGAGCCTCACCCAGGGAACCGGTGCATGGGTGAACAGCCAAGGGGGAATGTTTTACCTTCATAAAAAAAAAAAAAGTAAAAGACGGGTGGGTTCGAACCGGGAAGAAAAGGGGGGGACCAAAAAATTGAGGTTTAGGATGCCGTCGGAGAAAAAAGTCACGGAGAGGAAGTTTGAAAACCGACCGAAAATTGCGGGGGAAAAGGGGGCAAACGGTGGTTGAGCGTCCTAGTCAGAAATGAACCGTCAAAAGGGGGTGGGAATGGCAAAAATTTGGCAAAAACGGATGACGAACCAAGGGGGGGACTTCCGCCGTACCAGGAAAAAAACCTGGCTGCAACCCGTGTCAGAGGGGACAAAACATCGGCCCGCGGGAAACGTACCGAGGGGAAGGTCACGTCTTTTGTTAAAAAAAAGGTGGGAAGGGGCCACCTTGTCGCCGAAGGCAAGGGGAGGGGGGGGGGGATAAGATTCCAAAGGGGGAGGACCAAGTCAGGGTCGCCATAGCCCCGGTAACCAAAAAAAAAAACCACTAAACTGGAGGAGAGAAACCAAAGGGGGGGGGAGAAACAAAAAACCAGGGTGCGTAAAGGGGACCAGCAAAGCCAGTGACTCGGGAGGCAAACTTTGGGAAAGTGGGGGGGGGGTACCGAGTCATGAGCCAGAAGGAGAAGGACGAATCCTCCAAGGGGACCGGCCCCAGGGGCTGAAGGAAGGGAGAAACCGAGTGGTTAACCGGAGGGAAAGGGCTTAGTAGTGGGTCAAAGGGCGAATTTTTCAAAAACAACTGCTTTGTTCAGACGAGGAAGGAGTCAGACATCGTTTAGGGGAAGGTGCCGGAAAACCTTCTAGGGAAGCCGAAGGGAGTCTTGCGGAAAATCCCTATGCCAAGGGAGGGCCTTGAAAAAAGCCTGGCTGGCATCAACCGAAGAAAAAAAAAAAAATCCTCCTAGCCCGCCGGATTAAAACCGCAAAACCCCTGGTGTTTCGAGGGGAGGAAAAAAGTGAAGGGGGACCCAATTTGGATGAAGGGGGGGGTCGATCAACTCTCCGAAAGGGACCTACACCCTTAAAGGATAATACACGGATTTTAGAGAAAGATAAAAAAGAAAGGTAAACACCAAAAAACCAAACGGAGTGAGAAAAAGATGCCTAAAGAAAAAAAAAAAAATTGGTTCTCACGTGAAAAATCTGACGGACCACCAGGGCGAGGGTCCACAAATGAATTGAAATTCGGGTCACCCGAAAACAGCGGTTGGGGAAGGGCGGCGCTCGGCAGGAGTTTAGAAAAAGGAAGCGACAGCAAGAAAGTTCAGCTCAACTTTACATAAGGATTCTAAATAACAGGGCAGTCAAGGATAGAAGGGGATGAGGAACAGCTGGAAAAAGGGAGGAAAAAAAGAATGGAGGGAGCAGGAAAACAACTCTAAAAGGAGGGGATGGATTAAAATAAGCGAAAGGGCGGGGGCTCCGCTCAAACTGGAAAAAGGTCATAACTGGTTTCGATTTTCGGCCGAAGGGGACCAAGTCGGGAAAAGGAAGAGGAAAAAAAAGGTGGTCCAAAAAGGTGATTATTTGTTGTGGGAAGAACATGGACGGAAACAGTGGTCGGTTCGAAAAAGAAAAGGGACGCGATCGAAGTTTCGCAGCGGTGTAATTGGGGCCATGGGGGTTTACCGTCCGTCCAATGAAGGACAGGTCATCTTTTTCTTAGAGAAAAAAACAATGGAAAAAAAAAGAAAAAGGGCTAGTGGAAGCCACCCCTTAACGTGGCCACGAGCAAGGAAGGAGACAAAAGCCTTTCCCGTGGGGGGGCGCCAGGTGGAACTGTGACCAGAAAAGGGACCATAACGGCGTCGAGACGCCAAAGCCAGCAATTGAAACGAGAAAAAAACGAAAATATTCACGGTCAACAACAAACCAAAAAAACCACGTCGCCGAGAGGGAAACTAAGTTGAAACGCAACCAATAACTCAATTGAAAGGGGGAATGCCGACAGGGGACCGGTACAAACCGCAAAAAGACTACGTACAAGGCCCGCCAGCAAGTCCTTATACGGTTTGGGAAGGAAAAAAAAAAAGCAAAAAAAGGAATTAAAAGCTTTCGAGGGGGATACTTAAAAAGGACGGAAACGACGGGGGGAAGTACTTTTCACGGGTGAAAAAAAGGGTCAAGAGAACGGGGTTGGGACAAAAGAAGAAAGGACAAGGGTGAGTGGCCTGCCAGTTCTGACTGAAAAAAAACGTACATTTTATAACGGGAATCGGGGGAAAAGTTAACGAACAAGACAACGACGATCGTCCAAGGGAAAGGGAGAAGCGTCTGCCAAAATGCTGGCAAAAGGAGGGGGGGGGGTTGGGGTTTGCAGTTTACGGAACGATTTGCTTGGGGGGGAACTAACTTCCCCCACGCCGTGGAGGGGGACTAAGGGGTAAGGCCGAGTTCACGGAGCGAGGGGGGGCAGACACACAAAAAAGAGACGAGGTTAAAAAACACTAACACGCGGGGGGGAAGTTGTCCCCGGGGGCGGGGGGGATGAGCGCGAATTCAATGTATTCTCGTCCGCGGTTAGAAAAAAAAAAGAAACAGCGGAAGAGCGAAAGGGAAAAAACGTCGGATTGAGTGAAACCCCAAAGGGAATCACGTTCCTAATTTAACGTGGGGAGGGAACACGAACAAAAGAACTTGCGGGCGGCAGGGAAAAAAAAAGGGAAAACTAAGGTCGGAATCCTCTGGGGAAGGGGAAAATAGGACCGCCGGAGAAAAGTAACCTTGCGTAAAAAGGACTCTCAGGGACAGGGGACGTGGGAGTGGTGGTTACTGATTCCATGGGGGGGGGAAAAAAAAAAAAAAAACTTCATAGGTCATGGAATCAAAATGGGGGGGGGATGGCGTGGAGGGGAAGACCCGGGGAATTCCCACCGAGGGGCTGGGAAACACAAGGAGGGAAAAAATGGGGCCGAAACTTCCGGGCGGTTGTAGGGGTGCAAATAAAAAAACACACAGAACTTACCCAAGGGGGAAAACCCCCTGTTCCAACTCAGGGGAAGGGGGCCACAACAACAGGGATGCTTTTTTGTGACAAAGGAAAGAGTGGGGTGTGAAAAAAAAAAAATTGGGAGGCAGGACGGCACCTGGGGGGCCCTGGCCATGGATAAGACAAGTTCTTGGAAGAAAATCAAGGCAAAAATTTTGGGAGAAAGTCCCAATATTTAAAAGGGGGGGAAGGTAGCGACGGTCAAGGAAAGAAGCTCCAAAGTTGGTCTTGGTTGGGAAAGGCGGCCTGTTATCTTTTCAACGGGGTGAACAGGAAAAAAAAATACGAAGGAAGGGGGGGGAGGAAAGGGGGGTTATAGGGCAATCTTTTAAAAGCGCCGCCAAAGAACCATGGTCTCTCAGGAAAAAGGAAATTTTACACGTTTGAATGGGAACGTCAGCGATGGCATACGAACGAATACCATACCAAGGGGGGGGAAGGCAAAAAAAAATCCCAGTACCCCCAAGTCCAGAGAGAAGAAAAAAAGGGAAAATCAAAAAAAGAAGGATGAATAGAGATCTCACAAGACGGGGGTGCCGGCGGGAGTCGACAAAGTGGGGGGGAGGGGGGAAAGGTCAATAAGCCTGACCGAAAGAAAAAGTGAACCGTAGCCACTGGGGGGAAAGGGTCCAAGCCTCAGCGGGGGAGGAATATGGAAAACGTCGAAAAAAGGGGGGAGAACAACGATTAATCAAAAAAAAAAAAGACTTATTCCTCACCAGTGAGATATTTAAGGGGGGAAGCTGACCCCGAGAAAAAGGCGGAAAGATAAACCAACCGTATCCACTTTGGTGTGGGGGAGCAAGGGGTGATTGCATATGATGGAAAAGGACAAAAAACTTGTAAGGGTACGGGGTGGCCGTCCCAAATGGTAAGTGCGTCAAGGGGGGGGGGAATACCGTTGGGCTTAACAACAAAGAGGGGCAAAAACAAGAGAAAAATAAAAGAGGAAATTCCTTCCCCCCACTCATAAAGTGCCGGTGGCCAAGGAATAAGCGGAAACCAGGGGGGAGGGGGGGCATGGGTCCTTGGGGTGGGAAAAACCATTGGGTGGGGTGTGGGCACACTAAACCACCGCGGACACGTGGGGAAAAAGGAAGTTCTGGTCGGGGAAGGAAAACAGCCCCATCGTGTAAAAGGGAATCAGACGCCCAGAAAAATTTTCATTCCAAATTTCAAGTAAGAAGAGCCGTTTGGGTTAAAAGAAATGGGCCAGTACAAGGGAAAAGGGGGGACAAAAACACTCACGCCGAAAGGGACACCTTGGTAAAGCCCTGAAAATCCCACCCGCTTGGGTAGACAAAAAACCTACCGCACGGGTGACCCCCCCCCCCTGGGTGTTTGGGGTGGGGGGGGGTTGGGTCCCCGCACTGATTTCAGCCCGTCCGGGAAAACAAACTCGCGGGGTGCGGAAATATTTTTGGCGGGGAAAAGCGGTCGGCCGCCCGAATGACAAACTTTTAAGGTTTTGATTAAAGAAAAAAGAAAGACCCTCCTCAAGCGCGGAGCCCGCCGAAGTATGAGGGGGACAAAAGATAGAAAAAAAGGAGACGTCTGAGGCAAACGAAACTCAAAGAGGGAAAAAAAAACCGCGGCGACAAGACCCTATTGAAAAAGGAAAAGGGGTACCTTCTTAACATAAACCCGGTTGAGGCGGACGTGAACACTAACTTGGATAAACTTTGTCGCCCCTAAAAGAGGGGGGGAATTGACCCAGGTAAGCAATCGGCTCGAAAGACAAAAAAAAAATAAAAAAAGGAAACCACCGCCAGCCCCAGGAAAAACGAACGATCTTTCAGGGAAGGAAGGGAGACGTAGGAGTCCAAAAAGTTTGGATGGAGGGACGAGGAAAACCTTTATAGGAAAAGACACGTTTGGCAGGGGGGTTCCCAAACATGGGCAGAACACGACAAATTGAGGTCCGGAGAATAAAAAAAAAGAGGGGAAAACTAAAACCAGGGGGGGGGACTTTCACTGGGGAAGTTACTTAAAAAAAGAAATGACCCTCTTTCCAGGCTTTCAGAGAAACCGGTCCAGGGTCAACCGGTTGCTTTTGGAGTAATGGGAAAAAGAAAACCAGGTAGAAGAAACGGGAAGCATGATAAAAGATGTACGTGAAAAAAACTCAGCCCTGGAAGGTGGGGGGAAAAATCGAGGGGGGTGCGGCGGTCACCAATGAGGAGCGGCAATTGGGTGACAATGTTGTAAGGTGTCTCTGGGGTTCCTGGGGGGGTACGTCCAGAGTCGAGCATGGAAAAGTGCAAATTGGGGGGTAAAGAAGTTGGCAGTCCAAGAGCCTTGGGGGGGGGCCAACTTTGCCCCTCCAACTTTGAGTCTTACGTCGTGTCAAAAAAGAGCAAAAAAAGAGGAAAAAAGGGAGCAAAAGCTTTGCTGGAAGGGGATTGCTTGCGTTCGTTGGGGAAACGTGAAGGTGGAAACGGGGGGGGAAAAGAAAAAATCTCAATGGTGTCTTATGCGAGGAAATGGCCATGGTCCCCACGATAAAAACGCCGTAACACGTAACCCAGCCCAGGAAAAAGAATAAGGCAAGACGCATCGAGATTGGTCGAAAAAAAACCCAGGTTCAAACGCAAAAAGTCTACCTCCCATGGGAGCACCAGCTGGAGGGGGTTGGATAGGTTCCCGGGAGGAAATGGTACCAAACTCCAGACCAGTGCGCAACAGGTGAAAAAGAAAAAGGTCCGCGGGAGGGGGGGGCCCCGACGCCGCTTTAGTGCACAAGGGGTACATTTAGGGATAATTTGTTTTACTCAAAAGAAAAAAGAAAGAGGGGGTGTGCGGGGAAAGGAGGAAAAAAGGGGGGGACTTCCTTTTTCTATGAAACTCAACTCCGGACCTTGCTCCCCGAATACCGTGTGGGGAGGGAGGGAAAGACCCATATTGACTGGCTGCGAAAGAAAGGGCGTAGCGCCCGTCGCAAAAGACGTTCGCCAAAAAAAAAAAAAAAAAGGAAAACTCCGGCCCGTACCAAAAGCAGGTTCGGGGGACGGAAACCTTTCCGTTTTTTTGGGGAAGGGGGTTGATAGTGGTTTCAGGCGGAATTCCCCTTCTCCTTAAAATAGGACTGCGAACCGGAGAACAAAGGCAAAAGGGGGGGAAAAG
>Ga0179593_1538263_pt1 | contig 12352 bp, 19 predicted proteins | sample CZODoug2_1_08_16_FD_185931 | JGI IMG/M metagenome (GOLD analysis project Ga0179593, IMG submission 185931) | Vadose zone soil fungal communities from Angelo Coast Range Reserve, California, USA - CZODoug2_1_08_16fungal (PacBio error correction) | ecosystem: Environmental > Terrestrial > Soil >...
ATTGCCTTCTGTTAGAGATACGGCAGGCGTGACGCGGAGGAGAAGATGTGGAGGTGTGCTTAAAGATGTGGGGTCGAGGTGGCTTAGAGGGAAAGTCTGGTTTAAGACCGAGAAGGGAAGAATTAGTTTTTAAGCCTGGGAGATTCTTGCAAGCTGCGCCGTTAAATTGTCTGAGAACCAGACCGTCTTTTTTTAATCCAGGAGGAGGGAGGTTGGACTTGTCTCGAAGGAATCAGGGCGGAGGAAGGAATGCCGTTGGCGGTGTCCGGTGTTTCGAGGGGGGAAGGGGGGGGAAGACGGGGGGAAAAAGGCGAAGGCCGTGACAGCGATGACAAAGCTCGACTGAAAAGGGAGGAAGGAGAACGTAGTTGGTTGAATCGAATCACTGGAAACCAAAAACTTACACCTGGGCCAAAAGGAAGAGAAAAAGTCCCCTTCCCTCAAAATCGGGCAGAAATAGGAACCGTACAGCACGGCGGATCAAACGGCATCGGCTGAAAAGGCCGGGGTTTCGTCAGTAAGGAGAAAAAAAGGCAAGAGGCGATGGGGGCCGCTCCTCCAGGTTCTCAAAGGAATACGCAGCAACTGAGCGGGAACCAGAAGGTTGTGATCGGACGCAGCCAGCCACGCCCCATCTGGGCAAAGAAACCAGAAAAAACAGAGTCGCGCGCCGAGCTCAGGAAAGACGTACGGACAAAGACCAAGTATTCAAGGGGCTGACCACCACTCCCTGGTGTCGAATAACGATCCACTAAAGTAACTCAGGAAATAGAGAGCAAGAAAGAGATTCCGAAGACTCAAGGGAAAAAACATTCCATGACCCATCTCGCCTGGTGTAACAGTTCACCGGGCCCACAAACGCATGCAGCTTCATAGACGTATCCGAAAAGGAACCGCCCATCCACAAACCGAGGCTGTGTAGAAATTTAACTAAAAAAAAGAGAGGGGTTACGGAGACGAAAGGTCGAGAAGAAAAGAGCGATGAATCGACGCCTTAGGAAAAAGGAGGGTCAAGGGCAGATGTTATTCGATCCTCCATCGATAGCGTAGTTGGGAGGGGGTCGACGAGCAGAAGCAGGAATGGGGCACCTTACTTAATTATCCAGGGTCGAATCTTCATCCATACCTGCTGAAAAAAAGGGAGTGATCCGCGATCCCTTCAATAAGGTCGTGAACAGAGGCCTGCGAAAGATTCAGGAGAAGCAAGGATCCCGTTTAAGTCAAAGGGAAGGAAAAAAAAATCCCACAGCAACTTCTGCAGGGGTCAGCCCACTCGGAGCGCAAAAAAAAATCAGCGGATGGTAAGTTGCGTAGGCCAAAGGGGAAAAATTCAAGAAAAACGGGTGATTCTCATTTTTTTGAAAAGAGGAACCGGTTCCCTGAAACGCGGAATAGGAAGCCGCTCACCAAGTTATTCCCTCCTAGTGGGGGGGGGGTTTCCCGGATAGATGAAGAAAAACACCCGAAAAAAGAGAGAAACCACCATCAGGAGGCGGAGAAAAAATAAGAGAAACCACAAAGAGAATTACCGGGAGAAAGGAGACCTTAGGGGGAACTCATCTGAACGCCGTCGAAAAAAAAGAGGATACCGGAGGTAAGCGAGGGTTTCTGAAAAAAGGAAGGAACATAAACGGAGAAACCAATGCAAGCAATACAAATCTTCCAAGGAAGGGAGATAAAAAAACACCCGGCAGGCAAAAAAATGAATCCGCATCATAAAGAAACAATGCTCAGAATCCAACGGAGGCAAGAAGAACCCAGCCGCAAAAGAGAAACTCAGGGGAATCAAGAAGGAGAAAACTCCATCGATTATGGGGGGGGGAAAAACAATAAAAGGAGGTTTTAAAGGAGAAAAGGGAAAAAGGGGGGCAAACTACAGTCGTCGGAAGCCGACGTAAAAGTATTCGCTAACGCCGTCACGACCCTCACAGGGAGGAGGAAGGAAAAAGCCGCCCTCAAAAATGTACGATTCCGTCGAATACCGTGGAAAATCTCTATCTTGAAACAATCCTATCTCAGAGAAAAAAAAATTAGGGGGGGAGAAAGAATAAGGTTGTTCAGTAAAAAAAGAGGATTTTTTAAGACAAGGATTATGCTTTGGGACGATGGCGGATGGAAGGGAATCCGGAAGGGGGTGAGTTAACGAGCGATCGCGAGGTGGGGGTGGTTTTAATCTTCTCCGAAGAAGGGGTTTGGACATTGGGGCGGCATCTACGCAGCTTCAAAACTATTGGGTGGTAGGGGTACACCCAGAATTGTGGAGCTGTAGAAGGGGGGGGGGGGAAAAAAGTAAAGGGGATCCGGGTCAAAAGATAAGGTCTTATCAAAGACGCGAACCAGTTTGTTAAAGAAGTACGGATGCATGAAAGGACAGAGGGAGGGCGGGATGACATTGGCGTGTTTTTTAGAGAGTAAGCTGCGCCTCAGCGGAAGATTGTTGTATGGGGGAGGAAAAGGGAATGTTCTGAATGTCCTGTCCATCGGAGGGTGTGGCCGGGGACCCATGCAATCGGTCCAAAAGGGGGGTAAGAGATTTTGTTCCTACGGATTTTATATGGGGGGGGGTCTCCGCTCACGTACGGAAAGGGGTGTTGGGGGGGAGAAAGGAGGGTTTAAGCAAGCGCGCTTAGAGGGAGAAGGAATTTCTGGTAAACGGGGGGGTTTCGGGGAGGGAACAATAGTCAGGAAAAAAACCTGCGATTGAATCCCCACTGAATGCCAGAACATGTGTGGATGGCGGCTTCCTAGGCGTTTAAGAGGGAAGTGGTAAAAAGGAAGATCACCAGACAGTAGGAAATTCACAAGTGGGACTTCACCGAGAGAGGGGGGGGGGAATGCCAGAAAAAGAACTGCCTGCGTGGGGTTTTTAAAAAATCAAACTAAAGATTCGGGGATGTGGGAAGCTGTGCGGGCTTTCACTGTGCAGGCTTGACGGCGGGGGAGAAAGGCTTTGCAAATCTAGAAGGAAATTACGACGATGGAAGGGAGAGAGGAGGGGCACATCCGTTTTTGATTGATTACGTGCCAGGGAAGGGGTTATACTTAAGGAAGAAGGTACTGTCTTGGCTTCACAGGAATTGCGGAATCGCATACAACCTACTCAGGATATCGAGAAAGGAGTAAACAAATATGGATGTGCCGGGAAAGGGAAGACGGATGCTTATGAGAATACGAGATGGGAATAAACTAATGTTTTCTCGAAAACATTGGAGGAAGAGTGTTCTTTCCAGCCTTGACAGCAGCAGCGGTGCGTTTGCTGGGGAGGGGGGGGTGCGTATACACCGGCTTAGCTGAGTCATTTTGTCACACACGTGTGACGAGTTCAATCAAAGAGGGAGGGGGGGAAGTTTAGCGTTTACCTCGCTTTGACGGGGATGGGGGGAGAGAGCATGGAGTGCGGAAGGAAAGAAGGAGGGAGAAAGGGTTTCCAGTGGATCGGAGTTAGAAGGAAAAAGGGAGTTGGGACTCAGAGAATTAGCAAATCTAATGCTTCACTTGTCGGAAAGGTGGTACTTGGTGCGGGAGATGTGGGGGGTTATCGAGGGGGGGGTCGGGGAGGGAAGGAAAGGATTTGAATCCTTCTAACCGGGGGGGCTCGCATTGTGGAAGCCTGCGGAATTCGGCAAAAAGGAGGAAGGGGAGGCCAAGGAGACTGAAGGAACTAAACAGGTCTCGTCTGGTGGGGGGAAAATGAAATTCTTTATCCGAGAAAAAGGGGGGGAAGGGGAGGAGAGACGTTAGGACGCGAGGGTAGGGGCGGAATACGTTTGTCGAGGTGTCGGTGTTCGGGGTGGGAAAAAATCTTAACTGATTCCACGGCTAATTGGGGAAGGGGGAGAAAACAACGAAAAAAGAGAGATTAGCGGCCTTAGAGGAGGGGGAATAGAAGGCAAATCCCCCTTCCACGCACAAAGACCCGCGAAACTTCATATACCATTAAAAAACGGGACCCTAACTCGCGCGCAGCCACCTGGAAGGAGGAAAGCCGATTCAATCTTAACCAAAAGAAGGAAAGTGTAGTTCCTAGCAAAAGTTAGGAAGGCAGCTGGATTCCGCTCCGCCAGGGTCCAGAAAGGGAAGGAAAGGGGGACCTGGCTTCACCAAAGTGGGACTCACCCCAGACGATCCCACGCACCTCTTGCCACGACAAATCGCTCGCCGAATAAAGGGTCAAAGAAATAGAGTTCAACCAAGGAAGAACGTCTAACGCAGGCACAAAAAACTTTTTCGAAAATAATCGCGAAAGAAAAAAAGAAAAAAAGGGAGATCTTAAATTCCGAAAGGACAGCTCTTCCACAGCAGCAGAGAAAAGGGAAAACCATCTCAAACTGTTTATGGAAAGGCTGAAAAAGGGGAGAATAAAAAATGACACGAACGCATTCATTCAACGGAAAGGCAGAAACAGCACACAACCACCGCTGGCTGGCGGGGGCGAAGAAAGCGCGCCTTTTCATGTCGGGAACAAGGACCAGACGTCAGCACTCAGCCGCGCGAAGGAATCGCAAGGAAGGGAGCAGGGAAGATGTCCCCAAAGGAGATGTGGAAAAAAGGAATAGGGTGTCCAAGGATTGTGAGGGAACGTGAGGAAGCGGGCCGCCGCCGGAGGAGTGCCCAGTTCCACACTGCGGCAACGGAGGTCAAGAAAAGGAGGGAAAACACGGAGGTTATCAAGAGAGGGCCCTGCAATCGTCGGAATGCTTGGACCTGGAAGCAACCGACGCGACGCATATCAGAGAGGAATAGGTAACTTGCACGAACGCCAAAGAAAAAAAAGCGGTCCTGGTCAGTCAAAGCGGAGCACACCCAAAGCCGCGGAAGGAAAGCTCCACAGCTCAAGTGCCGTCAAGTTGAATACACTACTGGAAAAGATAATCGAGAAAAAGGAATTCCCTGAAACGTCAATAAGAGAGAAAAGGAGGAGAAGGGGTATCGCATTCTGGGCTCAAAGTGGGGTTTTTTCCGATCTCCTGGCCGCCAACGTAAAAAAAACGCCGCAGCGCGCTCTGATCTACACACACCGTCCGTACCGACGCAAGGAAAAAAAACAAAGGAAAAATCTAAACTTCTCGTCAAAGACCATAAGCCTGGGGGAGGAAGGGAAGGAGGTCAAACCCACCGTGTCCTAGGGACAGGGCGCGGGATTCAAGCACTACACCAATCTTCAAAAAAAAACTGCGAGGGAAAGAAGAACAAGTCCGGGCCTCCTCCCTCCGGAAGAGACTCCAGGTCAGTCAAACTCAAAGCGGCTGAAAAGACCAAAGGAAAAGGATCATGCTACGTTCTTTAAATCCAATAGGAAGGAAGAGGGGACGAGGGTGACAAATCCACTTACTCGTAGAGGGCAAAAGGGGATCAATTTGCAAACTCCAGGAGGGGAGCCGACATGGAAACAAACAGGGTCGATATCGCCGTCAACGAAAAAATGAAGAGGGGGCTTCGCCTCCATCCTCCCACGCCAAGAATGTGAAAAAATCCGAGCTGCACTGAAACAGCAAGAGGGAAGAAAAAAAAAACAAGGGGGGGAAAAAATATAGTATTGTTCCGCAGCTGGGCCGTGCCGAAGGATCGCCGAGCGGCGTGGAAGGTGAAAAGAAATAACCACGTTCAGGTGTCAATGGACGGAGAGCGACGATGTTGGGTCCATGTGGAAAAGGGAGGGGTAAAAGGGGATCCCTTTTGCGTAAGCTGACCAGGTGGAGGGGTCCCCCAGAAATTTCGGAAGGAGCTTTCGGCCAAGACGTAAAACAGGCGGGAGCCGCCTTTCAAAGGCTTCTCGGGGCCGTTGCGGAGGTAATGCTTGCATGTTAAAAAGGGAGAGGGAGAAGGGAAAGACTTTTGATTTCTAAAGTAATCTCCACAGCGGGGGATTTGGTGTAATGGGCCAGTGGGGAAAAGGGGGGGAAAGAGTTGGGGGGACAAACAGTATCCTGTCCAAGGGGCACGGGTGGGAGGACAAGGAACCCTGCTTCAAGCGGGAAAGGGGGAGGGCGAAGGGTCTATTTGATTTCAGGCTCGGGAATACGGATGTTGGTGCTTCGATGAGTGTGGTGGGGGGGGAGAAGCGTAACAGCTGGCTCGGGAAGATGGGATCCGTTGGGGGTGGTTCTGGCGTCGGGAAATAAAAAATGACGAGTATCCCTACAGGCCCTACATGTGGTAGCTGGATTCCTATCCGCTTTAAAAAGGAACTGGGAAACGATTTATAAATTGGAAGGGAGTATGAAATTCACAGTGGAAACTCAAAGCTCCGATTGCAGGGAAGGGAAAAGGGAACAGTTGGTTTTTTTGCTCACGCGGGAAGGAACATTCGTCTTGGGATGGCAGCTGTAAGGAGAGGGAGAAGTGAAATGGCATCAGCGATTCAGGCGTGACCGTCGGAGCTGGGAAGGGGAAGGGAGGTGAATGAGCTTCGGTGATCCCACAGTTTTGGGAGAAGCAGGTATGAAGATGAGACTTTCCGCATGTGAAGAAGGAATCACCGAGGGACGGGATTAGGCACGTCTTGGGAGAAGCCAAGAGATATCTGATTAGGAGTGCGGAAAAACTTGAGGGACATATCTGGAAATAAGGAGGAATGAATGCATCCTCTCTTAGTATGTATAAGAATTTGGTCGAGGGAAAGAAAAAGGATAGAGTTTCTGCTTCGTTCCAACTGACAGCAGAAAAGGATTGGCGGTTGGCCGGTCTTATAGGAAAAATGAATGCGTTTCGTTGAGGGTTGCAAAGACTACAAAGTGAAGAGGTTCATACACAAGGGTTGGGGGGGGAAACGGTTTGACCGATGAAATACAGGTTCAGGCTGTCTGAAAAGTTCGAATTTGAATATTCGAGAGGAAGTTAGGGGATCTAGTAATTGTCCGAAAAAGGGGGGGGAATACTGTATGTGTTTGGGAAGAGTACGGGGGGACGTCAAGAGCAGCATATTTGACGGCTCGGCACAGAGTGAAATGGAAAAGGTGTTGGGGGGAGGCGGGAGAGTTAATCGGGCACCCGGGCGCGAGGGAGAGTTTGAAGGCCTGAGGGAGGCATCAAAAAAGAGAGGGAAAGGGGAACACAGTTTTTCTCATGAAAGACACCGGCATGGTGGTAGCGGGGATCTTGGGAGTAAGACGGGTTACGGGGACTCTAAAAGATGAATTTTAGGGCTGGAAGGTGGTATGCCGTGGGGGGGAGTCGAGGAAGGGGGCCGCTGGGATGAACAAATAGCGAAGGAAACAGAGAGAACCCCCACCTTAGGGAGAGGAAAATGAGGCCTTCTCCTTTTGGAATGAAGGATGAACCTCGCAAAGAACAGAAAAAAACGCTCAAAAAACGGCATAACCAAAGAACTCGATTCCGAAAAAAGTAGAAAAAAAACATCAACCTTTTCGGCGTAGGTTCAGGTTACCCACAAACGAACTGGGGGGGGGGGCAAATTCAGCGCAAAGGACGGTCGCCGGCATCTGGGAATGCATGAAAAACTCCCGCGACGGAGACACCACTAATGGTTTTCAGCTTCACACCCTCGAATGAAAAACTGTGGCATCCCCATTCACCATCGCTCGACTCAGGAAGCCGCCAAAAAGACCTTAACTTGCTAACCACCCTGGTTCGGAAAAATACTAGCGAAGTCAAGCAAGGGAAGAAATCCGTGCCAGGGGAGGCGAACGACCTCTTCCTCAAGAAGCATAGGAACCTGTTTACATGAAACAACTCCTCATTGGTAAGAAAGAGGGAGTGTCAAATCGACACGAAGCATCAGAAAGCAAGGGCAGGATCCCGCACAGGAAAAAATAAAAGACGGAATTCTGGAAGAGGAACAAAAAAAAGGCCATTCATTTCGCGCTTCTCTGAGAAAATAATCGGAGAGGAACAGAGTCCCGTCATGTTTAACGCAACAGATTGGATTCCGGGTCGGAGACTCTTCTTTTGGGGGGGATCGGGAAGAAGGGCCGCGCCGTCATGGCCCGGACTGGGCAGTAGAAGTAAGGGAAAACGTCCCTTAAAAATGAAAAAATGCTTTGATCCGCAGCGGGGACCAGTAAAGAGGGTTCAAATTAAATTCTCCCGAGATGGTCACGCAAGCAAAAAGAACGTGCACGTTACAGCCGCACGAAGAAAAAACATACAGCGATCAAAAGTCAAAAAAAGTTCGGAAAAAGCAAAAAATCATCTCCTGTTCGGCGGGAATCCAGCAAAGGACAAGAAGGGACACTACTGCCACGGAGTATCCCTTGTATTAAGAACAGATAGGAAGCCGAAATCTTATAGGGGAGCTTGGGGGACCGGCGCGTGTGTGGGGGCGAAAAAAGCCAACAAAGTTTTCAATACATCCTCTCCGAAACGCACGCGAGAAAAATAATCGGCAAGAAGACACCAACACCTTGACGTACCTTACTCGGGTACAGAGATGAAGAGGACTGAGGAAGGGAACGTGGAACCCTAAAATACCAGGGGGAAGCAGGGAAGGGAGCCTCACCAAGGTTCCGGGAGATCCAAAAAGACCCTCAATCAAGGCACCATGTCTAGAAGGTAGTAGAGAGAAAAAAAAACCGAAGTCCTGCCGAATAAGAAGGACGAACGGAAAGTGCAGAAAAGGAGCACAAAACTGACGAAGAAGACCCGTGAAAACTGCGTTGGGCTTTACTCAATATGAGAGAAAGAGGAAATTCGGGGTGTACATCACTTACAGGTCGCAGGAAGAGAAAAAAGGGATCAAATGGGAAGACAGACAGGAGGGGGGGGACGCAGTTACACCACAAGTCGTAAGTCAACAAAAGGGCCCGATATTTCTTCAAATTAAATCCGAAAAAGACTAAAGGAAGTCGAATATCCCGGTAAAACAGCAGGCTGCTGAACAATAGAAAGATCAAAAACCACAACGGGAGGGAGGAAAGAAGAAGAGGGATCGTTTTCAGCACTCGGAGGTGGACAATTCAAAAGGATCTACTAGCTTGGAAGACCGAGAGCCTAAAAAGGGAGGGGGGGGGGTCGGGATCGGTCGAAGGGGGGTTTCCAGGTCGGCTCCGCAGCGTTGGGCCCATTGACCATGTGACTGACGCCAAACATTGAGGGTTTGTTCAACGATTGAGGTTGAGCAGGGGACCGGATTTCAGTAGGGAGGGGCCTGACACACGATTAAGTCTTGCGGAGGGGGGGAAGCGAGGTTGACTGAAATGGAGGCATTCGTTCGAGCGGAATCCCTGCGTTGATGGGACGCCGAGATTAGAAAAGCGGGGTGAAGATTTGGAGGCGGGACGGATTGGGGCTCCAGGGGTCCATCGAAAAGGGGGGGGGGGGGAGAATAAGGCACCGCGGACAAGAGGGGCCAGGGCTTTTCTACTGCCGATGATTTTAAGGAAAAACCGGAAAGGGAGGAAAAGGGGACGAAGGTGTTGGTGGTCGATTCGATTGGTGGGGTGCTTCGGGCGAGGATAGGATGCTTTGAAAATTGTGTGGAAAAAAAACATAAGAAAAAAAAGACGAGGAGCGGACTGAGAGACGCCTCAATCAGGTAGCTTCCTCTAGGACAGTTAAAAGTATACTTTTGGGAACCGGGAAATATAGAGAATCACCAAATAAAATTTCTCCCTTCAATAGCGTGAGGAAAGAAAAAAAATGAGGGGAGTTTGGGTGTGCGCGAACACAGAGGTGACCGAGTTCGGGTTGGACTGTGCGGGCGGTGGGGGAAACGTGATTTCAGCCGGCGCGCTCAGAGAAGACTCGTAGGGCGGCAAAATGTACACGGAATTGAAGGAGCGGGCTGCGATCACAGCAGTTTGGGTGAAGCAGGAGGAAACCAGTGTTTATACGGCCAAAAAAAATCAACGGGGGAGGCGGAACTGCTTTGAAGAGGGAACCAACCGACGTAATATAGGGGGGAGATGGGGGGAGGATACAGCGGTGCGGGACAGAGAACTTTCGATTCAATCGCGCACTGGGGAAGAAGAGAAGGGCGCGAATGAAGGGAGCGGTTCAGTAGGTCAAAAGCCTGAAATCAGCAGCGGGGGTGGGGGCGGGGTTTGAATGTTCTTATACGTGAACGGCTGAAGAAAAAAAAAAAGGAATGCGTTCTGGACATGTGGGGCAGCACTGCTGGGGATAAAAAGGGAGGGGGTCAGGACGGGGCAATGCAATCTTCTTGAAAAGGAATAGCTGGGGGGGGAAATGAAAAAAGGGGCCGGGCGTTTGAGCGAGTTAGGTCCGAAAGGGGGTGGGAAAGACAAGCGTAGGAGGGGGGTGGAACAACGACGGAGCGGAATTGTTACTTTTCTGAGGCAAAGTGGGCGTGGAAAGGGGGGGGGGGGCTGCGGGGGACGAGACAACTTCGTTGATAGACGGCGGCGCCAGGGTCGGCCGGGGCGGTTCTTCCTCGCAGCTTAAGTAATGGGGGTGAGAGGAAACCCTAAACCTCCTGGGGGGAACGATAAGAGAGGGATACTCAAAGGAAGGGGGGCTCTCGACAATCGAGTGCTCTTCCTGTATGGTCGGCCTTTGGGGGGAGGTTCCGGGGTAGTAGGGGAATTGGGCCAGCATCGATTCCCACAAGGGGGGAAGAATCTCTCAAAAACAAAGGGGAGAGGGGGGAAAAGGGAGGGTAGATCGGCCTTCACTTTGGGGGGCAACAAAAATCCTAACAGCCTACAACAGGCCACCACGGCGAAAAACAACCAAAAAAAAACAAAACCCACACCAACCCCCCACCAAAAACCACAACAAAAACAAAAAAACCAAAAACCCCCAACAAAAAAAAAAAAAAACAACAAAAAAACAAACCAAAAAAACCCCCCCAAAAAAACCCCACAAAAAAAAACAAAAACAACCCCCCAACCCAACCCCCTTCAGCAGAACAGACTTCGCGCGATCTTCCAGGTCCGGCGGCAAAAAGGAAGTCAGGAAAAACACCGGAAACTTGTTCAGGGTTCTTAGGGACGGGGCCGTCGCGTGGGCCGCCCGAAAAGCGACAACAGGGATCACTGAAATTATGCACACCAAGAAAAGGTGTTGGCCCGCAGCAACCCGCATTTTTCCTGGCCTAAAACCCATAATCGAAGGAGGGCCGTCTCCTCCTTCCGAGCGGTTCAAAGACGGGAGCGGCTGACCACTGTTTTCGGACCGCCGCGATCCCCCCGGAAGGTCAGGGGTCTTCCAGTCTCAATCCAGCGAAGGGAATGAGAAAGAATCGAAGAGAGGTTCACCGTTACTAAACATCTCCAACGGGTGTATGAAAAGCGTAAAAGGGACGTCCGGTCCCAAAAAGGGTCTGATTTCCTTAGATCCCATGAAAAACAAAAAAAAAAAGACCAAGAAAGGCTGGAAGGACTGAAAGGCTAATTTCGCGACCTTCTCTTGACACTCACCGCGATGACGTAATTCATATTCACGAAAATATGGGTTCCGCATAAGACAGATCCAGGGTTGCTGCGACAGGCCCGGACGCCGCCGGAAATCATAGAAAAAAGATTGCATTAAACAACCGCAAGTCCATGCCGCTGAACCACACTGCAGGGACTTAGCCAAGGGCAATAGGGGGGGGAAGTTTAATGAGGGGGCCTTCGGAGACAAGAGGACGGGACGGCCTCAAATTTAAAGTAAACCGGGCACGCACCACAGCGCGCAACCATAACTTCGGGGCTGAAGAAAAAAACTCATGCGCAAAAAAAAAGGCGCTTGGTCGGGCGAAGCGCGAGAGTTCAATGTGAATCAAGAACGCGTATCCTTGATATAAGATCAGAGGGTCAAATGAAAGCTGGAACCAAAAAAAAAAACAGGAGGTGAGCTTATCTAAGTCCGGCGGAGTGGGGGTTCTCCTTAGGCGAGGGCAGCAAACCAAGGAAAAGACCTCAACGAAGGGGCGATTAAGGATCTCAATCCTACGCAGAGATCCCACACGCCGTACCGAGATACCGACCTTTAATCGAACTCGGAAATGGGAGAGCCCGGCAAATACGGGGGCTTGAAGCGGGGCATGAATCACAAACGTGTGAAGAGGGACGGAGCCTGGAAAAGCGGACCAAATTCAATACCCCAAATAATTCCGCTGAGAAAGGATAAAGAAAAAGACCCGCATTCCGAAAGACTCATCGATAAAAGATTCATCCATCAGTAGCCAACTGAGGCGCAAAGAAAAAAAACTCCCTGCCCCTGCTACGTTGGGAGGGCTCAAAGGGGGGGCGAAGCTCAAAGAGAAAGTCTTGTTGGACAAAAAACACTAGTGTGAATCGTCGTCATCTGCAGAAAAGGGGGGGGGCAACTCCATCGGCGGGAGCCAACGTAGGTCTCTCGGCAAAAAAACATGGCCCAGATTTCTTGTCCTAAGGAATCAGAACTCGTCATTCCTCTCAGTAAAGGTGTAAAAAGTCTCTCTCTGCGG
>Ga0179593_1471338_pt1 | contig 12351 bp, 8 predicted proteins | sample CZODoug2_1_08_16_FD_185931 | JGI IMG/M metagenome (GOLD analysis project Ga0179593, IMG submission 185931) | Vadose zone soil fungal communities from Angelo Coast Range Reserve, California, USA - CZODoug2_1_08_16fungal (PacBio error correction) | ecosystem: Environmental > Terrestrial > Soil >...
TTGTGGGCGGTCCGCAAAGTCTTCGAAGCAGCCGAGAACAAAATCACCGTGCGTGACCGTCAACGATAATGACAGTGTTAAAACTAACGCAACCAATGGGAAGTTAGAAGGATGAGCGCGGCGTACTGGATCGGAAAAAGGGTATTCCACTGAGACCGGCACTAGCCGTGCTGGGTGCGAGTACGAGGGATAATGCTCCACTATAACCGGAACCACACCGAGGGGAAACGCTAAACGACCAAGTCATAAAGAAAACGAATGCACGGGGAGTCTCGGCGACACGGAGGGGAGAAGAAAGGGGCAAAGATAAAAAAAAAAGTGGGCCGTCGAAAGCAGAACAGAAGCCGTACCAGCACCGGAATGGCGGTCGGCGCGGTACCTAAAAATTTCCAAGCGACGAAAACTCCTGGGTAAAAACTGCCGTACCGGGTAAGGCAGGAACAAAATGTCGGTTTCCAACTAGAAGAGAGGGGAAAAAAAAAATCCGGCCGCGGGGTTCCGGACACAGTGCAAGGCTAGGTCGTGCTAACAGAGCAAAAGGGCGTGATAAAAGTTAGTTCGCGACTGGCCAAGGATCTCATTCAGGCAGAACCCATGGCGTAATAAGCGGTTGGCAAAAAGAAACGGTGATGGCGTAGTCTCACTCCGCCGACCTCTCAAGTGAGTAAAAGGAGGCCCAAAGAGAGTGGAACAGGTAGTTTGACCGTCAACGTTTCAGCAGGTTCAAGAGAACCTCGCCAGGCAGTCAGCTTGAAAGGCGCTGGGAGCGAGTCCGTATAAACGAAAGGTGGTTCAGAAGCGAACGCAGGGGCGGGCCACCCGTCGACCGGAGCGGGGGCCACTGCCGGGAGATAAACCTACAGAAAGGCTTGGGAAGACTTCATTGTTCTTCCTTGGGACCAAGCTAGGGAGTTCCCCTGGAGAGTAAACCTTTCTCGAATCACCGCCTTCTTTGGCTCTATACCAGCTCGGCTCAGTAAAATCGAGCGAAGAAACATCACAGTTAATACAGGCAGGGAGAGAACCGGGAAAAAGGTGCCGTTGCGCCATTAGCAAAAACCTCCTGACCCGAACGGAGAGTTCGCTTCGGTCCCTTGAAAAATCCCAAACAGCCATTACGGAATATTTTGCGCCCCCGTGGGAATCGCCTAGTCGCCGCTGCAGCAATACCAAAAACGTTTGTCTAAAGTGCTCGGGAAAGGAGGGATACAAAAAAAAAGCTCAGACGGGGACCGGCCCGGGCCGGGAAAGGGAACCCTTTGTTAAACAAGCAGACACCAGAAAAAAAAAGGAAACCGACAAAATCTCCGGGAGTGTTGAAGAAGAAAAACCAAAAAAAAAAAGAAACAACCATTAACGTGAAGACGTTCCTAGACCCCGTGGCAATGGAGAGGAGCGGCGCAAAGGGAAGAAGTCCCGAGATGTCGCGGAAAAAGAACCCAAGTGCACACATCTAAAAGCAGTCGGGCGAGAGGTGGCGTCCATATCGGGGCCGCCGATTGAAGCCATCGGGAAAGGGGAGGAGGGGGGGAAAAAAAAAAAACAGGAGACGCTGGCAACCCATCAGTGCGGGATCTCGGCTCGAGAGAAATGTTTAATGGGGTCTTTCGCTCCGGGAGAAGGGGGATCCCTCATCGATCGATGGGACAGGCACAAGCTTCATCGCCTTACCAAGGCACCCTAATCGGAGTAAAAAAACGCTCAGTGCTCGACGGGGAAGGGGGAGAAAGCGCCAAAACGAAGGTGATTCAAGTTACTCCTGCAAAAAAGACGTCATTTGGGTTAGAAAGAACTCTTGAAAAGCTGCGTGAGTCTGCATCTCACAGAGGGGGGAAAAGGGGCCTGAATCTCTGACTCGCCGGGCTCGGGGGCCGAGCGAACTCCGGGGCTGCGAAGGGGAAATTTACGGTTCGCGCCGAAAGAGCGGGGACGGGTCCGGCAGAACGCGGCCGAAGAGGAAAAAGAACGAAATGTGGCCGCAACGGAGAGGGAAGGGGGAAGAGAGGGGAAAAGGACGGCTGACGGGGGAAGTGGATAACGCTGTACGCTGGGCGTGTTGGGGGCGGGAAAAGAAAACTGGCCAGTCGGAGAGCACAGTGCAAGAAGGATACTAGGGGAGGAAGACTCGATCCGGTATCGCCGGGGAAGAGAAAGGGGGACGTCATGGTTAACGGACCGGCTCCAAGGGCGGGGGAGAGAGGAAGTATGAAATGGAACGTACGTGGACCAAAAAAGAGACGGTGTGCGCGGGGGACCGAAGGAACATCGCAGGCCTAGTCTCCACCGTGCACAGGGTTGGAAGAGGAACAGTCGCGGTTCTCACGCACACCGGATCATGTACTCGTACTAAGGGAGGAAAGAGCGAGAAAACAACAGGAGAGGATGAAAAGAGAGAGACGAAGAAAAGGAGGAAAGTCGTAGTATCTCGTTTTGTCCTCGGTGCGGGCTGACAATAGAAAACCGGGGAAACCACCCAACCGCTCAAGGAGGACTAAAACGGGGAGAAAACGTGCTGGCGGAAGAAAAACACTTCTGATCGGACCGGCTGGACGCCCTCACGTACCGGGGGCAAGAGAACCAGACACCTTGGAGAAAAATCCGCTACATACGCTGCTCCCACCGAGAACCACGGGTTCCACTCATGATAAAGGATCGCTGCCGATGAGCTACAAACACATTCTTCCAGCGGCGACTCACTTCGAAACACAAATCGGCTCCCACCGTCGTTGGACACGGAAACCAGGGGGGGAAAACCGGCCAACAAAAAGTTTCCAGATTCCCTGCAGATCATGTAGCGCGAGGAAACCCGGAGTGAGAAAAGAAGGTCGCTGAGGAAGACGTGTCAACTGCTCCCTGGGAGTGCTCGAACGTTTCAAGGGAAATTTCTCCTCGCCGCACGACCGATTAAGGGGAAGATTCAGGAGGACCCATGTGAAAAGATCCCCAAGGGAAAGGAATCACGTGCGGACTGGACGAGGAATCAAGTAGAAACTCAGTGGAGGCTCCAGACTAGGGAAAGTTCGGTGGGGTTGCGACCTGTTTCAGAAGAAATTCTCAAAGTCGCTTCTTGTGGAGAGGGGGGGATTATGGGGGGGGTAGGTCTATTCTAAAAAGGGGAAGGTCCCGATCGAGCAATGCGGATTGTCAAAATGAAAGCTGGAAAGGCGATATTAAATAGAAGCGGAGACGGAAACAAAGTCAATAGCTCGATCAAGAAAGGAACATTAAGACCTTGTACGAGCTGGGATAGACTCAAGCACTCTTAACTATATAGGGAGGGGGAATAAACTGACCTGGAGTAAAGCATCCAGGGAACGACCTTAGGAACTATTATTCACTTCGTGCTCATGAAGAGACTTACCGGAGAAGGGTAAAAGTTTCTACAGACCCCTTCTCGCAAAACAAGATCGTTCGGACAGCTCGTCACGAGAAAACGGGAAGTGTGGGCAACCCTACAGAAAGGAGAAGCCAGCTGTCGGGGGGAGCAAAAAGTCATTTGGAACTTCTGGGGAAAAACCCAGTGTCCGGCCGTGACCCAGCGCGGAACGTCAAACGAAAAGGAAGGGGTCCAGGTCCCAGCCGTAAACCCTTGCGCTGCGCAGCGCGACTGCGGACCCAAACGGCATGCATAGAGAGCAAGGCGGGGGCGAAACGGCCTCCTGCGAAGCAGGCTTCTCAGACACTGCTACTGCGCACAAAAGAAGAGGGGGTGCGATCTAAATACATTATAGGTACAGAAAAGAAAAACTGATGAAGTGGAAAATACAAGGGAAGAAAGCGGCCACCGAAAATGTTCACAGAGGGAAAAAAAAAAAATCCGGTCAGAGAGCCGGGGTACGTCAACGCCGGGAAAACGAAACATTAACCTCACCCAGAAGCGACGTCCTTCTGGGATGTGGGGTATACACCGTCTTCGCCCATCCGGCTGGGAAGAGAAGAGAAGAAGGCGGCCGAGGCTTATAAAAAGAAATGAGAGTCCAGGGACAAAACTGTAGACGACCCGCGTAAAAAAACGAGAAAGCTAAAAACGGTCTCAACGGAACCTGCTGCCATTACTGTGACGAAGCCCGAGGTCACCATCTCCGCATCCTAAAAATTGCTACGAGGCGGACGACGGATGAGAAAAAATAAAAATCAACCGGAGAGTGAACCACATCGCTTTAAAGAGGAAAATGGTGACGGGTCAGAGAGGCAGGACAATAGCGTCACATGGATCAAACCGAAAGGCGACCTGCTCTGCGGCGTGTGGTACATGCTGCAAAGCGCAGATACGGACGACAATCGGAACACGGAACGGAAGGGTTTACGTACCAGAGCACTCCGGGAAGGGACACCTAAAGGGCTGATGGTCCAAGAACAGGAGGGTCACCGCCTCTGATGGTGAGGGCGAGTGGGTCAGGTGTTCAAAAGACGTTAGGCTGGCCGGCAAAAACCTGGGGGGCTAATATCGAGGGGGATCAGCGGGTTTTATCCGGAAAGGGACTCCCACGACTACAACACTAAGAAGCACGCGCGAAAGAGCGCAAGGTGCGTTCTGGAGGAGGGGGGGGAACCCGCAGACCGGCTGGGTAATATGAAAGTAAGGAGGGCTCCCAAACTACCTACTGGGGTCGTATCCGGAAAACTGGGGGAGGAGGGGAAACGTTAAGCTCTATCGCCCACAAAAATAGATGAAGGCCCAGTTCAAAAGCTTCCACGCGGAGAAAAAACGACGCTCTCATAAACACGAAAAACTGCACAGTTTCGAGGGGAGTGGGTCGAAAAAAAGGGTCCGGGTACGTCAACGTCAGCCTTTTCCTTGGGGAGCTGAGAGTGGGGAAAATGCTACCTGGGCCGTCCTCGGACCGGCACCAAACCCCAAATGTCCCTGACCCGCCGCAATGGTCATGTAAAACTCGCCGGAAATCGGTAACCCGAGGACAACAACCCACGGGCCTGAATGGAGCCTTTACGAAATCGTAGAAAGGGAAGGGAACTGAACGATTACCAATCGGTTGGGAAGTCGAACCTACGTAGAACAAGAAAGTTCTTGGGGAAAACGTCAGGTGCCAAAGGACCTTGCCCCCTTTCTTCGATGTCGTTCAACAAGGTAATCTGGGGCCTGGTAAATTCGTCAATGGATCCTGTGGGACGAAACCAGATTCGCACGCCCATGGAACCCGCAGATTTGGGCACGAAACAACTGGCGAAAGCTGAACTTCGGCCAAAAACCGCAAAAATCTCTCCGAAGGACCCGGAGCCTTAAAGTACAAGAGTCCGCAAACAAGCTTTGCGTTCTCTTTCTGGGGCGGGTCTTAATTTAAACTCGCCAGGAAAAAAGGGGCAACTTGAGCTGAAGAGAAGGGAAACCGACACAAGGACAAAAGAACAGTACCGCAGCATAGACAAGGCCCCCAGGCTGGGGGAGTCGGAGGGGTCCCTAGCAAGACTGGGACTCGCGGCCCTAGGCTGCGGGCCCACCTGCCTTCAGCCCACTGCACCTCCTTCCACGGCACCGGCGCACGGTGACAGAGCGGGGACACCAGGGGTTGGACGGGATGCGAGGGCGATTGTTAGGAGAAACCGGGGTGGGTGAATTTGTGGGAGAATGAAAAAGGGGCGGCAGCCTCGCAGAACTCAAGTACCCCCACAGAAAGGGGTGGGGCCCTTCAACAGCCACAACAAAGGAGGGAGGGAGGGACCCGAGAGATCAAACACAGCAAATCCGTCGGAGGTGGGACTTCGTCAGGTTCGAGGAAAAAATCCCTCAGCGCGTCCCCACGGCAAAAGTGGGAAAGACGCATCAAAAATCTCTTGACCGAGGGGCCCACACCGGGTACAGGGGGGGTAGCGTGAACAACAATGCCGGAATGGACCGTTGCAGCCTCGGAAGCAACTGGGTGCGCGGATGTGCCGAAGGGCTCGTACGGCAGTACGAAAAAGCTAAAAAAAAAGACCTGGGGATGTAGAGCTCTGCTTTCAAGTCTGTTTCGTTAGAGCGTCTCCATAGACATGACATTGTGGCAGAGGGAGAGCCCCTCCAGAAATACGACCTAGAAAAAAAGACGAAAAGCTCATGGTACCATACCAGAACGTACCTTCTCAAGACCGTTCTGGGAAGATCACGAACCGGTAGAAAATTTTTTCCTGGGGGACAACAAAGGGAGACAGCACTTGGAAGGGGGGTCCGAGAGCCAGATACATTGGATAGAACTCGCAACAAATTTTCAAGCGTCGCAATACGTTCACCGAAAACCTTCTCAGGGATCGCTTCGTATGTCACCTCCATTACAGAGCTCTACGAATTTAGCGTCACATCAAATCACTGTGGCCTATTTCTTGTCATGGACCCGGGCCACTGGCGAGTGGTAAAAATCTGAATTGCCGGCTCAAAGGAAAACGGTTTGGGTCCTTGGCAGGAGCAGGGTCATCATCACTCGACGATGCAACGGACGGTGAAGGACGGACGCCGGACCCGTGTGTGAGGTCAACGACGCGCAACATCGTGAGGAGGGGAATGAGCTCTTCTGGAAGGCTTTCGACCGGGGAAAGGACATCGAATGGGAATCGGAAGGCATGTGCTTCAGGTGGGGGATTGTGGGCGTAAAAAAAGGTGATCGGCCATCCGGGACTAACCTCGGTGAAAAGAAAAAAAAGACTTGCAAGAGGGGAACAAAAGAAGAACGGCCGAATAACGCACAGCCTCTGAGGACAGGAGACATGCCGTCGGAGAATAAACATAGGAAGTATACAACAGGGTCCCGTTGTAGAAAGAAACTAGGGACCGACGTCCTGTAGCAAAAAAACGGAATGGTGCGTTCGGGCCTCCATGAACAAATGAAAAAAACTGAGCATAAACAAACGGCCCGGTTAAAAGAGGTTTACCGCCAGCACAGAGTGGCCCCCTCGCAGGAACTCGGCTACCAAATAAAACAAAAAAAGGCAGGTTGGACCTTCCACTAGTACTTATCAGGTAAGGTCCGAAGAGGAAAGGTACCGCATAAAAACGTTCAAATGGTGAGTATGGGTTTGGTACGACCTTTCCGGCAGGAAAAAGCGCCTGGAAGCCAGGACGACGTCGGGAAAGGAGAATGGCAAAGAAAAAAAGGTGGAGGATCAAAAGACGAAAAAGGCCGAAGCATGGGGGGCCAGGGTCGATTGGTGACCACGAGGAGGAGACGTCGGGGGGTGCATCACCAGAAACCTCGCGGAAGAAGAGGGGAAAAGGCGCCGGGTCAGGTTCGCGAGGGAAGGAAAGAAAGAGTCGGGGGAGCAGCATACAAGCCAGGAGGAAGGCGCTCACGGCGGGATAGGGAAAAAAAACGACGGGGATAACGACCAGTTCAGGAGCAGGGTGAGCTAAAAGAAGGGGGTTCTAGTCGGCCAAAGGTTACGGAACAAAAAAGGAAGAAACACCGGAAAAAGCGTTGGGTTCCAGAACTCTCGGGGGCGGACCTGGTAATCGGACAGGGACCGCTCACAGAGGAACGTCCTCGGGGTCGAATAGTAAGAATCAAAGTATGAGGGAGGGAAAGTTAGCACCTCCTTACCAAAGAAACCGATGGGGGATTTAAAAGGGGTTCGCTGTGTCGAACACCGGACAAGATTCACTTAGAGCGCACCAAACCAAATAAGTAGCCTCCGTAAAAAAAAAATGAAGCGAAGTCCACAGCGGGAGGCTAAGAAGGTGTCGAAACTAATGGAAGCGCACCTGGTCCAAGACCAAAAAAATTGGGGTACACGACGCGTCTCACAAAAATCCACAACGAAAAAAGGGCTCGGCGGGTAGGAGGAACGGTTTTTGCACATGGGTCCCGTGGCCTCGACGAGAGGAAACCTATTGGGAGAGGCGGGCTGACCGACTCAACCCGAAGGACGTCGCGGCCCGGCAAAGAAAAAGTGCAAGAGAGGACAATAGGCGCGAGAGGAAGTCCTTAAAAAGTGGGTGCCTAAGTTGGGGTGACCAGAAAAGAGCCTGATGAGATAAAGCGGACAGGAGCGTTCTGAGTTCTAGATCGATTGAAGAGGGGGGGGAGGGGTGGACATTGTAAGCGGAAAACGCCTGTCGCCCGGCTCGATCGATTGGACCATAAAATGCTAGCTAGGAAGGAAAAAAATAAAGTCACTATCCGGAAAGCAGCAAATGGGAGCACGCGTGCCTGCGAAACGCGCAAAAAAAAAGTGACTGGTTCAGGAACGGAAACGGGAAAAAAAAGAGGCGATTTTTCTAACTGCTGCGCGGGGACAGCGCCATAAGAGTCAGGCGATCATCGACGGGGTCACCGGGAAGGGTATGCTCAAAACATCAGAGGAAGGGAGGCCTAGAAGACTAAAACATGGTCTTCGCACTTTCCACGTTCCGGTGAGAGTAACGCCCGTCGGAAATGAAATATCCGGTCGCCGGGGAGAGGAATAGGACAACAAAAACCAAGGACCCTTTGGAGAGAGCTAAACAGAAGGGAGTCAGAATCGCTCCACGGTGAGCTGGAAAACGGGGGACGACTGTACGGAGAGGATCCGATGCGACGTGGGGAGAAAGAAAACATGCAAATGAAAAGGCCTGGAGATTCCTCGAAAATCTGTCCTAGTAAGAAGCTGAAGAAGTAGCCGAGCAAGGAAGGGGCAAGGAATCGACAGAGGCTGGAAGGGAAGAAGGTTGAAGGGTCGGCCAGCAGGAACGGCAAAAAACGGTAAACGTCGGTCGACCAGCTCACATCCGGTCGCTGGCCAAAGGAATCTCCCGACCGGAAAAACGGAAATGGAAGGGTTTTTTGGAGTGCAGTCGATGGTCGCCAAACATCCTTCCAAAAAAGAGTTACGACAGACGAGGGCGGGCTGCCGGGCATCCAACAACACAAAGGAGATTAAAAGATATAATGAAAAAAACCGCGAAAACTCTTACACAACGGACATGAGAAAGGTGTAAAGAGGATGGCGACCATCGACCTGCACGAAACAAAAAACCAGGGCAACGGGGACGGTCGCGACCGTTCGCGGAAAACTAACAAGGCCGGAGGAGTCGAAAGAGTCAGGTCCCAGTATCAACGACGAACAGAAAAACGTACCGGGCGCGCATGACAACATAAGAGGAAAGGCGCGAAAGCTAAACGAACCCCGACGTGCCCAATGCGCAAAAAGAGAATACCGATCGCGAGAAGAGGGGGACGGTCCTTGAAGAATCTCCCGTAATGAAGGGGAGGGAATAGTGGACCCATTCTCAACAACGTCGGGGCCACCACAGAGTCAAAAAGACACGTTCAAAAAAGACACCGAACGACAAGGGGGGGCGGAGCACATCTAAGGTAACAAGGCCGCGCAACGACCACCCCGGGGGGAACGGGTTGGCGACGGGAAAGGACGAAGCGGAGGAAGGACGGTCATTGGCAAGCCTAGAAAAGCGAACAACGGGCAAAGAGCACAGGTCGGTCTCCAGAACTTCACGCGCCGAATTCGAGACAATAAATGGACTCAAAAAAGAAGGTCGGGGGAAAGGATACGGTCTAAGGACTGGGGAACTCTTGTGGACGAAGGGGCGAGAAACTTTTTTTCTTGCGGCCCGTAGAACATGGATAGTTTGAGCAGAGGGCTGGGTACCGTCGTGGATTAAAAAGGGAAAGCGGACGTCGTTCACGGACGTGGGTTGCCTGTTAGGTTTAGAGGATGAGAAGCATTAAGGTACAATCGAGCGATAGAGGGAAACGGTAAAACAGGCGAGGAGCAACCGAAATGGTCGTACAAAGACAAGCAACGTCAGATCGAGCTCTACAAACCTTTCTCACGTTGACATGTAGATCTACAAGGAAATCTAGGGGAACAACTTTACTAAGTCGGCATAAGACAGCGGAAAAAAAACGAGCGAAATGGTCTTGAGAGGTTGTTGCCGCAATGAGCCGCGAGTACCTATGAGGGGGGGGGCCGTTCTAGCATGAACGAAAAAAAGAATCGGCGCTCGGGGACGTCGGAGGACCATTGTTGAAAAGATGCAAACAAAAGAACCGACACCTCAGAAACAGTGTGGGCAAGATGGGGGGAAGACGCGTCTTGGGGGTAAAAACACAGTGGTCGCCGGGTAAAAAAGGCGCGCTAAACTTCGGTGAGAAAGGACCGGATCTATAGCGGCCGAAGAAAGGCAAAAAGATTTCCGGGATCTGCGGCGGAAGAGAGGGGAAAAAGGGCACAAAATGTGCTAGTCCTAGGAAAAACGGGGGAAAGGAGGGCACGTGGGGCGAATCGACCCTGGGAAGAATCGGTCCTGCTGCTGTCAATGCAAGGCGAAAAGAAAACAGGAGGGCAATCAACCTACTCGTGGTCAGAATAAAGCGAGGACTACCAGCGGAAAACGCCGATGATGCCTTAGAGATACCCCTCAGGAGGAAAGTGTCTAAAACGAGCTGGTCAGATAGAAACTACCGAAGGTGCTTCCAGCAGAACGGGGTGACGAACTGACAGGAAAACGAACCTCTGGTAAAGTGCCGGAGAACAGCTTCTGCAGAACTGTTCAGTTGGGGGGGAAGAACCCTTCTCAGAAAGACAAGGGGAGAGCCCAGGACCCCTTTCGGAGCTGATACACAAGCCATCTCGTCAAAGGCTAAATTCAAAAAAAAAACACTTCTCCATGGTGTATAGAAGGGGCCTCTGGGGTACTCTGTCACAAGAAAAAATTTCCGGCCACAGTCAACGAGGTCAACTCGACCGTGTCAAAAGCCGGGAACCCTTCTAAGAAAATGCCCGGTAGAAAAGGTTATTAGTACGAAACATGACGCGTGAAAAAAATTGTTGCCAGTCTCTCGAATGAAAACCAATGGTCCGGGATTCATTCGTATCAGGCCTGTATGACTGTAACTATAGGACATAAAACTACCATCTGCGAGGGACCTCTCTAAAGTACCGCTCTCTGGACGACGTTTCAACTAAACAAATCTTCTACCGGGGGTAGTAAACAGATGGGACCGCCTGTTGAAACTCTCAGCTGATGCTGCGGTCCAGAACTCGCGGGTCAACAAAAGTTTGAGTGAATCTGACGTTGGGTTGAAATGTGAAAGTGAGCGCGAAGCCAGAAATAAGGTGGGCTACAACCCGGCGCGCGTCGAAAAAAAAGAAGGAACCTTTGGGGCGCTGCCTGTCTGCACACACCTACTCATGCGGCGCGACGCAAAGGGAGGGAGGAGGCCGCGACCGGCTGGGCGGGGGTCACGAGAGTGACTCGGCCCGACGATGGGCGTGTAACTGAGCGGGTGGGAGACAAGAAATCAAGAGGTATCGCCCACCATAAAAAGGGAGGGAAAAAAAGGAAATGGGCGCTGCCGACCCTGGCGCGAAAGGGCAAAACCTGACGGACAGAATCAACAGGCACAGGGGAAAAGGGGCGATCTTTCGCCCCACGGGAGAGGACGTAAAGGGCAAGAAGTGACGTGGGGGGAGGGGAAGAAAGCCTCGTCCTTTGGATACGGAACCACGCGGAACCGAAGGAGTGGAAAAATCTGTCGCCTTGGGAACCCGTTTAAACGGACCGACAGAAGGGAGCATCCGGGATCTTCTGCTAGGGACTGGAAAAAACGCGTCTTCTAGCACAGTACACGGCTTGTTACCTAGACGGCGAAAGAGGAGGAACTTGAGGGGGGGGTGAGAATTTGAAATACGACACAAGGCTCGGGATGGGCTATCACCTGCCTGGACGGGAGAAAAAACAAAGACCTCTACCGATGGGGGGTCAGGGACAAGAAAGTGGCCGAACGCTGACCGGTCGAGGACAACACAAGTCTAAAGGGAAAAGCCGAAAGTGAGCTGTCCATAGAGAGTAGGAATGTAAGGGCGTTCTCTGCTTGTCAGTGAAGGGCTTAGATCAAAAAATCTAATTATCGACTCGAACTGAAAAGGGAACCGCCCCGTAAAGCGCTCGAACGAAAACTGATGTGTGTAGGAGGGGGGTCAAAGAGAACGGCCGGCTAGAAGACATGTCAGACGCATTCACTCGAAAGGGCCTGGGGAGGAAAACTTCGACGCGAAATCTTGTGGACAGAGGAGGGGTAGAAAAATGTGGTTGGTAATATTGGCGAGATGGTTGACCGGCCTGGGGGGGGGGCGCCTTCTATTGGGAGACCGACGACTACCGGAAGATCGGACGGGACGTGGGATCGATAGCAACACAAAAGATTAAAGAAGGAGAGGACCACAGCCGCGGAGGTGTTACGTCTTCGGGAGAGCCATAAACAAGAGGGCTGGGAAAAACCAACTAGAATAGACAAGAGAGCCAAAGAATACCGCGGAACACTGGACCGCGAGTTCAAACCCAGAACGACGGTCGCAAAGGAGGGGGGGAAGTGAAAAGATGCTTTGCCTAGAGTGTAACAAACTACGGCCGTCCCCAAGCCA
>Ga0179593_1495050_pt1 | contig 12351 bp, 13 predicted proteins | sample CZODoug2_1_08_16_FD_185931 | JGI IMG/M metagenome (GOLD analysis project Ga0179593, IMG submission 185931) | Vadose zone soil fungal communities from Angelo Coast Range Reserve, California, USA - CZODoug2_1_08_16fungal (PacBio error correction) | ecosystem: Environmental > Terrestrial > Soil >...
GTGTCCGTGAAAAACAGAGGGGGGGATCAGAAGGACACGAAGACCGGGCTCTTAATTCAACAACGCCTTCCCAAGTACAAAGGGGCGACTTGGGAACCAAGGCAGCGGATCGTCTCGGCCAAATTGAAAAACGACCGATTTTCAAACAGGGAAACTCTACAGGGGGGGCGCACGTAGGAACTCATCCGCCCGCGTGCAGGGGTAGGGGTCGCGACTGAGGGTTGGGGCAAAGACGAACGACGATCCACCGTTAACAGAGGCTGGCATGTGCGGCGGGAAAACTGAATAAGTAACCGGGGTTATGAAGGGGACGGGGTTTTTTGTGCGGACGGAGAGAGGTTCGTGGACGCTCGGAGCTTGACAAGGAATAAGTAACGAACGGGCGTGATTCGGGGGGGTTACGGGGGGCGGTTGGAAAGCATGGAACAGGTTCCGGAAGAAGACCAAACCTAGGGGTCGTGGAAAACTCGGGGGCCGGCGAATCCGGAGTGGAAAAGTAAATACGGACGGGGAAAAATTTGGCACACAGAACCCTAGGCGCTTCCTCTACAACGAAAGCTTCACAAAAAAAGCTGTCGAGGAAACAGGGTCGGAGCAAACGCCAACGCGACATCAAAGCATGCAGAGCGTTTAAAACATTTAGTATATCAAACAGAAAGACGCAGGGGAGGGCCGGACCGGTAACGTAAGGAGGAGCTCGCGCGACCCAAGGACATCGTTTATTGAGGGTCGGGGGAGAGCCAGAGTGATGTGAAGGGGAGATTTCCCCGCTAATTGAGACATACAACATCCGTACCAAGAGTAGCATCGCACAAGGGGGTTGTCTCTTAGCCATTGGAGGGCGAACTGAAGCATGTATTAAGGGTAACAGTGCACGTCCAAGGGGGGGGAATAACAAAGAGGATCTGGTTTGTGGGGAAGTCAGCGTGAAGGGAAATAAATACCATTGTGCATCGTTGAGAAAAAGAGTCACACAGGGTCGGCCTCAGGATGAAAAACTGAAAGGGATTAGCCTGACAGACACACAGAAGGCGAACAATTAAAGCGGGCGGGTCGTTCTAAAAAAAAAGGCTAATTACTCATCGTCGGGCAACTACGACGATCGGGTAGCCGCAGGCATGCCTTCTGCATTCCGGAGAACATCTAGACACGAGGGGAAGGAGGGAAAATAGGGATGGATGGCTGGCATATCTGGGGAAGAAAGAAAAAATAGCCTAAAGAGAAAGCAGCACCATACGGGCTTTCAGGGGTTTCACGAGAATCAAACAAAGACATAGGACAACGGGGGGGACACTGTTAGCCTCTCAGCGTGTCTTCAATAGTGTATCAAAAAAGTAGTCCCTCGGACAGGGCCATACCATATATACCGTCTCGCTCCTCCTAAATGGGCCATGAACGGGCTAGGGTTAGAATGGAGGCGACCCCCTTGTGGGCAAAAGAAGAAACCGGCCTAGGGCCACACAAACAATGAGTGGTCGGAAACGTGCTACTCAAAGAGCTCGGGAGGTTAGTAGGACTAAAACGGCTCCGTAACGAACCACAATTTCAACTCATTGTTTTTGGGTCTATTGAAAGCATCAAAAAATTAGTCGCGGGGGAGGCTGTCAAAGTACCGATGGCATGGTATTTTGGAAAAGGGGGAAGCGTGCCGTGAAGTCCTTTCATTGTGATATATACTTCCAAAAAAATCAACAAAAAAAAGGAAGTGACTGTACAATACAATTGATAAACTCTCCTACACCGCGAGAATTTACCGGAACGGAAACTAAACGTCCATGAAAAGCATTGTGCCAATGACGGCGGTAGGAACATACAGAACAGATCTCGCCCAGTAATGGGGAATGGGTGCAGTTGTTTTGAGGCATGGCTCAAGAAATGGGTGAGGGGGTTTGCAAAAAATCGTAAGGTAGACGAAGTTATCCGGAACCACAAAACATAACGGAAAAAGTAGAATAGGTCACGCACCCTCATGAAGCCAGTGGGTGGGACGCCCACCAAAAACAGACCGAACCAGGACGCATCAGGATGTAAGCCTTGGGAGGAACGACAGGCAAAAGGGGAAAAGGCTCCAATGTCACGACTCAGGGCCGGGCCAAGCGGGAGCGGCCGGGGGGGGGATGTGTGCAACGGGGGTTTATTGGACAAACTACAAAAAAACCGCATGGGAGCGACCGCACCCAATTCAGGTGGGGAGCTGCCAGGTCTAGGAAGGAACCTGGCGGGATTGCTTGCTTCACCCGGTTTCAGTGTTACTCTCGTCTTCGCCAAAGTGGTGGTAGCGAAAGGGCCCGTAGCACCCCAGGTGCTTCGTAGGATCCCTAAACACAAAGAACGTGACGAGTTGTCTATTGGAAGGGGGGGGGAAAAAACAAGGAGGGATCTTGCGTGCGAGAGGAATACCCATGCGTGGGCAAAGCCAAAAAGGATCGTGGTGGCCTGAGAGCAGCGGAATGTCGTCCTGGGATCCAGGTGTCTTTAGAGACAACAAACCAAGGTTGCAGTAAACAAGTCGGGAACCAAGTCGGTAAAGGGCGGATGAAAGAAATGCAGTCCAGGGCAACAGAAAAACCGTAAGCCAAAAACAATAGCTAAGCATAGGTCGCATCCGCCACCAGGAAGAAAGAAGCTCTACGTCCACGCACAACTAATGGGCTCCGATCCTGGATCGCTGGGGGGGGGGGGGGGGCTCCCGAAGTGGCGTTTTGAACTTACCAGGGGAGGAAGCCGGTCTATTTCAGCAAGCTCAACAGCCAGGGGCGAGGTCTAAATATCTACCTGACGGGGGAGTCATAGTTTGCCACCCTCACCAGGAAATTTTTTAAAAACCAAAACCCTCAAAATCTCTCCTATGGATCCCTTGTGTCCGCGACAGAGAAAGATGGGAGGCACCTGAAGTCCATAACGAATGGGCCTAGCGCATCAAGGGGCACTAGTGCATGACGAAAAATCGGACGGACAGACAGGAAAAGTTAAGAGTGGGGGGGGCAGACAGATCAAAACGCCTCCGCATAGTTAAGGAAGCACTTTTGCGAAGTGTGCTACCGTCAATGGAAAGGCTTGCAGGAGACGAAGAAAGCATTCTTCTCCGAGGCAACTTTGTGTTGGAGGCACAACAAAACACAAAACACATATTTAAAATAACACAAGAAGAAAAACTCTTATCAGATTCCTGCCAAGGCCGAGGCTATCGAGGAAAAAATAGAGGGGGCCCCAAACACTGGAAAAAGTGGGCCAAACTGGAAGGGGACACCGTCCCTACAAAAAATGGCGAGAAAGAGGTTAATTAGCTACTCGAGGAGAAACAAAAGAAATCCCACAGGGGGGGTTGCAATGGAGGCTGGTAAAGGGTACGACCAAAAGCACACAGGAAACATCCAATTTGTGGTCCTCCGTTGATTACTTTATTGAGGGCCGGGGGCAAGTAGGTGAGGTACAATTTTTCGGTCGGTCGCGGGGGGTACGTGGGTCCGTGACGAAGTGGGACGTCCCGCTTCTTGCTTATGACTTTCGGGTCTGCCGTCAACGCTTACGGCTATGGCAACATTTTTTGAGTCAGGGTGCCTCAAAATCCGACCATTCTTTTGGGGGACGAGATACTGGGAAAAACACCCCAGTCGGCGGAGCCTATAATTCCACTTATGATATAGCCATCGGGGGTGCAGCGGCAAAAGAAACACGGAGAGATCGTAGAGTGATGTAATCCTATGTCGCAGCTCGTAAAGGGGGTTCATGGATCCTTTCTGAGACAAGTGGGGGGGGCGGGAGCAGTCGGGTTCTCACCCAATCTGAGGGGGGAAAAGAACCAAGTCGGAGTGTTGGAGCTCCTCCAGGGTGAAACGCGCAAAAAAAACTCATAACGAAAAAGACTGGGGGTTCCGGAGGTGGGACAACGCAGAATAAAAAAGGAAAAAGGTGATGAGGTTGATATCTTGAAGGACTTAGGAATCCCCATTCCTCGAAGAAACTCTCAGGCTTCATTGTCAGTGTCTATCCTCTCTCGAAATAGAGATGTAGTCAGATAGCCTCAGAGGTCAAGGTCAGCTTGTCTTGGAAAAGGAAAAGCTGTACATATCTAGACGGGGAGGGGTTATTCAGAACAAAAAATAAGACTGCTCATATGTCATACCGTCTAACTAGAAATTCTAGAAATCGCTGAACTCTTCCTCCTGAAAAGAGTCGCGTACAATTTAAAACTGCTCTAAATTTCGGACTTTAGCCGCAAAAGGTCAGGTGACCGCCATGGTGGAATAAGTCCCTGAAGAGTGGTGCTGGGGGGGGAGAATGGGACAAGTGTTGGGCTGACGATAAAGAGGTAGCGTCTCCATGGGGGGGCGGGAAAGGGGGTGGGCTGGTGGGGAGCTCAACAGTGTTCAGCCTTCCTTGAACATGTCCGATATCGGACCGAGGACCAAGGAGCTGCCAGCGCCCAGGCGCCGCCAGTTAGGGATCTCGTCAGGTGGTGGACCGGTTCTTCTTTGGTTGTTTATTTCACCATCTCTAGGCTGGGGGACGGCTCGAACGGCTCCGGAGAGAAAATATGGGTACTAGCAGCAACCGAGGAAAAAGGGGCGTTGTGGCAGAGCCGATACACGACGAGGGTTCACATATCAAACAGGGGGGGGGTGGGAGACCGGAAGACTGGGCATGGCAGCCCAGGAGTTACTTCCTCTAACTGGGTTCAAAGAACCACAACAACAAAGGGGATGAAGTATTTCAACTCCGGAATTGGGCACCGAAGGAATCTTCCGCTCACGAGATTACCAGGTTCCGTCAGACAAGTAACCGCACAGTGATATTTTCGAACCGAGGGCGGGGAGAAATTTGGGAAACAACGGGGGCGAAGGGGACAGGGAGGGGAGTAGAACCCAAGCATACGTTTGGATCAGTGGTCGAGATCTATAGACTCCAGAGATGGAGCACACCAACCAAATGACACACGTTAACAAAGAAACCAAGAACTAACGTCCGGTACTTTAGTCCTTCATCTAAATGTGATCGGAGGCTGGACGATGTAAGGGGATTGGGAAACAAGTTTCTTAAGAAGAATCCATAAAACATGACGCAATGGCGAGGAGTACCGAAGTATTAAGAAAAACCCGGGAACTGAGAAAACCAACATCATCATCGGAAAAAGGGGTACCGTAAAGGGAAAAACGAGGAACATACATGGTGGGGTTTACAAAAGTAGACTAGGGACATTCTTTCGAGGGGGAAATGTTCGCTTTATTCTGGCTCTGGACTTTAATCTTAATGCTCGTTCTAAGGGGATGAGGGGAAAGAAAATTCTGCGAGACGGGGGTGGTGTTGTAAATGGCCGTTGGCGAGGGAGCGTCAAAAAGCATCTTAAAACACCTGGAAAAACCGGCTGCACGGACACAAAACAGAATAAAACAAGGGGGGAGGCGAGGGAGGAGAGCGCATATTTCGAGGCAGTAAAGGAAAACGAAAGTGAAAGCTGTGCAGGGGCGGGGGCCGGCATGGTATGGGGTATGAACAAAAGTGTAAAAGATTAGAGAACGATTTGAAGGGGGTACTCGCAGGAAATGCAAACACGCCTAAAGGGTAGGAGGCGGGGGGGCTTAGGACCACAGGATGTGCTTACGAAAACTCCTTCCTCAAGCTGGTCCGGAAATATTGGGGGGGGGTAAAATAAGCAATGGGGGACGCCACAAGACGAGATCGCCCTCCTTGATCTCTCCATTAGATTATAAAAAGGCTTACGCGTCTGTACGAGTCTGGGAACGACGAATGTAGTCGCGTAGAGAAAGATCGGTCTCCTTTCTTGTGAAGTAAAGATGTTCCGGAAATTGGTGTTAAAAGGTGCTAAGGAGGGGAGAAGGGATACAACCTCCTTGACTTAGGGTGCAGGGAAAAGCACAAAAGCGTTGCTCGACAGCGTAGTTCAGCCCGGTACGAATCCGATTACCAGGAGCAATCAGAAAGCACAAAATGGAACCCAAGCCCGGGGGCGACCAGTGCACACGATCGGGGCGGCCTTCACTCACTGAATTAAAGGAAAAGGTGGAATGGGTGGAGGTGTGCGGAAAGAAGAAAGATACTTGGGGCATGGGTCAAGAATACGTGGGCGTGGGGCTCACCTATAGCTAAGTTCCAGGTGGATTCGGACATGGGTCGGAGAGGGACGTTAAGGAGGCATCAGGGGTGCCTACAAGCCGGGCACTCGAAAATTTCGGCCACAGAGAAGGTTGCGTCTGCTCCCAGGCAGGCAGAGAACCCCTTTTCAGGCTTTCCCATCCTCCTGGATGGAGTCCTCCCGGAAGCGCTTTCCCTGCCTTTCTCTGGAGTCGTTGGAGAACCGCTTCTCCCCCGTTATTATATAAACTGATTAGGAAGGGGAAATCTTAGGGACTTATTGCCGCCAACGGTGGGATCGTGGCCTAGGAGAGGTTCTAGCGTCTGGTTTCACGGATGAGGAGGAATGGCGCACTAACGGGGGCCGGCGCGAACAAAGGTGGCACTACTTTGGAGGGAAAAGGGGGAGCTAGTGGAGGCCTAATGCGTTTCTAGGGCTTGTGGGAAAACACCGGACCGGGCGAAGGGGGGCCAATAACAAGGGGAGCGTGAACGTATGGCTCGCCGACCCTTTGTCGCGTGGTCTCAAAAAGATAGGGCCCTGATCTCAGGCCCTTTTCAAGAGCTTGAGGCTCAGTCTACCGCACAAACACGCGGCAAGATCAAAGATAGAACGCCACCACAAAAAAAACGAGGGGATTGGAGGCGCACTCGGGCTAGGAGTAAGGGGTGTTCTTGAGCGCAACGTAGGGGGGAAAAGGGGGATAACCGAACGAGGTTAGAAAACTGTTGGACGGCTTGGAGGCAGAACATCAATGTGTCCTGGGTCGACGATACACGAAGGGTTTGAAACGAAGGGGTAAAGGTCAACGGGTCTATCCACACTATGTGTCTGCTATCAGATCCCAACCGACGGCCCCGATGCCCATCCTAGCTTGAAATTGACTTTCTTATTTGCAACTCCTTTGGGTGTGGGGAGAGCTACGGACATATTGTGCGGGTGGGTTTCGTTGTCGCCCAAATAAGAGCTGTAAAAGCGGCTATGGTCCTTTTACGATCTCAAGGGAGTTTGTTCGCGTGCCTTAGGACGTAGCCTCTAAAAGGGGGAACTCTGGGCGAGTGGCAAGCTCCATAAAGAAAATCGGTTAGACTCTCAATCTTTAGCGGGCAAAGCTAAAATTGGGAGTGGTAAAAGGGAAACATGCAATCTGAACAGACACAAAAACCTTTCTCAAAAAGAAAGAACCAGCATTATCATGGAACGGCAAAAGTAGGGAAACTGCAAGGGGTATGATCTCCGTCTCGGGGAGTCGGGGGGGGGGAATCAAAGGCTGAAAAAAGCAAAGATAAGACAGGGGCGGGTTGGGGTGTTAACCCCAAGAACACAGAGGAGTCAGCATGGGGTTAATCGTATCATGTCGAGTGGTAGTATTTGGGGAGGTCTGGGGGTTTTAAAGGTATAACAAAAAGGAATGGGCTAAAGGGAATTTCGCAACAAAAAAAAAATCCTCAGTTGAGCTATGGCTCCAAAGGGTAATTAAGTCTTGGGGAGCGGGTGGTCGAAAAAATTTCAAAATCTCTGGTGCAAGTCGGGGAATGGATTTTTTGAACGGGCGGGAAAGGGTGAGGGGGGAAAGGAGAGGGAGGAAATCATTGTGGCTGCAGGCCAGGTATTTGGGGCGTCAGGGGCGAAAAGTAAGGGAAAATCGAACCCCCGAAACCCGTGCGAAAGCACAGGAGAAAGTAAACCCCTCAGACCGGATCGAGTCCGTAATATGCTTATGTCGGGAATATCTACGGGGGACAGGAGCGGGGAGGGGGGGGGAGTTACGTAGCAGCCTAGGTTATTACTACAGATCCATCGCCTAGGCAGTGCTGTCTCAGTGGGGTGCTCTACAGTGAAAGTTGGGACGAGTCAAGGTCCCTGGGAGGGCCCCAAAGGCGTTGTCAACGGGAAAGAGCCTCCGGAGGCAGTCGGGCGAAATATGCGGCGGCTCGAAGTGCCGAGCGCCAGTGAAATTGTCTGTCAAGTGGGGCATAAGGGGGGCGAACTCGACTCCCACGCGTATATGGGGGTTTCGAACGTTCACCCTGGAGTTCATAGCTGAGGGTGCAGGGGGGGATTGACCAACCATCATTTGGCGGGAGTGTCGAAAGAAGGATAGCTTCTGGGGCCCAGAGAAGGCGTCATGGGGCAGAGAAGCTCTCAACAAAAAAGGATTATTAGAAAAGATAAAGTTCTGCATGAAGAGTCGATTGACGCAATACAGAATTATCTATCTCGACCAACGATTCAGGGGGGATTACTAAGTAAACCAAAAAAAAAAAAAGTAAATTATCTAAAAGTTGGATGAAAAACCATATCCGAGGGGGGAGGATGACCTGGGATTCTAAGTGCCTCCAGGAGAGGCGTTAAGGGTCGTCGAGCATGCCCTGTGTGGGGTTGGGGGTGGGGGGTGTGTGGTGGTGGGGGTTGTGGAGGGTGGGGGTGAGAAGGAAATGGATGAGGGAGCGGGGTGAAGGTTGGGAATGGATAAGCACTGGGGGGTGAGGGCGGTGCAGGGGGAATGGATATGGATGAAAGAGAAGAATATGTTTCTGAGAGCCCTGGAGAGAGGAGGATGAGCCAGATCAAATGTAAGGCAGGGGGAAAGGGCGAGGAGGGAGACAGGAGGGGGGAGAGGGGGGTGAGGGATAAAAGTGGGAAGCAAGGTGGGAAAAAGGGGGTTGGGGTGGGAGAGGCAGGAGGTGGGAGGGAAGGGAAACAGGGGGTGGTGGGGAACGGGAAGAGGGATGAGAGTGAGGAGGGAGGGCAGGGGGGGCTAGGGGAAGGCGACGGGAGCTGTGATGAAGAGTAGAGAGGGGGAGGGGGGTGGGGCGGGGGTTAGGAGGGGGGAAACAAAGTGTGAAGAAGGAGGAGGGGGGTAGGGTGAAGAGTTATAGGGGGTAAAAAGAAAGGATAGGAGATGCATCGAGGGGGGGAATACGGAGAGAGGTGGGGAAAGTGAAGGAGGAATGGAAGTTGAGAGTGTATGCTATATAAGAGTAGGGAAGGTGAAGGCGTCGTGAGGGGGGGAAAGGTGAAAGAGGGGGGGGGAGGCACAGAGGGGCAGGGTGGGAGAGGAGGAGAGTAGCATAAGAGAAGGTGTGGGGGGGGGAAGAAGGGGGTAGGGAGGGGAGGGAAAAGTACGGGGAGGGGGGAGGTGGGTGAGAGAAAGGGAAGTGGGTCGGGTGCAGAGAGGGAGGAAAAATAAGGGGAGGTGGGCAGAATGAGTAAGTAAGGGGAGATTAGGGGGGGGTGAGAGTATCGGCTAGATCGCGGTAAAGGTGGCGGGGGGGGGGGCGAAAGAACGGAAAGGCGGTAGAGGGGTATAAGGGTGGAGGGGGGTGGGGGAAATAGTTGGGGGGCGGTAGGGGAAGAGGGGGGGGGGAGGGGGGGTGGAAGACGACAAAGGGAAGAGAGTCAGGTAGGAGCAAGGGTGAAAAGAGTAGAAGAAATGGAGGGGGAGGGGAAATGGAGTAGAAGGAGGGTCGAGTAGTAGGAGAGGTAGGGGGGGGCATGGTAGGTTGGGAAAGATAAGTTGAAGAAGAGAAGCAGAAGGAGATCGTGTCGAGAGGGAAGGAATGGAGGGAAAAAAGGGCGGTGGGGGAGAATGTGGGTGGAAAGGGAAGAAGAAAAAGAGGCGAAGAAGGGCGAGCACGGGGGACACCAACACACAACTTCAAGGAAAAAAATGGTGGAACATCAAAGGCGGTGCGAGAGGTTGCCATTTTTCAACCCAATAAACCTGCAAAAAGACGACGTAGCCGGCCCCGCAAAAATCATGACGGGTCCCAGCGTCTTGGTTCATCAAAAAGGACCCCGGGCATACAAACGCAGGGAAACACCTCCGAAAGGGGACAAGGAGCCTTCATAAAAAATACAGAACGATTAAACGGGACAACCCCCATGTAAAAGGACATACAGAAATCGAGAAAGAAGAAGCGAGAGAAAACCGTATCCACGAACTTGAGACCGGGGTGTGGAATGCGACTTTGGGACCACACCCCTCTAAGAGTTGATTTAATAATAATTTCATGATTTGTGTTTTGGGGAAGAGGAGAAAAAAAACACGTGAACTCACCGAAGTGGCAAGAGGGATGTTCAAAAATTTCACAAGCCGCGGTCAGCTGGCCGCCATGTGAAGGGAGGGAAGAAAAAAAAGCGGATGAAATACCGTCAACGACGCAACAAATTAAAAGCATTTGTCTAAACAAAAAAAAAACTTTGGCTGGGGAGCCGAAGGGAAACAACCGTGGGGGGTTTCACCAGCAAGGGCAAAAAAGGGAAATAGGGTGCAAATCACACGGTTCACGACAAAATGCAAGGAAATTCCAAGTCGGCCACCCGGGCGTAGCCCAAAAGCGCGGCTATAATCCGGCAAAATGGAGGGGGGGGGAAAGTTGTTACCCACTGACGGGTGCACCAAGACAACGTGTCGTTCATAGGGAACGTCTGGCACAGCAGGCGAGGCTTCCTGATCGCCAAAAAAAAGCTGGGGAAGTTGATACTGGGCAAACGGGCTACCTCGAGGGAAGAGTTGTGGAAGGAGTGCTATCCGAAGGGCGCATGTGCAAAACGCCCGCCTGAATAAAGAAAAGGGGCCACGGCGTACGAGGGAAGAGGGTAATAAGATTGAGGGCATCCGCAGGAGAAGGGTACAATGTTCCCGCCCAAACTGTCAACAGAAAACGTTACGCCGGCGGCTTTGACAAAAGCCGGGATATCAAGAGGACACCGAGGGAAACAACGGCGGGGGACCGCGCGCACGATAGTCTCAAAGCCTTGGAGAAAAGGGCAAAAGCATAAACAACCCAAAAAAAAAGCAGCGGTGGGGGCACTACGGTTCGCTTCGGGGGGAATAGGAAACTACAAACACGAAACAAACAAGACGGCTGGATCGCCGTGCTGTGTCGAGGATCATAGACTCTGGGAAACGAATCAATTCAGATAGGCAGAGAGAGAGGGAAATCTCCGAGTTTGCTATAGCAAAACTCAACAGAAAGGGCAGAAAACAAGACCATACGAAAAATAACGAAGAAAAAAAGAAAAGAGAGCTCAAGAAATCGGGAGCCGAGATCGAGGTGACTTCACCCTGGGTGTCAGGGAGAAAACAGGGAAAGGTCAAGCATCTGGTTGGGTGAAAAAAGGTGGATAGATTTTTCAGTATCTATTACGCGAGGATGAAAGCGAAGGCCACCATCGCGGCGGCCAAACAAGTTTAAAAGGGTTGACGGAGGGACTGACATCGACGAGAAAATACGGGACAGGGGGGAAGGATGGCCCTATGGGGCAAAAAGCTCCTTCGGGGAAAAAGCGGGGGGGAGGTCATGGTTGGGGTCGCTTGTTCCTCATGAATACGCGTAGAGGGGGAGAGACAAGGCGGAACGGTTTATCCCGGTCAAAACCCAGAAAAAAGTTGAAAAAATCGGGGGGAAATACTTAAGAAAGGCCTGGCAAAGTTTTGATTTTTCAGGGGGACAAGGTCTGAGGGGTGAAAAGAGAGCACGAGGGGCGACCTTTTCGGAATCTCAGGTTTGGTGAATGGGGGAATCTTTAGTCACTCGGTAAAAAAGAAAAAGGGGAGAAAACGAATCGAAAAATGTGAATGGTCCCATAAAACGGAAAGGAGAGGGCAAGGGGAGGGACAATCAAGTGGATATTGCAACTTTTCAGGGCTCGTCGACTGTAAAAAAGGGACATGCCGGACGGAAACAAACGGTTGGGAACCTGCAGCAGGTTCTACTGAAAGGAAACAAGGCTGCTCACAGATCCTTGGTTCGTGCAGAGTTTAAAGCGGGATCCGCGTGTTACTGAAAAAATAAGAAGGGGGGTAGAAAGTTAACCTAAGACGAGGGGAAGGAAAAAAGGTCGGCACGGGAACGCTGTATAGCAAAAAAACAAAGGTAGAAAGAATTCGGGACTTGTCTCATGTTACCAGGCTCGGACTAAAAAACAAAAATCTACTAATGGACGACGAAAGATGTGTTAAATGAACTGGTTGGGACAGGGGTCAAAATCGGACTGGGGGGGGTCCGAAGAACTCACAAGGACGAAGGACCCTTGGGAAAAATGCAACAAGACAAAAACTTCACGGACCAGGGGGTCCGAAAAAAAAAAAAAGGTCAGCGGTGGGGGACAAGGCGGGCCGTTGGACGTTTGTCTCGGATCAAAGCGGGAAAACCGGCAACTCCCAGCGCAGACAAATTCACATGTTCGCGGCAGCAAAAACGTTCGGGGGCGGGGGGGTTAAAATTCGAGAGAGGAGATTCCCGCCC
>Ga0179593_1526865_pt1 | contig 12351 bp, 7 predicted proteins | sample CZODoug2_1_08_16_FD_185931 | JGI IMG/M metagenome (GOLD analysis project Ga0179593, IMG submission 185931) | Vadose zone soil fungal communities from Angelo Coast Range Reserve, California, USA - CZODoug2_1_08_16fungal (PacBio error correction) | ecosystem: Environmental > Terrestrial > Soil >...
GATAGGGAGGACGTTCGGACTCACCAGCTAAACTAATGTGGTAATCTCTTGATTAAACAGCCGGCGATGACAATGGTGGGTGCTAAACATCGTAGAAAAGGGGAGTCAACCTTTTTGCGAGCAAAATGTCTTCCTAAAACATGGGGAAACTCTTTGAGGTAAAAAGGTTGAAACTCTGTTCAGGCCTGGCGCTCTATCTTAAGTATTCTTCAGTGGCAGGATGGCTTATGACCATTGAGACTCTCATTTCTACACTACCTTCTTTGAACTCTTGTCGTCTGAAGTGTGGGAGTTCATGAACCAGGGCACTCTGTTTGGGACGCACTGGTTTGCTTGCTTCATGGCGCAAAGTGTCTCTACGTCTTCTCGTTCCATCGGATCGGGGAGCTTACGTTAATACTTGTGCATCACGTGCCTTTTGATGAGATTGATCCAACTTTGACTATCTCTATACTGGGATTCAATATCCATATGACGGGCTGGGCTGTCCAAAAATCTGACCTCCACTTGGTGGGGGGGTTGTGGCGAAGTTGGCGTGAGAATAGAACGAAGTACTGTCCTGGTACTTGGGAGTAGACGGGTGAAGCCAGTCGAAAAAACAGAAAGATTGCATTTAGAAGTGTTATACAGGGGGCTGGTCGGGGCCTATCTCCGGCCCAATTGAAGTACGGATAAAGACTATGCAAAGTAGGGCGAGCGGAAATCTCGTGGACCAATCAAGGGCCTGGGAATTCCTCTATGAAGGCTGCAGGTTCTAATTCAGTTCAGAAGGTGGACCACTAATTCAAAACGAATGAGGCAACCGCCGCCGGAAAAAGACGGGCTTACCACGGCTTTATGTCCGAACTCGAAGTCGATTACTGAGCATGCAGGACGGATGGTAATGACTATTGTTTATAGAAAGGGCTCACAGGCTGTGACGACTAGACCACTCTCGGGGCACCGCGATTGGGACGAAAGGGGTGCGACTCCCATCTAGGGTGATCTTAAGAACAAGACTTCGTCAGGGAACGGGCACTGCAACGGAACTGGGATCGGACCAGGACTTCTCACGGGGCACCGGGGGGTTTTTGAACTTACTGCCGATAGCCCGAGGACTTCCTGACGTAGCCCTAATAAGAACGTCGAAATCGTAAACTACTAGGAAGAGTTAGAGCTTTGACTAAAAACTTCGCATAACTTTGACGCCTTTGGAGACGGGAAACAAGTATCCCAACTATCCCCGTAGGAAACTAGTCGTGTTTTCTCACAACCTCTCCAGTGGCTTCCGAAAGGATCTTCCTAAGAACGTGATAAAGTGCGATATTCATCGTCAAAGAGATGCAAGGGAAAGAATTCATTATCCCAGGGATCAAGGAAACGCGACGCTTTGTAGAAGGCCTCCCAAGGTCAAAGACTACATTCTCACGAAGGATACCAGTAGAGGGGAGGAAATAACTACAAACTCTGGAAAGACTGAGACAACCCGGACTAAAAGTGACTTTATGTAAAAAATTGGGCAAAAGCAGCAACAAAATACAAAGGCCGCGTACAAATAGAGGGGTAAGTTGTCTCATGTAAGCAGGACACATCGTGAGAGCTAGGGTCCAGAACTGAAATGAAAAGTCTTCGAGAACAATGATGAATAAAGCTACGAATAGGTAATCGACAAATTAATCGAGATGCTCGCGCTTGGTATCTGGGAGTACTCTGCGAGCGCCAAAGCCCACCAAAGCCCGAAGTTTCTGCATTTGGTTCCGGAAGACTGTTTCTGAGGTTCGGGGGGGCATACTTGACACTCTTCCCAGGTAGTCATGTTATGTTCGAATACGTTATGTTTCCCGATATCCGCGCCCCTTGAACCGTGCTTCCTGCCAAAGGGTGACCAAATGACGGGGCGTTCCCGGTTATAGCGCTGTTCTTTCGGAGACGAGTGGTTCGTCGATGAAGGGTATCTCTGTGGAGGGGGAAGGGGAGAGTAGTTGAGCACAAAAGGACAGGCTCTTGTTTGCGGAGAAACAAAGTAAAACACGATTCTAAACAGTTACCATGTCGACATTCGTGTACCGGAAAATAAGGAACTGCATGGGACTGTACAAGCAACGAAGTACGGTAAAACGGGAAGGTCCGGTGACGTGCTACGTGGAAAAGCACAAGGGGAAAAAACCGGCGGCGGGAATAATGGCGTAAATGACGTAACGATGGACAAAGATGTCTCGGAAGGGGTGAGCACGTAAAGAATGCCACAAGAATGATGGGTGACCGACGGGGACTACGCATGCGCCAAGAGCAGATCCTGGACGGTCAAGGCCAGGAAAAAAAAGTGATAAGAGGGCTAGGAAGAATTAGAGGCGCTTCGACGGCAAACAGCTGGAGCCTCTATAAAACAAAAAAGAAGTAGTTATCTAAAGGTAACCTTTACTCTATAACCATCATCTAAAATCTACCAGGTAGTGACGGCACGAGGGGCTCGTTCCAGAGATATCTGCAATGGGAAAAAAGTTTACTTCGTCTCGGGATCCGGTTGATTTACCGAAGTAGGATCTCTTGCCACAGACAAGTGCATTTCAAAGGGTGGCATAAATGTTACTACAGACAATCATCATAGGATCAACACTAAGTAGAGACAGTAGAATTGGGAACAACGGGGAATCTTCAAGCAGAAGTAAGGGGAGGCCAAAGGGTCTTTCGGGGCGCTTGGGCCAACAACACGAAACTGAACAAGTAGGAGGGAGGCGAATCAGGGGTCGCCAAACACCTCTAGCAGGGGTTATAAGAAATCTAGGGGAAGACATACTTCACGGGTATAAATTCTACAGAAACCGTTCCATATTTCAAAAAAATTGGTGGGTGATTTATGTAAGCCGGGAAATTTGCACCTTACGGAAAGAGAGCATACCGGGGGAAAAGGAAAGTTTCTGGAGGACGGTGCAACCCCAAGAGGAAAAAAGAGATGACGCTCAGTACTGCGATACAACCTACCAATGTCGAGTCCGACTGCAAGAAGAATTCGAAGACTATTGCCGTGCTGTCAAAAAAGCACGGGAGTTAATGCGACAGAAGAAAGGGGGGCACGATAAGCACACAAGGTTAACCACTCCCTTTAAGACCTCTAACGTTGCCGTTCAGAGAGGGGGAGGTTTACAAGGAAGCAGTCAGGGGCGGCTAGTCTGCCAGCCATGTATCCGACCACGCCCGTAGTGTTAGCGACGAACCGGCGACATTCACCTACAGATCTCCGGCCGGGGGTTGGGGAGATCTACAAATGTCTCAACAGGACGCCAGGACGCTAGTCATCTCATGTGCCGTGAGAGTTTTAAACGTAAAGGCATAGGAAGGAGGCGGAACGTCAAAAACGTCTTGCCCGAACAAAGGGGCCTTCTCTGGGTAGGTCAAAGGGTACTGGTGAATCCTTGGCGGAGGGGGGGGAAAGGGCATGGGGCCAATGAAGACTGCCGAGGATCAAAAAAGTTGTGCAGGGAGAAATGCACGCACGAACGAAAACGGGGGAAATTAAAGGGCTGCCTGTGGAACGCAAAACCAAGGAAAAGCATTACCCAACTATGAAACCTCCGTTGCTGGTAAACGTTTGGAAAGGATTCAAGCGTTCGCATGGGGACCTTTGAGGACCCACTGAAGGAGCTACTCAGTGAATCATCTGAAAAAGTACATGGCCTGCGTGTCGGCCAAATGTAAACGTTCAGGCAATCCTAAAAGACGCGGTACCTGGTGGGCGCATCACAGGGAGCGCAAGGTTCGGTCCACGGCAGGACAGGAAGATAACATAACCGACGATACTCGTTTACTTGTTCGACCATAAAAACCCCATTGGGGAATTCGGGTGAGCATGCCGTAAACAAACCCGAGACGGGGGACCGCCTAACCGGACACATGTACACAGCCTGCTGCATTGTTCAAAGGTTGCGAACATGAAACGCCCAGAGATCCCAACAAGAGAAAAAAAAGCGTGCACCACGCGCCCGCGACAGACACGCAGGTAAAAACCACATTTGATAGTCAATAGCGCAAAACACTGTTACCGTCAAGGAAGGACCGCTAAGCCGATGCAGCTCTGGAAATAAGAAAAAAAAAGTCAAGACGATAGCGTCGGAGATAAAATCTTCATGACATAGGGAGGTAACGGGTAGCACAAGCCGATGAAATCCTGTTTATGCGCGGGAAAGGAAAACTCGGAAGACAAAAGAAATGCGCGACGCATTTTGAGTACCATGTGCTAAGTCGACATGAAAACCACAAAGGCAATCCTGCCGCTTCCGCTAATAAAGTCTATTTCCTAAAGACGTAAAAACACAGAACGAAAAAAGGGAACGGGAAAAGAACGTCAAGCGTTTTTCCTACCGACAAGATAGGGGAAAGGTTTAAATTTGCATTGAATGGGAAGGGTTCGATTACAGAGGCTGACCAAGAAGAAAAAAAAAAAAAAAGTGGGTATGAACTAAAATGGGTGGGACCTAATACGGAATCCAAGTTGAGAGAAGCGCCTACAAAGATGCCTTAAAAAAAAAGATGGTCGGTATACATCAAAGGAAGTGCTAACAAGAATGGGACTTGGGGCCAAGGGCAGAATACTGGTTGGACTCGTAGGGGAGCCCGATCTTCCCTTACCTGACCCTGGAAGCCACTTTACTGCAAACCGATGAGGACAATCCCAATCTCTGAGATGATCCGCGGGCGAGGAATTCGGCCCCTGTGCCTGGGGGAAACCGCCAAGATCGGACACCTAACCACACCGAGGAAGAGGAACAGGCAGCGGGATACAACGGGGCCGAAGTGGGGGGGGGGGGGGGATGTTCTTAAGCGGGAAGCGTCGCGGGAAAGATTAGGAGGAAGGGTCGAGGAGAAACGGAAAGGTGGCCAAGAACCACGGCAAATGTCATTTTGGGGGCGAGTTGAATAGGAGGAACGATCGGTTTTAGGAGAACGCCCTAAAGAAGGGAACGTAGAGGGGAACCTGTTATTCCAAGAATGACATCTCATAACGGGCGCGGGGAAACCTGGGCGTGACGGGTTATCGGGCTGAAAAAAGCCAATAAAATAGTGAGGATTAAGAGTTCACCATCCTTTATAACGGGTAAACCTCGGCGAGAACGATTGGATGGAAACAATCCTGGTGGCGGAGACCCGACTGAAATTAAACCGCCTCCATAGGATGCGGTTAGCGGATCTTAAGGAAAATGTAACAGCAGCGGGAACACACAGTCCCCAAACTGCAAGGGGAAAAGTGAATGGAGAGGAAAAGCGTTCAAATGGGTGGGGGGCCTGCAAAATGGGGGTAAGTGCTCCCCGCAGGAAACTCCCGCATCCAACAAAAAAACTTAAACGGGGACTACAGCATTCTGAGAAGTAAATAGGAGGGTTAAAATGATTGTCCTAGGCAAATTATGAAACAGTTAGGAGGGTACCCGCGAGATTACGAGGAGTTTCGTGTCGGGAGAGGGCTCCCTGAATGCCCCTTCTCTCGACGTGCCCAGAAAATTCTACAATCAAAAAGGCCAATCACGATGAAACAAAACTCCGGTGAGGTGAATAAACTTCGTTTATCCGGAAAGAGGTAGTTTAAAGGGATAGAGGGATCAATAGGGAGGAGAAGTTTCAGCCAGGGAAGAGGGTTCAACAACGGTCTGGGGCCACATACGGTGTCCCATTACATGGCCAGATCAAGGCCTTAAAAGTCGAATCTACCTATCACACGCTCGCATCGCTCCATGTGGAAGTCCCGCAAAAACACACGTGGCGGGGGTTAGAAGCGTTACCGATAAGAATCTAGAGAACTCATAAAAGGTGAAAAGGGGGAGGTCGTTTATGTTCTAAAAAGTATCTGAACTGGTAGCACATGGTTTGACCTGGGTTCTAAGCTCCTTCACCCGAGTTCACAATAGGGGGGTTGGCTACCCCAGTACTCAGATGGGCCAGCTAGGAGATCGGCGAGGTCTAAAGGGGGACTGGAGGGCCGAGATGCGGGAACGCGAAAGAGCGGGAGGCGGTGAAAGGATGACGCAGCACAGGGCCGGGTCAAGGGCAGGCAGGTGCCACAGGAGGGGTAAGGTCCAAAACGTGCTCGGCAGGACAGTGTGCGAGTGCCTGGAGACACCGTGAACCGTAAGGCAAACCTCTTCTGGTTGACTCTTTCTCGTCAGGGAAGGTTAGGGTTAAAAAAATTAAGACACCCGACACGGGTGTTCTACCTTGAAAGGGGGGGAACGACCTGCGATCGAAGGTGAGGGAACATTCAGTGAAACATGGTTGCGACAAATTTACCGACAAACCCTTACCGCAGGATTCACTATCAATGGAAAACCTACCCTGTGAAGGTTACCTTAACTATTGAGTTGCTCTTACTAAGATCAAGGGGGTCGCCTCTGGGATATGCGTTTCGTCCCATGGGAGGCATGCTCAGTTACCGTCCCTCCCGGGGGGAAATTCTGTGGACTCGATCTTGTTAAATTTCGTGGTGGGGTTCTTTCATCAGCAGGGGGCAAGAAGTGCTCGGTTCTTCAGGGGTGGGGTCTTTAAGAATCTTCTCTGAAGCGGGCTCGGGAGGTCATCGAGTGAGGAGTGCCCTGCTTATAACGCAAGGGGAAGTTCATTGGAAAAAGTAGCTCGGAGTGTATTAAAGAAGGAAAAAACCATCACACAGACGTGGAACCGATCAGAGAGGTGGATACTTGTGCGTTGAGGGGGGTGGTGCGACATTGGAGTTTCAAAGTAGGACGCCTCTTTTACGGCTGGTCTCCGGCACTGGACGGGCAGGGGAACCTATCATTTACGGGGAGGATACTTGGCGTGGATGAGAGCCACAAAAAGGCGCAAGTATGAGGCCTTAACAGGGAAACCATGAAAAAACGTCTCGGAGATTACCGTCTCGGAAAAAAAAAAAGGTTACCGGGAAAATTTAAAACTGGGAAGTAAATCGCCGATATCGGGAGTAAACGCGGACGTTCGCGAAAGTGTCTCACTAAAACGCCGAAGGGCATCTGCCTAGAAGGAATGAGAAACGCAATCGCTGGACGACCGTGACATTCTCCATAGAAAAAGAGTATTGGTTGTTGGCGAGATCTGAGAGAAAGATATACGGTTGACGCATCGATCTGAGCCTTTCCTCCAGGGGACGCGTAGCGCATTTAAAAGGGGCGCGCACGCAGACTCGAAAGTCTCACTTAAGGCAAAACGGCCAAAAAAGGCGCTGCTAGCATGCTAGACGGGGTTGGGAAGGCTAGCAGAAGGCGTCTACCCTAGGAGAAAAGCCGCCAAGCGACCTTCAAGCGTATTACAAAAGGACTCAGCAAGCTGCTCGAGGAGGCGCTTACTTTTGTACGATGTGGAAAAGAGGCAACGCGGCCCCCGGCAATAAGAATTTGCTAAAAAAAAGGGAGCAGGGGGGAGGATGACAGAGGGAAGGCATCGACAGCGGGGGACCAGGAGATCTTGTCCTAAGATCAGGTCGGGGGGGAACCGAAAAATAGAAACGGATTCACACGGAAAAGAGGGGAAGAAAAAGGGAAAATAGGGCTTCCCGATAAACCCGAAAAGGGAGCAATCCTGTCTACCAGGTAAGCTGCGGATACCGGCGAAGAGCGTTATAAGTCCAGACCCTAACACCAAGGACACTGGTCGGTAACTTGCAAAAAAGGAAACCACCTGGAGGGGAAAAATAGGTACGTTCAGAGTATCTTCTTGGCTAAAGGGCGGTCAGCAACGTCACTCTAAAGGAGAAACGAATAGAACAAAACCACACGGAGGAAAAGAACTACTCCTAACTGTCCGACAGGATTAGCAGCTTCTCACTCTTTACCCCGGAAAGAGAGGACCCCAGACCCGCTAGGGTACTGGGAGCGAGGGGGTGAGGGGGGGGAGAGGCCCGTGTACCTACCGATGGGGTTGGGTCGGGAAAGAATCCTCCGCCTTATCTAGAAAAGGAACTGGACGTCCGCAAGAAGAAACGGGCTTCTAAGGAGACCGCGGAAGTCGTCTCAAGTTCCAGGGGGGGGGGGCGACTGGGATCGGGAACCGGCCGGGGACGACGTCTAAAAAAAACCAGGGTGATAACGCCTAGAGGTCAGTATGCGGAAGAGACGTGAAAAAAATCGCAGGGTTGGGTCAAAAAACGTCGGAGACGGTTTTGGAGGAACCAGTCTTCTCGAACCCCAGGACTCCCGATAGCAGTGCTGGGGGGAGTGTCGGGGGTCGGGGGAAGGCGAGCGAATGGCGCGGAGGCGTCTAAGGTCGCCGGAGGGCCAAAGTCGGCGCCACCTATCAAAAGGGGCTTGATAGAGTTGGAAGCTGTTACCAAGGGAAATAGGGGGCAGTTTTCCCAAAGGAGGTGGCCTGGAAGATAGGTTCTCTCCAAACTACAAAGGCGAATTGGTTATAAGCTGCGGGTCCTCGTGGGTCCGCAGAAGTATAACTTATTCTAAGGGCGCCCCCCCGCGCAGACACATTTAAAGAAGGACTGACCTCTACTTCGAAGAGGGGAAACGCGTGGGTTAGGGTGTGCTTCCGAAAAGGAGGGCGGGGGACTACGGGGGAAGACGGGGCTAAAGTCAGGATTATACGGGGGAGAGGGAATAATAGTAATGTCCTTCCAGGGAAAATCCATTAAAGGGGAATGGCCACTATCCTTTAATTCCGGGGAGAAGGGGGGGGTCCGGTTGGGTCAGAGATTGAGTGACTCATAGAAAAGGAAGGGCGGTAAAGACGGCCGAAAATTCCAGAAAAAGGAACCAACCACCTGGGGTGCTTCCTAAAGGACCCGTCTTACGGGAAAAAGGGGGGGGGAAACAGCAAAAGTAAGGAAAGTTATATGCTACTGGGAAGGTCCAACCTTTACACGCATATCGGCGAGTCGAGCTCAAGGGAAGGTTGGGGCATGCATGGCTAGTCAACCAAAGGAGGGCAGCCACGGTTCAGAATAAAAACCGTTCCGTGAAGGAAGAGGCATTTGAGGAAACTCAAGGCGGAAGAGAGCCCTCGGAGAGAGAGGCAAGATTCGAACGCGAAAAACCACGGGGGGGTTTAACCAAAAGGGTAAAAGCGGCCCTGGTTGAGTAAAACGGAGGAAAAAGAGAAATCATTTGTCCTTGCACAGCAAAAACCACAGAATGGTGATCAAAAAATCCGAGGTAGCCGACGGCGCAGCACGCTAAAAAAACGATCGCGAAAGTAGCCCGGGTCGTAGGGCGATGCCTCCACGAAGGGGGGCGGCAGGAAAAAGGCGCCACAGGGGGTGCCGAGACTCCGACGCTCAGAAACAATCCGAGATCGCAGGGTCCGAGACTCTTTAACTATGGAAAAAAATCAGGTTCAGGGGGGGGGGATCTTAACTTCCCAAAGAAAATATAACGCGCCTCACAGCGCAGGGGGAAAAACGTAAGGATTCCCCTTGTTGGGGGAAATGACGCATTCCAAGAAGAGCTAAGAGGAAACCCTAGGAATACAGGAGAAGAGTGGCAAAACCTAAAGGGAACATTACTAAAAGGGGGAAAATGACGTCACGGCAAAAACGAGACCGCATGTGAGGGTCCGTTCAATAATCGCGCGTCCGAGATGTATGACCGGGGAACACGGGACAGCGTAGTCAAGGGAGGGCTGTCTTATGCGTAAGGTGGGGCCAAAAGAGAAGGGCCTTTTTCAGGTGGCAACGATGGAAGAGAGGCTCAGGAAAAAAAAAGGGTAAATTTGGGAACGGAAAAAAAGGGGAGGCCACTTATAAGAAAAGGGCACTCGGAAGGAAGAAAAGGGGGGGTGAGCGAAAACTCTCCTTAATCGATGTCGAGAGAGGGAAAGGACCCAGAAACAGGACCGTAAGATCAGACTCTTATGACAGGGGGGAAGAGAGGGTGGTGCCGGTCAAAGGTATAGGAATAATTTACTTTCGGCATTTGGTGGTTGCAGGTGAGAAAAGGGTACAGGATGCAGGGACACAAGGGACCACGAAGTGGGACTTCGGGGAAAAAAGTGTTGAAGAACCTTCAATTGAGAAGGGAGCGGTCATCCCGTGAAGGGGAGGGAACCACCAGGTCGGGAGCTCAGGAGAGGGGGGAAATGGAATAGAGGTAGATAGTGCAAACTGAGCGCCAGGTGCCACCACGGAATGGAAAAAAAAAGGGAGCATCCAAGCTGATGGGAAGCAAATTTCGTACCAGGCAAAAAAAAGTCCGTTCATCCTTGGCCGCGCGGAAATCGGGCCAAATTTAAAGAGCCCCAACATCCAAGGACACGGGGGGGGGGGAGGGACTGGGGTGGGTTTGAGTGGGAGGTTGAAGGTTTCCGGGCGATCAAAAAGGACTGAGAATTACCAGGTCAAAACGGACGCAAGGGGAAGAGCACAGTACCTTGGGGAGAAAAGTCCAGGTTGTGCGGTGGGAGAGATTCTACAGGAGGGAATGCCCCTCACTCCGAGGAAAGAGCTAGGACTGTTCTGGGTGTCAGGGGAGGATACAGGGGGAAAAGCATTTAATGTCCAAAAACCGATGCTTAGGGGGGATGACTTGGGGTGAAACTTCCTGGAAGAAAACAACAACAATGGAATAGATTTCCAGCCTTTCAGGAATACAAGGCACGCGGTAGGGGATCCTCGGGGGACCTCAGATTGCGGAAACATACTAAAAAGAACGCAATCCTCGGATCAAACTGACGTCGGGTGTCTGGGGCGAAGTAACAGCGGGCCCGCGAGTGAAAAATTCACCACAACCTTGCCGTAAAAAAGCGCTCGCCAAAGGGGAGAATGGTGGGGGTTTCCTGGCAGGGGGTCCATGTGACGAAAGAAGAACAATCTCGCAGGAAAGCCCTGCCCAATCCACAAAAACAGAATTGGAGACTGAGATCTTCTTAAAAAGCTGAAAGGAGGGGAGTTTCCCGATGCTTCCTGAGAAAGGGGATGGGGACAAGGAAGGGTTTCTAGGCAAAAACAGCGTATCTAATAAGGAGGGAAGTGATCTCTAATGCGACGGACAAGGGGGTGGTTACGGCGGGATCGAAAACTTCCTAGCACCTGAGGGGGAGAAGTCCTTGTTAAGGCTATCAACTCAGGCTTGGTTCGCCTACAAATTTTATCACCGAGAGGAATCTAATGGACATCTCTGCCTCGAATCCCGGGAGAGGGAAGGGTCGGGGTCTCCGAAAGACTGTCAATCAACAAGTCGGGAAAAAGTTTCAATCGTGAATGGCAACTGGGGGAAACAATCATTTCAAACAACAACTCCACATGTACAACGGGAGCTTATGAAAAAATCGATCGGTCAGACAGTCGGGAAAAGACTTCAAATTCATTGTAAAAGGGGTTCAGCGGGACTTAAAGGAAAAAAAAACTGCGGTAGAGCTCCTAGGAGAAAGGTCCTGGGATGTCGGACAGAAAAACAACAGTGCGAACTTTTCGAAAAAAGTGGCGAATAAGGGGAAAGCGTCCGCAACACCCCACAACCCCAAAACAAAACAACCTGACACCAGGGGAGGGAGCGGGGTGGCTAAAACAAAGAAAATGGCTGAAAAGTCTGCCTTCGAGAGAACGTGGGATCTGGGCACAGCTATTCAGGGGGGCTTTACGCTAAAAGACGCGGTTCTAGAAAAGGGGGCGAACTGAGAAAAGGAGGGGGGCCAGTCTTCTTTCATCTGTGGTGAGGGAGGGGAATGAAGACGGGTTTCTCTAGCCGCTGTGCGATTCCTGGAAAAACCCCGGGAACACTTTCCAGTAGAAGGGAAAAACTTAGGGGGCTCTTTCGGATCATGGGGGAACGTGTGTGTGTCATTCCAACAGCATCAACTTGGGTCCGAATAGGGGGGGGTAAGTACCGGTAGGGAGAATTGTTGCTCAGCGGGGGGGCTTTATCGGCAACAGGGGGATCCATGCTGAAGAACCAACAGTGGGGGAAAACTGCCTCAGAGACCTTCAGGGGAAGCGCTGAAAAAAAGGGGCGTGGAAACAAGTTCTAGTCGTCTAGGGGGGGGAGGGAATATTGAGGGGGGAGAAAGCGCGAAGACAAAAGGTTGACCGGTTGGGAAAGCCCTCTTTGTCATGGAAAGGGAGGCATTGACACCAGCCCGCGTAAGGGACCAATTTGTTGGGGAGGAGGGGGAGGGAGACTCTTGCTCTACGCCCTACGAAGAGTCTATATCGGGATTCCGACCAAGAGCGGGACTCTCCGAACGGTTCATAGGGGGAGGGGAGCTCGAGGTCTTGACGAGAGGGGAAGGAAGGACAAACATCCTCGGCACACGAAGGAGACTCGTTGAGGGTCCATTGTGGCATGGGAGCTATAACTGTAATTGCGCACTGGGAGGTGCAGGGAGCCGGGGGTTCTCCGGGTCAGAGCCAACAGAAGGAAGGGGGGGCGGCGTGGACCCAGGGGAATTGGA
>Ga0179593_1596115_pt1 | contig 12351 bp, 14 predicted proteins | sample CZODoug2_1_08_16_FD_185931 | JGI IMG/M metagenome (GOLD analysis project Ga0179593, IMG submission 185931) | Vadose zone soil fungal communities from Angelo Coast Range Reserve, California, USA - CZODoug2_1_08_16fungal (PacBio error correction) | ecosystem: Environmental > Terrestrial > Soil >...
GGCGTGAGTAGGAGAAGAAGAGCCAGTCGCCAGCGTCTCCGAGGTGCGCTCGCATGTCCCCCCGCGAACCACTATACCGGCCGCGTCTCGCGTACCACGCCCGTATTCGAGGAACGGCTCACGGTGGCGATGTAGCGGTCCGCGAGCTGGGTGTCCACCTGCGGGCGGCACATCGCATAGGTCAACGTAAGATCGTTCGTCCGCGAGCGCGCGCCGTAGAAGCGCTCCACGTGGTCGCCAAAGCGCTGGCCCCCCCCCCCCCCCCCCCGCCGGCCTCTCCGTCGAAGAGGTGGCGCAGGGCCGAGAGCCGTGATCACGCACGCCACTTGGTCGGTCTGTACGCCCCATGAGCCCGAACGCGGGCTGGCCCAGAACCGATGGTAGCGCCGGCGCGCGGCGAGATCCTCGTCGAGCGCGCACGAGCCACATGTTGCTGTGGCGCTCCCCATGTCGTCCGCGTCTGGCGAAGTGAGGGCCAGGGTCATTCGCTGCGGCCTTCGCGCGATCGGTAAAGGTCTCGGCGATTCTCCGGATGGGCTCGGACGAGCCGGGGTTGCTTGGTGACGTCGTCCAACAACGCTCGCCGCGAGGTACAACCTCCCGCCCTCCCCGTAGGCTTCGCGGACGTACGCCGTCACCGCTGCGCACTAGCGGGCCAACCTTGCCACAGTCCGCCGTTAATGACAAACGCCGGGGCCGCGCCCCCGAGGCTCGAACCACAATTAGGGATAAATGTCCGCCACCGTGAGGCGCCCGCCCCCCTCGCCTTCGGGCTCGTCGCCCTCGTTGAGTGCTGGCGCTCTGACTAGAACGGCGGCGCCCGCGATTTCGCGGCTCAGCCTCCCGAGATCCAGCGCTACGCCGGGCTCGTGTCCGCCAGGCTACCCGCGGCCCAACCCCGGGGGGGGGGGCTGGTGTGGGGGGTGGTTGTTTTTTTTTTCCCCCCCCCCCTTCCCCCGGCTCGGCCGATTAACGACGACCGAGGTCCGCGATCCGCGCGAATCTTTCACCGCCGAGGCCGGGGCTGTCGTTCTTTCATCAGCCCTGCACGGGCGAGTCGTGGGCCCCTGGTCCTGTTTCTTTCTTTTTTTCGACCACGCGCGTGTGGTCGCGGCCGTCGTGCCCTCGCACCGCGCGCGCACCGTCCTTTATATGCTGCTGACGCTCGGCGGGCTCTTTCCGCTCGGCTATCTCGTGTAGCGCTGCGCCCCGCCGTGCTGAGCTGGACGCGACGCGCGGCACCGAGCTGGCCGAGCGCTGGCTTCTTCTCGACGACACGCGCTTCGGGATCTCGGCGATCGCGGGGCTCGTCGGCCCTGTCGCTCGCGGCCGCGGCGCCGGCGCCCTGACCCCACGCCGATCCCCCCCCTGGCGAATTCCCCGCCGCCCTTGGGTGTGTCTCGTCGCGTTGCTCTCGATCGTCGCCGGCCGAAGTGGGCGGCGGCTCGATGGCCGCTTTCGAGGTCGAGCTGACCTCGCTGGGTCGCGACGGGCATGCTCGCGCACCCGACCGTCACGGCCTTGTCGGCGTGCGTGATGTCGACGAGCGCTTCTCGACGAGGGCCCGCTGTGAAGTTCGACGCGGGGCTCCGGCTCTTTTCAACATGCACGCGGAGGGCATGTGCTCGTGATCATCGCCCCCTCGATGGTCGCGGCCCACCTTGATCCGGAGCGAACGCGGCCCGCCGGGCGAATCATCGCCCTTCGTCACAAACACCGCGGGCGGGGGCGGGCTATCCTGGTCGGCTACCTTCGTAGGAGCGTCGCCTGATCCCCGTCGTACGGCCTGGATGCAAGCGAAGACGATCGCCGAGTGGGCTCGTCTGGGTTTCCGTTTCGGCACGCCACGATCGTCGCGCTCTGGTGCCAGCCCTCGCCGCGCTCGTCGCGTGGTCCGAATGCTCGAGCGAAGACTCGCGTGACCGGCCGCGCGAAAAAATCCTCGCTCCGCCGTCCTCGCCAGCTCTCGTGGTTGGTGCGGGCCCGCCCATATCGCCAGCCTCGGCGCATCACGGTGGCGCGTACGTGCGAAGACAACGCGATCCCTGACGAACTTCAAGCAAGTGGAAGTTCTCGGCCAGTCGGCAAGTACGACGTCGCGCTCCCCCCGGCTGTTCGACGAATCGTAAACTCGGGGCGCTCTGCCGGGCCGAGATGCGCGCTCACGCCGCGCCCGGCCGGCCGGCCTCGAGGGACGGCACGTCTCGCCGCGCTCACCTGCCGTGACGGGCCGAGGTCGAGCTGAGTCCTCATGATCTTCTTCGCCGCGCTCCTCGCGCGACTGGCTCTCGAGGCGGAATCGTCAAGTCGCGCGACCAGAACGCCACGGCCGAAACCCGTGTCGCACCGGACGCAAATTCGCTCGAGGCGATCTGCGCACTACAACTCGTTCGACTTTCGCGTCGCGACGCAGCGCGACGACAAGGCCTCGGCCGGTCGCCCCTCCGCGCTCGCGTTCGACGAGGCGCGAAACGTACGTGAAATCACCGTCCCGGCGTGGGTCGCTTCGGTCATCCGGCGGGTAATCCTGCCAGCCGCTCCGGCGGGGGAAATCGCTCAGTGTCCTCCTCGACCCTGATCGCACAATCGTCACCGACAACAAGAGGGCACATGAGCGCGTGACATGGGGATTCAATCAATTCAATCACCGTGCTGGTCGCCATCGCCGCGCGTCTGGTCTGGATCGCGGCGCCGGCCGTCTCGCAGCAGAACAGTCGTCAAGATCGGCGACCCTCAGGCTCCAAGGTCGGCGTCTTCGGGGCTACGGCAGTAATCAGCAGACTGGGGGCATGCAGATATGGGCGGTCGAGGAGCTGACCGCCTAAGGGCTCGTCCCCTCGGCCAGAAGATCGAGATCCGTCTCGAGGACGCCTGAAACGAAAGCCCGCGCCGGGCCGTGCAGCAAGGCCGAGAATCTGATCCTGCGAGGACGACGTGAAGCTCCTGGGTCGCGCCGTGTCTCCAGCGGCAGCGACCCTGAGGCCGGTGATGGACGTCACCAAGTAAGCACAAGAAACATCCACTGGAACTCCGTCTCGTTGCGCCGAGTCATGCGGACCACGAAGTTCCACAAGTACTAACTTCTACTTCTCGAACCAGCCGTACCTCGCGGATTGCAGGGCCACCGGCCTGGCCAATTACATCGTCGACAAGAGGGGCAAGAGAGGTCTACATCTTCTACACCGACTACGACGCGATGGGCCCGTCAGGACGGGGCGCCAGTTCCAGACCGCGTCGAGAAGGCTCTGAGGCGAGGTGGTCGGCGTCCGCCGCGCGCCGCTGGACACCAATGGAACTCAGCCCCTTGTTCGGCGGCGCCATTCAACCAGGCGGGTCCCGATCGTTTTTTGGTGTGGTGGCTGTTCCTCGCCTTCAGCCGCAACCGACTCGCTCCTCCGGCTGACGTTAATCCTTCCCCGGGGCGAAATTCATCGAGGTGGTGCCCACGAGAAGGTGTCCTTTCACCTTCGGATGGGAGGAACGAGCCCAACCACCCGATTCCGGCCGGATCTACTCGATCGACATCACCCTCGCTCCCGAGGGGATGCAGACCGCCTCCGCATGGTCCATAACGGTCTGCCCGTGACGCTGTAGAGACGACCACACCAAGGGCGGGACCACTTCTTGATCGCCTTTCCCCGATCTCGGTCGGCGGCGGGGTCGGGGGCCGGATGTGTTCCCTTGATGACGAGCCGAGCAGGCGGGTAGGGCTACCCGTCGCGCGACTGTCGTCCAGGACGTGCACCACAGGGTCCGTGGTCATCAACATCACGGGTCGACATGGGACGGAATTGTATCGACGGGCCCTTCAATTGTCCGAAGGGCCCCTGAACCGAAGCGGATATTTTCGCAATGAAAACAACCCCCAATCGTGTCCCTGCAGGAGTGGGAGGCTGCACCGAGCAAATCTCTCGTGAAGGAGAATGACCTGACCCCTCCCCCCCGCCCCCCGGCCCGAGAACTCTGCTGGCCTCCGAGGCGTCCGCGAATGCCGTGTCTTGCCTTGGACAAGGCGACGAGGTTTTCGAAAGGGCCCCGCTTGGCAAGGCGAGTCTGTTCGACCTCTTCGATTGTCGCCGTCAGCTCATCGTCATACCGTTGCCTTCTGGAGCCCGGCGTTGACCGGCTGGCCCGAGCATGCCTGCCCCGGCTGTTCCTTGGTGGCGGACCAGGTCGCCCAGTCGCCCATCTGAACGCCCGTGACACCACGCTGGGTTTCGCTCGCGGCGCTCCCCGCAGCCGGACATCGAGCGGGGTCAAGGCGCGGATGGGCTGGGAGAACTGCCCCTGTTACATCCATGCACCGACAACCCCCCTTGTGTTGTTTTTTTTTTTTTTTGACACCGACTTTTCGGCGTGTGACGAGTGGCAACGGCACGAACGCTTCTCCGCGATGATGACAAGTCTTCCGTGTACCTACGTGTCATCCGAACATCAACACCTCGGCGACGAGGCGATTGGGACACGTGGAGCTTACTCTAATCCTCTACCTGACTGCGCTCGGCGCCAGGATCATTTTGGAGGACTCGCCGTAGGGCTAAACCCCCCATACCCCCGCCATACGAAAGGGGTTGATTGGCACAGACGATACAGCGCGTCCAGACGCCCCCCCGGTGATGGATCCCACCGATCCCAACAACGAAGGTCTGGCACACAAAGAGCAGCGACAAGATGGCGCTTTGTGCGCGTAGCTCCATATGTGGCCTCAAGACATTGCCGCGAGAAACGGATCGGGGGCCCTGCCCCACGGCATAAGCCCAGCAGAGTCCACTGCACTTGCAAGCCATGACAGGTTGTGTAAACCCCGCCGTGCAGGGATACCGGACTGAAGATGGTCACTTCTGTGAGGGCCGATGGCGATTGAACGGATTGCTGCGAAGGTCACGGCACCCTTCTCGCCGCCTCACACCCCTGGACCGTCCCGAAGGTATTGAAGTGGTCGCCGTGACGGGTGGGATGAGGTGTGATGAATCGCACATTCGGTACGCTCCCTGATTGACCACTGCACGGACGAAGGGTTTCCGACCTTTCTGGTTGGGCTGTCTCGAAAACGAGGGCGTCAGTTGTGTGTTTGCATTCCCGGCTAGGAGAATATCATCTCACCGAATCCCTACAAGGTCTTCGATTCGCTAACGGGTCCTGGGTTCGCCCACGAGCAGGGGCGGCCTCGTTCATGGTGGCCGAGATCCACGGACCGCCTGACCGGACAAGCAGGGGTTTGCTCTGCACCCCTCGGCCGGCGCCATCAACCTACTCCTGGGGAACCGCCCGACGCCACACGGAACGCACGCCCGCTGGTGGCGCTCTCAGCGCAGTTAGGTATGATCGGTATCTACAAAGAATCCCCACCCGAGCCTTCGAACCTGGTAGCGATTTTTCCCCGGTGACCAAGGTGGGGCAAAAGAGAATTGGGTTCTCGAAAGCCCCCAGACGGTTCCGAGATGTCCGCAGGCGTTCAAAGATGGCACAGAATCCCGACATTTGCGAGCCGACGGCATAAAGGAATAAGAGAAAGGAAACTAGTGCGTGGGGCAAGGGTATACCCCGTGCTGTCTATCTATTCGTGCCGGATGACATAGATGACCGGCTTTCGTCTCGGAGGATTTTGGGTGCCCCTTCACCTGAACTCCCCCCGGCCAGCGAAACCCATCGCCCACCCAACTCGAGCGGCGCCCGCTGCATCTCGTCATCAACACCACCCCACCTTCTTTCTATTACAAGCAAGATAGAGATTGTGCAAGTCTGGCCCTCTCGATTTGGTTTGTGGCTATGTTCGTTCTTGCCGTTTGGCTTTCAATTGTGAAAGGGCACCAAATCCTCCGAGAACGAAAGCGTCCTCTATTTCCTGCGAGCAAGGGGGGGGCTGTCACGCCACCTAGATAGACAGCACCGTGGCCCGTTCGGTCTGTGCCATCTTGAACGCCTTGCGGACGCATCTCGGGAACCGCCTCGGGGGTGAGAACCACAGTCCGCCCACGTTGTCACCGGGGGAAAACTCGCTACCAGGTCGACGCTCTGGTGGGATTCTTTGTAGATCCGATTCATCCTACCTTCGCTGGAGCGCCACCAGCGGCGTGCTGTTCGTATGGCTTCGCGTCCCCCAGGAGTAGGTTGATGGCGCCCGTGCCCGAGGGTTTGCATAGCAAACCCCTGCCTTGTCGCGGTCAGGCGTCCGTGGATCTCGGCCATGAACGAGCCGCCTGCTCGTGTCGAACCAGGAGTAGCGATCGACTACCTTGATAGGGGCTTCGGTAGATAGATATCTCCTGCCGGGAATGCCAAACACCAACTGACGCCCTCTTTTTTCGAGACAGCCAACCAGAAGGTCGGCAAACCCTTCTCCGTCAGTGGTCACCAGTGGAGCGGTACCGAATGTGCACCGATTTCATCACACCTCATTCCACCCGTTCACTGTCGACCCCTTTCAATACCTTCGGCCTGGTCCAGGTGTCTGAGGCGGCGAGGGGAAGGGGTGCCGTGACTTCGCGCAATCGTCAATCCGCCATCTGCCTCACCGAAGTGACTCTTCAGTCCGTATCCCTGCACGGCGGTTACCACCTCGTCATGGGCTTGCATGCAGTGACCTGCTGTGCTTAATCCGTGGGCAGGGGCCGCTCCGTTTTCGGGCAAATTTCTTGATGCCACAGTTAGCATTCGCCCAAGCGCCATCTTGTCGCTGCTCTTTGTGTGCTAGACCTTCGTTGTGATGGTGGGATCCATCACCGGGGCGTCTGGACGTCGCTGTATTTCGTCGTGCCAATTCCCCACTCGTTGGCCGGGGTCTGGGGTTAGCCCTCCGGCGAGTCCTCCCACTGCTCCTGGCGCCCGAGCGCAGTCATGTCGCGATAGCTCCAATTGCTCCCCATCGCCTCGTCGCCCGCGGTTGTTGGATAGAAGTATGTTTTCCTCTGGGAAACATTGTCATCCCCCCCCAATTTTCCCCCCCCGGCCCCCCGGATGAATGCGTTCGTGCCGGGCCACTCGTCCGCCGAAGTCGGTGTCAAAGGTGTCGGTCATGTGTACCAGGGCATCTCCCAGCCATCCGCGCCTTGACCTCGCTCATAGTCCGGCTGCGAGCGCGCATCGAACACCAGCGTGTGTCACGGGCGGTTCAATGGGCGACTGGCGACCTGGTCCGCCACCAAGGAACACCGGGCACAGTCATGCTCGGGCCAGCCGTTCCACGCCGCTCCAAGAAGGACGGTATACGATGAGCTGACGGCGACCATCGAAGATGTCGAACCGACTCGCCTGCCCGCGGGCCTTTCTACTCGTACGCCTTGTCTCACGGCCACCACGGCCATTCGCTGCTCTCGGCGGCCATCGCTTCTCGGGGCTGTTCAGGTCCTTCTCCTTCACGAGCAGTTGCTCGCGTGCAGCCTCCCACTCCTGCCGGGACACGATTGGGGTGTTTTCATTGCGAACTATCCGCCTTCCGGTTCAGGGCCTTCGTACAAGGAGGGCCCCGTCGACACATTCCGTTCCCAATGTCGACTGACTGTTGATGACACGGACCATGTGGGTGCACGTCCTGGACGAGTCGCGCGTCGGGTCCCTACCCCGCCTGCTCGGCCTCGTTCCTCCAGGACATCGCCCGACCGCGCCGCCCCGACCGAGATCGTGGAAAGGCGATCAGTATAGTGGTCCCAGCCCTTGGGTGTGGTCGTCTACAGCGTCGGCGGGCAGACCGCTATGGACCTCATGCGGAGGCGGGTCTGTATCCCCTCGGGAGCGAGGGTGATGTCGAGCCGAAGTAGATCCGGCCGGAATCGGGTGGTCGGGCTCGTCCGCATCCGAAGGTGAAGGCCACCTTCTCGTGGGGCCACCTCGATGAAATTCGCCCGGGAAGATACGTCAGCCGGAGCGAGTCGGTGCGGGCGAAGGCGAAGGAACAGCACGTCGGAACCGCCTGTTGATGGCGCCGAACAGGGGCTGAAGTCCTTGTGTCCAGCGGCGCGCCGGCGACGCCGACCACCTCGCGCCGATCTTCTCGAGCGCGGTCTTGAACTGGCGCCACGTCCGACTGGCCCATCGCGTAGTCGGTGTAGAAGATGTAGACCTTCTTGCCCATCTTGTCGGACGATGGGGGGGGGGTACTTGCCATGCCGGTGGCCTGCATCGCGAGTCCGTCTGGTTCAGAAGTAGTACTTGGGGAACTTCGTGGTCGCATGAACTCGGCGCACGAGACGGAGTTCCAGTGGATGGTCTTGTGCTTCTTGTGACGTCCATCACCGCCAGGGTCTCGCCGCTGGAGACGGCGCCGACCAGAGCTTCCCTTCGTCTGCAGGATTCAGCTTCTCGCCTTTGCGGCCGGTCCGGCGCGGGCTTCGTTTCGTGTCCTCGCGACGATCTCGGATCTGAGAGAGGAAGGTGAGGACTGTTGCCGTAGACGGCGTCCCCATTTAGGACATGTGTGGCTTTTTCAGCTACCCTCTGGCATGTCTGTCAGATATGGCCGGTTTGAACAGAACTATGCTGAGACCGAATGCCGAAGCAAGTGATCACGGTACCTGACGGGTACTGTTCCTGAATATATCACCCTACGTCAAGTACGGCACTACACCACAGTGAGTGGCTTATCCGTATCAGGAGGGTTCGCATGGTGATGGAGCGGTATGATAGCTTTTGTGGCTGAAATAGCGTCCACAATTGACGTGGAAGGTTGGGCATGTGTCTATCAGGTAACTTGCGGCTATAAAAAACTGGCGTGCCATGCCTAGTACGGCATACCGGGCGGAAAGCTCTGTACGATGGCACTGTGTCTCCCCAGTGCCCTGTTTAAGATCGGCGGGGCACATGTGTGCCAGTCGGCTCGGGCATGTCGCAACATTTTGCATACAGACAATAACCTTTGGGTGTGTTTATCTTATGTTGATGTTGACGGATATGCTGCTATCAGGCGTCGAATATTAAACCTTAGCCAAGTTCTCTTTAATCTCGTCTCCGTAGTAACCGACTGTCTTTAGACTGGCCTGAGAATTCCCCACTCGGACTTTACTAAAAGAGGGGCAAAATGGAAAATGCGGATTACGGGAAGGTGAGAAGCCATGGTGCAGTTACGACATCTTGCCGGTGTAATTAAAGAACTTTACACCCGGTAACTTAGGGAATGGAATGAGAGTGGGGATAAGGTTCTCGAAGTTAAAAATTCCGTCGGAAGGGTCTTTACAAAGGTTCTATTCAGTTAAGGTTGCAACCTATATACGCCGCTACTCTGAGGGAGAAGTATGGTGCGTAATCGTCGGTCGTAAAGGCTGAGAAGGGCTGGTGGGGACTCGTACATGGAGATCTAGTCAGTCTGGTTGTCGTCGCTGCCCGCCTCCCCCCCACTACGTGGCTTCCTTCTTACGAGTGTCGTTTTGCCGACCCCTGATTATACGAGATCACGGGTGGGGGTAGGGGTCTACTCATATAAGTCTGCTCCTCCAAGTCTTACGATTCCGCCCTCTACAGTCAGTGATTCGCGTCGTAGATCGCTTCTAAATAACGATCATGGTGATTGACCTCCTCCGACTGGTTCAACTATCAACAGGTCGATGGTCCGATCAAGATTAGGTCTGGCACCTGCGTTACTGGTTATAGCGTGCGTTCTCTCTAATGGAGTGTAAGGAAGAGGAGAAAGAGGATGTATATGGTAGTGTGCGACCTTCGCGTCAGTCAAATACTAAAATCCTATTTCCTGTCCTATTAAGTCCGATTGTGCTGATGATCTTGTTAGCTGCAGAAAAAGGAGATATGGGGGAGGAGTCAGACTTATTTCAGTCCCCCTGCTCTCAATGACGTCAAGATCCTATGGTTACGTAACATCCTAGGGAGGTCTTCTAAGACCATTGAGTGGAGGTCATTGAGAACAATTGTGACGTACTAACGAAGAGGCTAGGTTCATGGCGTCGATGGTACACATGTGCCGCAAATTTTCTAAGTAACAGGTGTACATTATATGGGTTCTGTTCGTTTTGGCAAGGGTCATTTGTGGAGTGTGATGAGGCCTTAGCCAGGTAGGTCCGCCCACAACGCTTAGAAGGATGTGAGTGATTGTATCTCGGGGTCTCACACTTAAACGATTGATGCTCCTAAGGCGTGGCGATATTGGCCGGTCGACCAGCCACGATTCTGTCTAAATTACGGTCCCTTAGCGTATAAGATACATCTCTGTATGACAGGGGATAATTAAATGAAAGAGGATGCAGGGACAAAGAGGAAGTTAGAGTAAAAGGGGGAGAGGAATACTCGAGGTGGAGTGCTCAAAGAGGAGGGCAAGAAATTACTTATCTGGGAAGTTACTTAATACTCGAAGTGGGTGAAGGTACACCTGAGAAGAATCACCTCATCGCCGACACGGAAAAGAGAATACTGAACCGTGCAGTCGCCGGATGGTAGCATATGGGTAGGACAGCGCCATACTCGACGATCGTGGCGTGTTCCGAACGGAACTCCATACGATGCCACGCGGGGCCTAGATCGTCTTCTCTTATCTCTCATTACCCTTACGAATGTGAACGTAAGATGATACTTATAAACTGCATACATCGAGATCGGGGGGGCTTGTAGCAGCATACTTGATCTAATCCTGCCGAGTTCTAGATCTTCGGTCGCACGAAGAAAGCTCCTTACCCTCTTTCTCGCTCCTTTCTCCTTTGCTCTCCACATCCTCATCTTTCCGCGATGGCAGATGTCTGGCTCGCTTATCACTAGTTTTGACTGCATCTGCCTCACAAATCGGAATTAAGTAGTTTCTATTCTAGCCAGACATATCTGACGCGGAAACTTCAATATACGCGGCTCCGCAGGCACGGGGCATCCTATTCGTCACATAGAGGAAGACTTGGAAAGTCTCAGGACGTATCACTCGTTCGTCTCACTACACACCACCCATGACGGGCCCCGCCCCCCCCCCCCCCCCCCAAAGCAACCGTCGAGAATGCGCTCGTCGACAACGCACGCCGACAGGCGTGACGGTAGGGTGTGCGAGCATGCCGTCGCGAGCCCAGCGGTCAGCTCGACCTTGAATCGGTGCCATCGAGCGCCGCCTGACTTCGGCCGCGACGATCGACAGCACGGCGACGCGTACAAAAAAAAAAACAAAAAAGACAAAGACAGGCACCAGCGCGGCGGGATTCGTCAGGTGGGGGTACTCGGCGTGGTCATGGGCGCCGGCCGGCGGCCGCGAGCGACGGCCGACGAGCCCCGCGATCGCCGAGATCCCGAGCGGCGTGAAAGCCGCGCTCGGCCATCTCGTGCCCTCGTCTCGTCCGAGCTCGAGCACGGCGGCGCCGTCACGAGATAGCCGAGCGGAAGTCCCGCCGAGCGTCAGCAGCATATAAAGGACGTGACCTCGCGCGTGCGAGGGCACGACGGCCACGCGACCAGCGCGGTCGAAAAGAACAGACCAGCCACGCCCTCGCCGTGCAGGTGAAACAGAACGACAGCCCGGCCTCGGCGGTGAAGATCGCGCGATCGCGGATCCTCGTCGTCGTACCGGCCAGCGGAAGAGACGCCGTGGGCCGCCGGGTTATCGGCGAACACGAGCCGCGGCGTAGGCGCTGGATCTCGGGCTTGAGGCCGCCGACATCTGCGGCGCCGGGCCGTCTCCGCCGAGCGCCGCATCACGAGGCGACGAGGCACGACGCGAGGGGCGGGGCGCGCCCCTCACTGTGGCCGGGACATTCTCACCAATTTGTGGTCGCGCCTCGGCCGGCGGGCCCCGGCGTTTGTCAGTACCGGCGCCTGTGGCAAGGTTGGCCGCTATGCGCAGCGGTGACGCGTACGTCGCGAGCCTCCGGGACGGCGGGCGTGTCCTCGAACGGCTTCGTGTGGACGACGTCACCAGCCCGGCGTTCGTTCCGACCCATCCGAGAATCGCCGAACCTACGCTCGCGCGAAGGCCGCCGCGAAATGACCCGCCCTCACGTTCGCTCGACGCGACGACAGGGGCGCGCCACAGCAACATGTTGCTCGTGCCGCGCTGGCCGAGATCCTCGCGCGCGCCGGCGCCTCCCATCTGTTCTGGGCCAGCCCTCGTTCGGCTCATGGGCGTACGCGACCCACGTGGCGTGCGTGATCACGCCTTCTCGGCCTGGGGCGCCACCCTCTTCGACGGCGGCGGCGCGCGCTTTGGCGACCACGTGGAGCGCTTCTACGCGCAGCGCTCGCGACGACGATCTCTACGTGACCTATTGCGATCGTGCCGCGTGCCAGGGTTGAACCGCTCGCGGCCCCGCTCATCGCCACCCGGACCGTTCCTGCATCCGGGCGTGGTACGCGAGACGTCGGCCGTTATCGTGGTTTCGCGGGCCCATGCGATCGCACCTCGGCGACGATGGCCGAGGCTCTTCGTCTCCTAATCACGCC
>Ga0179593_1456312_pt1 | contig 12350 bp, 11 predicted proteins | sample CZODoug2_1_08_16_FD_185931 | JGI IMG/M metagenome (GOLD analysis project Ga0179593, IMG submission 185931) | Vadose zone soil fungal communities from Angelo Coast Range Reserve, California, USA - CZODoug2_1_08_16fungal (PacBio error correction) | ecosystem: Environmental > Terrestrial > Soil >...
CGACAAGGACCCCCCACGCCCTCCGATCGGCCCGGTGCGGGCAAAAAGGGTAGTGACGAAAACACTTAATAGCGTTGGGCAGCGGCGCAGGAGCGGGCGCACTCATGGGGAGATCTTCTGCATCGGGCAGGGGAGAAGAACTCGCTACATACGGGGGTTCGTACGATTCGCCCGGAACCGGCGGGTGGGGGTTGAGCGGGTATTCTCAAATGCGTCGTCCCGCGAAGTCTTTTGTTGGGGGGCGCGGGGCGAGTGGGTAAGGCAAAGTAATCCCGGGTAACGTATAAGTGACTGGGGGGTTCTGCCGTAGTGGTGGTTTTGCGGCTCTGCAAGGTCCCAACCTTGAGGACCGAACGGGGACTAAGATGAGCCAGGGTGTCCCTTTTTCCCCAGCGCATGGGAATACGTAAGGGGATGGTGGTACTGAATTTTTTGTAACAAACAGTAAGCCATGCGTGAAAAATGACGTTTTAAGCAAGCAGAATACAAAAGAACAAGGATCACAAATCAAGCGGGCGCGAGTGAAGACAGCAAAGTCAAATTCGGACCATTGCAAAGCACGTGGAGTCGAAAATCGGCTGCAAATCACACATATTTGGGGGCTTTAGGAGAAAAAGGGAGGGGAGAGAGTGAGGAGGAAGGAACGCACATCGACAGCAGAAACGGGGGTGGGGAAGGGGCTACCGCGCCTAGGGACAGAGGAACAAGGGACACCTCGACAAAAACCAGCCAAGATGACGGAAAATGACCCAAAGGTGGTTCCTATTTGAACGAGCTGGTTGGTGCAGGCACGGGCCTTCTTCTCGTTCATGATCGCAGGAGGGGCCAGGTGGACCGCCCTCGGGTGGAAGCGGATGACGTTAGGAGAACTGGCGTCGATCGAAATGTGTTCCTTCGGGGGTTGGGTCACCGCGTCTCTGCAGGTCTTGAGAAAGGGGGTGGGGGGCTGGGATGAAGGGAGTGGAGGCGTGTTGTACGGAATCGGGAAAAGGCCAAACAAGATGAGCGAAGTTTTTTGAGTCACCTCAGCTTGAGTAAAGGGGAGGCGCAAAGAAAGAAGAAGCAGCAATATACTATGAACACTTAAGGGGGCAAAACGTACGTTAAATGCAAAAGGGTAAATGATGAACAAGCGGGTTGAAAGAAAAGGTAAGAAAAGGGGAACGGGAAGGGGGGGATAGAGAGTGCGGGGAACAATTTGAGTCTTAACCGTCCGACAAAGGAAGTCCCCTGGCAACAAAAGAAAGAAGTGCAAGCAACACATGCAAGGGGAGAATTGAGGGGAAAAAAGATTATAATGGGTTCCCTTTCTTTCAAGCTTATAAAAAAAAGACCTGACTTGTCTCTAATGAAAAAACCTTCAAAAGAAATCGCAGGGGAAAAGCCTGCGGGGGGGGGGTAAAAAGAACAGCGGGTGGAATCCAAGATTCGCCAATCCCTCTAAAATAATCGCCGACGGGGCATCGCCAACGCTAATTCCGAAGAAAAAGGTCGGCAGCAAAGAATCACATCAGGCTCCTAAGCTCGCGGTCAAAAGTGTCCACGACAGGAACGGAGGCTCGAAGTACAGGAAGACGATTCGGAACAGGAGAGAGAGGATGCCGAAGAATGGGGCCTTACCTTTAAGGAGCTGGGGCTCTACTCAATGTACTGATGTACGAAGCCCAGGGGATCCGGGCAGGCCCGTAGGAGGGGCGTAAAAAAAGCGCAACAGACGATTGACAAAAAGAAAAACGACTTGAAAGGCAGCTGATTGCCGCGGGAGAGCGGGGGGGCATTAGACAAAACAACACGGAAGGAGTATGGGGAAAAAAAAAGAAGAGCGTGCCAAGATGCAAGCAAAAACCACGCGAGAAAGAAAAATTCTACCGAAAAAATTCAAGCCTGTGGGAGAGGGAATCCAAATAGGACAAGACCCTTGGGAAGATGGGAAGTCCGTCTGAAAAGCCAGACTGGCCCAAAACCGCCGCTTAATTAGAGGAAATAGAGTCCAGCAAAAAAAAACGAAGACAACCAAGGGAGAGAGGAAAACAGGAGAGCGAGAAGGAAGAGTATTCGAATAAGAAACCACGGCATCCAGGGACAAGGGACACGGAAGGAAAGAGCTAGGAAGGACATGGGGGGAGGATTGGGGGACCAGGGGGTGTTGTAACATTACAATGGGGGGGAAGCCATGCGCTCTAATTGGCGATTAGGTGGTGATGAAGGGGATGACCGAGAGGTTGGGATGAACCTGGAAAGGATGTTGTTAGGTGTATTTAGATTTAGCCAGGGGAGACCATTGCAGGCCGGGGTCGGAGGCGGAAAGACAATGGTAAAAAGATAATGGAGCTATTGGGGAAATGGGTTGGACAATATTGCGATCAACGGGGGGGTTCCTCTTGTCATTATGTAGAGGAAAGACGGGGGAAGGACTAGCTAAACAACGCCCCCGTACTGGAAACGTCCTTTCTTTTACAAGGGTATCTCACCAGGGGAAGGTCAACATCAGCGGCATTACTTGGGTACATCGGCAAGGGGGAAAAGAGGTATCCTAAGGTGGCAGGTTTTCTAAGTATATTGGGCTGCTCTCGCGGCTGAAAATCCGTAGGGACCGAGTTTAGCGCAAAAAAAATGGAGAGGGAATCACTCTTGTCTTAAAGGTGCTGTTCCCGCAAAAGGAAAGAAGGCACGAAGGAAAGAATAGAATCATTTTCAACTGAAACGGGGGCATTGGCCGTCGCCAGGTCGGCCGCTGAGGCGATCTTTATGAAAAATCAGAATAAGAGGGCAAAGTCAAAAACTCAAACCGAACTACACGTTAAACTAGTCCAAAAAGAATGCGGGGGGGGAGAAAAGAGGTGAGGAAGGTTGTGTTTCTTCTTACTTAGATTTGGGACATGGAGAAGCACACCAGGGAAGCAAGCGGCTGCTTTTCAAACGTCTAAAAGAAGAGGATGTTCAGGGGAATGTTCCGACTCACTCGCTAGAAACAATGCAAAAGCTAAAATCTCGATGTGACTCATGGGGTTCCAGATAGAACGACCGACACAACTCAGTTTAGCGGAAAGAGTTGAAAAAATTTCGGATAAAAACGCAAAGGAAAAGGGGTCGATCGGAAGAATAGGGACAGGTGAGCGCGGGCATTTAACGACGGAAGATGACGGTCGTATTGGGGGAAAAAAGCCATCAGAAAACAGCACAAAACAGGGACCGGTCGCACCGGGACGTCGGTTGTGCTAAAACAACCAAGAACCTTATCGGCAGGTGGAGGGGACCGGACTCCTAACGCCACCGTCTACAAGCTTTCCCGGGAAGAGTGGGACCCGAGCCCCCGGACGGAAAAGACTAGCGCTCGACCCCGCAGCCGGAAGGACGGACTACCTTACTGGGGGAGGAAGATGATAACAGAACGGAGTGTCCACCGCGCTTCTCCGTCTTTGATTTAGGCCTCGCGACATGACACCCAAATCTGAACACTAGACATCATCCAAGTGTTTCGGAAAGGGTGCAAGAGCCGAGAAGGGGAAGACCGCAGCGTGTTTCCTCTCGCCGTCAAAGCCTAGAAACCACAACAACGGGTGAAAAAAAAAGAGGATAAGAAAGAAGGAGAAGAGCTTCACCCAATCTAGCTGCAATCGAAGGTATTTAAAAACACTTTGAGCAAGCTGTGGACCTCTGGAGGGACTGGCGAGAAGAGCAACAAAATAGGGCTTAAAAAGGAAATCTGGTATATGAGGTACTCCTCCGTATCAGTACGGTCGGAGACTGCCGCAGTGAGGGAGACTCAGGGAAGGGAGGGAAAAAGGGGGAAAGAAGGGCGGGGGGGGGGGAGCTCAAAGTAAACTGTAATAGATTGTAACGGGCGTGGTCAGAGCAGGGGAGTCCAATCTCCACCAAAGTGTCTTTTTGACATCACACGAGAAAGGTTATAATAGGGGATGGGGGGTGGAGGGGGAGGTGGTTTGTGCCGTACGAAAAGACGGAGCGTTCCTCGTTACCCACTCAGCTCCAAATCATTAGTAAGGAGGACAGGACAGTGGAGAGAATGGAAAAACAAGCAGGAAGGCTGCCATGCCCGTTTTATTCGCATGGGCTATAGGTAAAAAAAATAGGGAAGTTCAAAAAGAAATTGTTTTTAGTCGAGGACTATATAATGTAAAAGGCAACAAACACTCATAGTCGTCCAAAAGGGTTTCAGCTAAACGAGCTCTAACTCTTAACGACTTCACACCGGCAAAATCTGCCCTCCACAAACCCTCGTCCCTAAAGTCTCGCTACCCCACTCACTTCTTTGGGTCGGCGTTTGTCTTATGGGCGTACTTGTTTTCCATTTTGGGGGAGAAGAAATCTTCTATGGGGCCTTCTCGGCCACTATGCGTTCCCGTTGTGCCGCACCGCTTCCCAGTGACGTTCTGGCAGTGGGGGCACAGGAAGGGAGGCCGTGAGCCGGCTCGGTTAGGGGGGGAGGAACCTAGGGTACAGGAAAAGAAAAAGTGATGCCTCGGGCAAGGTTTGCGCCTGTCAGGTAGGTCAACGTCATACTGGATGGCTACCAGAGAGATATCCCGAAACATGGAAAAAATGCCAAAGGTGGGAGAAGGGGGGGGGGAGGGCGGAAAGATGTAAAAGTATGGGACACTCCTTACTTTGAAAACAGGGGGGGGCGAGAAATGAAAGAAAGGTAAACGAGCGGCATCAGGGGGATGGTGCTACTTTAGGGAGGACGGAAGAAAGGAAGGATAAGCTAAAAGGACAACGGGACAAAAGGGCCAGGCAACCCAAGAGACAATCGGACTATCGGGAGGAAGCAAGGGACATTGCTTTGAAAAGCTAGCCTAAAGGGCTCCTTGGTATCTGGAAAAAGAGACAGTCAACAATATCGCAAAGGAACGAAAAAGAAAGGCGGAAGCCACCGACGAGGTATACAGATCCGCCAATGAAATCAGAACAGGAAGACGACAGAACTGAGACGCGGCAAGACCTTCCGAAAAACAGGGGAACCCACAAGAATATCAGGGGAAAGGACAGCGAGATCGAGGGAGGAACTAAAGTTTCCACAGCAAAAAAAAGGGGACAAGATAATTAACTCGCGAGCCTCTTGTTCGGCATTGGGGTGTCACTGAAAGAAGGAGAGTTGCCGCCGTTAAAGGATAAGGAAGAGGAGGCCACAGGGTGGCCTGACAGCAGTCGTCCTAGCCTTAAGGCCTTAGTGGGCCGATTTGGGAGAAGCGACAAAAGCGGGGGACAGCGGTAAAGCTGCTTACAACTCTGGGGGGCAGATTCAACCGTGGGGGGGGGGCATGAGAAACCCAAGGAGGAGAAAAAAATATAGAGAACCAAAAGATGAGCTGCAAAACAGGGCGGAAGGCACGGGCCTAAAGCGGGGACCCGCCCAGTGGAGGATCCATCTTTAGGGGTGTCGGGAAGAAACGACCCCATCGGTAAAAAAAAGAGGATCTGTCGCGCTCAGAACCCGGAGTAAAGGAGAAGAAGGTAGAAATGCCAAGAAGGATCAACAAAAAGTTCTTGAGTCTAAACCATTCTCGCGATCCATAAGCGATAGTATTCCAAAGGAAAAAGAGGAGGGGGCTCCAGGTGAAAAAGTTCTGTCGATGGAAAAGGTTATTCTGGTGGTGACCTTTTGCAAAAAAGTAGCAGGGAATGAGAGTGTCAGAAGGGGGATCGTCGAAAGGGTTCGAGGGATGTTAATATGGATGACCGCGCTGAAGATACCGAAGCAGCGATCGAGCGGGTTGAATGGAGGGGGAGGGAACAGGGAAGAGGAGTGGTAGGTATCTAAAAAACGGGGGGAATCCTGATAAAAGACTATATTGATGGTGGCTTGCCAGCTTCTGCATAGTTTGATGGAGGAAGACCTCGCTAAGGAAGCCCTTACTCCGATCCACCGTCGAAACCTGTCTTTCCCTTGACTCTCACCCATGGGAGTGCAGAAGGAAGGCAAAAGGACGGATGGCTCGGCCTTTAATCGGGGTACTTTGTTGGAAGGGTTCAACAAGAGGGGATAAAGGGTGATGCTCTCTCTGCTGAGTCCAATACGTAGAAGGAACTGAGTATAGACGCTAAAAAAGTCGCCCGGTTTCATGTGACTGAAATTGGTCAACGTATGGTGCCCCCGACCCAAGACAGGAAAAAGGAACGACGAAAACATCGGAGCATGGAACGAACAAAATTCATAAGGAGAAAGAGGGCATCTGGTACGGAGGGGTAGTGGGGGCAGAGACGGACAGCGAAGGAAGAGTCCCCCGTGCCAGACCTGAAAAAAACAACGAAAGTCAGCTAGGAATAACCGCACCGGCGTGGGGAGGGATATCTTTAAGATTGGGCTTAGGTGACCGGCCGGAAAAAAAAAAAAAAAAAAGGGGGACAGAAAAGAGGTGAATCTTCGTTTATAAAAAATGAGGCGCCGAGCAGGGGGGGCGTTTTGTGAACAACGGACTACATCCCTCTCGATCAAGGCCTCTCAAGAAAAAACTCTTCAAAACCTTGGGGGAAAGAAGGGTGTGTTGACAGCATGCCCTTAAAAACAAATGCAAAAAACATCACAGTAGGCCCAACCGTGCGAAAATTTCCTTTCTGGCTCCTACTGTCCGATAGGTATGGGATTCGGAAAAGAGGGGGCATAAGATTTGTTAAGGGAGGACTTGCTCAAGTCGAGGCAGGGGAGTGAGTACAAAAAGAAAGAATCAAAACCAACATTACCGTTCAACTGGAAGAAGGGGGGCTTAACCCAAGGTCCGGAAGAGGTCAGGTGGGGAGGGGACTGGACGCTCAGAAACCCGTCACACTTTCCCGGGATTGGAACACCCTCAGTCTCAGAATGGGCCGAGAAAGGGAACGAACAACGGACGGTGCGACGAAACGAGAAAAGACGGATACGGGGAGCCGAGCACTCAACCACGCTGCTGACACTAGATCTTTGGAGATCAAGGCGGAGGGAACAAGCCCGAGTCAAACCTCGGGACCATTTGCGCGACTCTTTGCCTCGCCCCAAGGGGGGAGAAAGGGGGGGAAGAGAGGGGAGGGCACGGGTATCAGGCTCAACAAAAAGGAAATATATTATGAAATACGGCTCAGTGGAGAAAAACGCGGAGAGCAAAGGAGGCCGGGAAGGCAAAGGTCGACAACACAATGGGAGGACGGTTTTGAAGAGGTGCCTCGGAGGAGAGCGGGAAAGCAGTTAAAAGGAGCAGCGTCGCCGAAGGGGAGAGAATCAGTGCCCTGCGAAAATCGTCCTTCAAAAAAGAAACCGTCAGAGTTGGTGAGCAGAAGGGGAGGGCAAAAAGAAGAAGGCAGGGGAGACTCGGGAAAGTCACCAAAGAAGAGGAAGGTAGAAGGAGGAAAAGCCAGACGACTCCACCTGACAAGGGTCCATGTGGATGCACAAGGAAGAACAGGGGAGGGGAATGTGGTTGGTAGGATACTGACGTAAGGGAAGTATAATGAGGGCCGAGTGTAACACCAGACGCTAAAGAACCCGAGGATGCCGAATCCAGCATGACTGAAACGTATTCGGCAAAGTAAAGTCAAGAGGGAAAAACGGCCGAACAAAAACTGCGTTGAGTTTTCATGGTAGAAGGGAACAAATCAAGTGGGGCCACATAGAATAGGGTGGGGGGTGCTCGGAGATGGGAGGGGAGATGAGAAATTCAAAACTCACGGCGGCTGTACTCAATCCAAGTGGGGAGGCGACGCGGGTCCGATCAGAGGTCGGCAAATGATTGGCAAAACATTGGCCGAGGGGAGGTTGGAAGAGGCATCCTACATCCAAAAAATCAGACAGATTATCGGAAAAACATAACGGGTTTTTTTCCCGCTTTTTTATTATGTCTTGATTGTTTGGTGGATTTCAAAAAATGTTTGTGCCCGGGACTAATTCGCCTCTTCCTTCCACACTCTAACACCAAACGCTTCCGCACCGCTGCACGTTGGAATCACGATGTCCTGCGTGTGGTCATGGGGGGACCTCATAAAAGAAGGAGGTAGGGAAAGCCGTGCTCGGGTGGCGTACGGGGCAACGCGTTGGAAGGGCACCAAGGTTTGATTTACCGCGACAGGTTTGAAGAAAGAAATGGGACCAGCGGTCACAACGATTCAAAAAAAAAAGAGAAAAAAATGGAAGGAAATGCAAATACATTACACACCTGTAAACAAAGGAAGGAACGAGGGGGCGAAAAGGGAAGAAGTGTACGCCTTGAAAAGGGGTGTGGGCCCTCCCTTCACGAAACGGTTTGGCGTCGAGTCGTTTGATCTCTAGGAGACCTGGAATTACAAAACGGGGGAAAAATAGGAAAAACAAGGAGAAAAGAAGTCGAGGGGTTGAGTTCCATTGTCCTTGGAAAGCTGGTCCGACCACCAACCGCAGCCAGGATAGGGCAGAAATCAAAAGAACTGAAAATAAAGAGGGGAGGAAACATTCCGTTGTTCAAACCCGGGCTAGGAATCCAGTTCTAGGCCGGCAACATCCATCGAACAATTCCCGGAGAAGGTCATTCGCTTAAAAGGAATTATCCCGTACAGGACAAATAAGACCACAATCAAAGACCATGCTAAGGAAATCCTAATTGACAAGGTTCATAGAAGGCGATGCTAAAGTGGGGAGAAAGAAGAAAATGTCAATACGTCCAGGTCGAGCATGCGGACCGAAGGGTGGAAATGGAAGAGAATTGGCATCTTGATAATGAAGAAGGGGGGCGAGAGGGCACATATCCTTTTCTTCTGTCAAGTCCTAGCCCTTCAAATGACACAGTAGGGGGCCGATGGGGGATGGCAAGAAACTCCAACAGCAGGGGGGGGGAAAAACTGCGGTAGCATCTGAAATTCCGCAGCTGTGAAATTAATAAGGGGGCAGAGCGATAAAACAACACAAAAAGGAAGGAGAAGAGAATGCCCAAAAGATGAATGATGGCCCACAATCACGCGTGAAGTCAAAAGCGGGAAGAAATTGGGTCCAAGGCGGTGGAAAGGGGGAAAAAGCGGGAAAAAGACGGGGGGGTAAGGAAAATCGCATGCAAGAACCTGCGCTAGACGCCCCAACAAAAAGGGCTAATTCCGTAAGTCTCCCATAAATCAATATAAAAAAAAGGATGAGGACGGGAATCAAAGGACGTGCAAAAGAGGCGGACCAAGGAAGAGATTGAATTCTTCAAAAATGGGCATTCAGTGCTCGTGGAACCGGGGGGGAAAGACGCGTCGATATGGTCCCGGATGGGCGGGGCGGGGGCGGAATTTGGGAAAAATGGGGTGGGGGGACGGGGAGGGCTGGCAAACGCGGATCGGAGAGACGGTTGTGCAGGGATTTCTTGTCTGAGATCCTGTTAAAAAGAGCGTTGATATCCCACCGGAGGGTTACTTGGCGAGGGGGGAAGGGAAGCTGGATTAGCCGGAAAGGGGAAGGGAAAAAGTGGTCCCGGATGAGCTGAAAAGTACATAGTAACAATAACTATTGTAAGGTCTTGAGACAGTATTGACTCCATTAGCAGGGAAGTGCTAATCAAGGCTGAGAAAGATAAATCAAAAAAGTACAGAGAGGGAAACCAGGACTTGAGGGAAAGGGAAATCTCACAAAGTTATGAAGATTCAAGGAGAATACTGATGTTCCGCATAAAGTCTCAGAAGGGGGTTCAAGGTTTTTGTTGGGGGCCTTATGTGTGATGGCATGCACAGAGCAGAGGACAATCATGGGAGAGGGAACGAGGGGGGAAGGCCGCGAAAGAGGCCCAAACAAACACCAACACCCAAACAACCAAAAAAAAAAAAAAGGGAAGGAAAAAACAAAGACCCGGGGGGGTGGGATCGGATGTCTTGTGTGGGGTCACTGTTGAAACGAGTTCGACCCCGGCAGAACCCAGGATCCAGGACGCGCTCGGACGTTTCCCCTCCCAGCTTTACAGACAGGAGAAACGGGGATTTCCTCTTCATTCATGCTATCGGGCAATCTTCCGAGGAACAAAGCCAAGTTCCACGTCAACCAACCACGCCCCGCTCTCAATTCCACCAACAGCCTTTCTGTTCGAAAGCACACAGGTCGAAGGGGGGGGGGGTTTAAAAGAAAACTTGAAGTCTAAGGGGTAATTTAGATCACAAGCGGCCGAGGGTAGCGACACACCTTGACAGTGGGCACGAGCTGGCAGGTTTGGGGAAGGGAATCAAAAGAAGAATCGGAAATACTTAGAGAGGAAAAAAATATGCTAACGGATTGGTTGTGATCCAGAAACAGGACCAGCACTCCACAAATTTCAGGACACTAATGTCTTGCGACCGATTCTCACAAGGAAGGGAGATGCGGAAGAAGAGGGGTCAACGGGAAAAAAGGAGGGGGGGTAAGAAGGGAAAAGGATCACGTTACTTACTCGGTATAAAAAAAATATCAAACCATCAACCTTTGGGGGATCCCCGTAGTGTTGCGACACCCAAGGGGAAAAAAAATTGAAAACAGAAAGGTGGAGGAGCTCTCGCGCACCTTCCTAACAAAGGGTAAAAGTTTACGGCAAAAAGACCTGCCGTTCAGTGTCCGCTGAAGAGATGCCCCAAAAAGGAGACGACGAAGACTTCAAAGAAGGGGAAAAGCGAAAGACCCGACGCAGGGACCCACACTTCATTATGCTCCCGGTACCATGAAGGGAACCGCCGCTCCCAACGGAATAAGAATAAGGGTTAGGCGACTACTGAAAAGCTAAAACAACATGGGAGGAGGAGCGGGGGTTCCTTCGGCTCTTTAAGCAACAAAAAAAAGATCAAAGTAGAGATCTACGGGCGCCCCTGGGGGAGCGGGGAACAAGCAAGCAGCAGCAGGGCGGGCAATCGACGAACCACTGAGCGAGGTTGGACGCGGCGGGGATCAAAGGATGACGCCTAAAGGCAAAAGGTCGGGGAAGCGTCGGGGAGAAACAGAAAAAAGGCTCCATAGAGTCGTAAAAAGCCAGAGGTAGGCTCAGCTCGACTGCGGGAGCGAGAAAGGGACACGGAAGAATTGGAGAACGGCGTGGCCTGCTCAAAAAAACAAAAAAAAAAAAAAAAAAAAAAAAAAAAAAAAAGAAGGACGAGAAAAAATAAAGTATCACCAAACGAACGCCAGTTTAGAAGGTAGGGGGTGTGGTGAGATGTCTGGGGGTAATCTACTACCAGTCCTATTACTCAAAAAACAAGCGGGCTCACCCTATTATTCCGAATAAAGGACCTTGGGCGGGAAGGGAGAAAGGGTCGAGTGAAGATGAAAGTGCGGTGTTAAACGTAACACTTTCAAAAAACATATGCGGGGTTTCCGAGAAAGGGAGGGAGTGGGAGAAAGGCAAAACGCAGCTGAGTTAAAAAAAGGTCGAGAAAAGACGCAAAAGGCGTAAGACGAACAGTTGCCCTCGCAAAAAAAAACAACACATCGACACAAGTGTCGAAAACCACGCACGAGGGGGGGGCCTCATGTTTTAGAGCGGGAGGGGGGGTGGTTGTTTCCTGGGTGAAAGGGGGACGGGGTATGATCTGGCATCCGGGGAAAGGCCAACAAAGCGACAGAAGGAAAAGCAGGCAAGGGGGGGCAGTTGCAAAATCTATGCGTCTTTTAAGTGCTCTTGGAAGGGAAACTCCTTGAAAATGGTCAAAGAAAAGGGTGGACAGGGAGGGTGTGAAGCGAGATGCTCAAACTGTCTAGGCAGACACAGAATAAAGTCATATCCTAGAAAATCAAAGTACTTCAGAAAGTGGACTAAACCTCGAAAAGAGGGATGCGCCGAGGAGAAAAGGGGGGGGAAAGAAGAAAGGAAAGGGGAAGGGGGGGACTAGAGGAGGTTGCTTCTCAGCGGACTCACTCATTCTGAGAAAATACATGACCCATGCAAGCCAAGAGGCGTGGAGTTTATCAAGGTCCATGGGGGAGGGGCAGCTATCAGGACCAAACCAAGAGAAGGTGAAATCTCAGAAGCAGAACCCTTCACAAGAGACCAAATTACGAGCGGGGGGAATAAAAAACAGGCGAGGTCATAAGAGCCTCACCCACAATCAAGAAAAGTCTAAGATGCAGCGGATCAACCAAGAAAAAATGCCAAACAGTTCAAAAACAAGACAGAAGGACTCCCGGAGGGTAAGGAAACCAAGGGGAAAGAGAACAGAAGAAACAGTGGAGAAGAGAGAAGCGAGTAAGGGACCTAAGCCAGATTCCAGGAAGGGGTTACCCAAGAGGGAGCTTCCATTTTCCTCAAGTCATCGAAGGGAAAGGGGTAGTGCGCGCCAGGGGGAGAGTCGGGAGGAAAGCAAAGCGAAGCAGAATACAACATGGTGGGGGGGGCAATATAACTCGAACCTTGCTGAAAGAGGGGGACAGAGGAAAGGAGACGAGTGGTCAAGTTTTCAAGAGA
>Ga0179593_1468993_pt1 | contig 12350 bp, 18 predicted proteins | sample CZODoug2_1_08_16_FD_185931 | JGI IMG/M metagenome (GOLD analysis project Ga0179593, IMG submission 185931) | Vadose zone soil fungal communities from Angelo Coast Range Reserve, California, USA - CZODoug2_1_08_16fungal (PacBio error correction) | ecosystem: Environmental > Terrestrial > Soil >...
AAAAGGAGTGTGGAGAAGAAAAACATCAGGGGGGGGGGGGGGTTGTCTGGGGGACCAACCAGCAATCCGCCGACCGCCCCATACGATACGATAACCGCACGGACCTCTTCGCCGAAAGACAAGAAGAGAGGAAAGCGAAAAAGATCCAAAAAACGTGAGGGCAAGGGCCGAGAAAAGGCAGTCCGGAAGCTAAGAAATAACAAGCAATATACGCAAAGCATGACCATCTGATCCAGACCATGAAGCTCGCCAGAACGTAGGCAATGTCTATGGGGAGAAGAAAGGGAAAGATTAAAAAGGTCCCCGTGCGAAGAGGCGGAAGAAAACGAGGCGACAAAAAAAACACGGCCCCAGCAGCCGCCCGAGCAGCACGATTTCCTAAGAAGAAACGTGACTGGTCTAAGTTTGTTTGGGGGTGGGGGGGGGGGAGGAAAAAAAGAAGGACTCGAGAAAAAAGGCGGAAGTGAAACGACACTACGAGGGGGGAGGTTGAATCGGGAAGGTCGAACGTGGGAAGTAGGCGGCTCGGAGCTCGACGGAGCGGGCATCGAAAAAGCTGTCTGGGACGAGGAGCGTAAAACCGACCTGTAGAAGTGGAAGGAAACGAAGGGCTCGTGAGGGGGGCCTGCTCGGTGTTTTTCTTCAATAGGCGAGACGATTTGAGACTTACTAAAGCGAGGAAAAGGAGGTAGAAGGACTCGCTCTCATCGTCGCTTGGCATCCATAGTACTTCTGGCGGAATGGATCTCTTCTTGAGAAAGGAGTGCGACGCGGATCGGGGGCGCTCCGCCTCGAAGGTAGGCTGAACTGCGCTTCTATATCACACCGCGATCGTTGAGGAAAAGGAGGAGGGACATAAAGAGGGGGCTCTCCGAGGACGGGGGAACTATGAGTCGGGGCAGCGAATGCGTGTCACTGACGACTAATCACGGCTTCGGGAGAACGGCGTGGCGCTTTCCTTTTCTAGCTACCGCTGCGCGTCTCTGGGCGCGCGATGCGGGGGGGATACTTAAACAGGACCAGAGGACGCTAATAAGGTATAAAAAGAAAGAGAAGAGGGAACCCTGACTGTGCCGGGGTGCCGGAGCTAAGTCATCCAGACTTATCCTCGCAGTAGACATTGCCGGAGAGGAGGGAGGGAGGGAATAGGGATAGCGTTGAGGGGGGGAGCGGCTAAGAACAAAGCCAAAAAGAAGAGAATCAGGCTGCCGATACGGCCGCCTCCACAAGTCGACGAAGGACAATACTTATTGCGTTTTCCTCTCGCACTCGCGTAAAATTGAAAGATAGAGACGCGAAAAGTAATGCTATGAAAAAGAGGCCGACTGAGGAACAATGGAAAACCCGTCCCTTACGTAACGCAGTCATTCTGATCTCCACAGCCGAGCATCAGTATGCGGAAGGGAGCTGTGAAGTAGGAAGTGGGGAAACTCAGTAAAGATGATGACTGAAAAGGATTACGCGAGGTCGGGCGATGACCTACTCATCCTAGGATTACCGCGAAAGAGGTCCAAGCACGCCAGATACGGCATATAGTGCGTGACCTCTATGCAGAACCAGATTGAGTCTCCGTTGGACTAGGTCATCCCACCCAACAGTCCACCGGAAAACTTGGAGGTGGGGTGAGGGGAAAAACGGGAAAACGCATAATAAGAAGGCGCATGCCCGTGGCGCGCCAGCTCCTCAACGTTCCGGTCGAGAAAAAACCGTCCGTCGCGAGCAAAAAAAGCAAAACTTCCGCTTCCCTCCGTAATGCTGTAGAGTCGTCGCCGTCTCGGCGTATTAAATCAAACCGGGCATAGAAGAAGCTGACGGATTGAGGGGGGGAAAAAAGAAGGAAAGAGGCAGCGTCGAGAAGAAAACCACACGCTCGGAAAAGTGCAGAGAAGAAGGCGGATTAGCAGAAGAGGAAGGCCGCAAGGGATAAAGCGCGACCGACTTCTGGCGCTGAAGGAACCGGGAGAGGGACACAGGAAACTGGGATCCTAAGAAAGGAACGTGAGACCTGGAAGGTCCTAATAACTATCTCGCGGAGGGGGAAAAAAGGTAGGGAGACCCCAAGAGCAAAAAGGGAGAACACGCCATCAATGAGGCTGTCAGATAGGGATGTGGGTCAACCTTGTACTGATGCTCATCTCAAACCAACTCTTACTATCGAGATCTCCGACATTGGGGGGGAAGCAGGTTCGTACCGTTAACAAATCAAAGGTATATGCACGGTCAGCGAAGCGAACAGGGGGCTACCTTTTCGACTTAGGGTCTGAAACGACGTCCGAAGACGGAAAAGAGAGACGTCATCGGTCCGGGAGATAGTTCCGCGTCTCGGACACTGGTATGCCGAGAAGAAATATCATGGGGACGAGTCGTAGGGAGGGCGAGGACGAAAACAGGGGAGGAGACGGGAAAAGTCGAAGACAACGCAAGGGGGATAGCGTGTGCAGGCGTCTCCTGGAATTAGAGTGGGTTCCCAGTAAAGGTGGAGGAGGTTCCTAAGGGGGGCCCCTCGGAGAACTCGGTCAAGAAGATCAACATGCGTCAGGGGGAACGGATTTCGCAGGAAAAACCCAGTGAAGAAATTAAGAGGCCAAAGAAGTCACCCGGAGTTAGGGAGGGTCGGCGCAGGATTGTTTCACACTCTTGGACGCGCGTGGGCTCGTGCTCGTCAAGGAGAGAAATCAGGGAAAGCAAAGGTAGCGACGAAAAGATATTGGGAAAATCAGTGCGCGGCGGGTCCCGGCGTAGAAGGACCGGGTAGCGCAGACAAGCTCGATAGAATTTAATAGAGGGAGTCTCGATAAGGATCTCGAGAAAAAAAAGGTTATGAGAGAAAGAGCGCCATCGGTCAGCGGAGACGCGCAGAAGAAAAGGAAGAGAACGGCGAGGGGAGTGGCTCGAAGAGTTCTGGAGGGAGTCGTGCAAGAAGAGAGAGGGCAAGAAGGATAATGAGGAGGAGGACCAAAACGGCTTATCAGTCTATAGAGAATAAATGCAGTAAAAAGAAAACACGCAGGAACGTTTAAAACATCCGGATCTACATCATCTACAGAGGGAGGTTCCAAACCCGACTGAAAAAGGGGGGAAGCGCTACAAAAATAACAGGACAACGGGAGGATGCGGTGCCAGAAGAAAGACGGGGGAGGAAAAGATTACTTATCGGACCGACATTACACAAAAATTCAGAAGCAAGAAAAGAACGCCGAATGATAGGCCTGCGAGGGACAGAGACGGAAACGCGCTCCGCTGCCGAGACAACCCCCTACGATCCAGGAAGGAAAGAGGGAACCGTCTCGAAAGACACATGAAAGGAGAAGGGAATCTAAAAGCTCGTCTTAGACCGCTCATCTCCGCTAATCTGAAGCGTCGGAGCTCTCCTACCACGTTCTCTCGGGAAGGACATCGGAACCGGACTGCGGTGAAAAAGGGGTATCCCGAAGGAGAAAATATCGGATAGGAGAGAAAGGGTGATGATATATCTGTCTGTCGTCCAGTGGAGAGACCTCCGATGCAGAGGCGGTCGGAAAAGACATCTAGCAAGGCGCGAGAAAAAAGACCACTCAACAAGCAAACGAACAGTTTATGCACGCCAAACCTGCAGGGAAAAAGACGAGGCTGAACTATTAGGAGTACCGGGACCGTGTCCTCGCAATTGTCGCTCGGCGCAGCAACGAAAGCGGCAGTTCATCGAGGAGGAGGCTTCTGTGTCCCCTGGATAATGACAAACGTCCGTCTGCCTCGTGACTAACCGACTGCTCGCTACCCGCAATAACAAGCTAGGTGAGGCGCAAGTCGAAAGAGGGGGAGGGAGGGGACGTACTAAAAGGTGGATCTTTCGACTTTGCGGGACTGGAAAAGTTCAGAAGTACCCGCTTGTGTCTCTCCTTAACGCACTAGAGCGTTGCACTGCATGCGCCAGAAGGAAGAGGAAAAACGACACAAAAGACCCCTGCTGGAGGACATAGCCACTTAAAGGAATCGAAGGGGACCCGCGTCATCTCAAGATTCAAATACCTCAAGTCGGTCACTTGGCAAGGGGCGAGGCCGTCGCCGACGGATTCGATGCAGGGCACGCCACGAAAACTAGGAGGAGAATACAGGATTACCTCACCCCTCACTGCGCTGGGAAGCTACCCGCTCGAACGCCAAAAAATGATAGCGGCATAGGGGGGGAGAGGGAGGGAAAACTAGAAAGCAAGGAAAAAAGAGAAAACCAAAGGGGGCCAGGGGTTTTTCCTAGTCTTCTCACTATAAACTCAAGCAAACCGTCTAGAGAGAGCCTCGACGGGCGTACGTCGCGCACCCTCCCTACGTCAAGGGTCGTCGACCGACGAGAGAGCGGGAGACGAGTAAGGGCGTACAGCAGAGAAGTCGGCAAAAAAAGATAAATGGAGAAAGAGGAGAAAACGAGGAGCTCCAGCATCCATTGTAGGTAAAATCGCATCTTCACACGTCTGATGCTCGCCGCCGCAACAAAAGCCATCTTTGTAACTCGAGACCAGGAGAGAGGGAGCGAAAAAAATCGGTAATGGGAAGGAGCAATTCGACAAAATACGTATCAGAAGGAAACTACCGCGGCCGCGACGTGCCTAAGGCACGCGAAAAAGTCTGGACCCATCATCCTCTATGCCGCCGAAAGAGGAGAGAAGGAAAAGCAAAAAAGATCGAAGGAACGCGCGTAGAGCGAAGAGAGCAGCTCAACTGCCTCTAAGGCGAAGCTTGGTCCACTATCTCGAATCCTCTAAGATAGAGGGGGATCGTATTAAAACGCAGTCCGTCACCAGACGCGGTACTCCTGCCAGCTAAGATAAAGCAGACTCCTTTGATGGATAAAAGAGATCGATGTTCAACTAGGGCTCGACCACCACCCCCCCAACCCAAAAAAGACACAGAAAAACCAAACCAAAAAAAAGAAAAAAAAAAAAACAAAAAACACCAAAAACCCAAACAACACCCCACCACCCCATAAACCCCCCCACCCCACCACCCCGCCACCAACCGCAACAAAACCACTCCAACAAACAGAACCAAGACCAACCCCAAAACCACAGAGACCCCAACCCACAAAAAAAAAAAAAACAACAAAAACCCTGGGGTTTTGGTCACCCAACCCTCCAAAACAAAAACCAACCAAAACCCCCCCCCCCACCAAACAAACCAACCACCAAAGCCAAACCCCCCCCCCAGCCCCCAACACAACCCCGCCCAGCAAAAAACACTCACGAAAGGAAGAAACAACTCACCCCCCACAACCCCAAAAAAAAACCCCAAACCAACAAAACCCCCCAACAAACCCCACCCCCCACCAGAAAAGAAACCCACCCACACACCAAACCCGCCCAAATAAAACAAAAAAAAAACACCAGAAGAACAGGCCCCACACCAACACACAGCCGGAGAAAGACCAAAACAAAGGACCAAAAAGAAACACCACCCACACAACCCAGGTCAACACTTGGAGTGGACTGGGGAAAGGGAGGAACCCGCCCCAGCCCCCACACAAACCCTCCAACAAACTCCCCACCAAGAAGAACTCCCCCCCCGAAAAAAAAAAACCCACCCCTCAAGAACACTCACCAGCCAGACCCAAGGCAAAAAAGACCACAGAAAGTAGAGAGAGAAGAAGAAAAAAAACGACACAAAAAAGAGAAGAGGAAAAAAAACACCCAACAACAACGGAGACGGCCCCCCCCACACCAACCCCCTCCCACCCAAAAAAAAAAAAAAACTCCCCCCCACACCCGCACACCACCCACCCCCCGCCCCCCCCCACCCACCCAACAAACCAACACACCAAAAAAAAAACGAGACCTTCTCCCCAGAAAGCCAAAAAAAAACAAACAACCCCCCCACCCTCCCACCCCCAAAACCCAACAACCCAAAAAAAACCCCAAAACAAACTCTAGAAAAGGCCTCCTCTCCTGAGAGATACCTACTAAAAGAACTGGAACCGAATTCCTCCCGCCTCGCAACCCTCACAGAAGAAAACGGTCTCTAAAAATTCGTCCCGCACGCAAGTTCGAGGGAACGGGGGGAAAAGTAGAGCTCAAACAAAATCCGGTTCGACTTCCCCGAGCACCTACCATTCGTCTTCTTCTCCTAGGAGACTAGCGAAAGTCCCTGCCAAACCAACAAAGTCAAAGCGGCTAGATAAAAAGAGAAAGGAGGGGGGGATGGCGGTGAGGAAACGTCTGAATACCTGAACTGGGAAGCTACTGAGCTTAGGGACATATTCCGGATTAAAGGCATCAAAGGGGAATCGGCTAAGCTGCTGTCGGCTTACCATGTCGGCGAAGGTCAGGGAGAGGAGAGGCGGGGGAGGCAGAGCGTTTTAGAGGGAGAGCGAAATCGAAGAGTGCAAAGAGGACGGTCAGTTGAGGTTTCGACACCTACTTCTCCAGTCTTAGGAGGGGAATCCGCCTCTAGGCCGTGCTCCCGGTAAAAGTAGAGCCGTGTCTCCCATGGTCTGCGCGGATGGAAGGATCGGAAAGCGAGCCAAAAAGTGGATGCGCAGGATGTCGAGAGCAACAATCTACAACCCGAGGAAGGAGGAAAAGAAGAGGCGCTAGGAGAGAAGGGGAAAACAGAATCGAGGTCGTCGGCAAGCGATGCCAACCGAAGCATTTAAGAACGAGTCGACCTTTAAAGCACGCAGTGAGAGATCCAGAAAACGAGGACGGAGAGGGGAAAACTAAATAAAAGTCGGGAGAGCCATCCGAGTGCGGTATAGCGTGCCTCACTCTATTCCTCATCGCTCAGAGCATGACCACCCACTCCGAGCGCGCCAATACTTCGCGAGGAATGGAGAGTCAAAGAAGCGGCAGCGGCGCGCAGCTCTCAGAGTGACACCAGGAGTCTAAATATCAGCCACAAAGACCTCATCCCGAGCATCAGACGTGCTGAACCTGTACTTTCTGTAATTTTGGTGTTGGGGGAGGAAGAGGAGGTACGAGACGAGACGTCATACAAGGGGAGAAACGATGGGGTAGGGCTTACTTATTCAACTTGGGGGAGCAGAGAGGGGGGGAGATGGGCGTCAGCGGGGTGCAAAACTGGCCGAACTATCCCGACGTCGGAGAAAACGCGGATAAGGAAAGTCGTGTTGTCGAGGCTGTTTACTTATCGGGCTTGCTTCGTGTCGGCAGAAAAAGTCTTGGGGGCTAAAATAACGGCGCGACGGAGGCGAGACAAGGCTGAAATCTGCTCCAAGCGCGGCTGACTCAGCAGGAAGTTACGCGACGAGCGAGCTCGGCGGAGGTGGTTGCGGAAGGATGGAAAAAAAAGCCCCAGGAGGCAGAGAGCGGGGCGTCGAGATCGCGTTGCGAGAATGCGCGAGAGGCTCCAGAGAACGATGGTTCGAGAAGGGGGACTAGGGGGGGAATTCATGCGGTCGCTTGCGTAAGGGCAGGGCGGCTGGAGCGATCGAAAGAGGAAAGGACGAAAGCAGTGGGGACCTTCCTTTCTTCGCGTCTGCGGTTGCGGTCGATGCAGGTGGGGCTAAAAAAATGGACAGACACCGCAGGACGCGGGGGGGAAAATGACGGAGGGAAATAGGGTGTGTATACCAATCCTGTGTTTTCCGGGCTTCAGAAAACTCATAGCGGGCACTTCGGTCAACGCCGCCTGAGATGCCAAAAAAGGCAGCTCCAGGAGGCGTAACGAGATAGGGAGAAAGACGGAGCGCGGAGACTGCCATCTAAGCGCAACCTCGATCTTCCGTATACTTCCAAGATCCTCGTCTACTAATCATGAGGGGCTAAGGTTGCCTCGTCGATATGAACAAAGTATACCGAATGAGCGAGACCGTGAGGAAAGAATGGAGTAGGGGACTAAGCGAGGAAAAAAATGCAAAACCCAGAGAGACAATGTAATTAAACTTATCTCCTCTCAAGGGCCGCCGTATCCAGCTTTCGGACGGTCTGGGAATTAAACTCGTGCGCAAGGGGGAGCTGAGGGGTAAAAATGAACGAGCGTTCTAGGGGGACACCGTAAATCCTGACCATTCTCCGAACTTAGAATAATGGGTGAGTCAAGAAAACGGCATCGTCGGGTCGACTCGAGCGAACGGTCAGGAGGGTTACTATCTTCCCTTGTCCTTCACAAATGCGGGGGAGGGGATGGGGGATCGTCCAATCTCGAATTGTCCGAACCCGTCCTTCTCAACACAAATCCCTAATTGGTCTTCTCGACAAAAAATGGCGAAAAAAACGCGAGGAACAAGCGAGCACTCCTCCATTAATGATTATCTATTAATTCGCCGTCCACCGGGGCCTCAACCAAGGAGTAAGCTGAAGAGAATCTCGGGTCGACGAGGGGAAGTAGGCTATCGAGAGAAAAACTAAGCGTAAGTGAAGAAGTACGTTCAAGCCGCCTTCAATTCCTTATACTTCTCTAACCTAAAAGGAATGGCGAGAAGAAAAAAACCAGTTCGAAAAACTCAAGGACCGGACCTCGTCCACCGAGTCCCTACGTGCGAGGAAAGATGTTCAAAAACTCAAATAAAGTGCAGGGGGGGGATGTAGAGAGAAAAGAAGCTGAGAACCAAACGGTATTCTATAACAAGCGAAAAGCAGGCAGGCATGGTTCCGGGAAAAAAGGTTACAAGGGGCTCTCCGCACCAGCACTGCGCTGACGATCAATCGACTGCACCCTTCGTTTCTAGGACAGAAGGGGAAGGAAGCGAAGGGCACCGCAGCGAAGTCGAGAGACGGAGCACGTAAGGATTCCCGTATTCTACGCGATAGCGTCTCCCCGGTGCCTGAAAAAAGAGTTTCCCGACAACGTTGAGAGAAGCAATAAGTAGGAAGGGAAGGGCGGAGGGTTAAGTTTCCGAGAGGACAAGTGTTCGCGACGTTGCCTCTAAGGGGGAACTCAAAGGTTTCTTCATGGGGGGAACTCGCGGGGATGGTTAAGGTGTTAGGGGGAAGGAAGGGAGAAGTAGGGGGAAAATTTGGGCTGCTTCGGCATCACGAAAGCAGATCGCTAAGTCTGTACGGGGTATTGTTTCTTAAAAAAACTGTATGAGGGAGGGGAAACAAACATGCACGGAGGGAGATGACGAGGACGGCGAAAGTTTTTGGATCACAGCAGGGGACGCGCGGGTGGTCGTCGTCGAGCGTCTAAAAAGCTATGAATGCGTGTAGGAGAAGAAGAGGAAGAGTTTGCCTCGTCGACGGAGATTAGGAAGGTACAGGAGCCTCAGCGAGCCAACTTTCTTCATGATGAGGAGCGAAAAGGGGGGAATTAATAATGATCTCACCAAAAAAAAAGAAGAGAGATCGCATAGGAAGCGTCAGACAACCTCAACGGAAACTCAGATGCAAGCGGAAACAGATCATCTACTTCTTCCTCTCGCAAATTTATCCTCGTCTTCCGTCGACCCGGGCTTGATAGGAAGGCGCGACGTCTACTAAAAACGCGTCAAACAAGGAGGGGGAACCAAAGGACGACAACCGACCCCAAACAGCCTGTACTGGTGACCGCCGACGTCATCAAGGGGTGGGACCTTCAGAAAAAAAAATCAACCAGTAACAAAAAGGGAAAAGGCGTGCCGGCTCGACGGCCAGGGGGACAACCGGAGAAACCGACTTGCGCTGCAATCGCCACGAAATCTAAAACATTCCCGCCAGACCATAACTAAACACACTCGCTACGGAGACGGGTCAAAATCAGACTGAAAAAGAGCCGTCCACCCTCGGCAAGCGCAGAAGAAAACCATACGACTCCTCGACTGGAGGTGCCAGTCTCGGCCACCAGTGTTCCGAGGGGGGAGGGGGACAAGCTAGAATCACGATGACGGACGCTCTCACAGTAGATATCTTGAAGAAAAAAAAAATGGCGCACGCACTGCTCGACCATGAGGGGAGCGGAAGAGCTATAGCAAAAACCCGAAAAAAAACCTGCTAGGGAAGAACGGGGGAAAACTAAATGACGACCTCAGTTACGAGTTGCTGGGGATACTTAGTCCTGAAAGTCCAAAAAGAAGGAATGCAACCTAGCGGGGTTAAAGCTCATCCAACTGGTGCCGAAAGGCTGGCGAGACTAAATACCTCGCCCCACGAATATTTCTTCTCTCACCTTAATCAGAGAGGGGTCAGCGTCGGCCGTGGCCCTTTGTCCTCCGGGGTCGCGATGGACAGCGACACGAAGAGTCGAAAAGGGGAGACCATTCCGTCTTCTTCTATCCGCAACGTGGTCTGTAGAAGTCAAAATAAGTCTTTTTGGGAGGCCTACTCACTGCATAAAGGAGAACCCTCTCAGATAAATCTTGAGGCGGTGGAGGGAAACTCTACCGCGACGAGCCCCGCAATCAAGAAATCCATCATTAAATCAGGGAAGAGGGTTGGGGGGAGGCCGTGAGGGTTCTCTGTCTACGCGGCCGGTTCGCGAAAAAGGAAAAAGGCGGAGCGTCGCGACAGACGGGAAGGAAACGGCGGATAGCTTCTTAAAACCACTCCCTCCTCACTGGTGTTGACACCTTAGCATCGATCTCCACCGCACCCGCGGCTGCGCTCTGGAACAGACACCGAAAAACACCACCAAAAAAAAAAAAAAAACAAACCCAAAACCAAACCACCCCCCAAACCCCACAAAAAAAAACCCCAAACCCCCCAAAACAAAAAACCAACGCCGTCGGCTGCTCATGGCAGCGGGGCGGGAAGGAAGTCAGAAGGAGAAAACGAATGTCGGTCATCGACCGAACATACGCGGAGGAATTTTCCTCATGCCGGCCAGCGCGACGACGACTTCCCTCTACCGGCCGCCAAGATGGGCTCGAAAAAAAGAAACCGGCGAAAGCAAGGGGGGAGGTGTGGGGGGGGAGGGGGGGTTTGTGTTAAATTTGGTGGCGGACCTAAAAAAACCTGTAAGGTACCAGGGGTGGGGCCTGGTTCCTCCGGCTCCCCAGTCCGTCATCAGCGTCGCCATCTCCCGCGAGCCCTAGACGACTCTCCTTCCTCTCAACGAGCTGCCGTTTGGGGGGGCTTCAAAATACCGCGAACGTAGAGGGGCAGCGGAAGGGGAGCATACTTCCTTCGACGAGCCGGCATCGACCCATCGCTCAGATTGAAGAGAAACCTTTGCGGCTCCGGCGTCTCCCTCGTAGTGCACTCCACGTCGGAGATACGGAAAACCAGAGGGTCTACAAACGATAAGGGGAAGATAGCGGGGGAGGTAGAGAGCCTGCAGCCCCTTTTGTAGGAGCTTGCCCAAGCATCGATAACTCAGCAACGCAGAAATACCTCGAAGAAAGAGAAGTGGGGGGGGGTATGGGGCGGGGGGGGGGGGGGGGGGGGGGGGGGGTGGTTTGTTGGGGGCGGGGGGGGGGGCGCGGGGCGGGCGGGGGCGCGGGTGGTCTTTCTTGGTCGGTGTGGGGTGTCACTCGAAACCGACGTCTCGAACCCAGCCGAGTCAAAAACAATGTGGACGCAGAACGAGAACAGAATACCGACGGAAAGCTCATCTGGTACGCCGACACGAGCATCTTCATCTAAAACATAGCCGCAGGGTCCGCTGATCACTCCGCGCTCGGCCAAGGGATAGTATTAACTAATCGGCCCGTGAAACCCGCCTAATCCGGCTCGTCGACAGCTCCATAAGTACTATGCTGCTCCAATGGGAACGAGCGTCGAGCACGGATTGCTCGTCGGGGAACTTCACTAACGCCAAAAAGGCGAAGACTCGAAGGAGACGGATGACGGGAAGAACGAACGCAAGGAGTAAGAACGCCCTCAACCGCTTCCATTATCCCTGCTGGCGCGGAAAAAACTCGTCGTCCAACGCCCGCCGCGCAAAGTTGGGGAGGGAACGGGAAAACAGGGCCCAGAGCGACAACGAACGCAGTCAAACTCCCGTTAAAAAAAAGGGGGAAAAAAGGACGCTAGACACGCTTCTTCCTTCAAGGAAAAGCGCAGGGGGGGGGGAGACGTCACCGGAGAAACTAAAACAAAAAACTAACACCTAGGACCAGAAGAAACATCATCCACGTTCATGATCTATATGCTTCTTAAAGGGTGGTCTCCGTGGACTCGACGAGAGCGACGTCAAGGAGAATGAGCGAGAGGAAGATGACCTGGGAATAGGGGGACATTGAAGAAGGGAGGAGGGGACTGGAAGTCGGGCAGAGTGGAGAAATGGATGACGCTTCTCTATCGGGAGGATATAGGACATTCGCAGGGGGGAAAGGGCATCCGAGCCCTTCTCTCCAGTTGGAAAAAAAAAAAGCCTCGGACTAGGACAGTAGGAGGAGATCGCGAAACAGAGCGAGGCCGTGAGACCATCGTATCGAAAACGGGCGGTCGGAGGATGGTTTACGACGATCAGACGAGCACTATGACGCCTGATCGCCTCGCGCTCCT
>Ga0179593_1533362_pt1 | contig 12350 bp, 23 predicted proteins | sample CZODoug2_1_08_16_FD_185931 | JGI IMG/M metagenome (GOLD analysis project Ga0179593, IMG submission 185931) | Vadose zone soil fungal communities from Angelo Coast Range Reserve, California, USA - CZODoug2_1_08_16fungal (PacBio error correction) | ecosystem: Environmental > Terrestrial > Soil >...
TATATTGATCACGGAAGGAGGGAAGAGACCGAAAAAAAAAAAGTCGACCATTTTCGACTGTGATGCCGAGGGGGGAAAAAAGGAAAAAAAAAAAAAAAAAAAGGTGCGTCACGCTCAAGATGTCGATGCCCTTGAAAGAGGAAAATTGAGGAGGGAGGGGGAAAAGCAAAGGGAAAAAAAGGAAAAAAAAGAGGGAAAGAGCTGCGGCTGGTACTCTGGCCGCGAAAGGAAAGGGGGGGGGGGGGAAGGGGTGAAGGGACAAAGGGGGGAGGAAGGGAAAAAAAAAAAGGGGGGGGAAAGAGGAAAACGGCCATCTTTCGAGGCTGGTCTGCCAAAAAGGGAGACGGAAGGGGAGAAGAAAAAAAAAGAAAAAGAAAAAGGTGGCTGGTCATATAACCGCTTTCTGAGGGGGGGGAAACGAAAATGAGGAAAAAAGGAAGGAAAAAGAGAAGGGCTCGCTATCTCACGTGCAAATAGGGGGGGAGAGGAAAGGGAAAAAAGAAAAAGGGGGACTTATCCTTTCTATTCTGAAGAAAAAGTTAGGACGAAAAGAAAAAAAAAAAAAAAAAAAAGATCTTTCTCTCCTGCACCAGCAGCCGGCAAGAAAAAGAAAAAGAAGAAGGGGGAAAAAGGGGAAAGAGGTGGGAGGGGGTCGCTCACACAAACTGCGCGCAGGAAAAAGAAAAAGGGGAGGGGAAGGCCGCTGATGAGTTCCAGTCCGGCGCAGAAGCGAAAAAAAAAAAAGGGGGGGGGAGGGGGGGAAAAGGAAAAAGGTTTATTTTCTGCATTTTTGGGGGGGGAAAAGACTGGGGGGGGGGGGGAAAGGAAAAAAAAAGAAAAGGAAGACGAACCCTTAATCTGCGAAAGGGTGGAAAGGACGAAAAAAAAGGAAAGGGAAAGGAAAGAAAAGGCCACTCCATAATTTCTCATTTGGCGGGAAGAGAAGAAAAGGGTAAAAAAAGGGGGGGAAAATTGGTGCGCTTAGCCAAAAAACGGAAGGGGGGGGAAAAAGAAAGGAACGCTAACTTCGAAAACGGGAAAAAAAAAAAAGAAGGGGACATAACCATCATTATTTCGTAGAGGAAAGGGGGGGGGGGCCAGGGAAAGTCAAAAAAGGGGGGGGAAAAGGAGAGAAAACCTCGTCATCCCAATAATCTAGCGAGGGGAGGGAACAGAAAAAGAGGAAAAAAATCCTCGTAAGGGCTTCGGCGATCTGCCAGGAAGAGAAGAGTAGAGGAGGACGAAAGAAGAGAAAAAAAAAATTTCGCTCGGGCTCGGGAAGGGGAAAGGAAAGAGAAGACAAGAGGGGGGGGAAAACACCCTAATTCGGGGCCTGAAGGGGAAAAGAAGAAGAAGACGCATAGATGACCCGCCCTCTTCTTCTCTTTGACTTTTGCGAGGAAAAAGAAGCTACAAGAAAACAAAAAGGGGAAAGAAAAAAGGGAGGGAGCTTCCTGCTTATGATCATTAAGATTCGGAGGGGGGGGGGAAGGGGGGCCGGGCGAGGTCATGTCGAAAAAGGGGGGGAAAAAAAAACTGGGGGGGGAGGAAAAAGGGGGAAAGAAGGGGGTCGTTGCCGCAACTAAAAGGGCGAGAAAGAAAAAAGAAAGGAAAAGGAGGGAAGGGTGATGAGCGAAATTCATCCCTTGAAAGGGGGGGGGGGGGGAGGGGAAAAAGAAAGAGGGAAGGAATATCGCTTCCCTTTGCACAACAGAAACTGGGGGAAAATGTAATTCGTCAGAAGAGAAATGACCTGAGACTGAAAGAGGGGGAAAAAAGGAAAAAAAAAGAGAGGGGAAGGGCCGGAGTCCTCTCCTGGAACTGAAGAAAGGAAAAAAGGAAAGCGCAAGTTCTGCACTCGCGAAAATTCTTATTAACCTGGCGCAAAAGCGGGGAACCGCTACTTCTTTCCGTCTGAAGCATAAAAAAAAGCCTGGAACCAATCGGGGGGGAAAAGGGGAAGGCCTCCTACCCTTCTCTCTAACCATTATCTCGAGGGGGAGGAGAAAAGGAATAGGGGGGAGAAAAAAGAGGGAAAAAAAAAAAAGGGGGAGGGAAAGATGCTTCTTCCTTTCATTTCTTCTAAAGGAAAAGGCAGGGGAAAAGGGGGGAGAAAAAAGGGAGCGTTCCCGTTATTCGTATTATGTTGGGCAGAGAGGAAAGGGGAAGTGTGGATGAGAGAGGGAGGAAAAAAAAAAAAAAAAGAGGGGTGTTCTCTTGTGCTTCGTACACGTGAAAGAAAGGGAAAAAAAAGAAAAGGAACAGGAAAGGGGAAAAGGGACGAGGCGATTCAGCCGGCCAATCCCCGCGCGCTCGTCGAAGGAGAAATTGGGAAAGGAAAACAAAGGGAAAAAAAAAAAAAGGGAAAGACAGGAGGGGCAGGGCTCGCTTTCAACTCACGATCTGGAAAAGAACAAAAAAAAAAAGGAGGGGGGAAAAAAGAGAATTACTAATCGAGAGAAAAACACAACAAGAAAAAGAAGGGGAGGAGGAAGGGGGGCGCGGATCCATATGTGCCGCGAGGGGGAAAAGGGTAAAAGGGGGGAAAAAGAAATTAAAAAAGGAGCCTGCTCCAATTCCTGATCCGCGTAGGGAAGAAAAAAGGGGAAAGGTGCGGGAAAAAAAGGGAAAAAGGGAAAGACCATTTGGCCGGGAAGGGGGGACAGTGAAGGGGAAGGGAGGGGAGAGGGGGGGAACTTCTGCTTCTGGTTCATGGTGAGTGAGGAGGGAGAAAGTTGTCTAAATAAGAAAAGGAAGGGGGGGGTTTCGTGGCAAGAGGGAAAAAAAGCAGAGAAAAAAACCTCTCTTCTTCTTTTTCTTTCCTCACTCAAGAAGAAAGACAGGGAGTGAAAGAAAAAAAGGAAAAGAAAAAGGGGAGAAAGGGAGGAATTTCACATACTCGCTCAACTTAGGAAAGAGAAAAAGGGGAAAGGGAATCTGGAGAAAGGAAGAAAAAAAAAAAAAAAAAGGAGAAAGGGGGAGAGAAGCCAATTTTTCTCCTTCCTTCTATTCGCAATCAAAAAAGGGAAAAAGGGGGAAAAAACGCTCGCCCTTCGTCCCTCGTTTTCTGTGGGGCGGAAAACTTTGAGTGAGAAAAAAGGGGGGGGGATGGTTTCTACTCCTGCCGGCATGGATGTGCGCGGAACCGTGGGAAGAAAGGGGAAAAAAGAGGGCAGAAAGGGAGAAGTGCTCTCATAGAATGAAGGCGGGGAGGACGGGGAGGCAGCAGGAGGGAAAAAAAAAAGGTTCCCTTCTTGCTGGCGGAGGGAGAGGTCCCTCCTTCTTTGCGCCGAGAAAAGCCTAAAAGGGACAAAGGAAGGGAAAGGAAGGGGAAAGATTTCTCTTTTTTTCGGTCAGGGGGGGAAAACGAGCAAAAAGGGGGAGAGGGGAATTCATGTTACCCCTCAATTACTCTCCGAGGAAGGAGGGAGGAGTCTATCAAGCTCGTGCCGCGAAAAAAAAAAGGGGAGGAAAAAAGTTCGGAAAAGGTGAGGGGGGAGGGGGAATCTTGCTTTTCCTGGGGGAGGGGGGAAAGCGAAAGGGGGAGGAAAAAAAGGGGGAGGAAAAACGATTAACCTTCGAAGCACGGGGATGACGACCGCCAACGAGTCCTTTCGTCCTGCGAAAGTCTTCTTTCTCCTGTTCTCCGTTAGGAGAAAAGAAAAAATGGGCTCGAAGGGAGAAAAGGGGAGAAAAAAAGGGAAAGGGAGGGGTAGGGGATTTTTTATTTCTCCCAAATATCTCCTGCAGCAAGGAAAAAGGGAATCAGGGGCATGGGGGGGGAGGAAATCTTCTTCTTCAGGGGGGGGAAAAAAAGGAAAAAAAAAAAAAAGGGTTCTTTTCTTTCATCGTACTTATAAGGGGAAGGGAGAGGGAGAGGAAAGAAGGAAAGGAGAAAAAGGGGGGACTATTTTCTCTTCGCTATTGCAAAAAAAAAAAAAAAATCCGGATGTCAAAGGCGGAAAAGAAAGAGAAAGAGGAGGGGAAAAGAGAGGGTTCTCGACCTATCCTTCACCAATCTCCCGCTACAGAAAGAGATGAGGAAAAAAGAAATGGAATGGGAGGGAAAAAGAAAAGGGGAGCCCTCCTCATGTCGCAAAAAGAGGGGGGCGGATAAAGGAAGGGGGGGGGGGGCTGTACCAAGTGAAGTCAAGGGGGGGGGGGAGAGAAAGAAAGAGGAAGGAGGGGGGGGGGGAAAAAAAAAAGGGAGGGGAGGGGGACACCCGGGTCCACCGGTCGTTTCCGGGGAAAGAGTCTAAAACCAGGTCGAGATTCCAGGGTTCGACTGTCTTCGTTATATCGCAAAGGGGAGGGAGAGAAGAAGGAAAAAAAGCAAAAAAAAAAAAGAAGGGGGGGGAAAAGAGAAAAGAAAAAAAAAAGAAATGCTTTCTTCTACATTGCGCGAGAGAGAAGAGAAGGGGGGGGGGTCCGCATCCTTCTTGCAGGTGTGAGGGGATAGAAAAAAAAAAAAAAAAGGGGGGAAAAAAAAAAAAAAGAGAGAGGGGTAAAATTCCCCTCTCTTCGCCAGAATGGGAGGGGAATATCGTTGAAAAAAAAAAAAAGGTTGGAGGGAGGAAAAAAGGAGGGGAGGGGGGGGGGGGTTCCTTATATTCCTTCTCCACAATCCCGTGATGGGAAGGGGGAGGAGAAAAATCAAAAAAAAAAAAAAAAAAAGGGAGGACTGTAAGCTCTTGAGTCGCTCTTGGGGCGGAAAAAGGGGGGGGGGGAAGAAAGGGGCGGCAGTGCTGGGCCGGCTCTGGCTGCGCGCCTTCAGGGGCGAAAAAGAGGGTAAGGGAGAGAAGGGGAGGGGGGGGAGCTCGGCAACTGGGCTAATTTTTTTTCAGGAGAAAAGAAAGAGTTGAAAGGGAGAAACCCCGGGAAGGAAAAGGGGAAAAAAAAAAAAAGAGGACGCGTTGCTCCTTCAACCGCCGGGGAAAAAAGTGAAGGGGGGTACAAGGAAAGGGAAAAGCTTCCCAAGAAAAGGAAAAAGAGGTTCAAAAAAAGAGGAGATTCTCTATCACAGCGAAAAGGGGGCTGAAAATTAATGCTGGGAGAAAGAAAAAAGAGAAACAAAGTAGCTCTGCCCCTTGTCCATATGTGTAGAAAGTTAACGGCACGATAGAGGGAGGGGAAATAACTTTCCTTTCTGTTTGCTTGAGAAAAAAAGGTAGCGCGGGAGGAAGAAGGAAAAATAAGGTCTCCCTTTTTTTCCCGAAAAGCTGTAGGACGTCGGAAAAAGGAGGGGAAAAAAAAAATGCAGTCTCTTCAAGTCGATAGGGAGGGGAAAAAAAGGAAGCAGGAGCTGGGGGGGGGGGGGAGAAGGAGAGGGGGGGGAACAGCCTCCTATATCCAAAAAACGAAGAGAAGAAAAACGGGGGAAAAAAGAAAGGAAAGGGAAAAGCCCTTCCAGGGAGAAAAGGGAACGGAAGAAAGGGAAGCCTCATTTCAGGAAAGAAACCAAAGAAAAAGGAGGGGAAGGGCTTTCTTTCATGAAGTCGGGAAGGAGAGAAAAGAGGAAAATAAATTCGGCCTTCTTTCATGAAGCGAAGGGACGGGGGGGGGGGGGGGGAGAAAGGGGGAAAGAAAAAGGCCGCCATCAACGAGAGGGGGAAAAAGGTGAAAAAAATGGGGAGGGGAAAAAAAGAGGGGAGAAGGGGGGGGAAAAACTTCTACTCTCTTTTTCGTGCAAGAAAAAGGGCTAAAAGGCAGCCTAAAAAAGAGAGAAAAGGGGAATTCCCTTAGGAAGTCATTGAAAAAAGAAGTAAAGAGGAGAAAGACTCCCAGAAAGTCGCGTTTCAGGAAAGGAAGAGGAAAGGGGAAAAAGTGGTCGGCGTTGTTTCTTTCCTCCTCTCGCAACAGTCCCTAAGAAAAGGAAAAAAAAAAAAAGGAAGAAGCCGAGAAAAGAAAGGGAAGAGGGAAACATGCATCTTCACCCCTCCATTCCTGCACCGAAAAAAAGATGCAAAAGGGGGGGAGGACGCTAGGAAAAAAAAAAAAAAGGGGAAGGAGCGCCGGCTTTTTCGCTGCTTCCTTCACCATCCACCAGTCTCAGGAGAGATAGAAGCGGGGGGAAGAGGGGGGGAAAAAAAAAGGGGGGGGAGGAATCAAAAAAAAAAAAACGCTCCTTTCGCGAACTGCCTTGCGCTACAGGGGGAGAAAGAGAAAAAGCAAGACCAGAGCATTCTTCGGAAGTGCTACGTGTCAGCCGCGGGAAGGGGAAAAAAAGCACGGGGGAGGGAGCAAAAGGGGAAAAAGAAAAGGGAGGGGAAGAGGACCTGCGACAATTGTTCGAAGGGTGATGCGCGCGCGAAGGGGAAAAAAAATGGAAGAGCGAAGGGAGGGGAAGGGGAAAAGGAAGGGAAAAGATCTGCTTTTCATTTGTGCGCGGAAAACCAGGAAAAAGGGGAAGCGAAACCCGCCGGCGCTCAGCAGCAAAAAAAAAAAGAGGGGGGGGGGGGAAGGCGTTACTCTTCCCTGCGACGAGAGGGGGGGTTAAGATCGGGGGGGAAGGGGGGAAGAAAGGGAAGGGTTGAGCCTGAAGATCGCGTTTGTGCCGGACGGCGCACGAGGGAAGGGGCAAGGGAATTGTTTGGGGCAGGAAGAAAAGGAAAAAAGGGCGCGGTCCATCGAGCGAGCAAGGACCGAAAGGGGGGAAAAAAAGAGGGGGGGGAGGGGAAGGCTCCTCGTCTTTCCGAGGAGGAGGGGAACAGCCAGGGCTACCCTCGGTAAGAGAAGAGGACGGGAATTCAGGTGAGAAAAAAAGGGAAGGTAGGAGAACCCGCTCTCCTAGCTGCTCCTTGGGGGGAAAAATGAAAAAATGAAGGCAACCAGAAGAGAGGGAAAGGAAAGGGGAGGGGGGGGGGACAGATCACTCTTCTTCTTATAATTCCTCGTCGTGTTAAAAGGGGAGGGAAAAGGGTTCAGAAAAAACATCCCCCTCCTTCGCCCTGTCGCTGAAAGGAAGGGGGCAGGGAGATGTCGCGCAGCAAGGGGAAAGTGGAGGAAAAAAAGGGGGGGTGTTTTTTTTTGCTCTCTTACCTTCGAATTAAGAGGGGGGGGGAAAAGGGGAAAAACTAAGAAGCATCGAAAAAAAGGGGAAAGAGGAAAAAAGGGGGGGAGAGGGCGTTCCCCTGCCCCCGTCACTACTTGACTAAAGCTTAAGGGGGAAAAGGAGGCGGGGGAGGTCCTGCTTCCATCCAGAAAAAGAAAGGAGGTTGAGGGAAGCCTCGATCGAAAGGGGAAAAGGGTGAAAACTCCCTTCTCCCTCCACTTCACGGGAAGCGTTTAAATCTCAGAAAAGGGAAGAAAAAAAGGAGGACGGGACATCCGTCTTTTTTCCCTTCTCGGGCGCTTGTTGAAAAGGAGAGGGGGGAAAAAAAAAAAAAGCGCCGAGGGGGAAAAAAAAAAAAAAAAAAAAAGGGGGGGGGAAAAGAATCGACGCGTATGCTCACACCACGCTCAGGGGCGGGGAAAAGGGGCAGCGCCAGGAGAGGGGGAAAAAAAAAGGAAATTTTCTTCCCTCGAGGAGGGAGGGAAACAGGAGAGGAGCTGGAAGAAAAAGGGGGGGGGAGTCGGAAAAAAATGGAAGGAAAAAAGGGAGGGGGGGGGGAAAAAAAGGGGGAGGGGCGCCTGCCATTTCCCCCTAGATTCATAGAGGGGAGGAGAGAAAGTGTCAAAATAAAAAAAAAAAAAAAGGAGAAAAGGGGGGGACGGTTGTCTCCTATCCACATTTTCTTCTTACGGCACCCGAAAAAGGGAGCAAGCGATAGAAAGGGAAGGGGGAAAAAAAAAGGGGGAGAGACCTGTGCTATTTTCATATTCTAACCAGGATAAGGGGGGGGTCCGGGGGAATGGATATTTGGGGGGGGGGAAGGAAGGGGGAAAGGGAAAGGGAAGACAGTTTTCCTCATCATTCGCACCAACGACGTAGAAAAGAAAGAAGTTGGGGAGAAAATAATACGCAGGGGGAGGGGGAGGGGGAAAAAAAAGGGGGGGGGAAAAGAGACCTAGTTCCCTGAATCTTACAGCATGGGGGGGGAGAGGGAAAAGAAAAAGGGAGGAGGGCAAGATGTCTCTCTTCTCTTTCCTTCGCCTCGCGCCGGGAGGGAAGAAGGAAAGGCGGGAAAAGAGGAGGAAAAGGAGGAGGGAAAAAGGGGAAAACGCACGTAAATCTTCTGTCCCATCCTCGCCGTCCGAGGAAAAAAAAAAAAAGAAAAAAAAAGTGAAGACGGGAAAGGAAAAGGAAAATACTCCCTCAAGGAATAAGAGGGGGAAGAAACAGATGCGCTGCGGTCTCCGACGAAAAAGGGGGGGGAAGGGGGGGGAAACCTCCCGCGGAGGGAAAAGGGGGGAGGGGGAGAAAGGGGGCAATTTGCTTCTAGCCATGGGCGCAGGGGGGGGGGAGAGGCGGTCGAAAAGGGGAAAAAAGAGGGGGGGGGAAAAAAAGGGGGGGAAGCGACCTTAGCTCCGTTCTTGTGTTTTCAAGTCGGGGGGGAGGGAAAGGGGGGCTAAAAAAACCTAGAAGGGGGGGGGGAGGGAAGGGGGGGAAGGGGGGGGAGGAGGGGGGGGGGCCCTTTTCGTAACATCTTGAAATATACAGAGAAAAAGGAAAAAAAAAGGAGGAATAAAAGCCCTGGGGAAAAAGAAGTTTACTTACAACTCTATGAAGAGGAGAAGAAACTCAGAGGCTCGTCGCGGAACACCCTCTCCACCCCTCTCTCTTCCCCACCCACCCCTCCCCCTCAACAACACAACATCCCCCCTGAGCCCCCGGGCCCACCTCCCCCCTAATCGGCCGCACAAAAAATCCCCCCCAATAAAAAACACACTCGTACCCCCCCTACATTTCCTTCCCTCAACCCCCATCACACCACTCCCCCACCAAACAGCCAACACGCATCCCCTTTCCCCCTACTACGCCGCTTCCTCCTCTTCCCTCCCCCCGACCTTACCAACAAAGTAGCACAGAGACCCGGGCCCTCCTGCTCGAGGACCCCCCCGTCCCACATTCGCCGCCCGTCCAAGCACACACCAGGCAAATCCGCTCGAGCCTCCAAAGCGCTTGGCCCATCGCCCTACCGGCATTTTACCGCAGGCACCCTCACCACATCTTGCCCCCCGCAGAAATCGCCGACGCCCCCCCGGAACCCTCAGCCGGCCTTCGCCGCGCCACGCCCTGCGCGATCACCACCACTCGCTGCCCGCCAAACCAAACTCCTCCCCTCCCCTAGACCCAGGAGACAACAGCGGCGCGCCCCAGGACCCGCGTCACCCGTCGCTACTCCCTCCTCCACGTCCTCGCCCCCCCAAAGGCGACCAATGATGGAACTGGCTTGGAAAAAGAAAGAATGGGACTGCGTTTCCTTCTCCTTTTCTTCTCTTCGAGCATGCTTCGAGGGGGTGTTGGGGGGAAGAAAGAAAATTAAAAAGGTCCGAGATAGAAGGAAGGGAAAAAAAAAGGAATAATCATATTGTCTGCCACCCATGTCACAACAAAAAAAGGGGAAGGGGGGGGGAAAGGAAATGGAGAAAATGCGCCGGTCCAGTGCCGGAGAGGGGGGGGGAAAAAAAAAGAAAAAGGGAGAGGAAAGATCTGTTTTTAAGCTCATCTGCTCACCCTAGGAAAGAAGGGAGGGGAAATCGAAGGCGCACTCAGGAAAGAAGGGGGGGGAAAAAAAAGAAAGGGGGATTGCCGCGATCCTTCCTCTTCATATTTGGAAGAAAGCGGGGGGGGGGTCATTAGGAAAAAAGGGAAAAGAAGGGGGGGAGGGTCCACACTTCTTGTCCTTTTCAATTGTTATCGAAGCAAAGCGGAAAGAAAAAAAAAAAGGTACAAAGACGTCACCGCAGGGGGGGGGGGAGGGAAAAAAAGAAAAAGGGGAAAAAAAAAAAGAGAACAAGGCAGCTTTCTCATTTCGATTTTCAACAGAGAGGGGAAAAAAGGCTAGGGGGACTCGTCGGGGGAGAGGGGCCGGCCTCTATACCCGCGCCTGGAGAAAAAAAAACCGAAAGGGAGAGGGTCGCAAGAAAAGGGAAAGAAAAGGGGAAGGGGAAAATACAAATTCTTGCGGGGGGGGGGAGCTGCCTAGAAGAAGGGAAAAGGAGAACCGAAAAGGGCTGGACGCGTGAACGGGAGAAAAGGAAAAAAGGAAAGGAAAGAAAGGGCCTAGTATTTTCACTTTCTCCTTCCTTTGACGTGCGCTCAGAATGGAAGAAGGGGGAGGAAGAGGAACTTGGGAGGGCAAGTTCCATGCGAGGGGGGAAAAAGAAAAAAAAAAAAAAAAAAGGAAATCTTCCTAATTCTTCACAGCCGACTAAAGACGGAGGAAGGAAGGAGAGGGGGAATGTGCCCGCGTTACAGACAGAAAAACGGGGGCGTCCAGAAAAAAAAAAAAAGAGGGGGGAAAAAAAGGGGAAGAAGGGGGGAGGCGAATTATGCGTATCATGATTTTCTGCCGGGGGAGAAGGGGGGAAAACAAAAATGACGGCAGCAAAAGAAAAAAAAAAAAGAGCCCTTCTTCTCGACTTCGAAGCGCAGAAGAAAGGGGGACGGGCGAGAGGGAAAAAGGGAAGAAGGAGAGGGTGGCTGTGTGCCCTTTAGTTCCAATGTTGTGGAGAAGAAAGCAAGGGGGATGTCGCAAAATAGAGAAGAAAAAAGAAAAAAAAGGGGGAAAAACCGCCCCCATTGCTTCTTCTCTTTCCTCTTCGGCCATGGACCGAGGGGGAAGAGGGAGATCTCAAAGAAAGGCCCGTCTGGAAGAAAGAAGAAGGGGAAAAAAAAAAAAGAAAAAGAGGGGGAGGAAAGGGAGGGAGGCTTTCCCTCCTCCCCTTAGCGCGCGGGGCTAGGAGGAGGTCGCAAAAGGACGTGCCGTGAAGATAAAGAGGGGGGAACCTACGCTTCATACAATCCGCAGGATAAAAGGAAAAAAAAGAAAACAGTGGGAATCAGAAGAGGAGGGGAAGAAGGTCCCCATGACCCGGAATCTTCGAAATGCTGACGAAAGTTCTATCTATTTCTTGTAGCTGTCAGTGAAAGGGGAAGGAGAAAAAAAAAAAAACGGCAGTCATGGGGGAAAGGGGGGAAAAAAAAAAAGAAAAGGAGGGGGGGACCTCGGGCGTCGTGCGTCGAAGTACTCGAACGGAAGAAAAAAAAAGGGGGGAATTCCGGGAAGGAGGGGAAAAAAAAAAAAAGGGGATGAAGTACTCCCATCTTGCCCTCGGAAGAGAAAAAAAAAAGGCCAGATGGGGGAAGAAAGTTTGCTCTCTTCCTCATCATCGAGCAATTCGAAGGGGGGGGGAGGGAAAGAAGGAAGACTAGAGAGAACACGAAGGGAGGAGGAAGAGAAAAAAGGGGAGGGGGACCGGCTTGTCTGTGGAAGAAGAAAGTCTAGAGAGCCGCATCGGAAAATGGGGAAAAAAGAAAGAAAAAAAAGGTGAAAAATTGATGCCTATTCTTCATTTTCATAGAAAAAGACCAGGGTGCAAGCGAATTAGGAGAAAGGGGGGGGCTTCTTCATAATAGCTGAGTATAGGCAAAGAACCCGGTCGGGATGAAAAGGAGGAACGTCGATTTAATTGCTCCAACCATCTTCCGTTTGCAGACCGAAGGGGGAAAAAAAAGTAGGGCAACGGAGGAAAAAAGAAAAAGTCTTCGTTTTTCGTACGGAAAAAAAAAAAAAAAAAAACTCAAAGAGTCGGCAGGGAGAAGAGTGCAATCTCCGGCGAGAAAAAGAGGAAGGGAGTAAAGGGTCGCGCCGAAAAAAAGAAAAAAAAAAAAGAGAAAAGAAAAAAGACGAGCGACGTCGCTGCAACTGGTCGATGAGAAAAAAAGAACCAAGAAAATGTAGGGGGGGAGGGGGAGAAGAGGGGAGGGAGGAAAAACAGGGGGGTTTTGCCTTTCTTCGAAGCCGTGCTAAAGAGAGGGGGGGAAACGGGGACGGGCCTCGAAAAGTGGAGAGGGAAGAAAAAAAAGAAAAAGGGAAGGGGAGGGGAAGAAAAGACAGGAAGAGCGCAAGCATTTCTTCAAGGGCGATCGGCGAATTCCAGGAGGAGGGAAAGAAGCCCAGAGATAGCGAAAATCGAAAAGAAAAAAAAAAAGAGGAAAAAAAGAAGGGAGGGAATGCTCGCCTAAGGCTCCTCCCGCAGGTCGGTGCAGAAAAAAAAAAAAAAACTTGCAGGGGGGGGAAGGCGTGGAAGAGGAAAGGGGGGGGAAGAAAGGGAAAGGGGGGGGACGTTCATGAAGCGCAGCGCTGTTTCTTCGAGGAAACGGGGGGAGGGAGAGGAGGAAAAGTTGAGGGAATGACGGAACTACCATGAGAGGGAAAGAAAGGAAAAAAAGGAAGGAAGAGAAA
>Ga0179593_1280726_pt1 | contig 12349 bp, 14 predicted proteins | sample CZODoug2_1_08_16_FD_185931 | JGI IMG/M metagenome (GOLD analysis project Ga0179593, IMG submission 185931) | Vadose zone soil fungal communities from Angelo Coast Range Reserve, California, USA - CZODoug2_1_08_16fungal (PacBio error correction) | ecosystem: Environmental > Terrestrial > Soil >...
AATGGCGGTACTTACTGAAACTGCCAAGGAGCCGCTACTAAAGAGAGAGGTCCATCGACCATTGGGATGGTCCCCCATCTTCTCTCGGGGTAGGGGTGTGGGGAGACCCGCCAAGAAAAGGGGAGGGAGACCACACAGTCTCAGACCAAGCTGGCATCAATAGGAAGGATTTTAAAAAAGGGGGGGGAAGAGGGACGTAATCCTCCTGCAACGCGGTTGGACGCTGGTCCTGTAGCATGCGAAAGAGGGGGGACGGGGGGGACTGAGGGGGAGAATTGTTGGAAGGACAACAAACAATGAACACTCTTTGGAGAGCGGACATAAAGGAAGGGACGCTAGGAACGTCCAGCTAAGAGCCAGGAACGTTCGACAATGCGCTGGCCCGGTACACCGTCACCGTACTCCAGGATTAATCGGGTATGCGAGCATTGAAAAAAAAAAGAAAATCTCTTGGCCTAATTATCATATACAGTACGACCCCGTGGGTGACAGTGCAGCGCTGCAATGAGGCAGCTACGTAGAAGGGGGCGAGAGAAGAGAGCTCTAAGAAATGGCAAGGACGTGGGGAAGAATACTGGAAACATGGAAGGGGGGATGCCAGATGGAAATATCTCGGTCTGAGAACGGAAACCAAAAAAAACAAAAATTGAAGGAAGACTCCATGTTTCCAAAGAAGATACACAGCTCAGAGTCTGTAACCTCCTCAGAACCAACAGGGAACGAAAGACACGCGTATATGGGAAGAAGTGGGACCCGTCCGAGTGATCTACCAATCGCGGAAACCTCGACGGATCGGAACCAGGAAGCCAGCCCTTTGCGACCAGAGAAACCCGAGAGGTGCCCGGAAACAAAGCCGCGAGCTTTGACCTCGGAACCGACTTAGCAGGAGAAATAAAAAGATCCAACCGGTCAGAAAAATCTCCCAAACAACGATCAGGGGCAAATCCTATAAAAGGACGCACATGGACCAGGCGAAAGGGGGGGCAGCGGACGAGGATAAAGGCAGCGCTTAGAAGACGCAAAGCGCAACAGTCAGTAAACCGCCAGTCCGGAAAAATGCGGTCGCGGCAGGGCGCTGTAGCCAACCACGGGTGAGAGGAAGCCACGCCGAAGAACAAGCGCTGCTAGGATATTTTCTTGATCTGTTGCCCAACCAGCAAGTGACAAGGGGGGGAGGGAGGGACCGCAACACAGCAGACTACCAAAAACTAACACGGTGATGTCTGGGAGGCATGGCCAAGCGACCAACATAAAACCACAGACAAACCGCCCTCCACGGCGGCCAGGCCCCGACTCGATAAAAAACGAGAGAACACCCACAAGTGAATATAACGATCACGCACAAAAGATACTTTCGCCAGGGAGGGGGAAAAGGCACGGCTCAATAATATATGTGCCCTATTGTGAAATGCTAAAAGGGAAATCTTTCGTGAATCCCCACCAATCCGAAAAAGGTCGACACCACCAACGCGGGCGGTTGGCTACGAAAAAAGGCGACGGAGCTAGAATTTCTAGATGGGGTAAGAAACGAGCCTCGAGGGCCGAACAGAAACGAACGAATATGTGGGGGGTAAACCAGAGTGACCACCTGTCAGGAAAAAAAAAAAAAACGCCAAGCTGCCTACGAACCATGTAGGTCGGCCAACTTGACTGCGCCTTGGGCCGTCAGCCCGCAACACCGACTATTCCAAGACCGGCAGCGGGCGCGGCAGGAGGGGAGTGGAAGTGCCGGCAGGGGGGGGTGGAACAATGAAAAAAAACAGCCGCGTGCGAATCGTCAGCAGTTTCGGTTCAAATAAGTCGATTCATCAGAACTCGCTGGACATCTTCATTTACTGCGAAACGGCGGGCAAGAAAAATAGGCTGACCGATAGTGTGTCTAAGGATAAATTAATTTGGGGGTCGGGACGGAGGGGCCTCGGCGTCGTCAGTCAGGCAGCGGGTCTTCTCCTTCAAGATTGGCAGTATCAGCAGGCGGCGGGGGGCAGTGAGCCTTGCAGAGGCAGAGGGAAAAACGGCGGGCGCTTCCCGTCGTCTGCCGAGCTCGTCGTCGTCATACGGGGGGGGATGAACCAGGGGCGGAGGCTCCGTTCGGCGATAATGACTAGCCCTATTTCAGGTAGCGTAAGTGAAAAGGGAAAAAAGCCGTAAAATGAAGAAGCAGTGCGGGCAGACAGGTATTGGCGGCATAAATGGAGATTGGGGGATAAAATGGCAGACTCGATCGTGGGGACTTACTCGGACAAGTTAGAAAGTAGAAAGAGAGGAAAGAAACAGGCAAAGTGAGATACAGCCGACACGCCGGAGAGTGGTTGGGCCGATCACGCGTTCCAAGGCGGGAAAAAAACCGAAACGAAAAAGCCCGATTTCAAATCTCGGAGAAGAGGTGAAAATTGGTAGGCGCAGCTGCACTCACGTTTAAAAAAGGGAGACGGGGAGAGGGCGCGGGAAGACCAAGGTCTGGCCGGGAAAAGGGACGAGGGGGCGACGATCGCTTGTACATGTAAATAAGCCACACGCCCCCCGCCGGGCGTCAAAGGGGATAGCCCGGATACTCAATGGGTGAAGGTGGAAGAGAGGGGATCCGAACCTTCAAAAAACAGGAGGGAAAGCAACAATCTCACTTGAACAAAGAAAGGATCTATAAAGAGAGAAGAATGCAGAGGTGGTAAAAATAACCCAACACGAAATATCTTGTGTACGGGACAAACGGAGTTAGGTAGGGGAGTGGATTTTGGAAGATGTAAGGAAGGAAGCACGTGACACAAAGGTTCTGGCGCTCTTCGAGAGTGCTGACAAAAAACGACGGATAAGACCCAGGAAGGATAAAAACACAAGAACAAAAACAAAAGGGGTTGTTCCGGTGACCGGGTCTATATCCAGTCCTAAGCCATAAACGTGCGACAGCCAAACACAAACCGCGTCTTGAAGGAAAGAGAGAGCTTATCTCTTACAACACGTCCTTGCCTCCCGTTGGCCGGTTCACCCTCTTCATAACTTCTGCTCTGATGGTGTCTTAATATCTGGCGCTCCTAGGTACCGTGGAAACGAACTTTTACGGAAAAGGAATCACTAATAAAAACGAAAAGAGGAGGGGGGGGGGCCTCAAGATTTGAAAGGGGGGTGATGAGGCCACTTCGCATTGCTTTTGTTTCTGGAGCTCTGAAAAGAAAGGTAATGGTGAAAGCGATAAGATTCCTGGGTGCGTCCTTGATAGTCAGGACAATTGGGATTCTGGACCGGTACTCGGGACGCCCAGCGGTCCGCCACGGCGCACCCCAGGGAGAAAAAAAAAACAACCAAAACTTGAAGCCGACGAAAACCTGTGTGGCACCATAAATAGGGGTTAGTTCCTCCATTAATGGTGCCCGATCAAATAAGGGGCTGAAGGGAGTCGTATAACCCGAATATCAACGGCCCGTGTCGAACCTGTTAAAAGGCGTGCGCTACAAATCACAGAATAGACGTAGAGGGAGAAATGGGAGCGTCTGTTTTGTGTCGTGTCTGTGGGGAAAGAGCCGACGCTGTGATGGGACAGGAAAAGTACAAACCCGATTTCTCGGAGCACCTGGGGGAGGAGTGAGCTTATCCTTCGTGCGCTTGTGAAGCAACGAATAACTATAAGGAGTGAGCTGCCCGGTTAGTAAAAGGTGGGGACAGAGACTGGAAGATCCATGGAGCTTCAGGGAAAGCCCTGGGAGACGGGAGGGTGGGTCAGGTTTTGGGGGAGCATTTCACTAAAAAAAATAGCCCGTAGGAGTGGCTACTACTCCGCGCAAATACGAAGTTTAGTATACAGTATACACGTGACTTCACACGGGAAGGACAAAAGTGAAGAGGGAAAAGGCAACCCGCGGCATCTGGGAGAGGAGGCAGGACAGGGAACAGAAAGCCGGTAGACGACCACGAAAGGGGGAAAGAAAAACTATTGAGAAAGCTAGAATAGTGTACTATGGATTACGTGATGGTAGAGGGTAATAGAGTCCCTACCAGAAAGGAGGGGGGGGGCCGGGGTCCGGCCCGTTCTAATCGAGTTCAGGAGACGGCAGAACGGAGGAAGAGGAAACTCGATTATTCGCAGACGGAGTTTCTAAAGCAATGAAAACAAGCAAGACCACCCCACCACTATTAATAAATCGGGGGGGTGGGGGAAACACGGCGTACGCGCTAAGTGGGGCCGTCAAATCCTTCGAGTCTGACTCTCGGCTTTAAAGGAAAGGGGGAGTGAAAAAGAAAGCTCCATGAAGACAAAAGGGGAAGATAGGATGTACACGTTTTATAATTAAAAAAAGAATTCAGGGATTGGGGAGAGTTGGGGGGTCTGCCAAAATCACGAAAGGCTAGGCGGACGCAGGTTGTTATTAGAGAAATTTTCTTCTGAGCGTTATTGGTAGTGGAAAGCCGCGGGGGGGGCGTAGGGGAAAAGGTCTCCGGGTGTGGAGGGACAAAGGCGTGTCTAACATCGCTTTCGAAATCCCCGGGTTATTACGATGGTGTAGAGGTCATAATGCTTGATTGTTTAGGGCGGGCCCGAAAACGCAAAAGAGACAACGTGGTTGGTCTCGTGATGATGGAGGATTACCCTCCTTCAGCCAGTGTTATCTGTGAAAAGGAAAAGAAGAGAAAGGATCAGGAGCAAACTGCGGGGGAAGCCATCAACTCACGCAAAGTGGGAAGGGGGTCATTCTTGCGCGCGATCGAATCGGAGCTAGGTGAAAGGAAAGAGAGAGGCACCGTGCCCAACGGGCGGCGCGTAAAAACTATTCAGTCCGGCCAGGTGGGGGGAGATTTAGAGAGGGGGGTCAGGATGCCTCCTTGTAGGGGGTTGCTCTGTTGCCCGGAAAGAAAGTGCTAGTTGCGGTAAAGAGAGCGGTCATAGGGGGGCAAGAAGGGGCGCGGGACGGGGAACAGCAACGGGGTGGATGGCGAAAAAGGGAAGGTCTGGATCAATGGGGGTCGACGAAGGGTGTGGTGTTGGGTGCTGCGGTACGGGGGAGTCTGGATGGGGGCGTGCGTAGAGAGAGGGGAACGCAAAATCGCAATATAATATCGAAAAACCGCTCGGAACGGCAAGAAGGCAAAGCCCCGGGGACAGATAGGGAAACTGTCTACCCGGTCTCTAGATATTATGCCCAAGAAGGGGGGAAATCAACAGACATGACACTAAAAGGGGCCACCTCGGAATGGCAAGATGCCGTGGCTGGGACCTGCTTGATCGTCAAGACAGCAGAAAGCGTCTATCGGGGCCCGACAGGGGGAAGCGTTGGAGGAAACGCTCACGAAACGTGAAACACAGTGCAGGCGGAAAATCAGGCTCCGGCAAAAAGAAAATGGGGAAGCGAGGCAGCCCGCGTGTGAAAAAAGGTTAAAAAGAAAGACCTGGCCAGCTGCGGGTCGAAACAAGGAATGGGACTGCGAAATGGGGAAGAATTAGGGAGAGGCGGTCCGGACGGGGATTGTCCTCCTTCAAAGTGCCGGGTGGGCGACAACAAGGGGTGCGGAGGCAGGTCAGAGAAGGTTGCCGAGCAAATAATGTCCGCTTGTATAACTCACCCTACAAACACAGTGATAAGCGGGGAAGGAAGTGCGGAACGTTGGGGTGAATTCTTCGGTACCGGTGCGGGCTCGGAGGAGAACGCTAGAAAGCAGGGGGGACCAAGGGGTGTGCGCCTAGGTCAGATTCTCTGTAGCAAACATTCATACGCTATCGAAGACGCGCTGGAGAAACCCCGAAGAAACACCAACACGGAACGGAGGAGAGACGGAAAGAGATCCCTAAACGACGACCCACACCCAAAAAAAGGAAAAGAAATCCCGCGGAACGGCAGAAGATTCACAAACGCGGAGAACTATAGGGACAGCAGGAACAGCCCTTGTCTGGGAGGCCAAATCTTGACTAAGGCTGATGTGTCGGAGCCAACCGGCATTAAGTAAGCCGAAGCGCAGGCTTATTAAGTGGGCAGGCTAAAGTGCCGAAACGCTCACAAAACGCGTTCAAATAAACCACGGCGCTATCCAACCACATCCCCACCCGTAACGACAACCAAGACACGTAAAGGGTGGTGGGCGAACTCTGTCGTGGTCGGACAGGGCAATGCGGAACAAAGGGGTGCCGGTCCGACAAACATGACCGCACAAAACCACTGACGGGAAAAGGCGGCAGCTTGCGGCGGCGGTACTGTGGGAAGGGCTCCTTACAGATCTACTACTAAGTGAAAAGGATAACCGAGGACCAGGGAAGGGGAGCATTAAACCTCTGGCCAAAACATTAGCGGCACCAACCGAGCGTAAACCTCGGTACTGTGGACTAGACATTTGGATCAACACTACGAAAAAGGGACAGTCGTGGCTAGGGTAGGGAAAGAAAGTTGAAAACGCAGGTCAAAGAAAGTGGATCATTGCTTGCATGCTTACGAGGGGGAGGGAGGTCGGGAGGTGATCGAGACAATGGCAAAGGGAAATGTTACGGTGACCGGTGATGAAAAGGTGCTCTACTGGAGAACTCCACACGATCCCCTCTACCTCGAAAAACCCAAGGGAGGAGAAAAAAAGCTGTGTTGGAAAACCAGCTAAGGGACTTCAACATAATCATCTCAATCGTAGGACGAAGGGAAAGAGCGGGTTCAGACGGCGATGCCTAGGCCTCCGCCCTGTAAAAAAACCGCAGCTAACTCGAACCGTGAAAAATACACAGAAACAAAAAGGGGCACAACTGGAGGGCTGGGGAAAAAGAGAGGATGGAGCTACGAGGTGCCCGACTGCTTTGGCTACGTGATTGACCGACGCACTACGGTAGCACTACGAGTGACTAAACAACCCACAGGAGCGGGGGAAACGGCCCCCGAACACGAGAATGAGATGGCGCTTAGGCATGGAAGAGAATGGACATGAGGTGGAGTGATGGGGGTACGGGTTCAGCACAAATTGGGTAACAGACAAAAAATAATATTCTCTGGTTCGTTGCAACAAAAAAACTTGGGGCTCGAGTGCAAAACTAGTGGCAAAGGGAGAAGGGAGTTCAAGACGTTCGGGTAGAGACTATTGGACGCGCTTCAAGAAGGCTCAACAAGGAACGTTACCAAAAACAACTGAAGTGACTGGGGGGGGCGTAGAACCACCCACCCCCAAAGCAAATCGGAACAACCATATCACACCAAAGGTGGAGATGGAGGGGCTCTGGCGGGGGTTGGAAAAATCGGGGAATAACTTGAGGGGCATTCAAACCACGGAACCCCAAAGAAGAGCAGGGGGAGACCCCAACCATCGACTTGTGACAAGCAATGGGTACAGAAAAAATGTGGGTTGTTTTGTTGGTGGGGGGGTGGGGCTATGCCATCAAGAAAACGGAAAGTTTGTTCATAACTCGTAAAAGATGAAGGTCGTCCCTGTCGGCCATGCTCAAATTAGCTCACCTGGGGGGAAATGACAGCAAAGGAAAAGGGGCCAAAGATAAGATAAGGGCACACTAGAACTATTTGACTGCCCTGCCAGGAATCTCCCGCCACCAGTCGTGGGACTTAAGTCAACCGATCTGTCGAACGCCAGACCCCCGATCCCTCACCACAAAAGGGAATAGAAGTGGGGGGGGGAAAACACCCCCCCACACCAACCCACCCCCAACCAAAAAAGTGTCCCCGACAAAGAAAACACCAAAAGCCAACACCCCCCCACAACAGAACACCCAGACCCCGACCACCTAGAACCCCCCCCCAAAAAGCAAAACAAAGCGGTTCCCCTGCAAAATAACAGAGAAAAAAACTACAAACCTTTTGGGGGTACAGAGACAACAAGTAGTGGGGTCACATCATAGTCTCAAAGGGGAAAAAGCAACACCCTTATTGGTAAGTGGCACGACTTTCGGGGTTGGTTTCGGGGACCGGGCCACCAATATTCCCCCTACCCAATGGAAGAAAAATACAAAAAAGTGCAGAAAAGGGATTTAACTAAATTACGTGTTCGACTAAGATTGGGAACAAAACATAACAAAACAAAACAACGGAAGGGAGGGTCGAAATCTAAAAAACTAAAGAAAGGAGACCCCAGGGACCCGTGGGGGGGGCCGCAGGCTTGGCGAGACTTTAGTTTGCCGTTGATACACGTCGGTGGATTCAGTTCTGAATGATGTGGAAGGTATGTGTACGGGATCTGTAAGGAGGACCTGATGTAATGCTGTTCGTCCAGGAAGAGGATTAGGGTGGAAATTCAGGGACGTCGTTTAGGTTGAGACCGGAGCTTTGGGGTCAGGGGGGCCTTTTCCTTGCGAAGAGACTTTCTTGTACCTCGGTTCGTCGGGAGGGTAGCTGACGGCGTCGGGGGCAGAGGTGTCGTCTTCCATATTGTCGGCTGGGGGGCGTCGATGTGAGTGAACTTACAGAAAAGGCTCTCACAGAGCTAGGGGAGCTGCCAAACGAACGGGACGTCAGCGTAGAAGACAATTCTGTTTCATAAGACTCTGGAATTTCACTATGGAGGTTGCAGGAATCACAATAAAAGAGGGACGGGGCGGGAAGCGGTAACTCGGGTGTGGGAAGAAGTTACGCGGGGGGAACAAGAAACCAAGGAAAGACAGAAGAACGCAGGTCATCTTCGTCCACAAAGTCTCGGTCTGTTGTGACAGAAAGACGGTCGGGAGGAAATCGGACCTGATGACGAGTTCGCGAAATTAACCGGCCAAAAAGAAAACCGGAACAGAAAAAGTGCATACATCTCTCCACAAAGGCATGGAGATGGGAAGCAGTCCCGCACAGACCCCCCCAACCGGCGCGAGAAAGGAAGTTCGTTGTGTTGGAGGTTCGGCCTGCGCGATGCGCCCCAAGGTAGGGGGCCCTGTCGTAAACCTTTCTGTAGCCGAACATTCGTTGAACAGAAAAACGGGGGTCCACTACGGCGAACTGGAAAAGAGCGCAGCCAGAGAAGGGGTAGAAAACTCTCCGCAAAAAATCACCAAAAAAAGGATTAAGGCAAAAGCGCCCCAAAACAGGCGCGATCCATCGTAAAAACAAAGGGTAAGATGAATACACGAACGACACCCCAATGCGCAAGGTATGCGCCAGCCAACCCCAATCCCAACTCTTTACACAAATCTTATCTTCAGGAGGCGTGGAAAAAATCCAAGAGGAAAAGCACGTGAATGCGCGGCGCGGAAAAAAGGTCCAGCACACCCTGGGAGGAAGCAAATGAAAGGGTAACGACCAGAAAGGGAAAGGCAGAATTCGAATGGGAAGAGGGTGACAAGCCTCCAATCGACTCAACAAACAAAGAAGGGTAGTAGTGGGGAAAATATAAGAAAGGGGGGGTGTGCGTTACTGGGGTCTCCTGTTTGTATTAATGTAACAACAGAAAGGGGGGGGTATAAGGGACCCACCGCTTCTTGAATGTTGCCCCCCTCCCCCTGCCTCCCCCGCCGGGATTAGGCCAATTCTCTGGGGTGTATGTGTTTGTTAGGGGGGTATGACTATCAAAGGGCGTACTACTCGTGACAAGTTTAGAAAGGGGTTGATTTTATTTTTGGGACGGTTGTGCTTCAGAGCTCTCTTGCTTAGTTGCTCGGGTTGGGATCTGGATTGATCACTCGCGTCTTGACGAGGGGGGGGGGGGGGGGAGACAAGAATTTATGGTCAAGCTGTTACTGGCTAACCAAAACGGGCGGTATGTACGGGGGGTATGAGCCTCGCCAGCAAGATTTTCCTCAATCTGTCTCTGGGAGTGTAACTTAACTGGGAGGGCGGGCCCGCTGCGGAAAATTCTCGTTCCGCCTTCGTTCGAGACGTGAGGGTTAAAAAATCGGGGGGGGCACAGGCCAAATTGTTGTCAATCGGAGTCGTTACACGCGCCCCAAGGGGGTTAAAGGTTCCAGTGGGGCATCCTGGTATTTCTCCGCTCATACGTTTCAACTGATCACGTTACTCAAAAAGGGAATTGTGAATGCTTTTACCCCCAGGATTTGATAGAACCAACCCAAACAGGGCGACACCTACGGGAACCCCCCAAACGGTGCGGGTGTGCTTTTGAGAGGTTTTTTGCGCTTAGGAAAGGAGGGGTAAAAAGGGAAAGGGCACGAGGGGGTCGAGATTCCAACCCCGGCTTGCCTCTACTGCTGCCCCCCCCATGCCTAAGTGTTGAACTTCTCACATTCTGCCGTCCCTGTGAACAAAAATTACCAACCCCCCACACCGCCCGAACCCTTGGCATGCCGGAAAAACGCTGACCCCCTCTCAGGGACATTAAAAAACAGTAGCCCAGGAGAGACAATACCTCCCGATGGCCCGATCTAAGACCCCACTTCGTCAAAAAAGCCCTCACAGTGACTCTCGCTGCGGGGCCGCCGGCCGACCTTTGAAAGACGAACTAGAGCCTGGTCTGGAAAGAGAAGGACGATCTGAGTCCCCGAAAAAGGAAAGAGTAAACAAGGAAAAAAGAATACAGCCCGTCCTCTCAAAACAAATCAAACTCGTAAAATCCCCTACTACCGACACAAGAACGACCCGAATAGATATGAATGGGGCTGACAAGACGATTGTAAGAAAAAGCGAGTCCCTAAATAAGAAAGGAGGGCTATATAAAAAGAAGAATTCGAAGAGAGGGATAAGCCTGCACTAACATAGTCTCGGATAGATCTTATTCTTACGTGTTGAGGGTTTTGGTTGATAGGGGACAACAATGACGGCGTAAAAGTGTAAAATGTCAAGCCTTCTGCTTCGCGCGTTGAAGAGTATGAGAATCATAAATAGCACAAAACCTGTTGCCATTTGGGGGGGAAAATAGAGGTAACAGACCCGTTGGATATGCTGCCTAACTCTTGGCATCTTTCTATTTTCGGTGCTATAAAAAAATGGGATGGGAAAGCAGCAGAAAGCAGAGGAGGGGTTAAACGGGCGTGGGGCGGCGATTTCGGTGTTTCGGGGACTTCCGGTCTGCTTTTCAAGAGATGCGGGGGAGTCTACCGGGGGGAAGACCTTTTCGGTCGAAAGCTCGACTCTCCAGAAAGAACAACTCAACAACGCTAAGACCCAACCAACAACACGTCAAACCAAATTCGTAATCAAACAGGAATCGCCACCACAAACAAAACACAAACCAACCCCCCCCCCCCACCCCCCCAGGTCGCGCGGCATCCAGACCAACTCTCAACCCCAAAACTCAAGGATCCTGGGGGGGAGGGGTCTCGAGCTGGGGGGGGGGCGGATGACCCTATTCAGTTGTAGGCAAAAAAAACATAAACAGCCGTGCCTGCGAGAAGCAGAGGAATACTCCTCCGGGGGTTGGTGGAATTTGAATGCCAAAAGGAAGCAAACAGCGCAGGGTGCACGGCGGAGCCAAAAGACACAGAAAGCACACCCATAACTCTAACAAATCGATCCAGGAGCCAAAAAAAGGGGAATTTGGGACGGTAAAAAAAGGAGCCCAGGAGGAATCTTTAGGAACGTCGTCACATTGGGCACAAGGAGGCGACTTGTAGTTGAATAAAATCCGGGAAGGAAGCGTAGTGCTACCGGAGTGGGCTAATTCTTGCAGCACAAGGAGGCAGACGGACTGGGACGGAGGGAAATCCTGCGGGGTGGGGCAAAGGATGGAAAATTGAGGAAAAGAAGGGGACGCAATCGTGGGCGGGTTGGAAGGAAAGGGGGCGGAAGGCTAGTTCAAGTCTAAACGACAGGAAAGTCGTCGATGAATTATATGGAGGACGGGGCGTTCTTATGAGGGGGAGTCCCGAGTGTGGCGTGTGTGACAGCCGTTTGCGCGCGTATCGGGTTGGAGAATGACGAGAAGGCGATGGTTTTCGCAGGACCAGACAGCCTGGATTGCGAGGGGCAGTCGTCGCGGAAGTATAGGGTCTCTCGCCCGGGTGAAAGATATAGAGAACCTCAGTCAAAACCGCTGGCGAAAAAAGAAAAAAGAAGGGAATCTTGGCGCAAGGGTCATCGGTTGAGTACGCGTACTTAAAATAGAGGAAATCACTTTGACCAAAACCGGCAATTGTCATGAGGCAGGGGACGGAAACGTAGCTGAAGGGGAGGTCAGGCAATCTCGGCCGGGAAAAAACTCCCGACAGATCGTCCTCGTTCAATCGCCAAAGGAAACACACGCGCGGATTTAGCATGGATGGAAGGGACGCGAGAGGATAGCCAGTATATCTTCTTATTGGCCGATGGTGCTCGGCGCTTAAAGGGATCGGGATTAACGTGCTAGAGCAGGAACTTACGCGTCCTCTTCACCTTTTCGACGGAGGAGGAAAAACGAGAACACGAGAGAACTGTGGGATCAACAAATGTAGGGTGTTCAGAAGTGGCCCTTATTTCTCGTAGCTGGGCTCGACCGAATCAACGTATAGACGAGGGTAAAGAAAAGG
>Ga0179593_1480804_pt1 | contig 12349 bp, 18 predicted proteins | sample CZODoug2_1_08_16_FD_185931 | JGI IMG/M metagenome (GOLD analysis project Ga0179593, IMG submission 185931) | Vadose zone soil fungal communities from Angelo Coast Range Reserve, California, USA - CZODoug2_1_08_16fungal (PacBio error correction) | ecosystem: Environmental > Terrestrial > Soil >...
GGGTAGGACAACGTCCTCGATATTTGGCGAGCAGGGGGGGAGAACGGAATCTGACTGGAAGGCGACGCAGGAGGTGTGTCGGAGGGGACTGGGGCAAGATAGGGAAGAAAAACCGCATGTCGAACGCGCGCGCTTTAAGGGAAAAGGGGGCGGAGTCGACTCTTCTCAGCCAAATGTTTGTTCAACAGCTTAGGACCAAAGACGTTGGACGAGCGCAACTCTCGGTTTAAAGGATGTTGGAAGGCTCCGCATCTGAGGGGGAAAAAAAATTAGATAAAATGAAGGGCAAGCACTACGGGGGTTGATCGAGTTCGGGCAGGGGGGGAGGGAATCGGATCTTTAACTGAGGAAAGGTTGGGACGAATGCCGGGCGCCGTTCAGAAAAAGGGGCGTCGCTTTGAGGGGGGGCGCGAAGGTATGGCCCAGCATGCTCAGGGAGCAGTTCCATTCGTCCTAGGGGAGAAAATTGCCGCCTCTGAAAAACCGAACCGCGGGGTTCTTGGAAAGAAAAGACGAAACTCTAGAAAAAGCAGTATGGTAAAATCGGAAAAGGAAGCGTCTACAGCGACACGAGGGAATCAAGGGCAGTCGACCGGGGGGAATGGAGAAAGAAAAACTAACGTTGTGCCGGAGGGCTATCTGGAGGTGAGAATTTCCTAAAAAGAAAGCGAGTTGAAACAAAAATCAGCGTGCGCCTGGGGAGGAGGGGGGGCACGGGGCGTCTTTTACAATTGGGGAAGGAGCACCCACATTGAAAAAATTACAAGCGGGGGTCTGGACCTGAAACGTATGGTCGATGGTCTGCAAAGGTTTGAGGAAAAAGGGGGTGCTTTCTCTCATCGTGAGTATAAAATTAAAGACGCCACTTTTGATGTCATAATCTAATAAAAAAAAAAAATTGAGTACTATGCGAACCACGCGCCGAGGGTGTGCCCTGAAGGGCTAAAAAAAAACCTGCATTCGATGTTTTGAGGAAAGAACCCTCTTCGTCTGAAAGGCTGGGGGCCTTAGGCATAATGTTGTACGGGCTCTAGTTTAAAAGATCCCGATCAAGTCAGGAAATGGCCCCATATTATGAATAATCGGGAAAAGAAGGGTTTTGAGCCGCGATCACTGTGGCGGGAGCGGACCCGGCTTAGGTGGACTCGACTTTGAAGAAAAAAAAACAAGGCTATTACGTGATGGCTGTCTCGTGGAAACGCGATTATTTTTTGGGGTTTCACTGGGGAGAAAGAAACAAAGTCTCTCCAGGGAAAGAGAAACACGGTGCTTACCGCATAAGGATTGGCACTAAGTAGCCTCACGGAAATAAATGGGAGGAAAACAAAACCGGGAAATTACTGGCATTTTTCAAGAAATGATCGAGAAAAACACAACGGAGGAGAAAGAGACGAGACCGGCACAAAAAGCACGGGGAAGGAGTTGGGGAAATCTCCCACTTGAAGAACGCGGAAAGTTTCTTGATGATAACATTTTCAAAAAAGAGGGGGTGAGACGCCCTCCCAGGGGACAGCCAATTTGACAAAGGGGCGAGATGATGGGGGTAAGGAGAAGATTTGGCGACTTACAAATAATCTCTGCCACTGAAAAGTCAGCTAATCGAAGGAGAGGAAACTCAAAGCAATCAAAAGAAGGAAGTAGGTTCCTTGCCGCGAGAAGCGCGGAAAACAACATGATCATGAAGGAAAAACAGATGGTGCAGCAAAAATTTGTGGAGGGAGTTTAAATTAGGTCGAAAGACCGGAGGAAAGAAGGCCAAGTACGGACCGAAGGTAGTCGGTCTAGCCCAAATCAGGAATAAGTCCCGGGTCGAAAAAAGGGACATCTGCACCGGAGGTCATATAGTAATCGACGAGATTTAAAACAGCAGTTAGATTGAATGAAAGAAAAAACATCTTCAGGAGTCGTGAAAGAAGCATAAGATGGGAAGAATACACAACGCTTCAAGGGAGGGAATCAGGTAAAGCAAAAACGTGCAAGCGATTTGCGGGGTAAATACAGCTTACAAAGAACTTTGTGGTGGGGGGGGAAGGGTGGGGGGACGCAAATGAAAAGGGCACGCAAGGAGTGCCACTGAGGGGGGGGAATCTCGCACGGCTATTGAAACATTCGCTTGGATTGGTGAAACAGATAAATAGGAATTCAAAAGTTCTAGTTTGATTTTGCAAACCGGGGAGGGAGGAGAAATGTACCAAAAAAAAAAAAAAAACAAACACCCTCGTGAAACGGGAAAGATTACATGAAAATTGTTCCAAATGGGAGGGATTGATTCGGGGGTTAAGATGTTCAGCAACCAAAACGAAAAAAGCGTCGGTAGCTAAAGGATGAGGCGGAAATCAAGGAGAGAGGAAGGTCCTCGGGAACTTGGGGAGATTCAGTCGAAGGTCATGCGAAATTGGGCGGCGAAGGACAAAAAAACCGGCTGGAATAGCTAACGGCCTGAGGGAACAAAATTACAGGGACGGAAATCATGCTCGCATACCAAATCGAAAAAGAACAACTCGATGGAGCAAACAAAAGGGGAGATTATGACGGAAGTTTTAGTCTACAAAAAGGAAGGACGGCTCCCTTAAATCCTCCTAAACAAACGCACGCGAAAAAGGTCTCAAGAAAGTAACTGTGAACAAACAAAGCAAGGACGATCGGAAAAGGATATCCCCACAGACGGTAATTGACTCGGTGAGGAAGCGGGAGCCAGTAAAGGGGAAAGATTCTTGCGACATCTTTCACAGCCGAAGGGGGTGACTTCCGATTCCAAAGAGGGGATCGCTCGCAAAAATTCACACGACTGAGGCCGGTTTCAAGACGATCCGGGACTCAACAACAACGGAGCGGAGGGAGAGAGTCTTTTTTAACCAAAAAAAAATCGCGGCTGGGGGGAAGGAGCGCTTGGACTAGAAAATCGGGGTTCTCGTAAGGAAAAAGCGTTCGGCATCCTGCGGGGCAGCTGAAGTGCGAATCGTTCCTGAAATCGGGAGAAAGGGAAAACGGCTGATAGCGAAAGAGGGGAACGCCAATTTTTTTAACAGCAATATTAATGGACGTGTACTCGAAGAGGAAAAGCGGTTTGATCTGGAGGGTCAGGGCGCTCAAGGGGAGACGGAGGGGAATCAGTCATCACACTTAAGTCTAAGGGGTGGGGGTTGCAGGACAGCGAGGTGGCTGTAAAATAGGGGATGTAGCGTCAGAGACAGGGGGGCCTTAAGTGTGGAAAGTTCCGGGGAAGCTCCCCGAGGGGGAGAGCTAGTGGAAGACAGGGATGGCCGAATTGGGCCTTACGCTGGAGGTTCAAAGGGGGTCTGTCCGGATTGAAAGGAAGGGATTGGGGAAGACTAAAAGGGAAAACCGAGCTTTTTGAGGACCACTGACAACCGAATAAAGGGAATAAATAAAAATAAAAATTTATCGCTTTAAGGCAAGAGACCACAAGACGCAGTCGAACAGGTTCAGGAAAAAATAGAAGCAGTTGGGCCGTTCGGAGGGAGGGATGGTTTAAGAAAAAAAAGGCGGGTGGTGCAAAGTCACGTTGAAGAAAATTTTCTCAGGGAAAGCACTGCCTTTGACAAGGGAAGTGTGAGAACGCCAGAAGCAAGCGGGTGACGCTGGGGAAAGGAAACACGAGAAGAGCATTTGTCGAGGGTAAGGTGAGGGTTCGTTCAGAGAAAAGCGGGGTCCGCGGAAAAGGGAATTTCTGAGATATTGGTAGGGGGGGTCATACTTCCGCTGAAGCTCGCAGGGGGAGGATGACGAAACCACGCGTCAGGGGAAGGGGGGGGAAATGCCTCGACAGCACTTATCAACCTAACATTACATGGGGGGGGGGGGGAGAACGGAAAAGAATGGACAGAAATCAGGGCCAGAAAGGGACGTGCTCTACTTTTTACAATAACGCCCCGGATGGAAAAAGGAAAAAACGAAATTATGCTTGGAAGAATGGGGTTTGTTAGGGGAGGAGAAAGTGGCGTGTCTATTCAAGAGGCTGGTGCGGCTGGGCGCTCGAGGAATGGAAGGTTCGGCTGTGACTGGGGGGGCCGGGGGCTTGGAGGGGTTCAGTGGCATAAGAAAGCAAAGCGTCCTCCGTGGGAGCAGAAAGAAAGGTAAGTGAAAGTCCTTAGGATGGAGCAAAATAGAAAAGATCAGTCAAGGAAATTCGGTCTTCAGGGAACAAAAATCAGCAGGCTTTTGAAAGAACGGATGATTCGCAAAAAAGAGGAAGGAGTAGAGAGATATCAAAGGGAAGGCATGGGGAAAAGCCCCGCTTTTGAAACTAGCCCCTGGAAGAGATTCCCGTTATGAGTCATGAGATTCGCCAATCCCTGTCTGAGAAAAGGGGAAGAGCTCCGGTCCGAAGAGGGGTGTCGGTCCATTTGGGAAAAACAAAAATATCGCGCGGCCACGAGCCAGAGCACGAAAAAGAAATGGATGGAAACCGAAAAAAAGAGCACGAGGAATTAGCAGCAAAGGCGATCGGTCAAAACCAGAAAAAAGGGCGAGTCTAGAAGGGGGGGGGGGCAACTGATTGGAATAGGGGACGGGCATGTAAAGAAACAGGGGTGGAAGGGTCCTGTAGGGTCTGTCATAAATCGTATGAAAGAAGGCAGGTCTTGAAGAAAAAGTAAGAGGGGACGAGGGTTAAACGGTCGAGATAGGCGCGAGTTTGAAGCGGGTAAGGTTGGAATGACATCAAAAAAAGGTGAATGTATAACATAATCCGAAACTATGAGAATAAAAAGATACAAATCTGGGGGGAAAGGAAAGGAAGTCAACTATCAGGAGAGGGGGACATTCAAGTAACACAAAAGTTGTGGGGTGGTCCATGTTGGGTGGAGAAAACCTTAAAAGTGGAAAAGCGACGAAAAGCGCGTCCAATATGGGAAAACGCTTTAACTTGAAAAAGGGAAAAAAGATCAGACAGTACGAAGAAGCCGGCAAAAATGAAGTTGGGCTGTCGAAACAGGGCGAGGCGGACGAACCAATCAGGGCTAGGGAAGCAGAAGATTCAAATTAAAGAGAAATTAATGGAAATGGACGGTGTCGAGGAGGGGCAGCACCCGGCAGGGAGCGGATTATGAGGCAAACTTGAATTCAACGCCAGGAATTCGGGCACGTGAGATTCAAGAGGAGACGCAATCCGCTTGGAAACGAAGACGCCACAGAGGGCGGGAAGGCGACGAGGAGGCAAGAAGCATGAAAGCCGAGGATGAAATAGGACGCCCTCAAAAAATAGAATGTCTCAAACAAAAAAGAGTTGCGTAAGGGGGAACGACAAAAGCCGGCGCTGAAACGATGAGCCCGATCGATCAAACGCACATCTTCGCAAGGAGAACTGAAAAAGTAAAGACGCCGTATATGACAACCAAAAGGAGAGAGATCTACATCAAGAAATTGAAGGGAAATCACAAAAAGCGCGGGGGGAGCTTTTCCTGAATACGTGCGGACCCGTAGAAGCAGCCTTCTGGCATGACCTGACAGGGGAGACTAAATAGAATTCTCAAGCTACGAAAAAAAGGCTCCAAAATTCCAACGACGTGCTCGGGGGAAAAGAAAGTATAGCTCAACAAAAAAGGATTATTGAGGAAATAAGAATCTATAAAGTTAAACAAGCCCTCTGTGGTGTCTATCTAGGAGAGGTTTAAAGAGTCACGATTCGGAGAAAAAAAGGAATTGAGTTCACAATCCTCGGAGGCAACGACGGGAGCGCTTTCAGTGAAGACGCGAAAGGCTTATGTGGCGAAAAGCGGTCGGGAAAGGAGGGGGGTTGCACAAAGAGAGCCGGAAAGACGTTTAAGCGTGGCGCCAGAGTTGTGAATCATAAAGTGCTAAGGAGACGCTCCGGGGGGCCGAAAAAATCAAAAAAAAGGGAAGGGCCGTAGGGTGGAGAAGTAATCGGGAGGGAGTATATGTAGCGACAGCTTTCCTGCTAGGGGGAAGACGGCTTGGAAAAGATCGGATTGGGGAGAACTAGTTAGTGGTCAAGGGAAGGGGGAATTCTGTCGCGGAAATAGAAAAGTGGAGTCAGGGGGTTAAGTCGGAGCCTCAATGACGAGGGAAAAAGGAAATGGGGTTCTTGTACTTCATCCTACGACAAAGATAAGCAGAATCAATAAGGGTAAACTCAAAATGAAGAGAGTCACAGGAGGAGCACAAAAAATCAGGAACGGTTCATGCATAATCATAAAAAAGGGGGGGGGGGTTGTTGGTTAAGGCCGATGTTCGGGAATAAAGTTCTCAGAAAGGAAGACGTCGTGGACGAGAAGGGTGACTAGAAAAAATTGAAAAGGGAAGGGGTGGGAGAACCCACATTCCAAGAGGGTGGACGATGGCGGGAAAAGAGGAAAAAACGGTCTCTTTACGATTTAAACAGGGGGATTAGCGAAATCAGTCGGCGTCGTGGATAGAAAAGGAAAGTGGATCAGACCGGGTTAATCTGATGAAAGAGACGCGCAAGGGTCATATGACAGAACCACAGCGGGGAGTGTAAATGCTACTGAAACGAACCGGAGGAAGGGGGGGGGAAGAAACCAGGGCACCACTCCTTGGAATACGGTGGCAATGAACGCCTCGAAGCGAGGGAGTGGAGCACCAGGGAAAAGGATCGATCGGGTCCTTATCAAAGGTTAAGCTATCTCAGGGGGATCAGGCTGACTTACGGTTAGGGAGTTGAGAGAACCGGTCGTGATGCTGGTCTAGAAGGGGGAAGGGTTTGTTTCATGGAACGACGGATTTCTTCGCGCGGTACGAGAAGCAACTGGGGGGAACGAAGAGTGACAACGACCTAGAAAAGGGCAAGAAAATATTCCGTTCAAGGGGGGAAAAAAGAGGGGTCAGTGGGCATGTTTGGGGGGGAGCAAACAGAACTCTAAAAAAACCAAACCAATGAAAGGAGAGAAGATAGAAAATCAGACGTTTAGTCCAAAAAAAAAGTAAGCTTAAGAAAAGCGGTGTGTCTCGCCCCTTGGGATATTAGTGATGAGCAGTTTCAAGCGTGCAAGCGCAATTGGACTGGGACCTCACTAACTTTAGAAGGAGAAGTATGGAAGGGCTGCTTCGAGGAAGGAAATGGAAAAAAAAGAATCGCGGCCACGTCCCCTATACAAATCGAAGTCGAAGGTCAGCAAAAGCCTATCAAAAGAAACGAGTATAATTATGAGAAAAAAAGGGAGAGGACAACAAGACAGGAAAATCGGATTAATATAGGCTTGGAAAAGGTCAGTGGCAGCATTAAAGGAGAGCCAAAAACGTATAGGTTGTCTCCTAAGTCTTGGGATTCCCACGAGGAAAGAAAGGTACGGGAGAAGTCGAAAACTTAATAAAGTCCTCGGGTTTGTGACTGAAACTTCGAAAATAAAGAGGGAAGGTTGATGGATTACACCACCAGGAGGAAAGATTTGCCCAAGAAGAAACAGGGCGCGAATGCACGCTTCAAATGGTGGAAATGGTAACGGTCATCGTTGCGGTCCTGAAGTCACCGCTCAAGTTTTATGGGGTTAAAAATGTGGGGTCTAACCAGGAAAGGCACCACCAGCAAGAAGGGAATCAGAGCAAAAGGGACTTAAATTGGGGAAAGTTATTGGCCAGAAATAAGAAAGACGGCACAGGACCGGGGGTGTCAGAGGGGGGGGGTAAAATACCGTTCTGAGAGGGCGAGGTCAAGAGTGGGATACGACGGAAACTATTTGGCAGAAGGGGAGGCGAGGGAAGCAAAAACCATGGAAAGGTGAGATGAGGGAGGGAAAGTCGGGTCCCAAAATTGAGGAAAAATCGGGTTGATGAAGAAGGGAAGTGTGAGCCGAGGTAGCTCAAACGAGTCTAAGAAAAAAGATTGAAGGAAGAGGGAGAAACTGGGGCGTTCAAATACGGATCAGAGTACACATCACGGCAGGACGAAACTCGATAGAAAAAGGCTTACAGGTTGGCGGAAAGGTTTCGAGAAAGCGTTGCGGGAAGAGGAGCAGGGAAATAAAGGGACTCACGGGAGAAAAGAGCACTGAAAGGAGGTAAGCTGTCAATTATACTGGGAACAAACATAAAAGATGAGATCCATCAAGAGAAAAAACAGTATAATTTCCAGGAAGAGGGTCAGAAATAAGGATGGGGGCGCACGAAGTCGGAATCCGGATGAATAGACCTGAGGAGAGAAATCTGGAGGAAGAAGGAACAGCAAAATCGGGGGATCTAAATAAAACTCTAGGAGAGGTTAAAAGAGAGACAGAAAAAAAAAAACGGAGGGATTACAAGGAGGAAGGGTTCTTGTAAAAAGATCGCGTTGGAGAGAGGCTCAGGGAAAGGAATCCGGAATTCGATGGCTTAAGCAGAGTGCTCGGAAGAATGCGCTGCCCTAATTTCGCGATCCCTGGGGAAGAAAGAGGCGGTCGGGAGGGACCTGCTGATATCTCAAAAGGAGCATGACGGGGGGGGGTTCAGACATACGGCAGTAAAAACTGGGAAAGATGAAAAGAGTGCGGGGGGGACGCTCTAACGCTACTCTGAAGGAGAGGGAGTAGAAATTCCCGACAAAAGTAGGGAACCTGTGGGACGTGACGAGTATTTTACTTTCAAGGAGATGGGAGACTAGAGTAAAGAAATTCAGTCTGAATTGGGACTCTCCTGCCTCTCATTTTAAGAAACTAGTTTGGAAAGCGTGTCTCTATCATTAAAAAAGAAGAAAAAATGAAGACTCGGAATATAAGGGGAAAGTAGGATGTTAGGAGTTGAAGCAAGGAGTTTGCCTCCATAGAGAGAGAGAATGGTACTTACCAGAAGAAAAGAAAGAGACATGGAAAGGGAAAAATCATTGAAAGAGATGGCCGGAAGTAGAAAAAATAGACCCTCATAACCAAACAAAATCAAACTATAAGCAATTGGGTCGAAATCTCTTGATAATTGTCAGAAAAGGAAACCTGAGGGGAAAGGTCATCGGGACTATACTGGGAAAAGGAAAGCAGTCACGCACTGAGAGGGAAGGGGAGGTAGAACCAAAAGGGATCAAGAAATTACAAGTGAGTTTGAACTAAGTGGAAGGACTCGGAAAAAGGGCTGCTTTAATGGGGGAAGCATTTGATGTGGAGGAGGAAAAAGAAGCGGCGGTCGTCTATCATAAATTTATCAGGTGCGCCGTTTGAGCAGAAGTCCTATAAAAAGAAGAAGAATGTGAAACCAAATTGCAGATTAAGGTTATAAGAACCGAACTGAAAATTAAGAAACGGGTGGGAGACCGAAAAAGATCGCGACATAAAAAAATTAACATAAGGGGGAGGGATCTAGAAAGGGGGAATAACTCCTCCGGAAGAGGGTAGGGGGAGAAAGCCATATTAAAATCGTGAGTCGCATATCAAATTGGGGGGGGTAACGCGAGTCTAGAAGGAATATGCTTCGTTGGTCGCTGGGGAAGATCATCCTTAGGGGGGGGGGGGAAAAGGAAAGACTGGCTCGGGTCCGGGGAAGAGAAAAGATTGGAAAAAGCAGTCGCAAGCAAAATCCGGTGAGGAAGAGATCAAAGGGGTTAGGGAAATATTGGAGCACGCCAAGAAATTATCATAAGATGCTTACTGAGGAGGGAAACACAGGGATCGAAAGGGTGGGGTCGAATTTAGGGAAAGGAAAAAAAAAATTGATTATTAAAAGAGAGTAAAAGCCGTGAGGACACAAAAACACCCCTCGTGTGTGAGCTCAAAGATGGGAAAGACTGTTAATCTGTTGAGTAGTCTCATAATAGTTGACCTCAACCGTTGCATATCACTTCAGGTAGAACGGTGACGTAGACTGGTAAACCAGTAAAGGTCTGCACAGGAAACGCTCCTCAGAAAGAGCGCAAAAGAAGATAAAAGCACACTCTGAAGGGAAGAAAAATATATAGAGGAAAATGAGAAGGAAATAGAAAGTTCAGGAATTCTTGCTACAACCTGAGGTCTTTCCTGTTAAAGAGATCCTCCAACGTATTAAAATTCTTTTAGAGCCGATTGGGGTCTCACCATGGATGAAGGTACGGCAGCCGTCGGCATAAAAAAATTCAGAGGAAGCGTTGGATAAAAAAAAGAGACGGATTTGAGGAGAAAGGGATGATCAGACTCTGCATAATTAAGGAAGTATGATCCAAAAGGAATACGTATGTCTCGGAACCGATTCAAGGAAGTATAGTTAAATCAGACGGAGAGGGAAATAAGTTTGGGAAGCCGGTCCAAACCCGCATTTGAATGGGACAAAGGGGGGTTTCAGAAAACGGACACTAAAAACAAGGAGGAAGGAAAAGTCTGGACAGCTACGGAACAGGTTGGAAAAATTATTGCAAAAAGAAAAGGATAGTCACTGAAAAAAAGGGAGGGTCGAGTTTTGAGGGGGGGACTGAAGGGAAACGACTGCTGAGATTAGCGAAGAAGAGAGGACCATGCAGAGGATATTTATAATTCTCGTGTTTAGGGGGGTCGAGTATTGTGCAAAAGAACTCAGCGTTCTTTAGATCACGGAAAGGAGATCCCAAAGGGGTGGAAAAGACTCAGGAACGGGGGATAAAGGAAAGCGGGAATGTGTGCTTGCCGAAGCCTGTAAGCGAACGGAGGAAAACAGAGGGGCGGAAGAAAACAGGCTGCCCAAAATTACAAACAGAAAGCTGATCGCTCGAAAGAGAAAACCTGCCAACTCTTTCTAAAAAGACGGAAGTTTGCTTAAGGGTGGGGGGAGAGTGAATCCGTTGAAAAGAGGCGCGTTACGGAATCACAGTTAAAATCAAGAGTCTGCACAGACAGAGGGAGCTGATCTTTTTGAAAAAATAGTCACGAGTGAAGCTCAAGAAAATTGCCAGGAGAGTAAGGAATTCGGGTAGAACGGAAGTGAGTCAGCAAAGGTGATTAGGGATGAATGGACGCGAAAATCGAAGGAAGAGAAAACACTAGTCGGACGAACAATTAAAGACAGGCGACTGAACTCTATCTAGAGAAAAACGGAGGGATGTAAAAAGAAGAGGAAGGGTGTCTAAAATCCGCCTCGACGGGGGGAGCTGCAGCGGAGGATCTTAATTCTAGGTCCAGAGAAGGCATACCTGCTTCGAGAAGAGAAGGGAGAGAAACTCAAGGTAAAAAAAGGGAAGCGCTAGATGGGAATTTAGAGGAGGGGGAGTATACGAAGGCCTTCTTTGGGTGTAGTCAATATGAACGACTGACGGACGAGGAGAACCGCTTGGAGGGGGGGCCGGACGTGGAAAAGGGCGGAGGGCTCCAGGAACGGCTTTCAGAGAAAAAGAGAAACAAGGAAACAAGGAGGGGGGGGGGAGAACATGAGTTTGAAAAAGGGGCATGGGTCTAGGGCTCGGACTTCATGTTTATGTTTTACCTCCTGGAGGGAGCACAGGTAAGAAAAAAGACAATATTGGGGGCGCGGGTATTTGAGAAATGCACGAAGGGCCTTCTGCAAGGTTCCCTATGTTTAAAGGGGGAAAGACAAGTGCTTGTCAGAGAAGAAAGAGCGGGAACGGGGGTTCTGTACGCAGCCTAAGAAACCGGACAGCTCCTTAAAAGTAGGAAAAGCATTTGAGGAGTCGCGAGGAAAAGAAAAGAGGGACTCGCCTCATTCAGAAATGCAGGCAGAAGCAAAAAATAGAAGCAGTTTCTATGGAGGTTCTTGTAAAAAGGACTTAAATGGGGGGAAAAATTGTGAAAGGAGGGGGGGACGAGACGTGGGTGTGTTTTTTTTGGGGGGGTAAAAACACTCAAAAAAGAGCGCGGAAAGGAGTGGTCCCGGGAAAAGGACAAAGTGGGTTGGGAGGGGGAAAGAAAAAGGAAAAACATCTATCAGTGACGGCGGCTAGGTCCGCATTTGAGTGAGTAGGAGAAATAGGTAGTTTATAAATAAAAATGCACAATGGACAAGAGAGGGGAGAAGTTTATGTCAGAAAAATACTTAAGGATGAAATATCGGCTAATAGGTCTATTTAAAAATCAGACGGAGGGCCAGAACCGAGAAAAAGATCAGAAGGAATGAAGAGTGGGAGAACGACAGCGACTCTGGGAGACTATAATTGCATATGGGGGGGCGCCAGTAAACAAAAGATCAGAAGGGGAGGGGCACGCAAGGATGGAATGGGTTCAACTGTATATGGTGGTGCCAAAATAAGGGTGCGAAGGAGTCAAGTTCTTCGGGCGAAGGATTGTGCTCCATTCGAAGGTGCTGGTCGGGTCAATAGGGGGGAAGTGTGCCGCGGGGGTTGTGGGAATGGCATCAGAAGAAAAGAGCTGCGACATGAGCGGTAAACTTGGGGAGTGAAAACATGGGTTTAGGGGAAGCACACGGAAAAGGAGCATCAAGACGGGATAGTCAGGAACAAAAAGATTCCTAATTGGTTTGGAAAGAAAGGGAA
>Ga0179593_1352250_pt1 | contig 12348 bp, 13 predicted proteins | sample CZODoug2_1_08_16_FD_185931 | JGI IMG/M metagenome (GOLD analysis project Ga0179593, IMG submission 185931) | Vadose zone soil fungal communities from Angelo Coast Range Reserve, California, USA - CZODoug2_1_08_16fungal (PacBio error correction) | ecosystem: Environmental > Terrestrial > Soil >...
TCCAAAAGGGAGAAATATGGAGACTTGCGTCGAGAAGGGGCCAAATGCAATTTTGGGTAGAGTGCAGCTGGTTCATGGTGAGTCGGGGGACACTTCACGAATGGTCTGTGAAATGGCAGGGATGGGGAAGCCCCTGGAAACAATACACGCAACTATGGAAAATTGTTCCGGTGAAACCGAAGTGGATTCGGTGATTATCGTCTGGGGAAAGAGACAGTGGAGATGTGAGGCTACGAGAGTAGGTCCCGGACTTAAACTCTCGAACTGTTAACGAGAAATTGAGGACGGGTATGGGGGGTAAGGAAGATTTAAAAGCGCCGTCCTAGACGTGACCGGACGACGGAGTTCAGGGGGACGCTAGTGCATCGCCAAGCTGGCTTGTCACCCAGGCTTTACCTACCGGGGTCTGCTTGCGAAAGTCTTTTCGTTCAGTAACGAAGGTAAACTGGCAACCAGGGAGTGAAGAGGGGGGAACTTAGCGGGCCCGGGTCAAAGTGCCTGGATGATCACCACTTCTTCCTCGTATTGAATGAACTTTTCGAGGGGGATGAATAGAGACGACTCAAAAATAAAAGAAGAGGGAGACCGATCACGCCAGCTGGGATCAAAAAAAGAGGGGGCAAGTTGTCCGATCACAAGTATCCACGGAAAGAATGGGGAACAGAGGGTACTACAATCCTGCAAAGAGTGCGCCAATCAACGGCTGGCACTCCACGACGGGTAGAGTGAGCCATGGGCCTACAGAAAGTGCGCTCGAAACCATACCGGTAGGGACATGGAAGGAAAGATAGAAAGAGGTACCTAGACATCAGTGTGGGCAAAGGAAGCAAAAACAGTGCGACGGGGCAAAATATTGCGGTCATAGTTGGGGGGGAGGAATGAGAGAAAACAGAGCCCAGAGGAAGTTCCAGGACGGAATCGAATTGAGTACCGCGATGGAAGATCTGATACGATGTCGAATGGCCAGTTCTACGAGAGATCGGGTGGCCCTTCATATAAGTGCAGGTCCATTGTCAAGAAGGCGGCGCCACGAGTCTGCAAAGTTAGCTTCCAGTCGATGGACGATAGAAAAGAAGGATTTCTCACACTTGATCGCATATCTTATGAGGGCAGGGGGGGGCTTGAGTTCTCATCGGCGCTTAAGGGGAAGATGCAAGGCCGATGTTGCCAAAAAGCTAAAAGGCACCGGCTATTCAGGTTTGTGACAGGGATGGAAAACGTGTCTCTCCGGTCGTCAGAAAAGGTGGGAAAGTTGGGCAAAAAACTTCAGAAAAGACTCGCCAGGCGTCAAGGAAGAATACGAGGGGACTGGAGCCAGAGAGCCCGGACGGAGACCTGTTTGGAGAAGAGGAACTGTAATCGGTCAAGTTGGAACAACCTCAGGGCGAGGGAGGGTCAAACCAGGCAGTAGGTAATTGGGCCTGGTGATAGCGTTTACCCTCAAAACCGAACGAAAGGCCGAACCGGGCGCAAAACGGACGCAACTGCCGAAGTTGAAAAAGTCCTATGCGGGTGGGAGATATTGATACACTTTAATAGTCGATGATGAAATAGAGTAGCTTAAGTGTAAAACGGCAATGGGTCTCCAAAAAAAAGGGAAGAGGATGGGATATAAAGAAAAAGAAAGGGGAACGACTCATGAGTCGCCATTCCACAAAACTGTGACATCTTGTGTAGGAGACTAGTCGATCCTGGAACATGACCATTAGGGGCTCGACAAAAATGCCGGAACGTAGAACAAAGGGGCTCCAAGTAGAAGGATACGGACGAGGGGGGACCTCTTCTTGGGGAATGATCGGAGACCTCCCAAGGGGAACCTCAATTACTCGACGAAAAGACACGGTCGGGGAATTCAAATTACGAAGTTCAAAAACCGGGTCGCCAGGGGTCACATCTGTAGATCCTGTATGTTTGTAGCCGGGGAAAATCTTTATGCGCCCTAAAGGAGCCGCTACATACAAATTCCATCTAACGTCCCGAGTACACAAACAGGTATGTCACAAGGAGCGAATAACTCGGAAGGGGGACAATCGGAAAAGTCACGGAAAGGACCGTGGCCAGGTGAAAGGGGGACAGATAGGACAAATGGCCTAGCAGATAGCAGATGGAAAGTTTCGCGAAATTGGGAGACAGCAACCAGGGGGCCAACCACCTCCTCCTCCGGCGGAAGAAGAGAACTAACTCAAGGGATGGATTCTCTAGTGGAGGGGAACTAGAGCACGACTCTAGGGAGAGAACTGCTAAGGAATAGGAAACCGATCAAAACGAAAAAAAAGAATCAATCATTGAATGGAACTCTTGGTAACGGAACTGTCAATGCGGCCGGGGAGGGGGGTGCAAAGATACGAAAAACAGTAGAACTAAGTAACAATGGCGAAAGGGTACGGAAAAAGGAGAAGGGAAAACTACCCTGGCTTGAACTGGTTCGCAGGAGGCTAGATCAGGGCGAGAAAAAAAGATCACTGACAAGCGAATGACATATCAAAGAAGGGGCGGAAAACTACTCAAAAGTGGAACAAGATGAACTATTAATAAGGTAGGTTAAAAAATCCCATTCAACTTGTTCAGCGTTGAAGTGCAGACCCTGCGGGACATCGGAAAAGGGGGACAATCATAAACGAAGGAATAAGAATCGTGCCATGAGGAGACGGAATACCCGCACCACCAAGGAAGCCACAAAACTGGGCATGAAATTCTTGATAGGACCGGTAGCGTGGGCAGTAGCGCCTGCCGCGGCAGAAGACATGTACGGTTGAAGAAATTAAAACAGCGTTACCATGAAATTATAACCAGGAACCAAAAAAATCGTAGGGTACTCGATGGACGGAGATACTAGCACGGACCGCTACGGCAAACAGAACATCGTACTCAGGCCGCCGGGGTAATTCAGCGAGTTCGGGATTGTCAACCTGTATCAGAGCAGGCATTGGAATTTAGACGTCGAAGTTATGCTTTCCAATACTATCCCGAAGGAGAAACCTGAGGAGTCTCAACATAAAAAAAACCGGAAACTTAAGGCGTGGAGAGGGGACAAAGACCATCCCTGGCAAGCGACATGTTAAAAAACAAAACGGGGGGGTCGACAAGAAAGAAGGGATTAGAAACCAGACAAATTCGCCACGGGTGGTTTTACGATGGACGGGGAGAGGGCACATCTGGGAAACAAAAAACATACTTCGCCGGAGGAAAGTAGAAAAGGGAGAGGGTCAAAAATATACCCAATCCAAATCGAACACTCGCTGAAATCGAATGGAAAAAAAACCATGGTAACGTTCAGAATTTAGCGTCGGCGATCTGTAGGCAAACTGGTGGTTTTTCCACTGAACTCAAAGGAAAGAGCGGCAAAGGAGGTGAGGGGCGAGGTCAAAACGCAAGAGGACATAAATTGCTAAGGACCTCGGCTGCCCAAGTTAGCGTGATGACGAAGGACGTGGGGTGGTAACGGCCGGTATGAATTAATGTTATATCGCATAAAAAAAAACAAGAACAAGAACCGTGCCTTTTACGTCGAGGCGCAGTACCTGTTCGTACAGATTAAACAAGGAAAGGGGTGGGGGGGCACCCCTTGGTTCAAAAATGAAGGGGGCTTGTGTACCTCCCTTCCGGAAACGGAGACATTGGAGGCAACAAAGGGCCGCCCATAGAAAATCTCGTTCAAGAAGCAACACCACGAGGAGGAAAGGGTACCCGACTCGGTTTCTCCAGTCATAGAACGAGTGGTGGAGAGTTCAGGAAGTGGGCGCCGTCGGTGGAAGCATTCCCATCAAACCCCCACTCATAAAACCAATTGCCAAAAAGTCAGGGGGGGACGGGGGAAGACTAGGGGGGTGATATCCGAGAACCTCAAAAAGTTACTGTGTCCTTGGGGAAAGACAGTAAAGTGGGGGGTCAAACCTCACGCAAAAAAAAAAAGGAGGTTCTAACAACAAGGCAAAGCGGCAATAGGCTGGTGGGGCTTGAAAATAGGGGGCTAGTGAATACGGTACGTAAACAGACCCTTTGGAACACCTATGTCATAGTACTCCCGGACTTGTGGAACCCTGGGGGAGACGACGTCCGTAGAAAAAAGGTGGCAAGTCCTTTTTTGGCTTTCACTGAAGGGATCGGGTAAAAAAGAGAAAAGGGGGTTCTTAAGAGAGTTGCAAGCCGCCTCCGAGAGAGGAGGCAAATAAATGGTAAGGCGGGAAATCGTCCTCCCAAAAAACGGGACGGAAAGAGGGGGGGGGTCGGGGGGAGAAAAATCGTACGCTAGCTGGTCAAAAAAACAGAGAAGACGAAAGGCTGGGCATGCACCAAAGGGAAGACTCATAAGTTACCGGGGAGTGGGAAGTTGAGTTTAGCGGCCTGACAGGGCAAATTAGCTGAAAGTTAATAGAACAATAAAGAGATTCCCGCGAGGGGGGTTCAAGCCGAATTAAGCCGCCGACGAACCATCAAGCGAAGAGTTGGGACGGCACGACTATTGTGCACGGCAAGAAAGCATCCTTAAAAATAAAAAGCCGCGTCGACTTCGGGCAGAAAGGTGTCAACGTCAGAGGTTGGGAGGGGGAACGGTGCCCAGAGGGGGGGAGCAAAAAGAGACAAGACTTGACCTTCATGCGAAAAAGGGGGGGTTGCGGGGCAGGGAAAAAAACAGTCCTAGGGATGGATGCTATAGAGTTGTCGAAAGGAAAAGAAAGGGAGCAACTGCACCAGACGCTTGCCTACCAAGAGAAGAAAACAGGAGGTAGAAGTGTGAAGAATTCGCCTATCCGCGGGAGGTGGATAACAGGACAAGGTGAAGTGCAGACATGAAAAAAATCTCTCATTCTATGAAGAAGGGGCAAGTGCAAAGGGGGTCGTGAGGCCACCGGCTACACGCGGCGGGGAAAGATGTACTAGGCACGTAAAGTAAGAAACATCAAAGACCCATAGCGAAAAATAGAAAGGAAACAGAGATACAATAACATGCCACACAAGCGAACAAAGAAAAAAAAGACAAAAAAAAGTAACACAAAAAACCTGTAACAAAAAGGTAAAAAAAAAAGAGAAGGGACTTACAAGTAATACTACACATACAAGAAAAAAAAACACACATAAAAGAAAAAAAAAAAAAAAGACCTAGGTTGTTGTTAACAAAAAGGTCCAAGGCAATTCAGCCTTGATGCCAAGCAGGATCGAAGAACTGCCTGGGGAACATAAGCGAGGGCTCGAAAGCGAAATCACGAGGCACCCTTAGGTCAAGCCGTCGGGAAAATAAGCACGTCACTTCAGGGAAGGGGAGGGGCGCGGGGGGTAGGTGGGGACCGTGGGGGAAGAGGGGATTTCTGAAGGATTAGGGGTGCAGAATGAATTGGACGGGGAAATTAAGTTCCGCGAGCCGTTAAAAAAAGGGGTCTGGAAAAGGGATAAAAGGTATTAGTGTTACAAAAAGACGGGGGGGGGGGGAAATGTGGGGTGGGGTAGAAGAAGGTAGGGGGGGGGAGACTGGGGAGGTGTGTCGGATATACGAGGGGGAGATCGAGGTTGCGGTGTTGGGTGATAGGTATTCAAAGGGTCAGGTGGGGGGAAGAGTACACTGGGGCGCGTGCACTACGGGGGGTTAACAACATCGTAAGTGACTGGGGGTGAAAAGAAATACGAGAAGAAAATCCAGGAGAGCGACAGTGAGAGTGCGTCTGAGGCGAAAAGTCCTATGGGGAGACCATTAGACCAGAGGCGGTCGGTGCTGCGGGACCGGAAGTCACCGGGAATATGCTTTGCCATAGTACCAACCCTGGTTGGAAGGGCGGCCGCTGGGCGCGGGTAATGCTCTAAGTGCAAAAAAGGTGCATAGGAAATGATGAACTGCAAGCAAACTGATAAGGTGACGCGGAAATGGACAAACACATCGTTCTCCTTAATCAAGGAAGATGGGGTTCTGGGGGGGGGGGGGGGGTGTAACGCTTTTCCAGGACATTCCAACGGCGGGGGAAAACCCCATAAACCAGCTAGATGAAACCCGTTCACTCAAGAAACGCTCTTTGATGAGCTGGCAAAGGGGTATCTATGAAAACGAAATAGAACTTCTTAATGGTCTATTGATCCGAAATCATAATTTTACAAGGTCATCAATTGTAAACTTAGGCCGAATGGGGGGATGGTCCGTTGCTAATTCCAACAAACACAAAGGGAAAAGGTGAATGGAGAGTCAAAGAAGAGAGAAAACGCATCTGAGTTTTCAACAGCAAGGGGAGGGAAGAGCAAAGGAGCCTGATCCGAACATGAGGGGAACATAACCGGATCAAGGAAATGATTCAAAAGAATAAGGAAGACGTCCGGACTCTTCGGGTTCACGGGGGGCCTTTAGACTGCGAGGTGCAGTGATCCATGACAGCTGGAAACACGGAGAAACGGGTCGGACAAAGGGGAGGATCTCTCCAAAGAGGCACTCGGTCGAAGTAAAAAAAAAAAACCGTTAAAGTCGCTTCCAAATTGAGATTACTAGGGAAGGTTAAGGAGAGTGATGACCTGGGCTGGGGTCTTCCATAGGGGAAGGCCGCCGACGGCCGGCAACCCGGAAAAACCTGAACCTATCTCCCGTAGCGAAGAAGGGGGCAGCGACCAAACCGCACTAAGAAGCGTTTAGAAGTGACGCACCAAGACACGCAGCACCGAAAAAAACGTACTTAATGGGGTCACGGGACAGTGAGATAAAGGAGGAAACAAACCATCATGCTGACTATCACACGCCAGACAGGTCCTTAGGAGACGACAGGAAAAAACGCAGAGAAAGCCCATACAATCTAAATCCTCGGAAGGCAAACACGACAAAAAGAAAAGGTACTGCTTAAGTACTTTCGCAGCTGCAGGTAAGAAGATATTACAGGAAATCCTCTCTAGATTCGAAGGGAACGAAACACTTCCTACTCCTCAAAAAAACGAATAAGGACGCATGCAAACTTCACGACACTCTGCGCCGCTGTACTGCAGAATAAAAGGAATTGACAGGGGGCAGTTCAACAGCACGATGCCAAACTAGCGCAACTCGAGAAACAATAGCGAGGAGGGGGGTCTCCTCCTTAAGGACATCCCTCGGCATTGCAGGGTATCGCAAAGGAAGAGATAAAACATGAATTACAACAGCTTGGCGGCGAGGTGCGTACGAACAGCAATACGGGGAATAAAAGGTCAGATGTCGTTACCCAACTAAGGGCAATAGAAAGAACAGGCGCAAAATGTGAATCCTCCGAGCTGGTAGAAAAGTAGATGAAAGAAAGAAGATCACCGACTTTAATGAAGCCCTAGGAATGCGGCGGGCCAGGCTTCTCCAAAAAGGCATCATCAAGGACCAAAGGGGAAAAGGTTTAAGGTTTAAGCTAACCAGCGCAAGGATTCTCATGAAGTCCAGGTTCGACCAAGGGAGTCAAGGCGTGAAGGAAGAATCCTGAGCATCGTTACCGGGACCTGAATCGACCGCATAACCAGGGCAATGCACAAAAAACAAGACGCAAAACGGGAACGACTGGGTGATGATCTATGGGAAATCTTCAGAAAAGAGCTTAGAACGGTAAGCAAGTCCTAGTACAAGACTATAATGCTAAGGCGTGGAAAAAGCGGAAACGAACTTCAGGGCGTGCTTCCAGTTACCTCGAAAAAAAGAAGTCTATACGAAAAAGAAAAAAAAGAAACGAGGGAGGGTAAAGACAAGAAAATCTCCATAAAGGGGGTGGAATATTAGGTCCGGAAAAGGACAAGAAAAATATCGCGCAGGCATGGACTTATCTAGCGTTCCATTCCCGACAAAAAACAACCAGCCTACCTGGGGCCTTCCAACGGGACAAAAGGAGGTCCAAGTCAACACGGTGGCTTATAGCGTTTCCAAACGGGCGTTGAATGTTCCCGCGAATCGCGATAGGGCTGGAAGGGGGAGGCGACCTAGGGAAAAAAAATTATGGAGGGGGGACAGGATCTGTTTAGATACCAAGGGGGGGTGAAACAAGACAATGAGGCCACGGGGGCCCGGTTTCGAAGAGGAGGGGTAGGAAACTTGCGCCTAAACCAACACGTTTGCAACGAGGGACGTTGGAATAGGGGACAAACACAAAAATTCAAATCCTTGCGTCCATAAACCGGCGGTACGGAGAAGAGTGACAACGTATTAGGCAAATAGAACAAAAAAAGGAGGAAGATATATGTGAACGAAGATCACCGGGAGGAGGGAAAGTCCAAAAAAGGGGGGGGGAAAGTGGAAAGTCGTTGGCACAACTCAAGCCAAAAACGAAGACCGTGTCGGGCACTGGGAGAAAAAGAGGAACCGAGGAGAAGGTGGGGGCCGGTTCACAAAAGGGGGGACCAACGATGGTACGAAACAGGTGTATTAAGAGGGTAAGAGGGCCCGACTCTGGGTGGTCATCAAAGTAACCAGCGGTTGCAAGCCACAAAAGGGTGGCAGCCGGCTCCGCTGTCATGGGAAAAATCCACAAAGACCCCAAGTAGGAAAAGAGAGTCCATTGGCCCCAACCCAACTTTTTTACGGTCAAGGTATGGAATTAGTAAGCCTGACTGATATAGCCCTGTAACCGGGGGTGATAAATCCAAACAAGGTCAAGAATCTTGTCTGTGAGTGAGTTTCCTTCAGCTTAGGGATCTACGGAGCAACTGGAAAGAGAAAAGGGAATGTTGTTGGTATAACCGGTTGTCTCACTCCGAAGGAAGGTCCGGGTTTTATTAATTGGGCAAAGGAGGGAGCTAAGAGGGGGGAACCGGGATTCCCTGAAGTCAAGGTGAGGTAGGGCGATTCGGTGACAAGATATGAATGTTCCTCGGATTGGTCGACTAGGGGAGGGGAGGGGAATCTTTGGATGCATCGTTAAAAAGGAATTCGGGGCGTCAGCCGTCCGACGTAATGGGGGGAATGGGGGCAGCTGGGAAAATGGATACGGGGTGTTGAAGCTGCACAAGAATGGTAGTTCCTCCGTCCTCATAGTGAACGAACGGCGAAGATATGTCGCGCTGTTCAGGAATCCAATTTCGAAAAAGGAAAGAACGTTGGGAGGGTACGCAAAGATCCAGGCGGGATCTGACAGATGAACGGGGCCGGGGGGTATACCGGCACTAATAATAGCAAATCGCTCGCACTAAAGGGGAGGAAAATTGGACAGATGATACAGGAAATAACAAGCGGGAAACTTATCCTACAAGTATTGCTCAGAATTCAACGTATAGGGACGGGTTGGTTCTCACTCGAGATAGCTTTGGACGAAAAAGGCCGAGGTCAACACCATCTGAATTATACGGGCCGAGGACTAAATCAATTGCTCAAACGGGGCAAATGGCCGTTAGGCCGCTTTATCTCCTTACAAGGACAGACGATCCGCGGGAAAAAAACACAAATGGAGGGCTTGGTGGGGGTGAAGCGGAACAGGAAAGAAGCCGGGAAGTTTTCGTGTAACCGCAGGATGGCTAGAAGTCGTCAGGCGTCAAGCGCCTCAGAGACAAAGTCGAAGGGATAAAGGATAGGAATGAACACCCCCGGTCCAGGAGTCCAGGGGGGATGCAACGGATTTCTGTCAGGGGAGGTGGATGGGGGAGCAAATTTTGTCTGTGAGAAGGAGGGACCAAATGGACGGGAAAAAAAGTGGGGCTGAGATCGGTTGAGGCGCATGACACAAAAAAAGAGCGGCACTTAGGCAGGTAAATTCTCAGCGAAAAGAAAGCTGAAAAGCGGTGCGCATGACTCAATTTATAGAGGGGAAGGGAGACTCATAGGGGAATGCGTCTTGGGTCGTCAAAAATGCGACGCATAAGCGAATCACAAGGAAACACTGAAGACAGGGAAAGGCAGCAGCCGGGCAAGCTGGGGCGGGACCAATCGCGGCATGGAAGCTCTTTCGCAGAGGGAAGGAGGTGGAACCAAACAGGGGGATCAATAAAGCTTAATTCCCCGTCCTCTTTTTGGAGTTCATCAGGGAGAGAGCTATATGAAACTTGCAACAACCCAAAACCAGAACGACGCCTCTCTGACCGTAAAAAGAGCAGGTTATAAATTCCGGTTGGGATATGCTACACCCTATGCGAATATTAATTCGTAAAATAGAGCTGAAATGCCAAGAACGGGAAACTCGCCATTAGCCAAGAAAGTAAGCAACGCGCCGTCGACTCTGCACGGGAGGTGGAGCTGAATGCGAACAAAGAACAAGATGAGGGTAAAAGGTCAGGCACAGACGTAGCAGAAAAAACAGGTTAGGGATGTTTAATCAAATCGCGGGAAAAAGGACATTTATCCGGGGGGGTAGATCAACACTGATATGTGAAGTAATAAATCTCTAGAGAAGCTCGCACCCCGCTGGGGGCAAAACCTGGAAAGACAGGGCAGCCACAGGGAAGGGAAGGGGAGGGGTACGTGAGATGCGGTAAACTCACGAGACATTAGGAAAATGCATTAAAAAAGTAAAAGATAGATCGGCGACGTTGTACCAAGTTCCTCTACCTGACGAAAATTACTCAATGTTATCCTCGCGGCAGTGCTCCGTAAAGGTGGGCTGCCGTCGAAACTTCTTTAATTTATTCCTCCAAGGGGGACTTAAAGGACCTGGCCGGATCGTAAAAGCGTCCGAACTCCCTCGAGAGGCGTCTTGCCGAATGGGGCAGGAATGCCAGGACGAGAAGGGGACTGTGGGGAATCCCCAAATCTCAGCTTCCCTCTAGGCGGATGGGAAGGGGGGGTGAAAGTACTAAAAAGGGAAGTAGTGATCGCACCTTCAGGAAGAGACGCTAATAAGCCCTCCACGTAGGGATCACTATGACTAAAAAGGATGAAAAAACTGGAAGAAAAACAAATAACAATCACGAAAGATAAAAATCCTAACAGGAAAGAAAGCGCCCGGGTAGAGAAAAGGGTTATGGAGAAATCATCCTATACCTAACATATGTACGTGATTGAATCCCAAGAATCTGAAAAAGGAAGAGGTAAAGCCTTCGTTAACCGTCAAGATCACCCCCGGCGCGAAAACTGGGCACATGTCAGCACCGCCCGAAACACCCTGAATGACTGGGACAACAAAATAGGGAGAGACGAATGCGTAAAAAGCCGAGACCTGACCGGCAATATCCCCTGGTGGGAAGAGAAGAGGGCGAGGAAAAACTAAACTCGGTATCCCATGATTGGCGGGTCGCGCTTTGACAGAAGGTACATTGTGTTTACGACATATCCTGCCAAGTACAACAAGTAGCGTCGAATCTTAGCTAGCCGAACCCGAGCGATTGAAAAATTACCTAAGGACTGTCGAAAGTACAATAATTCGAGCAACGAAAGAGTGTAGCGTCCATAATAAACACTTCTGAGTGAACTAAAAGGACTTGTGTAATTAGGGGCTCGTAACACCTGTAACTAATCTACACCAAAGAAAAACTGGTAACGACATACTTTCGGACAAACAAGCGACTCGAACGCGACAGGGTAAGTAGTCGTTGGGGAAAGTCAACGTAAAATGGGACCTCATCAACGCCAACGATTTCGGAGGGCCGCTCTTCTTACTAGTGGAAAGAAGAGGACACACTAAGCAACTAGCCATCCAAAGGTGCAACGCGTGCCGGAAGAATTTTTGGAACCTTGGACAGGAAGGGGGGGAAAAACCCAGACTCTTGGCATCTCGAAAATCTCGGCCTCTGCTTAGAGCAAGGAAAGAAGCTACTAGAGCTATCCCCTAAGGCTTTTCCACGGCACAGACAACTCAACTGCCGAGGAGTGATTACAAAAGGAAGAGGAAACAAGAGAAAAAAATGATTCTAGGAAAAGGGAAAGGTCGCGCTACCGCAAAAAGCGTTTTACTCGTAATATCGGTCCCAGGGAATGATACTGTGGCAGGGAGAGTAAAGAGGGGACAACCGTGACCAAGCGTTCGTCTCCTCGCCCTTGCAGGAGCGTGCCCGCGCGAAAAACGATCAATTAGATAACCAAAAAATTCAGGGAAAAGGCGGCCACCTCAATGGCAGGTCCATAGAGTAACAAGCGTACGTCAAGGACAGTCTTTGCATCAGGGGCGTCCAAAAGGACAAAATGGGGGAGCAGTTTGAGGCCAGCCTGACAAAAAAGACCCGCCGGTCCCAATATCAGACCCGGATACACCACCAATAAACACCAAAGGTTGAGGGTCCAGCATCTGGGTTAATCGCAAGCTTAAGAATTGATGAGGGTGGGTGGGGAAAAATGAAACATGGCGACCTGAAGCCGACAAAAGAGGCACTGTGCGATTGGACTCGGAAAAAAGATCCGTTCAACAACTGGGCGGTACTACAAATAGTCATGACTTAACTTTTTTAAACTAACCTCCCCACGGACCAGGGGGGGAATGCAAGACTAAAAAAGAAACCGATTCGTTATTGGAA
>Ga0179593_1523094_pt1 | contig 12348 bp, 14 predicted proteins | sample CZODoug2_1_08_16_FD_185931 | JGI IMG/M metagenome (GOLD analysis project Ga0179593, IMG submission 185931) | Vadose zone soil fungal communities from Angelo Coast Range Reserve, California, USA - CZODoug2_1_08_16fungal (PacBio error correction) | ecosystem: Environmental > Terrestrial > Soil >...
CATCAGAGAAGCAGAGAGGGGGCGAATTCGTCGGAAGAGAGCCAGCCGCTTTCTCCTAGAGTCTTGCCTACGCATGGGGAGCGTCGTGGGTTCGCGTGGTCCTCGACGTCCACCGAACGGAATGTATCTTCTAGGTGGGCAAAAAACTCTGAATACGAGAGAGGAGCCCCCGGCTTTTCAGGGAGTCTTAGTAGCGTCGGGTAGGTTATGAGGGGGAATCCCTGCGTCCGTCCAGTCATTGAGAGGGGATCTTGAATTCTAATTCAGCAAGGGGGACGGTTACCTCAAAATACGACAAACGAGGCGGCTGCTTGAGGCGAACTGACGGCATCGGGAGGCCTTCAGTGAATGAAGGCAAGTCCCCTGGGCGGCGGGCAGCGTGCCGCCGGGATAGGAGTCATACCTTAGCCGTCGAGGGGCCTGCAACTAAAGTCCCTGGCAAACCACCCAGGGAAGGGCAAGATGATCGCTGAGGACCTATTGCAAACGATTGCCACTTAGGGGCAATCAGGAAGATGTCCGAGAACCCAGTCGGACTTTTAACATCGCACCATCGCATCGCGTAGTCAGAACATTAAATCAGAGGGGGGAAGGCCCTCACAATTCGTGGGCTTAAAAGGGTCGCACCTGGGGGAACGAGAGAGAGGAGCACAAAGCAGCGCTTCCCACGAGGTCGTCAACTCGAATAACGCGGATAATTTGGCCAAAACAAAATGAGGCGAGAGAGGGAGTCGCACCAAGGACCACGTGACAATTATAGGCGAGGGCAAGCCCTTGCAAGGATTGCGTTATTCGCGCGACCAGGCCGATACGACAGATATGCGAAAGAACGCCAGTCTGCCGAGAGCGGGCGTTGAGTGTCGGAAAAGTTGCCTCTAAGCGGGAAGCAAAAGGATGCGCTCCGCGAAAAGAAGAGCGAGATGGCTAGTGGCAACGTGCAGGAATTATGATCGAGCGGGTAGAATAAAGGGGGGGCGGAAGGATGGAGAAAGATGGGAACAGGAAATCCCGCCGTCGTTGGAGCTCGGCGCGCACGTGGAACGACTTGATTTCGTAGCTAGGAAATCGCCGGGAGGGAGAAAAAGCGAGAAAGCCGAAGGCTGAGGTTCTGGGAGGCGGCGAAAGCGCGCAAGGAGCGACCGGGGTGTCCTAGCGCAGGGCCAGGGCACGGAGATAAGAGGGAAAGAAAGCTACGGAAAAATCGAAAGGGAAGAAACGTTTGAAAGGGGGCGCGATAGTGGAAAAGTCCACGTGAATCCTTGGCGCGTTACCCAGACAGCCTTCCTCGGTGGTTGTAAAAACCGACGCCAGAAACGCGAAACGGAAAGGGAAGATGGTCGGGAGGGACGAGGAGGCTGTCACTCTTCCCACGGCATCTGCAACTCTGTGAGGAGGAATTAACTAGAAGCGACCGGCGTGCCTTCAGAACGAACGTTGAAGTACAGAGGAATGCAGCCTCGAGAAGGGAAAGGAAAGAACCGTAGCGGAAAGGTTCTCCGGGGCCATGAACGTGAAACGTGACGTCAAGTTAGTGGCCTTACGCTCGTAGAAACAATGCTTTTAACGGGCGTTCCTGCAGAAAATTGTTTTCCGGGAAGGGGGACTCGAACAAGAAGGACCGACCCGGATTGGGACGGGGGAGGAAAACAAGCGTTGTACTCGTGACTTAAAGGAGATGATTGACTTGACCATTCATGGGATTACAGTTGGGGGGATGCGGCAGTCGCCAAGCAGGGCGGGCAGGAAGAATTCGATATAAGGCGCAGGCCGAGACCGGGAGGCCTGATGGGGGAGGCGGATAACGGCATGGAACGGGGGGAGGGCTCGGCCTCTTTATATCCCGGGTGTATAGCGAAAAAAGGCAGAAAAGATAGCGCCGAGGGAGAAGTGCACAAAGCCAGTGCTCCGGCTGACACTGGGAACCGGGAGCTGGGAGATATTATCCTTCTTTGGAGAGACAGAACATCTTGCCAGAAGAAGGGAAGAACCAAGAAGGAACCGTGAAGATGAATCAGTTCGGAGGCCCATGGAAAAGACTGCTGAAACGAATGGCGATGGTCGGGCATGACCGGAGTCAGACACAATGCAAGATCTTCCGGCAAGGCGCGACTGGGAGAGGGACCTAGACGAGACCTCACCTCCTAAAAAGGAGGAAAAAATCGTCCGCGAGCCCTGCCGAGTGGCGCTTGCCGAGGAGGACACCATTCGGTCATGCAAGACAACGCAATCAACAGGAATTATAGGGACGCAGAAGTTCAGTGAACACCCTGGGCCGCGACACGGACCGTTAAAGGTGGGAAGGACATTCATTTCGGCTGCACTATGGAAGTCTGATTCAAAGGGACGTAGAAGTCGAGACGGGGGCCATCTGACTTCAAGCAAAGGAAGCTTGTCGGGGCAAAGGGGGCCTTAAAGGACGCGCCCGAGGTAGGGACTCGGGGGCAGCCTACAAAGGGATCCTGACCGATTCGAAAGCTACATCAGCGGAGAAGCAGGCCGGAGGACCACAGGGCCTGGGCTTGAGGCGCCTGTTTGCGGCCATGGGCGGCCTTTATAGAAGCCAGCCGAATCAGGCGGGGAGAATGCCATTCACACTAAAAGCAGACATGAGGTATAGTTCCAAAACGGAACTTCATCGTAGACGGCAATCTCTTGGTGAAAAATGGAAACATCGCCGGTTCACGTGAATAGAGGCCAAGCGCAAAAAGGGGGAGGCACAATCTAGAGGAACTAAGAAACAGCTATCATAATAGAAGAATCGCTGGTTCAAGCCAGGTCAGAGAGGAATACAACGGTGGGAGAAGTAGTGAGACGAAATCTCGGGAGGCAGGACGGCATGATCACCGGAGGAAGAATTATACGGGAGAGGTAGGGATCGGAAACGTGAAATCAGCCGTCAACCGATTCATATGCCGTTTAAGAAAAATAAACGAAGCGAGTAAGAAAACCCTCCAGAGGATAAACCGCCGAGGGGAAGCATATCGTCGTCAAGCGGATGGTGATCACAAGAGAGGAAATTTAACACAATGATTGAACCGTTGCCGGAAACAGAAGAAGACCAAAGTATTCGCGACGGGGGAAGAAAGATGGAGGGGGCCGGCGGGAGGGAGGTCCAGAGTGAACTGGAGCTCTTAAACCATCACGTCATGGATAGCTCCGTGGCGACTGCCTGAGGCGACTTCGGCGGGAAGCAGGCTGAGTAAACCGAAAGAGAAGTCGTCCCACGCCTACAGAGCCACGCCGCTGCGCAAAGGTCACGCAAAGAGACAGGCTTACTAATCGGAATGCACAAGTGCTACTTGAGCAACCTCTGATCGTAGGAGACCCAGAGAAGTACCGATGCGTAGAAGAAAATAAGAGAGGGACAGCTACGATGCTAGAAAATCAGACTATAAACGATCCATCCGATCCGAACTAACTGGTTCTGGGAAAGAAGACTCATTAAAACAAGGCTATCAACCTGCGCTTGTACGGACCAAGATGTTCCCAGAATCCCCCTCATATTGGGCAGGGAGGAAATGAATCCTAGGAGAGAGCTCGGCGGAGGGGGAGCAAATACGGCACGGGGAGGCAAACAGAACTCAGCTTCTTTTGCCGGCCGGCCGCTAACGGGACGCGGTAGATTCGTTGAAAGGGGTCAGGAAAGATTGGTGGCCTCTATGAAGCTTCGTTAAGGTCTCTAAAATAGGGGCAAGTGCAAAGAAAATTTGAAGGAGCTTAAAGAGCCGGGAAGAAGGGAGGACTACGACTGTAGGGGTTGATATCCTTTCGGAATGATTCTCCCTGTCCGGGGGATCAGGAGGCCTGTCGAAGGGGCAAATCGTGGACTTGTAAAACGTCTTGAGGGCCTCCGATAGAAAGCCACCAGGCGAGGGGGGTGAGGAGTGGGAAAGTAATACCGTTGCGGGTTGCTATTTCCTAGTATTACTCAACAGGAAGAAAAAAAAACAGCCCAAGGAAATGGAAGAGAGGAGAAAGGGAAAAACAATCCCTGAAATGACCTTATTCCTCTCAAAATCCTCCAGAGGGTTTGGCGGAGAGTTGACTTTAGAAAGAAGGGAGCTAGCCTAGGACACGGGGGGAATCCGTTCTAGTCATAACGGAAAAAACCCTAAAAAATTAGAAAGAAGGGCGGGAGCATACGACCCCCTCTCCGTTAAATAAACCGTCGAAAAGCAGGTAGGCCGCCGACAAGCCCCCAGGAACCTGATCGGAGACTAATGGGACCTCACCTCCGAAACGCACGACTCTCTATTGAGTAGGGCAGACTCTCGACGACAAAATAAAATGGAGGAGGCTCCGGGAAAAGATTTAACGAAGAAGGACGCTGTAGTTTCTAGAAGAGGCGGATCAAGTCCCGCAAGCGGCCTTCTTTGCTCGGCGATCCGTCCGACAACTTGTTCAAAAAAGGAAAAAGAACAAGAAAAAAGGAGGGGAAGGCGGGGGAACCCGTTACATCTCGTCGATTCAGCCGTGGTGGGGGAATGACCTGCGCATACGACCTGCGCCGGAAATTAAAACCGGAAGATCAGGGGGAGACTAGGACAGAAAAGGAAAAGGCTTGCCGATGGAGCCCTTCACAGAACCGGAGAGGAATTCTCCCCTCAGCGAGACGCATGAGGACTAGAAGTTGATCTCTCAAGGAGGGAAGGAGAAATATGAAAATCGAGAGTCATAGCAGCGCCAGGCGCGGTTCGGACGCAGCATGTCCAGCTAAACTCCGCCACAGATTACATAAGAAAAAGAAGCCAGCAACGACAACGAAAAGTGGACGCGTGTTCAAAACTCGAATCAGTCTTTAAGGGTATTAAGCCCACCAGGTTTCGAAAGGCAAAACTAGATATGAAGGGGCAAAACGAAAAAGCCGCTGACGGGGGCACGCACGGTTTTTCACCGGTCGCTCGCTCGTCCGAACAGAAGGGGAGCCGACAAATATTCAGAAGGTACGCAAATAAAAAAGAGGCGAGAGGAAAGATCGGTCTCACGTAACGAGCACTTCAGTACCAGCCGCGGTGAGGGTCGAAGCCCTACTGGGAAGACATCGAGAGTCTAAGTCTGGTATGGAAGGAGAAAGGAGTGGCATTAAAAAAAGGCCGGCGACCAAGCGAAAAGGCAGGCGTTTTCCGGGCGGAGTCTTCTGTCCGGCGGACGCGTGCCGAATGGGCTGTTTTAGACGTGAGAAGATCCAAGCCGGACCCGAGAGATAAAGCGGTCGCGAAAGGCGGAAAGGGTCAAATCTCAAAGGGATGAGTCGAGCGGACTAAGGCATCGGCTTTGCCGTGAGCATGGGATCTGAAACAAAAGGGAACCGCGAAGAGCCTTACGCAATCTAATGCCGCAACGGTTCGGAAAGCAAGCGAAGAGGGATTAAAGAGGAATCGCGGGAAAAGGCAATAACTATTTGCCTTTCAAAAGGGGTTTTGGACCTCGAAGACCAAGAGCCGAACAAAGCCAAAACGTGAACGGAGGCGCAAAATTCATTTGGGGCGGGGAATAGAGAACCTCGAGGAAGCGGCGGTGAGTGGAGGGAGGGGGAGATGGGCCGCGCGTTCGTTAGAAGCGAGTGCAGAACAAGAAGGACGAACACCATCAGTAGCCCCTTAACAACGGCTGGAGTAAGAAAGAAGCGTCGTAACGGCCCAAAAGAAGAGGGTAGGAAAAAAGTCGCGTGGCAGAGTCGAGCTATTAGTCGCAGCGTCATGTCCCGATCCGATATGCATAAGGAAGGAATAAGAAAACTAGCGGAGAGTGCCGACTAAGGAACCGTTGCCCTAGATCGACGGTCAGAGGGCACGGGAGCAAAAATGCGCACAAATGAAAGGGGGAACCTATCGAGAAGGGTGGCGAGTGCGTAGGGGGGCGCATCATGAAATGGGAAAATAGTCGTCTAGTTGAGGGAAGAGACCTTTGTACCTAACCTTCCCCCTCAGAGCCACCGGAAAAAGGGGCTCAGGAAAAATTGGGGATGCGAAAGTTCCTGATGGGACGTCGTGGGCTGGAACCGAGGAGGAAGGGGTCGAGTGGAGAGAAGGGTGCCTGAGACCTCGAGTCGCTTTTAGGGGGGTTTCGGCGGAAAAGAGCAGAAAGGTGGGAAGAACGCAATCCTTCTCTCCGTTTCCCTAACGGGAGATCGCCGTCAAAGGATGGGAATTCCAACGAGAGGGGATAATGGGGGAAGGGACGGGGGGAAACGAGAGCAATCTTGTGCGTTCCAGTATGGACCGTCTCGTTGGGGGGACCGACGAAAAGAAGCCAATATGCGTCGGGACAGATACGAGAAGCCTTCTAAGTTGCTTGCTTTTATTAGGCTAGTCGTTCCAGGGCCCCTTGTCACAAAGGAGAGGAGCTTTGACTCGAAAGGGGCAAAGAAACGGAAAGAGGGTAAGCGACACAACTCCGGGAAGGGGAAGGAAGGAGGGAAAGATCGAGAAGAAACGTCTTCGCCCACCGTAAGACTTATTCTCCTGACCCATGAACGTGAAGAAGGGGAGTACTTGGAACAGGACGCAATAGGAAAGGATGGGGATCTGACGGAAGAAGGGGAGGGGGTTGCCTTCACAATGCGCCGTAGGGAAAAAGAAGAGGACTGATGGGGCTGGAAGGGGGGGGAACACCAAGCAGGGGGGAATTTACGCTATGGTTCCCGTCGCGGGATGTTGACGGTAAATTTCATGGAGGACCGGGGGGGCAAAGGGGGTGCGGAGCCAAGAAGGGGGAAGCCTGCTGAAGTTCTATCAATCCGCCGGGGGCCAGCGGAGAGCACGGAGATGCTTATGCCAGGAAGGGCGCGAGAAAAAATGACCCTTTCTTTAGGAAACGGTCTCTGCCGCGGCAGGATCAGGGGTGGGAAGGAATCGAAGAGTCAAAGGAAGGGCAAAAAAACTGAGAAGCATATTGCTGGCGTACACTTTAACAGATGCTGCAATCTAATTATCCGGCGGGGGGAGAAACAGAACCAGGAAAAAGGAACCTTAAAAGCCTTCAACCATGGAAAGGCGTCCTTCAGGGGAGGGGAGAGGAAAAGAGAGGTCGCTCATGGCGAAAAGCACGTCGGTAGAGGGCGTGCGAGGGGGAGGGTCATGAAACAGAAGGCAAGAGAAGGATGCAGGAGGAGAAGGGCTTCGGAGAGAAACAAAAGGGGAAAAGAGAGGTGCAGAGAGTCGCCTGCAGTCTCGAAGGGGACTGTAAGATTCGGAGTAGCCGAGCTTGTAAAAAAGAGTCGTTATAAAAAACCATCGAGAAGGTGTAGGGATGAGGAATCGGTGAAGGATGGAAGAGGGGGCCGCTACAAAGACCGGGCACATTTTCATGGTAGTCCGATCAAGGTCGGCGGGATGTGGAGGAGGAAAAAGCACAAAAGCGTTACATATGATGATGTTCAGGAGATTGAAGCGGTCGGGGAGGCTGTCTTCCTTTCAGAGCGCCTATCTTAAAGGCTCCCAGTGGGGGGATCTCGAATAAAAGGATAAACAGACACATGAGAGGGATCGAAGAAAAACTTCCCAGAAAAGGGCCCCCTTTTCCGGAAATGAATAAAATTGCAAGGGATAAAGGCGAAGGACAACCCCGACGAGGGATTCCATTCTCCAAACACAGCCACCGTTACTAAATGAAAGTTTCCCGTAAAAGGAAAGTCCTCGAGAAGGAAAAAAGGAAAGCGAAGGGGGGGAGCCAAGGTAAAAGAATACCAGGGCAAGGTTGCCTTCGTGAGCCCTCTATGCCACGGCGAGGGGGGAAGCATAGCAAAAAAAGAACGCTGACAGGGCACGTAAAAATGGAATGAAGAAGAGGACGCGGAGGCACCTACCTTTTCAGGCTACAACGGCTTCACTGAAATGAACTACGAAAAATGGGGGGCGAAGGAGAGAGACCCAGGAGCGGGTCAAGTGCAGGAGGAATCAAAGGGTCGCTTTACGAGCACGCCTGTTCATCGGAATGCCCGAGCAAGAAAACGTACCGGGGCAAGGACGGGGGGGAAAAAAAAAAGAATCTCGTAAGAACTATATGGAGCCCGATGAAGCCGCATACAATCGCACGCTCTGAATCAACACGTACGCAACCAGAAAACATTGACAGAAAGGAAGGTAGACCGGGGAGAAAAGGACACGCAAGAAAGCCGGGTCGCGACGTTGGACGCGACGAGGCTGCCTCGCGAGAGGTTCGGCCCAGAAGTTCAAGGGGGGCGATAAGGAAAAAAAAATCAAAGTCAATGGAAATCATCTTCGCCGCCTAAGAATTCAAAAGTTCGAGGATCACTGCAGTCTCAACAAGTGATTCTTCCTCCACTAAGACTCAATTCCCGGAACACGCTTCTCGCCAGAGCTGGGAACTCACAAAAATGGGGGGGAGAGGGCGAGGAGTGAGGAGAAAAATGATCCTGAAGAAAAGTCTGTCGGCAGGATCCGCTCTACGAAACCAAACTTCCTTCAGAATTCTTTCCGCGAGGAAGCAATGGAAGAGATCGGTCTCATCAAGAGAGCAGGAAAAAAATTTTTTTTCTTGGCGAGAAGGAAAATCGCGGAGGGGACTAGCCAAGCCCGCTGACGCCCTTCTATAACGGGCCCAAGGTCCTCTTTCAGAGCTCCTGTAGAAAGGGCAAAAAAAAGGGGCAATGGACTCTCCGTTAGATAAATCGCGGACCGCGCTCAACTGCTGCACGGCCGCTGGGCGCCAGAATCGATCGACAGCGAGGGGGGAAGGACTCTACGCGCTAGAGTTTGGAGGGGGGAACAGCCGTGGGACGTAGGAGTCTTTTGCTCCTTCATGCGCTATTCCGGACGGGAGGGGGTCACAGGCAAAAAAGAGGGAGAGCGACCAAGCTTCTGGTGGAGGATTGTAAACGAAAAACGTTGGGGTCGTTGCCCAGGTCTATTGTCGGAGAAAAGACAATCCCAGGTGAAAGAAATCTAGGAACGGAAGAAAACCTCGCCCATTCGCCGCGGAGGCTGGGCGCGGTTCTGCAACAGGGGAAGGAATTAAAAAGTAAGGAGAAGGAGGAAGGACCGCCCCTAAAGGGACCATTGATATGGTCTGAGATCATACGAGATTGAACAAAATATGCCGAACTCCGAAGAGGGGAGAAGGTTCAGAATAACCGGGGGACTCCGGAATGGGAGGTATTCTCCTCTCGCAATCACGGGGGGGAAGGGTCGGAAAAACCAAAGACGCCGGAGAACCGAGTCCCTACTCCTCTCAAGTAAATACTGGGCTGCCGTCAAGACAAGGGTGAGCTTGGGGAACGGTCAAAAGGACCTCCGTCCTGAGAAGCCATTCTGCTTTAGTTGGAACAGGCTGAAGAAGGAGGAAAAGAAGAAAGATTTCGTCAAGACTCGAACACTACTGCTTTTAAGGGTGCGCTCCTGCACCTCGCCTATATGCGGTAACAGACAGAGCGGGAAACATAGAGAAGATATGAAGAGGAGGGGGAGGAAATTCCCGCAAGGTGTTGCATTCCTTTTAGACTAGCCCGTCGATGAGTAGTGACAAATCGACGAAAATCTGCGTCCGTGACGGATAAACAACTAGGCCATGCAGGGAAGGGCCCAGGTGGGCTAGGGGGGGAAAGACCTGCGAGGTTCTGAACCTAAAAGATCCTGAACAGCGTGATAGTGCGGGGGAGGTGTCGGGGAGGGCTGAAGGCATCAGATGTGGGTAGGCTGCGCCAGGAAAAAAAATCACGCGATAGGCGCCCCAAGAGTCTAGAAATAGCGGAAAAAAACAAGAGGAGAGGGAAAAGAGAGAGACAGGGGGCTGAATTCGTCAGGGAGTACTCTTTTCCCTTTCCTCTCGTGGAGGAAGGCGAGCACAAGAAGGGAGAGATGAAGAGAAGACGATCACGCACCGCCAGACCTTGTTCAGGAGACGTTTTCATTAACAAGCACAGGGTGGGGGGCGGAAACCGGAGAAAAGGAGATGACGGGTTAAGAGAAGTTCGTCGATGGGGTCACGTTTTTTAACCAGGATGTCGACGGAAGGCTAGGAAGGAGAAAAAAAATCGGGGGGGGGGGGGGGGGGACAAGTAGCCCGAGTCGATGGGAAAACTAAAAGAAGCCATCTCGAGCCGTGAAATCTGGTCTGCAACTATAGGGGGGGAAGAGCGAAAAGAAAAGGACAAAAAAAAGGGAGAGGGGTAGCGAGAAGGGCTTGCAGAAAAGAGCTAGTCCTCTTCCGGTGAAAGCGATCGTCCTAACTAAATGGAGGAGGGCGGGGGTTGTCAAGTGGAGGCGGAGGGGGAGGCAAGCTCGAGAGGACATTAGGTTCCGAGTGACGGGCACGTCTCAAAGAGTTTCCGAAGGGGCTGGGTTTTATCGTGTGGCGAGCCCGGTACCGTCAAAAAAGGGGATAATTCTCGACTTCCCAAGAAGGGATCAAAGGGGGGGGCCGCTCCGAACAGCGGCGTGGAGTTGGGGGTGGAGAGAGGAGCTGCAAAGAGGCTGGTCTCAGAGGAGGCATCGTAAATAAGGAGGTCTGGGAGGGCCTTCCGTAAGGGGGAATCCTTACAGCCGTCGAGGCCGCAGGGTCAAACTGGAAACGGAGGCGGAGGGGCGAACGCCAAAAAGAGGCGTTGCATAACGAACCTTTCAACGGGAGTGGGGACAGATCGACATAGAAAGAGCCCAAGGGAGAAAAAAAAAAGACGCCGTCAAAGGAATATACCCCATCGGCTAGAATTGGCGAGGAGCTCCGGCCTCCCAATTCGGGAGGGGCTTGCCAAGAGGGGAATCAAAAGCGTGGCCATAAAACCAGCAGAGCATAAAGATTCCCCACGGCGAGTACTAACTCGGGAAGAAGAGACCTGCGGAAAGAGGGGTGAAGGAGGCCACAAGAGGTCCCTGGCGCTCGGCACCGAAAAGAGCTAGCTAGTAGTGCGAAGGAAACGAAACGTAGATGCCTGGTTGAGAAACAGAAAGGGATCCGGGGGACCCGAAACGCATAGCTTGCGAAGAAGAGTGTAAACGAGAGAGATAAAACCAACTTCCGCCCAGAACAAGAAAAAGCTAATCCTTGCTTCTCTTCCATTGGAGGGAGAACTCCGCGCTCATGACCTATCTATCTTTGGTGCCGTGTCCCAAGCTTTCGGAAGGTGAAGCCAATAGAGCGAAGATCCAGAGAAGGGCCGCCTTGGTCTCGGAAAGTCCTTCCGACTAACAGGAAACATATTCCGGAAGCTCAGAGGGGATAGGCGAAAACGAAACTGATTCTCGTAGAGAAAAAGAAAAGTCTCGCTTTGGGGATTGGCTTCTTCGAATCAGGCTCTGATATGACCGTGATGGTTGCAGACAGGGAAAAGAGGCGGGAGGGGTACATGGTCGCGGTCCAAGAGAAAAAAAGGCCGTGTGGTCGACACGTGTGAACGTCCCACGGGCTATCATACTTTGCGAAGTTCCCGGAAGGAGAGGAGCAGAAAGGGACCATAAAAGCCGCTCGAGGATTGTAGGAGAGGGGGGTCTGGCCCTTCAAAGGGGACCATCTGTCTCGGTAGCGGGCGAGACCACCCCCCCGCCCACAAAAAAAACCGCTGGAAAAGGAACAAGGGCGTGAATTCGACACGGGACTTACAAATAAAAAAGACGGGGAGAAGACTGGATCGAGAACGGACAGCCTTCCTGAGAGGAGTTAGAGGGAAAGGTGGGGGCGTCAAGAAATGGAACATTAAGGAGGAGATTGAGGTTAACTCTCGATGTTTGGGTCCGAGAGCTTTCAAGATGGGGAGGAAAATAGGTGCAACGAGACGCCCTGACAGTACTATTTTCTGTACCTGGGCGAAAACGTGAAGGGTGGTTAAGGGGAAATACAACTTGGGGAGTACAATAAGAGGTGGTGAATTAAGGCTGCCTGACGCCCTCAGGGAGGGAGCCGTCGAAATAAACGGACGGCCAAAGCCTTACGGGAGGAAATCTTCCTGTGATGTCGGCTTCTACACGTAATGGGCCCGCTTGAAGACGGGTGGAGTGTAGAAGTGTACTTTGTAGGCAGCCAGATAGGCGCAAAACGGGACACAACGCCTCATACGGCTTACACTGTTAAGAAGGCGGCGATCGAATGATACGTCGGTGAGCAAGAAAGGGATGCGACCTAAAAGTGACCACGAAGGGGGGGGGGGTGGGGGGGGGGGGGGGGGGGGGGGGGGGGGGTGGGGGGGGGGGGGGGGGGGGGGGGGGGGGGGGGAGGGGAGGGGAGGGGGGGGTGGGGGGTGGGGGGGGGGGTGTTCGGTCCTGGCCGGCCGTCAGGTTTCCTGCGATGGAAACGATGTGCGCGTCCAGGAGGGCCATGCAGGGGGGAAGGAGTAGGGATAAGAGGGGTCCGGGAAAAAAATGAATCAGTCACGGGACGACTTCGCGATTCGTC
>Ga0179593_1409261_pt1 | contig 12347 bp, 6 predicted proteins | sample CZODoug2_1_08_16_FD_185931 | JGI IMG/M metagenome (GOLD analysis project Ga0179593, IMG submission 185931) | Vadose zone soil fungal communities from Angelo Coast Range Reserve, California, USA - CZODoug2_1_08_16fungal (PacBio error correction) | ecosystem: Environmental > Terrestrial > Soil >...
AGTTGACTCAGGGGAAGGGAGCACCCAGTTCATTGGGATCCGGGGGAGAAGTGCGTTTATACGACTGGCGCTCGCGGTGCGGGAAAGGGGGGGGGATCCGCGGACGGGAGAACTTGTAAGAGGGAGGGGGGAGAAGGAGTGAGTTTGGGATTGGAACCCGGTGTGGCTCTTGACGGGGGGGCGCAGGCGCCGCTCGCTGCAGAGGGCGTGGTTTTGAGTGACGACATGGCGATAAGGAGGGAAGCCGATATTGGGGTGAACAGGGGGGTAGTATGCGTCCCGGAGAAGTGGGCCTTGGCCAAGGGGGAGTGGGGGGAGACGGGCGCAGCGCATGGAAAAGGGAACCGGACGGTGGGGCCGAATGCCTTGGGGATTGAACGGGATCCTTGTGTCTTAGGGTGGGATATCAATCGAGAAGAACAGGGGGAGTTAGGTCGGAGGTCCGCGAACGAGGCCTTCATTCCGGGCCAGTTGAGCATCGTCATCAGATGGCACGTAGGGAAGGACTCTTGTCTATGGAGGATAGATTGAAAGTCAATGCCGCAAACGCTTGCTAGATTCTCTAAACATAGTATCAGAAACGAAAGAAAACAAAAGATGTGAGAGTCAAGAAATGAGGTCGATCGTGGGAGCATCTCGAAGTCTAGGGACAGGCATTGACCTCCTCAGTTAGGGTAAGAAATGGTTCACACGGGAGTCGGCAATCCGCAGAAAAAGGGATCGAATAACGGCTGAAGAGAGTTCTCGAAAAGCCGTTAGCATGATACGAGCCCAAGAAAAAAAAAAAGTACAATCCCAAGGCAATTCTTAGGCAAAAAGAGGACCGTCTTTGCACTGCGGAGTAGGGCAGCGGCCGACGCCCTTTTGAATTGCAAACTCAACGAACTAGGCTGATGCTCCTAAGAACACTCTTTTTCACCCAATAAGCAGCGAACGGAGACTCGGGGTCATACATAACTTCCATCGGGGCAAGAGCAGGCGCTTCAAGGAAGGGTCCTCCAAACAAATCATGAACGGTGAAAAAAAACTCGTGCTTAAGTAACAGGGGTGGAGTGAACCTCCGAACGTAGGCTTAAGGGGTCCTACCGCTATGATTTCAGCCTCCCCGGTAAAGGGGGGCAGAGGGAACAAGAAAATCAAATACCCAATATGGAACGCAGGAGGCGCCAGGGCCTAAACAAACCCTTAGGCTTAGCACATGGACCTAGCACGGGAACCTGAGAGGGCAGTGGGAGTAGGAGGATTCGCGGAGGTTCATGGGTCTACCAAAAAACGAGGAGGATGGAGCTTGAACGGGTGCCTGGGGGAACGAACTGAATCCGACATCTAGGAGTCAAATAGAGCAGTGTCGTGAGGAGGGAATGGTCTAATTAACCCATGACCAAACGCCTGCCGACTGGGGTTGAACGAGCAACAAGCGTTCAAGACATTCCTGATCGCCGAGGGGTGTAATCCCGGGGGGTATAGGAAAGGGGTCAAGTAGTACGGGCCTCCGAAAGAGGAAGGATCGCCAGTTCGGTCGGGGGGTCAAGGGAGAATTTCCGAGAGGATGCATGTACGGCGAAAACTATGAACCAAAAAGAAATCGTCTGTTTTCAAGAGTAAGACAATTGAGTACAAAAACGGCGGTACCAGGCTTGGTCCTCGGTTGGGGGACCCGCCCGGGAGGGGGTTGAAGAATCATAAAAATCGCATTTTCACATGGTTTTTCAAGGAACCGTTGGCCGGGCAAATAAATGTGTTAAAGTAACGGCCAAGCAGCATGAGGTTCGTAGTCTTAACTGTCCGATGTAAGACAGCAACTCGGTGGGGGGGGCTTTTTGATATCCAGAACGCCATGCTCGGGGCGAGGCCACAAGACCGCCGAAAAGCTCACTCGTGGAACCTCTCAAAAGAGGCACGGCGTAGGTGTACCAGGACAGAAATTGTTTCGTCGTAAGGGGAACCATTGGCCCATCATCCGGGGGGAAGAAGAAGGGTGGTGACATCTGATCCGGGGCTGGTTGGATGTGGGAGAAACTTTAAAACGCCTTCAACAATTCGCAAAAGCATGCACGGCGATGTCTCCGATGCAATGTACGGGTCGATAAAAATTCGGTCAATAAGGGAGAATTGGACTTCAATTTCGGATCCGTGCCGCGCGGAGGATCGTTCAACTTTAAAATTGTGATCAAAAGTCAGCTGCACGGTACCCAATTTATCACTAGCTAGTGCGGCGCTAAGGGGGGAGCTCTACTGACCTTAATCAAAATCACACGCCGACCACGGCATTCGGCCGAAGTTTTAACCACGTTTGCGGAATATGGAAAGGAAATGGGGGAGCCTTCGGGGAGAAGCCGGCGGAAAAGAGCCACGACCGGGAATTTACGGAGTGCGCGCCAAACAAAGGTGAGACCAGACCAGCGGGAAAAAAATTTATCGGAAAGATCGGGCCGGAACAAGCGGGTTTCCGAAGTGGGTTGGCCTTTCCGAGGCGGGGGGGGGGCAGGTCAGCTTTGCATGTGGGGGCCAAACGGGATAAATAAATCCCGGGGGCTGTACCTAGACGAGACAAAAATAAAACCTTGACTAGCCCTGGGCTACTGCACCTTATGGCATTCTCATACACCTCTAGTTTTAACCGGATAGAGCATTTACCTACCAAGGGGTTCAAGCGAGCGAAAGAATCCAGGGAGCAACGTTGCAGGAGGGCGTGGGCTCCAAGGAATCAGGGGGCGATCGCAGGAAAGAGGTGAAAGGAAATGACGCGGAATTGTCTTCAGCAAACTGGGTCTGCAAAGGAGGGACGGCACGGCCTGGTGAACCGTCGGTCTGGGGACAAATCCGTCTGAAGGCGGGCAGAGAGTGCCTAATACGCAACCAAGGCTATTGCAGGCCTCAGTTGGCAGCGCACCTCAAGAACCTTGAGATTCGCACGGAAACCAAATCTGGGGCAGAAAAAAGAGCAAGTTATTTCCTCTTTTTTGGGCGCTGTCTTTGGTAGAGCATGTAATATTTCCCGAAAAGGTGACGGCCTCTTGTAAGCAAGCCAGGTAGTACTGCAATTCCACCAAACCTCTGAAAGGGTAGGGGGACGGTGACCTTGGACCTCCGCTCGGCTCTTTGAAATATAAGCAGAGTGCCAGCTCTACCCGGCGGGTGAGGGGGTGTCTCTACTGGACCACTGAAGTCTCTAGCAGGGCCGACAAGCTCTTTAGGGAAGCGGACGGGATTACCTTAATAATCCAGTGTGAGAAGGGGACAAACACAGCTCAAAGGACGACAAACACAGCTTATGTAAACAAATGGAAATGCTCAATTTTCCACTAGGGGACCTTCAATAAAAACAAATCCCAGTGTATTCAAAATAGTTTCTCAGGGGGGTGGGGGGGGTGGGCGGTTGTCCAATTCCCGAGAAGCTCAATAGCACGGATAAGCTGGAAAAAAAGGAATGCGGTAAGGAAAGGAGTTCCCCGGAAAGACCATCACAGCTCGAGAAGAAAACACAAAGGGTGGTTCACGATGAACCCTGGTATCCCGGACATCACAAATGGTAAGAGACCTCTCAGAACCCTTTGGCTTACACAGCGTCAATCGTTGATCCAATGACGAAATTAAGGCGTTCGTGATGAACGTCCGTGGGGTGCGAAACATATCTATATAGACAACAAAACAAGGTAAAATATATTAGAGACTTGTGCGGAACGACTCTTAAAGAAAGCACTCCTTAATTCATCATGACGGCCGATACGACCCAGGTGGCTCGCGGGGAAATTTTGGTGCTTTGCGGCTGATTCGACTCACGGGCAATTGAATAGGTTCAAAGAGTTTTTCGTCAAAGGATCTGTGGGACCCAAGGGGTGGCTCCGACGTGCGCTAAGGAAAGAATTGGAGGGGATGTCTTGCACAGTTTAGGCTTCACAAAAACCGATAGGTTCAAGGTCTGGAAGGGGGGATTTCAATCTGTAGCGAACAACTCGATGCAACCGTGGAAGCCGCAGAAACGGCTTGCGCAATGTTCGCTAGGGGGCTGTGAGAGGGATCGAACCTTGTTGGAAGCTACCTCTGGCTAACGAGAGTACGGGGAGCATGATGAACTACAATGAAAGCCCAGGGGCTATAGGTAAAATAACTGCTTATGTCCCAATACACTCCGAGCGGGCGTTTACCGGGAACGAAAATAACAACAGGCCTCTCGTGATTAATCCCTGTTCAGTAAAAGGGACAAACGTAATTCCGCCTTCTATTACTCACAGAAGCCGGGAAATACAAAACAAGGGAACTCTCGCGATTTCGCCTGGGGTCGGGGAACTTTGAGAGCGAGACCGGGGGGGGCAGCGACAATCAAAAATTATCTATTGCATCCAGCATTGGGTGTCTATGATATGCCACTAGAAATGGGTGCGCCGGGCAATTCTCGAAGGGGGGCAATGTAACGGTAGGGCACTCCGGAGGTAACCGCCAGTCACAAATACCCACATTTCCGGTGACAAGAAAGGGGGTTTCAGCAGTGAAACAAAGATTTTTGTTTGTGGGGGGGGACGGGGGTTGGGGGGTAAAGCCGGTCCTTCGGTATATGCCACATCTAACCTAACCAGCAAACTGAAAGAAAATCTTTTAGAAAGACCTGATCAAAAGCGAAAGTACAAAGGGGCGAGTTATGACATTTGGGAACTGCTCTAGCGGGGGTACGCAACAAGAGAGGTGAACCAAAAGGGAAGTAACGGAGGGGCTGAGCACGCAGGATTTTTCACTGGAACGTGCTCTAAGAAGGCAGGCATGCCCTGGTACAAAGAATGACGACCCCGACACTTTGTCTCATGAGCTGCCCAGTAGGTGAACCAATCTGGAACCGCTGTTGACAGGGGGGACGTTGTTATATAGAACATCAGCGAGGGTCTCCGTCCAATTAGTCATGGTAAGACGGCAAGGGACAAAAAATGATAGTTGCCTTCAGAATCGACCAGTGATCGACCAAGGTCTCAAGAGCCTTTCGACACCTGGTTTAAGAACGGCGCTCGGGGGAAGGGGAAATTTCACGCGGAGTTGATTTGTGTAGGTCCTCATGCTGCCCGTACCCCAGAATAGGGCCGCCGAGCGTCCGGCAAAGACGGCAGAAGATTACCTTAAGGAGATCCTAAAACGAACAATGAGGTAAAAACGTGGCATAGAAGCCCAGGAAGCAGGCACTACGAAAAGGATCAAAGGGTCATTCTGAGAATCCTGAACGAATGAGGGTGGACATGCAGTGCCGCCGAAGGACGGGGGGACAAATGTGGTATCCCTGAACCGCGGCGGAGAGCATCGGGATGAGGATAACCGCTCCCCTTCCTAGGCTCACACTCTTCTCATGAAAAAAAACAGGACCTGCCCGCTTAAAACGATGAAAGTGGAAAATGCGATTCCGTGACCGTCGATGATGGGTGTTGGGTATCATGGCTGTCCCGGCGGGGCGGGGGGGTCTCGAACCAGAGACCTTACAAGCAATTCGAAACTCCCGTAGTCAACCGAAACCGAGCCTTGACGATTCGCGGTGACCGAAGACTAAGAATGGATCTGGCCGGGCCTGGGCAGTACGGGGACGAAATGGAACTGTTTTTACGGGGCCTCAACATCCGGCAAACCCAAAATTGACAAGTAGCGGATTCGAAGCCGAAGAGATCTTGGTGGAAAACAAGTAATGGGATGTCCAGATAGCTATCTGCACACCAGATGCCTGGCGGCTCTTAAGCGATGCTAAAAGTCAGGTTTTTTCTAGGTGACTGAATAAATCGTGTGGGGGTGGTACATCGTTAAACCAACCGAGAGGTGGCAGTGTAAGAGCTGTTCTTGGGGACCTTACGACGAGTAAACTGGACTCTTAAGGGTACATCAAGAGCGCCATCGGCGAGCGCGGAAAGGAAGGCTGAAAAAGCTTTTTGCATAGTCAAACACATCTCACGAGGTGGTGTGGGAAAAGCAAGAATCACCTTCTCTGTTAGCGTCGATGGGGAGTAACAGTTTCGGCCGAGGAACTTCTCAAGAGTCAGTCCGTAGGGTGGGGTATATCGAATCAATGACAGCTGGCACTGCCGCTAGAAAAAAAACGCGGACTGAGCGACCTCCTCGGGGTTTGGGAAAGTCGGCCTGGCCCACGAGTGAGGGCAGTAAATTGGGAGATGGTCTAGGTATTTGGACAGATCACTGAATCAGCGGAGCAAACACCCCGAAGATCGGGACAAACGGAGCCTATTACGCGCTCGGGAATTAGTTCCTTACTGTCGGACCACTTCTCGCCTTACGGGGGCAAACTTTTGGTGGGGTTGGCCTTGACCCATTGACGGGGGAAAAAAAAAGCCGCGATAGACTCCACGTGTAGGTTTTTGGGGGGGGCTGACACTAGATGGTTCGCATGGGTGTTGAACAGGATGCATCCTAGGTCGACATCTTAGAAGGGGAGTGGGTTGCAAGTGGGGATTTTCGGGAGCCTTCCGAACGCCTCGGGTTGTAACTTGGCAAGAGTCTTTAAGAAATGACTTGAGTGCCTGTATAATGGTCAACTGCTTTATTCAATGAGAGGATAACTGTGAACGGGGATTATTCCGGAACTAATCTGCCGCCTGCGTATTGAATCTTAACCTTAAGGGCCGTGGCGGGAACGTGGGGAACAACCTTAAGAGGTCTCGGTCCCTTGGGGGCGCCAAATGACCAAAGCAAGGGCCGAAGATGCTAAAAAAATACAAAACCGAATCTCGACAAACAACAAGGGAGGGGGAAAGAGATTCGGCTATAGGGGGGGTTATAGCTCTCTCTGGGTCTTCATCGGGAAACCCCAACTCGGAATTACGGAAAGAAGGGGCCACAAACGGCCGTCCGAAAAATTCGGCAGAAGGATTCGAATAATACAGGCCTTAACGTGTCGCAATCCAGCGACGTGAACGGCCAGGTTCAGTCAGGCCACGGACGCAGGGACACTTCGGGATGCACACAAAAAGAAAAAAAAAAAGGCCTTTGGTTTCCCGATCGTTGGCTCTAGCAAGCTACGCCAAACCTTGTTGACTCAACATCACTCGAGGACGGTCTAAACAAGAAGTTACGAATTTGTTTCATCCTAATCCGGAATGCCAACTCTGAAATTGTCCTCCGTGGACAAAAAACCCGATCCCTTGAAATGGGGAGGAGGGGAGTCGCGCAAGAGAGGGTCACTGAAAAACAACCTCAACTTGTCTATGCCGGCAGCTGAGAAGTTAATCGATTGGCTCGAACCGAAGAAGAGAGCGAAAGGAGGATGAAGCGCCTCTTGGGGGCGCCGCACACGCTAATTTTGAAGGGGGCGCGAATAAGAAGAAAGCCAAATACGAAGAACGGAATCGAGGGCCATTCAACTCCAAAAAATTTATTGTCGCGCCAATGCCGAGCAGAATAGGACCCAGACCATGAGAAGAGCTAGACGGTTGGAAGCAGGAAACTCCGCTTATTAAGTTGATTACTTTAAGAGCGGCCGGACATCAAAAATAGGACGGAAAATCAATGGGTCTAAGAACTTGCTTGTAAGGAAAAACAAACTTAGATGTTTCAAAAGCTGGTTCAAGGTTCCTTTCCTCAGCGCCTAATCCGGAAGATCGAAAAATGGATCACTTGTGAAGAGTGGGCACGTTTAAAAATTATAGTCTAAGTCTAGCGATCTAAGGCCGTAAAACTTTCTTTAAAATGGAAAAGGGAAGGACTGCTTCGGCCGACACAACGCGCAAAACCGGATGCGTCGAATAAGGAGCCGCACGTGGGAAATGTGCCCTATCGAGGCAATTCCTTGTGGCATAAACTGGGGGATTCACCACTTCAATAGCGGCGGGTAGGTTCAATTCACGAATCAAGAACCAGACTGTCCAGTGGTGTGCACGGAAATGAAGGGGGAACCATGTGGGGGAGGGAGTCAAGAAGGCCAAAGCAAGTCTCGTAAGTTCGGGTTCCGATTAATCGCAGCGCTCAGGGGGTAGTTTTCATGGGGAAAGCATCGCTACGCAAGGGGATCGGGTCCGGCTCAAAAAATCCCTCGGGCGACTTCCGGCTAGGGCAAACTCATCCTAAGTGGCAGGAGCGGGATGGGGTAAGACTGGAGGAAGGACACTCATTCGGTTTCCCGCGTGGGGAAGGAAATAGGGAAGCGACCCTCAGGCCTGTTGATAAACCGCATAGGGGGAGTTTACCTCATCGGGGCTCAGGAGGGTAATGCTACCAGTGGGGGGAAAACCGGAGGGAAACTCTAAAAATAGAAACGCTTCATTCCTTGGTCGAGGACATACCCCCGTAATGAGGTGCGACGTGAAGCGAGATCAACCCGGCGGGAGCAGCGCTTACCTGAAGGGGGGAGGGCTATTATCGGACTGAGGAGGCATGGCATGGAAGGTACACAACTCAATCAAAGGCAGCTATTCAGTGTCGGTGTTGAACAATGGGGACATTGGATCATAGTACGTAACGGGAAAAAAAGTCAAGGACGACCAGCATTTATTAACTGCAGAAGGGGTATGGTTCTTGGGTTTCTAGTTACCGAGCTGGGTAGAACTGCAGGATGACGGCTGACTGATAAAGGAAATCCGGGTTCCTTGGCGTATGGCAAATACCGCGGAAAAATACCCTAAATAGATTGGCAATATCGCAGAACAATCGGTTCACAGAAAGTGGGGTTTCCGCCTTTGAATGTGCAAGTCCTTAGCGCTTCATCGGTGGACGAAAAGGACACAACGGTAGCCATGAAACAGGGCTTGCGGAAACGAGGGCAGGAGAAAACAGGGCAACGACCGACCGATCAAACCTGGGCGGTTTCATCACATATCAACGAGAGGTTCGACCCAAGAAGCGTAGGGGAAGGACCTACCACCAGAAGGAAGGGGCTTCTGGTAGACAGTGATCTTTCTTCGACCCCTAGGTATCGAGCGGGATCGCCTCGGGGGGGGAGAGAAGAGATGAAACGCCCTTTCGCAGAAAAAGAACGCGCGTGTCCTTACATCGGGCGCTTAGGCCCTGAGTGACTTAGTGGAAAGGGTTTAGGGTCCATACGAGAACTGCGATGCGGGATCCTATATGGAGTCTCATCATCTAAAAGGATTGGCCGACAAATCATCGTGGCAGAGCCACCAAAACGGGAGCCTCATCAATGGCCCCCGATACTATGTCGACTAGATAGAGTTCCTCTGTGTGTGTGGTGCGCGAAGTTGTCATTGGGGGGCTCTGCATGCGCGGTCCCAGAATTGGAATTTCAAGGTCTTTGGCAGGTGATTAAGGAAGGTCACCCATACGTCTGTTGCGGGTATAACCTTTCCGTCCTCGCAAGGGAAATGCTGCTTCATGGGTCTGTGCACTGGACGGCCGTTAATGTCCCTTGGGTGTGGGGGGGGGAGTTGGAAAGCAGAACTTCTGCTGAGTCGGACTCTCTGGGTATGTGTTAAAGTTATTACAGGATAAAAGTGAATTACGAACGAGGCCCAGAAACGACCGTTAGTCCATATACAGCCACTAGATGAATGTAAATTGGGGCCCTGGACGGCTATGGGGGGTTCAGACAATATTTAACAGAAGGTAAATCCAACCAAAAGAATGTAAATTAACGAATTCGCCGTTTTTGTTGGGGGGTAATTGGAAAAAAATCTCATATGTTCCCTAAAGACACAAAAACGCTAAGGATCGGTGTTTCGCCTCGGGAAAAAGGAAGATACTTGGGTCCCTCTCCAGCCTGCGATAAAGGAAAGACCCGGTTCATGCGAAAAGGCTACACGTGAGCTAGCCGGAGAATAATTGAACTCTAAACGGTGGCAGAGAAAAAAACACGTCAGCCTTTTCTTGAACAAGGTCAAAATAAGAGGTGATTCTTAAAGAGTAAGGTCGTTTAACACAAAAAAGATCTAGGCTTCCAAAAACGGTATGAATAGATGATAAAGTATGGGGTGCGCAAAGCCGGAAGAACTTGCATCCTTATTGAAGAATGAAACGAGGTGTCCTGACGCGGGGAGAAAGAGCATGGTGATGCGCCATAGGCGACGACACGATAATGCGTAAGTTCTGGGGTGGGCGGCGTCCCTGGCCGTACCAAGGGGTGGTCAAAAGGGGGACGGCAAGACGCTGAAACTAAAGAAATCTCGGAGTCTTGCTTAACACAGATCTGGGGAATCCACAAAAACACTGAAGAATCGGGGTGCCGCCGACAGTCTTGCGATTGACGGGGGGAAATGAATGTCACATCTATGAACTACCGTGTCAAAAAGTTACACTCTGTTCGAGAAAAAAAAATGTCGGAAAGACTGGGCTGGAGCTTGCTACCTTTAGGAACACAACCAAAAGAGACTCTCGGACGCCCTCCTGCGGTAGAAGACGGACAAGGAGTCCTCCAAATACCAGAAGGGGAGAGATGTCACCTGTCCACCCACCGCAAACTTAGGTCATCAAGGCCGACGCGATGGCTGGGAAAGACCGAACCCCGCCCGTGAAGTGAAAAAAAGATACCACGTTGGCCCAAGAGCCCCTATTACGGGGGGGGGAAACGGGGAAGGACCTTGACGGCCAACACTAAAGCAGGGCCAAAAAAAACACACGGCTAACCTACCCTCTCTAAGGGCCGTTGTTAGCGGACGGGAACAACGACTGTTTCAATAGCCGAAATCCGTTGGGCGCTCCAGACGCTTGTAAAGGAAAGAACATGTTTTCTGCTGTAGTTGAAGGCAAGTATCTCTCGAAAGGTTCGGGCCAGCAAGCGGAAAATCGGTGTAAACCGGACTGTGGGGGGGCCACCAGCTTCATAAAAAAGAGTTAATCAGAGGGTCGCCGCCAATGGCTGCCGCCTCGGATATTCCGAAGTCTGGGTTGAAAATCGATTCCCGCTCAAGGAGGATGTCGAATCGACTAGACTACTGAATGCGGACTTCAGAGGGGGGGGAGACGGACAGCGGTCCTTCTAGGGGCAATGTTGTTTATCTCAAGGATTGGGGAATCCTAGTAGGGGAACTCAATTAAGGAAATTCATTGAAGGAAAGGGTTCATTGTTTAAATATTCCTAGGCAGAAAAACCGGCAGGAATGGGGGGGTTGCCGTTGGAATCGCCTCAAAGAGGAAATGTGGGCTCAGTACTCTTAAAGGGAACTGAAGGGGAGTAATCTCACTGTGTGGGGCCTTAATAGTAGCAGTAAAAAAAATTGTACGATTTTCCTTCACGTGCAGAATCTTGAGTTGGGGAATATACCTTGCGATGGCACGTGTGATCAAGGTGGAGGCCCCGACCTCATCGGACAGTAAAGCTTGAACAAAGGGCATTTCCTAACTGACCTAACGTGTAGAATTCAGGGCCTGGGTGCCGTAGACAGTTAGGTGGGCAAACGGTCGACGAAAAAAGAAAAAAAAAAAAAAAAAAAAAAAAAAAAAAAAAAAAAAAAAAAAAAAAAAAAAAAAAACAAAAAAATGACTCCTTAAACGGGCCGCCCCTGCAACCAACTATAAGCCGATGGGTCAAGGCAAGGGAAGCCATGACTAATCCCCGGAAGGCATTCCTCTCGAAAAGTGTAATGAAGGTGCATCAGAGAAAGGGGCTCCTCTAAACGTCAAGGGTGGGCAATCGAGAATGATGGGGACGGTGCTTTCTTATTTTGGGATGGGGGGGACCAGGCGGTGTTACCAAAATGGGTTCTGAAAAATGCAAACCACCAAGGATACGATAGGGAATCAAGCCAGCTCAGCGACGGACCTGGCTCCTACAATTCAGCAAGACGGGCGTCAATAGGGGGCTGCAGAAGGCAGAGCTTGGAGGGGCAAGATTACCGCACGAAAAGATTAAACCGGAAAAACTCCGTAAACGTCTATGAGGTGGGGGGCGGTTACTCATAGAGGTAACATGGTCCTTCGCGGAGGTGTAGTTCTAGGTGACCGGCCAGAAAGGATCTATTATCAGAGTAGTAAACCGAAAAGAGACTTGCGGAATTACTATAGGTCGACGAACAAAAAAAAAATACGAGAAAAACTATCTCGGCAAGGGGAATTCTGCGCAAAAAAAGGCTGGTGACCATCCAAACCGGGTTCCGTTCAAACCACCGGACGCGGGGGCATAATGCGTGGAAACCGCAAGATGCAATTGATCAAACACGGAGTGATTCAAAGAATTGTAGATCTAATTTACAAGGAACAAGAATAAAAGCCCATGGCTATCGTTTAATTCTAAAAGAACCTCTGGTTTTTAAGGCGTGTTACTCACGGGCATTCAGGAGGAAAGTGGGATGACTCGGTCAGAAATGAACGAAAACCGTAGTGGGGGCAGCGCGGATGTCATTCGCTGCAGGAAGGCCGTTCGGTAACGGGGAAAAATGCAAAAACTTGGACCAGGGGACCAGAACACGAGAGGTCCGTTC
>Ga0179593_1527896_pt1 | contig 12347 bp, 17 predicted proteins | sample CZODoug2_1_08_16_FD_185931 | JGI IMG/M metagenome (GOLD analysis project Ga0179593, IMG submission 185931) | Vadose zone soil fungal communities from Angelo Coast Range Reserve, California, USA - CZODoug2_1_08_16fungal (PacBio error correction) | ecosystem: Environmental > Terrestrial > Soil >...
TTGTTGGGAAGATGGGCCGAGGAGGGGGGGTACAGGGCTTTTGCAGAAGGCACTCCGTCCATCGCCAGAGAAGGCGACATCCTAGCTTTTTCTTGTGGAGGGAGGCCCTAAAAACAGACGAGGCCGAGAGGGAGAGGAAAGGGCGAGAGCTTTTCGGTGCGGGCAGGGGAGGGGGAGAAAATGGCAGGCGGGGATTGTGTGCCGGGGACCACGACCGAGGGGAACATCAAGAAGGGATCGGGCTCGCCAAAGTGGGGAAAGGAGGAGACAATTCCTTCAAGAAAAAAGCGCATCTGCTCGTCTCAAAAAACATCACCCACCGGCCCGGAAAAAGGATGATCAACGGAAAAATGAGGGATTACATAAAAATCTGATAACAGAATGTTCGGAGGGTTTCGGTGGGGAACTAACCTTCCAGCTCTGGGTGAGTGCTTCTGGGTAAGACCTCTTCATTGGCCAGCGTATTCGGGACACAGCCGCGTGAATTCACAGCTCGAAAAAGAGGTGAGAATTGTACGGAATCCGATTGCGTCCGGTTCCGCAAGGACCGGGGCTTCGGAGTGGGTCTCCAAAAGGCCGTAGATTGGGCCCGCGAAGCCAGGAAAAGTCCACGCGGAAGAGGCGGCGATGGCAGGGAAAACCGTTCCGTGAAAAGAGGGGGACGAGAGGCAGAAGTCAGAGGGTGGTTCAGTGGGGGGTGAATCGCTTGCGACAGGTGTCGAGGGGAAAGAGTAAAGAGGGGGGGCCCTGAATTGACGCTCGAGGGGACGAAATTCTGCGTGACAATCGCCAGGAAATCCAACTGCCCGTATGAGAGGACCAAGGAGCGATTTTGTCAGCGAAAGGAAAGGCGGCTCCAGTTCGATCGCCGGAGAGCGGGGGGGGGGGGGGGGGGGGGGGGGGGGGGGGAGGAGGGGGGGGGGGGGGGGGGGGGGGGGGGGGGGTGGGGGGGGGGGGGGGGGGGGGGGGCGAATTTTCCAGGCATGAAAGGGGGGAGGGGTTGGCTCCAGGAGAGGGGGAATGGGATTCAATCGCAAGACCCGCGCGGGGGAGAAGGCCCTACGGAGTAAAAGGGCATGCGATTTTGGTGGGAAAATTTCGCCAGGCTGTATTGGTTGCAGAGACCAGAGGAGTGGCCTATCCGTTCGCTTCGCAAAGACTGAGGACAAGACGGCGGCCGAAAGGAGCGCAACATTCTCGGCCGAAAAAGTCGCCCGGTCGGACGAGAACACAGCATATGCAAGACCCGTCCGAGGAGGAGAGTGCCTCGAGAACGATCGCGGTAGACTCGGCCTGAGCACCCGCGCGTAAATGGGGTGGGCGGCCTGGATGAACGGGCTGATGATGGGTATCTTGTCACCTAGTGTCGGCTTTGAGTAAAGAGACATCGTCCCCTCAGCGGGAGAAGGAGAACGCTGCGGAGGTGATTTTCTGCTCGAAAGTAGGGGGCGGTGGGAGGGCGGTAGTGAAGACACGTCCCTCGCGACTCAGAAGGGGAAGCATCGAGCCTCTCCTATATGGACTTGATCGCTGAAAGGAAAAGAACTTCGGGATTTGCGAAGAAAGAAAAACCGAGAGGATGAAAAGCGATTCTGGAAATTTTTTCACCCTTCCGAGGGGGGAGGGGAGGGCAACGCCGGCCGACTGCTCGGGTCGCGCGGGTGCAGGGAACGTCTTCTTCTAGATGACAGCCCTCTGCTTAATCTTGCCGGCCAGGGGAGGAAAGAACGGTAGCCGAACCCGTATGCCTCATGAATAAAAAGGGACGAGGGGCAATCGTCAAGCTCGGGGAACAGTCGCAGGAAAGAGAGCGCGGGTCGTCTGCAAATATACACGAAGGTGGAAGAAAAGAGGCGGGACGCGGCTTCCGATGAAAGCGGGTTCTCCAGGCGGCAGGGAGACACGAGGTCCATCTCAAGGGGAGGAAGACCGGCGTCGCGAAAATGCAGAGAGGGACACGGTTCCGTGCGCCGCGACACCAACAAATAAAAATGGGTAAGGGGACCTTCACGTTCTGTTGCCGAAGGGACTCGGCTTTGCATGTTTGTCAGGGGAGAGCACATAAGGCGTCTTATGCCGGGGGATGATGCCTCTCCGAGGGCGCATGGAGGCATTATCGTTCTCTCCAACGGGGAGGAAAAAGAAGAGGGGGCGATTCAGTCATATGGGGAACGGTTCGTTTCGGAATCGGAAAACTGGCTGCCCACGCCCGGAATCACGGGTCGGGACGCACACACCAAGACTCACACTCGCGCGATTACAGTCAGAGAAAAGAAAAAAAGAGGAGATGGTTCTCACTTGAGGGGAAAAGCCGCCTCCTTGCAGAGTTGGAGTGATGACCTCCTGGGGAAGAGACATTGCGGGCGTTGAGGTACGGCGAAGACTCGATCAGGGGGTCGTCATCAAGGGGGGGGCCAGGCGGAGCGTCGGAGACCACCATGGAGGAAAAGTTGCTGATGGCCGCGGAGCAGAGAAAAAAACACAACTGATGAGGAGCAAGAAACAGCACCGTCGCGAAAAGAAAACGGGTAAGACTTGGTCTCAAGCGGCCGAACGAAAGGAAAAGGAAGGAGACGAGGACCCCCCCCCCCCGAGGGAAAAAGGTTCCTCTTTGCAACAGGATGGCACGGAGAGTCATCACACTGCTTAACAGGTCTGCGGTGACAAACACCAGGATCAAGGGGAGGCGAATAAGTTTTGTCATGTCGAAGAAGATATCGTTATGCTTGAGGGGGCAAAGGCCCGCACCGTAAACGGCGGGCCTGGAAAGGGGGGCAAATCTTGCATCTATTTCGAACAGACCAAGACATATGGCCACTCAAAGGGAAGAGGAGGGGGGGTACCGCCCGTTTGGAGAGCCGAGGAAAGGGGGAATGGGCTCCTCGGAGAGTAAGAGGGAAGCTCCTACGCATTCTTGCGCGAAGTACTGAAAGCGGCGGTTTATCTTTGAAACAAACGTGAAAGGTACCCGGTCACGTGGACCAGGCCGTATGCTGGTGAAGGGGCCGTTACCGCGTCCTCGAGAATGGCGACGGGACCTTGAACCGTTGGACTCGAGGAGCTTAACGAGGATTGCTACTTGCGTCAGGAAAGGGGCCAATCGCGCCCTTCGGGGCAGGAAGCATCGTTGCGGAGAGGAGTGAACAACGGCGTTACCACGCTCGGCGAGCAAAGTTCCCCAACTGAACCCATCCGCGAGCTCGTGGGAAAAAGGGGAAAAGCGTCATCATTCATAAGAATTGTCAGCGCCTGGGATAACCTCTGGGGCATGACAAAAGATGACGCAGATTGACTGTCGTAACTAAGACGACTTGGAGAGGGTCAGTGCGCCTGAAGGCACGAAAAAAAAATTCAGCACCGCCGCGTCGGCGGGGAACAAAGATGACCGGGTGTGCAGTTTTGCCAAACGTAAGGAGAAACAACTCGCGGCAAGGGGATGCAAACTTCACATCCAGCTGGGACACTTTCTGGGAAAAAGGTCCGCGATCAAGTCACGAGAGAGGAAAATGATTCTCCGTCAACGAGGGTCGACCGAGACGTGCCTCCAAAAAAAGGCACTCCCTCCATCCCAAAGAAAGAACTGCTCTATGCAGAAGAATCCTGATAGGCTATGAATCCTCTCTCTGCGTGACGAGGGAGAGAGAAAGGCAGCAATAGTCTGACAGATGACCAGAAAAATTGCCTGCCTAAAACCATCTCCGCGTAAGGAGAAAAATCGAAAGAATTGACTATGGTCACTCCTAGCTAGACGCGGAAGCTTTGAGGGGGGTTGTTTGCTCTAGAAAAAAAAGAAATTAGGGGATTGAACTTGGACGACTGGGTCAAGGATCTTGGTCCTCAGTCTGGGAAAGAGAAATCAAGGGAAACGCGATGCGTAGTCGCCGATCAGGCCGAGGAGGTAACTCGGGCGCTGCACGAGTCACAACAACTCGGCAATGAATAGGGGAGAAGAAGAGTTACACGAGGCCTAAGTAGCGTACGCTATTGAAGTCAAAGATGCCTTTGAGCAAAAAAGGCAAGACGTAAGATCGAAGCCATCGCGGCGCGGGCGCAATATTCGAGAGTGAACTGAGGAACTTGAAGAAGGAGGAAAAAGAGGATCCTTCTCCGGAAAGAGCTTTCCGCCATTCTTCGGGGAGGGAAATGAGCAGATTAGGGGAAAGTCTAGCGGAAAGAGGAAAATTACACTGGAAAAGATCCCCTCAGGAAAAGATCCTGACTTGACCATCCAACTTCCCTTCAGATCCCACGCTTGCGGAACTGTGCCAAGGCCAGGCCCGCGCCGGAAATAAGCTCAGAGTAGGGAAAAGGCTGTCCGGAAGGATTTACTCAATCTCGGCATAGGCTTTTAGAACAATTCCGCGAAAGACCTTTCCGTCATTCGTGCCTCCGCACATGGGCAAAGCAAAATCCACCAAAGCATTAAACACCTCGTTCGCGCAGGGGGAATCTCTTGCAGGGATCTAATACGAAAATATCTCCTGGGGAACGTCTGGGATCTCCCCCCTTCCGCAGCGATCTTTAATTAGAACCCGTGAACAACAGAAAGAGAAAGAAAGACGACCATGGGCTGGGGGAGAGAAAAGACTACTTACGGGAAGACAGCTCTTGGAGGAGGGGCGGCTACGTAATGAACCTTCGCTTGATTATATGCAGGGGGGGAAGTAGCATCTTTCCACGGATGGGAAGGGGATTTTCATTGCCCGGTAGAGAATCCCGGCCGTGGGCCCACGAACACTGAACAACAACCACCAACATTCCCTACCCTGAACGCAGGCACGCCAAGACCCAATCATCGCGAAAAGCAGAAACGCTACAGATCGGCCGGGAGTCCTTGCCATCACACAAGAACGAAAAATCGCCGCGTCGCGTGATTCCTCTTTCTATGGAACTGAGTGAACTTTCAAAAAAAAAGGGCCTGCCGCCGAAAAGGAAGAGCACAAAACAAAGGAGGGAGTAACAGGAAGGGGCCTCTTGCCTGGGGAGAAGGGCCTTTTAAGGTCTGATTAAAGTCACGACGGAAAGAGAGTGACCAAACTCGAACATCCCCCCCCGAGTCTGCGAGCGAGAGAGCCGGAGGGGGGGTGGGATTGAAAATCTTTGCTCCTCCGGCTAGCCTACTTTTAGAATTGATTGGGAGAGTTCTTGCCGGTAAAAACGTGTCAGGGGGAGGAGGGGGATTTGTGTGAAAACGGCTCGGATACTCAAGACCGAATGAACATCAAATGGCTGTATCTGAGAGCCATAGGGGAAAAAAGATGGCGCAATGCCCCGGCAGAGGGGGATCATCGTCAGCGTCAGAAACATCACCCGCCGCCGAGAGGCTGGATGAACGGAATAGTCAAAGCCCCTGGTACTTCTTGAGCAGATCGTGCGGGGTAAAAAGGTTCTCCCTTCCAGGCGCGGAGAATAAACGCCCTCTTCTTGCCCAGCGATAGGGCGATAAAGCCTCGTCGGGGGGGGGGCAGCGCGACGCCGAGTTTGATAGGGGGAGGGGGGGAGTGGCCGGTAAAAAACGGCCTTTACAGGCAGGCAACGGGCTCTAGGAAGACCCGCGACATGCCGAGTGGTAGTTTCAAAGGAAAAAAGAAAAAGCGCGGGGGAGGGGGGTGCCTGGTCATATAGAAAAGTTCCGCAAGCTTGAAAGGGCATCGTCGTTGGGAGGGGGGGAATGGATCGCCTTGCGACAGGTGGCGAGGGAAAGGAAAGGCGGCCTTGTGCCAGAAAAATGTGTGGAGCCGTGACGAGACATTTTCCCAGGAGGCCAGCCGGCAGCATCCAAGGGAGTCTGCGGACCTGATGCAGAGGTGGGGGAAAAAGAATGCGGAATTCGGGACAAAGGGAGAGCAGCTCACGCGATGGCGGGGGGAACGCCCCCGCAGTGCTCCAGGCGCGGGACGGAAGGATTCCGCAGCTCGCTCTGGAGAAAGGCCTCGGCGTCACGATTCTGAAGGTTGTGTTTTGACTTCGGAAGAGGAGGGGAGTTGCACGAAAAGGATGTCCGGAGCCGTTCCTCTGACGCTCAGGCTAGTCCAAGAAAGGAAGGGGAAAAAGATGCGCCGGAAGGCCTACCAGTTCTCCCAAGAAGAGAAACGGGCAAAAGAAAAGATGCACGCCGGACCGCTCGCGAAAAAGATGTTGAAGCGAGAACATACGCGGTAGGTCTCGTGACCCGATCATCTGCCCAGAATGGTGCTGGGGGAGACGAAAAAAGGCTTCATTGGGGTCATCTGGCCAAAAAAATTGCTTCTTGTGCTTCAGGCCTCGACCTCGTCCGAGAGAGGAACGAGCAATCCGGCACGCAGGGAGAGAAGGTTCTGTCGTTGGGGGAGGGGGGAAGATGGGGATATGGAGTGATCGGCGACTAAGGAGAGGGGGACGCATTGGGAGCGTCCGCCATAGGAAAAGTGAAGGGGGACTGCCCCCCAGAAGAGTGTCCACATCCTTGATGAACGGAAAGCAAACGACCTGCCCGCTAAAAAAGGAAAGAATCTGGACGGGTTGGGGCCCAGGAACGAAGTTCAGATCTTGGTTCAAGAAGGACGCGCGTGGTTTCGCGTCGTCGATGCAGGGGGGAGAAAGAGCCGATCTAAAAGAAATGACCGTCACCCTGGGCTGATCTTGATTGCGGACATAAAGCGTTAGACGGGAGCCCTCACTCTGAGAGGGAGGGTGTTCCATCTCACGCGCAGAGAGGGGGAAGTGGGTTAAAGTGAAAAAAAAAGCGCGTGGTGTCCGTCGCCATAACACGTGGGTGATCACTTGCGAGCACGGGAAGGAGCATCCGATGAGACGAAAAGGAGCCAAACGGCAGAAGAAAAGAGGGAAAGCTCATAGAGGAAAAGGGGGACCGGCTGCCGGAAAAGGCAAGGACGCGTTCCACGGACAGTTCCGCATCCAACGGAAAAAAGAAGGGTCCACGTGACCCGACCTTCAGGGAAGGGGGAGCGGCTTTTGCAGTTTGCCATTTCTCGAAGCGTAGGAAGACGAACGGAAATCTCGATGGAGGCAAGTACCTTCTTTAGATAAGCTCCAACGGGGGCGACAACCAAGAAAAGACGGGGGGGGGGAGGAGACAGAAGTGGCCATATGGTGACAGGGAAAGCAATTGTCCACTGGCGCCCGCCAAGGGGTCAGATTGGTGAAGAACGCCCGCCACCGAAAGAATACCCCCTCACGGTATGACAGTAAACCTTCGACATACAAAACTTAAAGATGGTGCTCACTTGAGAGGAGGGAAGGGGGCGGGGGCCTTGAAGGAATGTAAAAGGTGATGACCTCCTGTGTATGGCCGAAACATTGCGGCGTTGAGGATGCCGGCGGAAAAACCTTTCTTTGAGTCATCAGTTGTCCAGGTCGTGTCGGAAGAGAAAACAGGTCGATCCCGGGGAAGGAGAAGCTTCAATCTCCTCAACAAGAGGAGATGACAAGGAGGGGACGCCTCGCGAAGAAAAAAGTGTGACCGGTGTCTCAGACGTAAAAAAAGGGGACAACCTGGATGACGCCAAGATAGGGAGGGACGCCCTCAAATGGTCCCTTAAAGGAACGGACCATTCACACAGAGGGAGAAGGCAAGCGGCGGCGTCGCGGTGACCAAAACAGCCGAGAACAAGTTATTGAAACAAAAGGGGACCGGAAATAAGTTTTGTATTTCGAAGGAAGAGGGTGAGTCTTTAGGGGGGCACGGGCGAAAAACCAATCTGAACACACGGCGGGCCGAAGGACACTTGCTCAGGATTCGAACCGACATTCACCAGAAAAATTGACTGAATCGCCCAGGTCAGGAGAGCCGATCAAGTGACGGGAAGCCGAACTAAAAGCTCGAAAGGACAGGAGTTGCAAGACCTTCGTGCGCGAAGGCATGCAAAGCCGGCGGTGATCGTGCAAAAACGTGACAAGGTACACGTGGACCATCCGGTGGGGGGGGGGGGATTCTGAACTGGGAAGGGGAAAAGAACGCATTTCGCGCCGAGCCCGTGGGACGAAATGGCCCGAGTTTGATGCACGGAAGGGAAGGGGACGAAAACGTTTCCATCGGAGACACTCATCTGAGCGGAGCATCGGCGAAAAGTGCTTCACCACTGGCTTTTAGAGTTGGCTACTACAAAGAGAAGAATGCGACTGTTCCCAAAGAGTGGGACGATTGGCCACCGCGAGAAAGAGCGTGATGGGCAGCGACGGGTGGCAACCGTCGTGATTGCCTCCGGGAGGGGCCGCAGATCGGGGGAAAAGGGCTACGTTTGGAGATCGGGAGAGGGGGCAGCCCAGCATCTACACGGCGCGAACTTCAGCACCAAAGACGCAGCGTCGGCCGAAGAAATCGACAACCTCGTGAAAAGTCGATATCGGGGAGGGAAATCCTCTGGCCAGGCATGCGGCACATCCAGCTGGCAGGCGCCGTGCGGGGCGGGCAGAATAAGTCCGCGATAAAAGGGAAAAGGTCTCCATGATTGCCGGCAAGGACTTAGGCAAGTTAAGGAAAAAAATCCATCTCAGCGTTGCACCCAGCAACCTCACCCACACCATAACCTTAAAAGGAGCAGAAATCCCAACCGAACACAGGGGGGAATGTCTGCTCGGTGTCGCTGCGGGAACGAGGTCGAGGCGATATAAACACAATAGGCTGGACAATGACCCCCATGAAGAAGCCCAGTTAAAACGCTCACAAAAAAATGTCGAGTCCGAGAAAATCCGAAGAGGGGTCTCGCGGCACATCCGAGCATCTGCTGGGGTGGTTTGCTAGCTCCGAAATCGGGAGAAAGGGGATTGACCTTGTCGGACCAGGCATAGCCAGGGGAGATAGGTCCTCAGGAACGGGGAATCTAAAAAGCGCAGCGGATCAGGCCATCCCACCGAGTCACGTTCGGCTGGGAAAAGAGACCCTCAGCGGCAGAAGTTCAAAAAAAGAGGAAATCTTTACGGCCTCTGCCAGGCCTACAGCGAGAGCGATTAATCCCAGGCAAGACCTCTCTGGAGCAACCGAGACATGGAGGCGGTCTGCGGGCTAATCCAGCCGGAGGATCTGAGCAAAGGGGGGGGGCAAGAATTCCTCCATTTCGCATGAACATCGCACTTCTCCTCAATACGGGTCAGGTTTGGGATGACGTCGCTGGGGGGAAGGAGAGAAGGAAGGAAGAATTCGCAACGCTAACGTCACAGAGGAACAAGGCCGCCGGGGAACGATTCCCTCGGACAATGTCAAATGCGATCGCAGGACAGGGACGCCTATGCCGTCAAGATACTGAGTCACGCTTGCCAGAAAACCAGCCATCGCCGCCTACCCAAGGGCGCCGGGGCGCAGGTCTGAGAGTGGACCAAGCGACGGAGTCCTGGAACAAAGCCGCGACAGAAAAACCGGGCCGCATAGCGCACTTAGCACAAAAGAACACCACGAAGAGAAAAAACTCTGCTGGACGCGCTGGGGGAAAAAACTGAGTTCGAAGGGAATACGATATCGCTGGGCAAGCGCGGGAGAAAGGGCCCCTATCACCGCAGGCCGCGAAGGAAGGGAGAACCGGTGAACAACGCACGAGTTCCTGCAAACGGTGTCGGGGGGAGACCGGAAAGTTAAAGAATTCCGTTGATCATCAATCGCTGCGGCCGGGGAGGGGGGGGGCTGCGACTCGCCTGAGCATGGCTGCTGGAGGAGAAAGACCTTTCCACTGATGGCGAGCAAAAGCCCGTTATTTTCAATTCCCTGTCGGTGAGAGAAAGGAAGGGGTTGGCACGACACTGTAAAAATCATTCAATGCCCCTACCGAACTACGACCCTCACTCGAAAAAGAATCACGAAAAGCTCTAGGAGAGATCTGCCGAGGAAGGGAGGGGCAGACTGGATCGCTCCGAAGGGTCGCGTTTGTCGAAAAGTAAGAGCCTGTCAAAAAGGCCCTGCAGAAAGCGGCCCACCATCGCGAAACAAAAAAGGGGGGGGGGAAAAAAAAAGTAATAGATTTTTTGTAAAGCTGGCCTGGCGGCGGCAGGGCCGGGGGGCAAGCTGATTAAAGTCACTCCGTCAAAAGAGACATCTGGAGGGACCTGTCGGGATGGGTTTGAGAAACGAGGCCGTATCTTTATAGCCGGAGGCCGAGATCTTTCGTCGGAGGGGGGAAGAGTGCGAAAAAACTGTCCGGTCAAAAGGCGGTCAGTGTCGTGAAAAAAACGTCCTTTAGACTACACTAACCGGCAAGGAAAAAATGCCGGATCGGGAAAAAAAGATTCTCAATAAACAGATAAGGAGGGGCGCGTCGCAGCCACTATCACCCGGCCGACTGGATATCAAAAGGAGGGATTACCTTGAATACAAAAAGCCCTGGTCGAGGGTGTTCAAGGGTTCTCCCCTTCAGCAAGGGCTGCTGGGGAAGGGCTGCTCCTGGGACATAAGGGCCAAAACGATATTCGTATTCCGAGAAACTCTCCTAGCTTCAAAAGAACGGGGGTTGAGATGAGGGGTGGATTGTGTGCCCTGCGCAAGGGGCCTTTTCGCATGCGGCAAAAGAGGCCTTTGGGATCCAAATGACGAGATTGGTCCTAAAAAAACCCTTCCGCCGGTCCAGCTGCAAGGAAAGTTATGCTTCGAGGGCATGTGTAGGGGGCCCAGTGAATTCATAAGTCATCTTCCGTGGGAAAAAAGTGCGATCGCCCTGGAATCGTCAGGCGGCCTTGTGCACAAGTTACTCTCGCTTTTCTTTGAGAAGGGAAGAAGATCCGTTAATCGCCAAAAAGACATCCAACTGCCCAGAGAGCGGATGCCGTAGGGAAAGCGAAATGGCGGATTAAAGCCATTTTAGATCGTCCTGCGCAGAGAGGAGGAGGTCCCGAATTTTCAAAAGGACTAGGGCCGAAGGAAAAGGGGGAGGGGCTATCCTGGGGGAAGATCTCCGAACGTGGAAGTCATCGAGTCCTCGGAGTAAGATTCGACGGGGTAGGGTGTTTGTGAACTGAGGGGAGGTATTGAGTTGAAAAACGGCGATGGCCTGGCTCCGTTTCGAGAGGAATCGCGGATAATTCCCAACTAGGAACAGACTGAAAAGAAGGGCTGCATCGCACATGGAAAATCCCCTCAATTTCCGCGCCCAAAAAGGATAGCAACACCCCAGAAAAAAAGCCGCGTCGCCAGGAGGGGGCCGCAAAATCGCAGATTTCTCAAGGCCTCGATCAATCTACAGAGAAGGGGGCTGGAGCGCGGCCTGGAGGAAAAAAAGGGGAGGTCATCTTGTCCCCCGAAGGGGAGGACGTGGAGCGGGCCTCACCTCGGCCCTCAGAAATCCGGCACGCGGCGGAGGATTTGAGCGCGCAGGGGGGACTGTCGGTGGGGATGGCGGGAGTAGGGGGAGATTGGGGAGCACGAAGACCTGCGATCATTGTAGCCGTCAAAGGGGAAGTGATCGCTGACGGAGAGGCGGCGAGTTTCCCATCCGGGATGTGGCAAAGGAAAAGGACCTGGCCCGCGAGGAGGGGGGACGTTTTTCCACCTTCACGGGAGATCAGGGGGGGGGGTTCCCAAAAGAAGCGGGGGATGAAGAAGTAGATGCAGGCCTATCTCCACGGTCGTCTTCGAGAATGGACAGGACAGAAGGAAAAAGGAATCTTGCCTGCAGGAAGCCTAACCCTTCGAAAGAAAAGCAAGCGGGGAATGCATGGAAAATCACGCTCTCGAGGAATGGGTGACGTGGGAAGTTAGCAGTCATCGCAGAGAGGGTCGCCATAGAAACGCCGGTCGCCGATGCGTACAAAAGGTGAAGACAGGGCGCTATGAAAAGTTGACACTTTACGGCAGTCCAAAATCAACGCTGGCCAGCGAATCACAGGGGAAAACGGCGGCGCGTGACCGGCAAAGGACTGCTGTGCCACGTCATTCCAAAGGAAAAGAATACCGGCCTGGGAAAATGTTTGCACTAACGCGAGAGGAGGGGAGTGGGCGTTCTCGCACAAAGGCGTCGGAGCGGAAACGTACTAAAGGGGAAGATGCCTCTCGAGGGCAGGAGGAAAAAAAAGATCTCTCTCCAACCGGGCAACAAAAAAAGAGGGGGGGAATTTCGTCAGAACGGTCGGTTCGAAGCTAGCAAGTGAAACGGGGGGCGTCCCGCCCGTGTTTTCATATTGGAAGAAAGGGGGAGGGGCCGCCCGGGCCACTAAGACTAAAAAAGAGAGAAAAGTATTCCCGATGGATGCTGGAGGGTGGCACCGCGACGACGAGAGGGAAAAGCAGGGTGATGACTCCTGTGTAATTCGTGCAGACTGTGGCAAGGGGGATACATTGCGGGAGGAGGAGAACGGCCCCGATCTGGGGGGAGAGGTTCGTCCTTAGGAGACAAACTCAAGAAAGTTTTGGGGGAAAAAGGCCCTCA
>Ga0179593_1714791_pt1 | contig 12347 bp, 11 predicted proteins | sample CZODoug2_1_08_16_FD_185931 | JGI IMG/M metagenome (GOLD analysis project Ga0179593, IMG submission 185931) | Vadose zone soil fungal communities from Angelo Coast Range Reserve, California, USA - CZODoug2_1_08_16fungal (PacBio error correction) | ecosystem: Environmental > Terrestrial > Soil >...
GCACGAAGGTGAGAAAAACAATCTGGCATTTGAGAAAGGGGGGCGCAAAAGAAAAATACCCATTCGAGACCGTGATATGGGAGGAAGGAGGCGCCAACCGCCGTGGTAGAAAAAAACATAAAAAAGGAAAGAACAAGTGAACTGGAGCTGAGGGCATCGACCGATGATCGAAATGCACCGGATAGGGAAAAGTTGGGGCGCGGATCATCGTCTCTGACTCGGAGGCTTGTCCATACCCTAAAAAAAATAAGGGAAAATCACTTGGGACGGCCGTCCTGAATCTAGGCGGCGGCGCGCCGATCGCCTGCCAGGGGCGCTAAAAACGTCAGGGTTGTAAATTAATTTCCCTAGGGGTGAACGTCTGCTTAAGAGAAAGAGGGGACAGCGCAAAAAAGTAAAGAGGAAAAAATCAGATTGAACTCAGCAACGCTCCACCACCCATGAAAAAGAAATGCGAGAAGGGTCTAGGGAGGAAAAATTGATCAGACCAGGAGAGAGGACATAAAAGGGCGCGAGAAAAATTTCATCTAAGGGAGGTCCCCTAAGGCAAAAAAAAAGCCGATCCAGGGAGAGGACACGCGCTGGGAGAAACTTACAGCAAGGCGCAGTTCACGAAAAGGAAAGAAGAGAGACATATCGAGTCGAGAGGAGGGCTGAGAGGGTCAGGGAAAGGTCAGAGAACGACGCGGAAAAAAATGGATAGCCTAGTCAACGCGAGGTCAGGAAAAAGGTGTCGGGGGGGGGCCTGGAAGGAAAAAAATCACAGAACGCGGGTGCTCCCCCATGAACCGGACTAGGGCCATGGATCCGGTGAAGGGACGGGGAGATGCGTCGCGGAAAAAAGAATAACTGAAGATAAAAGATGCTAAAACGGCAGTCAGGGAAATGAGGGCCGTTTCGTGGGTCTAAGCGGGAGAGAGCTTCCCGACAAAGGACTCAAAACATGTGAACGTTGGCGAGAGCGCAGTACGGAGGGGGAGAGGAAAATTTCGGGGGGAAGGAACAAAGGTCAAATGCCCGAATGATGACCCGCCTTGATCAAATGCTCGCCGCAAAGGTTAAAAGACAAGAAGAGGGGGCGAAAAAGCAAAACAAAGAGAGGAGGGAAGGAAAAAGCGAAAAAAAGGCAGCTCGCAGGTCAGGAGCAGATCTCGTAGGCATCAGGAGAGCGTAGAAGAAATCAATATATCGTCAAAGTACCTCTCAGACAAGGGGAAGGGGAAAAGTCAGCGCCCCCACGATCAAAGGAAGAAGGACAAACTACCACCGAGGAGAAAAATCGAAAACGCCGAAAAAAAGGTAAAAATAACAAGAAAAAAAGAGGGGCGGCAGCCTGATGCCGCACTTCAAAATCTCTAAAAAGTGAGGCCGGCAAAGGAGTGAAGGGGAGAAGATTCAGGCAAAATTCTCAATACACCTTAAGGGAAGAAGGGGGAAAAATTGTTTATATTAAGGAGTTGAGGGGTTCTTTTTTATTTGAGCTTTTGGGGTTTATATGGCAGTATTTTAATTCTTAGTTAGTTTTCTTATTTGAGGTTAATGTAATTTAGATTATTATAACTGGAGGATGGAGAGGTGTTAACTTCGATTTAATTTTTGGATTTCTTCTAGTGGTGTTTTTATGTTTATTTTGTCTTTCCTTCCCCCAATCTGGAGTTCTCTCGGGACGGTTTCTTGAGCATTTTAGAGAGGAGGAAATGTTTTCAGGGGAAGTGGCAGGCTGGCAAAACGGGGGAGGGTTTTTATTCTTTCTCTTCAGGGATTAAGGGGCTTGACTTATCTTTGGTTTCCGCCTTTTGCTTGTTAGGGAGGCTGAAGTCGCATTCGCGGCGCCTTGTGGCTTCTCTGCGGATTGTTATTTTCTTTAAGGGGAGGGGGACTTCTTATTCTTAGGAGGGGGATTGGGGGCTGTCTGGCCTTGTACTTAGGATCCGGGGCTCTTGTTCTTCTACTGGGATTCTGTTTACTCTTTTCTTGTAGCTATTTGCACGCCCTGAAGCGTGGCGTCAAATCGGGGAGAAAAAAAGGGGAAAAAGAAAGACCAGGGGGACCGCTGGAGCCGGGAATTGCGTCGGCTCAGGCGGAGGGGGAAAGGCAGAGGCTCGAAGTTGTGTCTGGACCAGCGTCAGCGCGAGAGGTGCCGATCGCATAAAAAGGAAAACGTTCGGAAACCGAGGAGGGAGATTGGGCGAGGTAGGGAGAGGCGTATTTCGAAATTGAACGGGAGGTCAGGCGCGGCTCGGGATAGAGAATCGTGATGGCTGATACGAGAGGGAAGGCAATGTGGAGGACGGGAGAGAAAGACGCTTGACTTTACAAAAGTCAAGTCCGCGCATCGATGTAGGGATGGTAAAATCTATGACTCGGCCGATTTCGCTTTCTATCGAGAAAGAAAAAGGAGATATCAACGCTTGAAAGGAAGGGGGGGGTTTGAAGAACGACAGGTGATCTGTATGACGACAAAAGAAAAGAAGGACAACAACATTTGGGGCAGGAAGTGCGTTTATCTCAAGAGCACACTTCGACGAAAACATCATCGTCCGAGGAAGGGTTCAGCCGGTGCTGTTTAGGACAGGGGGGGGTGGTGTGGGAAGAGAACGAAAGACGCATTCACCCCCTCAGCAACTGGGCTCATAAGGGGAAAGGAGTGAGTCCTGCAGTTTCTCCTTTGAGAGGGGACAAGGAGAGGGTAACCGACCATAAACTCTCATGCCTAAACTCTTCTCAAAGTCTCGGCATAAAATCCAGGGAGGGAGGTAATTTCTGAGGAGAATCATCGAAGGCGCCTCGCATTAAAGAGAAAGGGAGAGGGGAAGAGGATGGAGAGAACCGGTGGGAGCCCGGAGTCGACGGGCAAAGGGGGGGAAAATACACGTGCTTGAGCACCCCGGGCGGTCCTGCCCAAAAAAAAAAGGAAAGCCCATGACCAGTCTTTCCACGCCGATCCATAGGGGAGGCGCACCAAATTTGGGAGGAGACCAATCAAGGCGAGAGAACCATCAGCAAAAGGGCGCGAATATCTTGTCAGAATGTCGATGCAAGGAAGGGAAGAAGGAGAAGAGGTGCGCCGCTCGGGGAGACCCTCATCAAGGAGGGGGGACAGAAAACATTGCAAGACTACGGCCTTCTCGACTCGATTAAATTCTCCGTCCGAAAAACCGGGAAGGTTCTCACAGGCCAAGGACGAGCGTCAGGGTTCAAGAAATAGCAATTGAGACGCGGATGGAAAAGAAAGGAAAGGAAATGATCACTCGAACTATCAACATCAAAAAAACCAGAGGAATGGTCTAGTCGCAGGGCGAAAGTGGCTGTTCCGCTCACTCTGAGGGGGCGCGAGGAACGTCTAATCCACGAAAGGGGGAACGAGGGGGGAAGGAAAAAAAAATATCAAAAGTTCAAAGAAGAAAAAAAAAAAACCACCAAAAGGTAGGGGGAAAACCCATGTCAACATGGAGAGGGGGGAAAAATCAGAGCGTTTCAGAATCAGAAAAGAGGGACCGATGGCACCTATAGGGACAGGATTTAGGACAGGGCACGATCCTATGCTTGTAACCAAGGGTTTCTTGTCTGACTATGGGAGGGGAGGGAAAAAAATAAAAGGGCATTTGGGGAAACTCTGGATGGAGGAAGGGAGGGGAAGTGAGCGCTCTATCACGGGGAAACAAAGGGGGTATTACGAGCAAGACTGCTCGAATCTCGATAAAAACACAAAGTTGGAGTGAGGAAAAGTATATATAAGAAGGTAGAGGTGAATCTAAGAAAAAAAAAGAAGGTCGATCGTGGAAACGCCCCAAAACCAAAAAAAAGAGGGAAAGCGGAAACCGCAGAATGTAGAGGAATTTAAATGCCCTCGCGAGGACGAGAAGAAAACATGTTTCATCCACCTCGGAAAAATAAGAAATCCGTACCAGAAAGGGGCTTACAAACCGAAAAAGGGGTGAGCATGATGAAAGCAGAACTATAAAACTCGATTGAAGCTGAATGATTGGTGTAAACGAAAACTCTGAAAGGGGGACGCACACATTGAGGGGAGGGCCCGGTTTTCGGCTGGACCCGTTGGGGGAAAAAGAACTCGCGAGGGCGCGAAACACTTTCAGCGGCTACTGACGATGATAGAAAAGGAAAGAGGAGCCGCCGATCGTGCAGTTTTAGGAAGGGAGGGGAAGAGGACGCCTTGGAAGGACCCCACAAGTGCTCAAAAAAGGGGAAACAAAAAAGCGCGCAAAAGCTGGGCCAGCGAACGTCAGTTGCCGAAGAAAGGAAAGCGGACGAGGAAGGGACTCGGTGGCAAGGGGGGGAAACGGCGGACTGGATGGTCTGATAGGAGGAGACGGCGACGATCTGAAAGGCGAGATTGGGACTCACACCTAATATCTTAAATCGGATCGCAGGAGGAAGGGGAGAGGCGAAAAGAATGGATCAAAAAGGGGACGGAACCATAAGGGGCGCAAAAGACCCAAGGAGTTTCCGGCTTCGGAAAAGGGGCCCTTGGCAAAAAATCCGGTGATCGGGAAAAATGTAAGGTCCCATAACGAAGAGGTTCAGCAGAAGGAGGCAAAGTGGAAGAAACGATCGAAGAGCGACTAGAAAAAAGAAGGTGGAAGGAAACTTCGAGTCTTGAGTAGAACGAGAACTCTCGGGAGGATTGCATCGAGGTCCTAGCATTCGTGAGGGGCTTAGACCTCTTAGGAATAGAAAGAAACATCAGCCGCGGCTAAAACAAAAAAAGCGGCATAAAGGTCTATCCGGTGAAGAGGACGGGGGGGGTTCTATCGAGAAGGAGAAAACGAACGAATCAACCAAGTGCAATGAAAATTCTGGAAGGGGATCTTGCAAGGTAAAAAAAAAAGTGGGAACAAAAATGGTTCAAAAATTGCTAGAACCGTACGAAAGAGCCCATTAAAAAAAAAGCGCATTGGGAGCCTCTTTCAATAGGTGAATCAAGATCTCCTTGGGCGGGTGGTCGATCGCCGCAATGGTGAATTCAAAGAAAAAGAGGGGAAAAAAAAGGGAAAGCAAAAATGCAGAGAGGCACCGGAGACAACAGAAAAGGTCAGAAAATCGAGTTAAATAGGCAAATCAATTGCCAAAAGGTGAGGACCAAAACGTCATCTCAAATAAGAAGGAGAACAAGAGGGTCAGCCGACCATGGTCGACAAGTGAATCCCCAACAGAGCGGGGGAGGAAAAGCTAATAGAAGCCTACCAATCATGAACAGCGGCACACGGCGTACTCTTTCGACAAAGAAACTAAAAAAAAAAACGGGCGGAAAAAGCCGCCCAACTTCGCGCCAGCGCACTGGGAGAGCAAAGACTTCCTAGAGGGAAAGATCAGAAAACACAAAACAACCGGAGGAGGAAGAAAGGGGGGGTGAAACTATTGCATCAAGCCCGGATGGCGTCTGCCTCTCACTCGATGAGGGTCAAGTGTGCAGCCGGAGGGGGAGCGCCTCAAGAAGGGGGTGCCGGACCCAGAGAAGACGGACGGTCTCGGAGTGTTCTTGTCGGAATCGTCAAAGGAACGAAAGAGGTCAATATCAAAAGGAAGTCAGAGTTTGTCTCGGGGTGGGATACCAGTCGGCTTGACGTATGGAGGGGGCGAGGACATCGTAAAAGGGTTCTAATGATAGGGAATGGATCTATCGCTACACCAGGACAGTCTGGAGGAGTCGTAGCCAAAAAATGTCTATTGTTACGCTGGGCCGACTCGATCATTGGTGTGATTTTAGAAAGAGAGGGGAAAGGGCACCAAATGAGGAAAAGAAAGAAGAAAAACACGAGGGTACTCTTTGCCAGCTTGCCAAAGGACTCCGGTTGTCAGGCAATAGTAGATCAGCTCTGCATAGTAAAGAAAATACGGTAATGTTTTCCTGCCTGTCGGACTGGCTAGAGCCGAAATAAGCATGGCCGGTGTCGTACTGCCGGAAAGAACGGGGGGGGGGAAGACTGGACACTATCATCACTTAGGTGATCCGAACAGAGAGATCAAGCCCGTCGAACACACTCTGGAGCCATCCGGGGATGCCAGATCCGGTCATGGGATTCTCTGCTGTTCACGGGAAAGGGTGCTAATCGGGCAGCCATGGCGCCATGCTCGTCCCGGAAAAAAGACGGAGCGGCCGAGAAGAGAAGAGGAAAGGGAGAAGCCGAACAGGGTATGAGCGCTCGTAGAAGGCTCGTGAGTAGAGGACGGAGGTTGGCAGGGCTGCTGCTTGCTGGGAAGAGGGGCCCAGGGACAGCGGCTCAAACAAGGAAAAGGAGGTTCTCCGATTGGAAAATTTCCACGCCCTGCAAAGCTGGGGCCTCGCCCCGAGGGAGGAAAGGGAGGGAGAAAACAAAAGAGGACCATCCTCTAGCACTTCGCCGCAGGGACCTTGGTGCGGTCGCGGTAGAGGGGAAAAAAGAGGACGACGGGGGAGTCTATCGGGGGTCAAGTCTCTAAGAAAGATAGATCGGGGAAAAAAAAGGGGAACACGCGAAGAACTTACTCGAACTAAACTGTAAGATTATACATCTACAGGACGGCAGAGGAGGAGAGGGAAAAAAGGCGTAGTCAGTTCTTGAGGGAGGGGGGAAACGAGCATGGATCGAAAGGGGTAAGGCCAAGGCCTTGAGACAATTACCAATGATAACTAAGGAAAAGGCGGGAAACGCGGCATGGTCGAGCATGGCTCCGCCGGGACGAGGATGTCCGGATCGGGGAGGAGAAGAAAAGGATCTCCCGTACGAAAGGGGGTGAAAGTCCGAAAAAATTCTATCACCGTGGGAGGAAAGGGGGAAACAAGGGATGTTCGAAAAAAAAAAAGCGGAGCGAGGGGGGGCGTCATCAGAAGGATGGTTAAATGTCTCAGATGGGGGGATCCGATAACCTCCGAAAGAGGGGGAAGGGGGAGTTCAGGAATGGGGGGGAATCCGGGAGGAAAAGTGTTTTTTCTGCGGGAATTAGGACAGGGAGGCTGCAGAGACATGGCAAAAAGGGTAAAGTTCTGATGTGAAACATGAACGGAGCTGAGAGGAAAAGAACGCTCCAAGGCGCACTCTGGGGGTGTGGGGCTTGCGCGAGAAAAGGCCGTGCGTCCAGAGAGAAGGACTCAAAACACCATTATTATTAAAAGATGAGAGGAGCCAGGCAATCGCTGCTAGGAACCAGGGCAAGAACCTTTGCGTAGAAAAACAAAAGCGCCTCAATGGTCCAAAAAGCGGTTTCCACACGGCCCGCGTCTTGAGCTGCCAAAAATAAAAGGCGAAATAGGGGCAATTGGTTGAAATCCAAGAAGAAAGATGCCCGAAGAAAGCCTTACCCTTCGGATTCAAAAGAGAAGGTTCAAAGGGATGACTTCGGAGACCGGAGGAACTCTGATGGCAGGGCCAACAGGTGTCGTCGCCACAGACCCATTCGTGAAGCAACCGGTTTGATAGTTGGGAGAAAAGTGTGACGGAGGGTTTCAAACCGCGTGGGGGGAGACGTCCTCGAAACGAGGAAAATATCAATCCGGGGGGCGACCTGATGATAGAAAACCAGAATAGGGCATATGAGAGGTCCTCGGTAATAAGCGGGTCAGGCACCCGAAACGAAATGAGCATCACTGACTCTCAGGCATGGGAAAAGAAGGTAGGCGGGGCGTCATTAACTCGGCCGGCCGAGAAGAGGGGTAATGATGTCCCCGATCACAAGGACTGATCTGCAGATCTATCGCGCAAAGACGATAGGAAACGGAACGAAGGGCTCAACGCGCAAGGACACGGTCCTGCTGTGAAAAGGGTGGGGAGCAGATCTCGATCGCCTAAGGGGAAAGAGGCAGACAGCGGAAACAAAGAGTGACTCCCCATTATCAGGGGGAAAATGGTCCCTGACGGAAAAAGGAAGGAAGGGATAAAAGGGGGAGCTTCACAAAAGAAAAAAAGAAACATTCCGTTCATACAAGGCAAAGGGGGATAAAAATAAAAGCTAAAAGGCTCCTGAATTCTTATATGCTAGGCGATTAAGGGATTCAGCACGAGAAGAGTCATGAACGATTGGGAGGATCTCGCGGAAGAAGGAAAGGGGTGAGGGGGGATTTAGACCGGCATGCTGAGAAAAACGAAGCAACGCCGGAACAGCATCTAAGAAAAAATGAAAGAAAAGACTATCAGTCTACGGGATGTGAGAAGCGATCGAAAGGGGGTGGTGGGGGGGGGGATCCCAAAGCAACAAGAAAAAATACTTCTCACGGCGCCACCTTCAACAGCCTATGCTTGAACGCTGTGAAGACTACTTAAAAGGAGGAAAAACAGGGGACCGTTTTCGATCTATGAGATAAAAATGTAGGTCCTGAACAACCTTATTTCAAGGTGTAGCAGCTAAAAGGTTATAGATAGAAGAAAGGGAGGTGGCGAAAGCGCCGCAATGGGGATAAAGGCTAAGCGCTTAAAATAAAAAAAAGAGAGGAGGAGAAAAACCGAGAACCCGGACTCGGCCAAGGGGGAGGCAGGAGGAAAAGGGGGTCAAGGTGCCATCGCCTTACCCAAAAATCATCTGCACAAATAACAGCCGTAAAAGAAAGGGCACCATCATCCGACCATGGGACGCAGAATCCTCGCCAACGAAGAGTTGGAAGGAAAGTCCATTTCTTCGAGGCCGAACTATGAAATCAAAGGACCCTATCGCGACAGAAAAGAAAAATCCTATCTAATCCTTAGAACGTCGTGGAATGGGATGGAAGAAATCGTCGCCGACGGGGAAAAGGGCAAAAGCTTCACAAGATTCTCAGCAAAAAAAAAAATGAGAGGGAGGGGAGGGTTGGGTAATTTGGGGGAAGTTATCTCTTCTTTTTCAAACACTTTTCTTTATTGATTATTTCATTAAGATTGGGAAGGGACTTGTAATTATGAAGTCTTTCTGATGGGGGGGGGTGGGGCCGGTTTTCTTAAGGTTATTCTGTATGGTTCACGGGAGGGGTTCTGGTGGGTGAGCTCGTGAAGTCTTATTGGGACAACATTGGTGCTGATTGGGGTTTTTGCAACGCCCGGTTTTCTTGTCGGGGGGAGGTGTCCTCTTCCGCTTCTTTTCTAGTAAGTGCGGGTGAAAGTCAGAGTGCCGAGTCCCTTTTAGGGGAGGTTTGCTGGGGGATTAGGCGTACCTTTCTCTTTCGGATGGGATCTCCCTATTCCTTCTCTAGTAAGAGGGGCGGGAGTAGAGGCCCTACCCTTCAGGTTTTATTCTTTTGTGGATTTGGCTTCGCATTTTTCTCTGGGGGAAGGGTTGTAGGGCGGTTGGGCTTAGCTTTCTATTTCTGTGGGCCACACACGTAGTGGCTGCGGGCTTCGGGGGCTTGACTTAAGAGGGGATTCATTAACAGGGGATAATTCCTTAGTTAGGGCGGGAGGGTGGTAGTTATGTATGGTAGGGTTTCGGGGAAGGTGAATGAGAGGGCAACCCCAAGCCCAAAAGGCCAAGAACCACTATTTTGGGGGGGGAGGGCTGGTTCCCTTCCAGGCTAGGTTCCTTTTGGTTGGTCTTCCTGCAAGAATCGGGTGCATATCTTTAGAGCTTTCCTTTGAGGGGGATGGAGTTCCTGGTTAAGGTTTCTCGGGGAAAAAACTTCCCCTTTCCAAGGAGGTCTTAAGGTGCAACCAACTTTTGGGGGGGGACGGTGGACTTGTTTTTTCTTGTTCCCCTTGTGGAGACTGTTTTCTCTTCCGGACTTGGGGCATTCTTTTTAGTACAGGGCTGCGGCCCCCCGGTGAGTCGGAGGGGGGGCCTTGGTTCCGTTTAGGAGCTATGTTGGGGTTGGGGGTCGGACTTCTTCTTATTTTTATCAGTCTTCCTTGTGGTCGCTAGGGAAGGGGGGGGCTTGTTCTGTTTATGCCGGACTAGGCCACAGGCACAAGGAGATTGTCTTAGGGGTGGGGCTCCTTTCTTTCTTCGGAGGCTTATGTTCTTTACCTTTTTTTTTTCTCTTTAACCCTTTTGTTTATCTTTTTTAAGGGGGGAAAGGGAGGAGCTTTCGTCTTCTTCTTTTCTTGGATGCCTCGGGGGGGAGGTAGGGAGCTCTTTTCCGGTCGGTTCTTCTGGGCCTAGAGGATGAGTTTGCTTTGGGCCCCCGAAAGGGGAGGGGGGGACCATGCTTGGGCCTTCCTTCTTCTTTGGGGGCCTTTCGGGAGGGGGTTTGAGTGTTTCTTTTCTTGGAGTACGTTGGCGGAGACGGAGGGCTGGTATTCTCCTTCCTTGTTTTATGCTTAGTCACGTTTTGAGTGCTTTTTATCGGGCTTAGTTAGGCGCTCTAGCGGGAGGAGAGGGGTGGCTTCTCTCTCCTTGGGCTTTTTTTCAGTGTAAGTATGTCAGGTTTGAATGTTTTGTCTTGCTTTTTGGGAGTGGGGGTCTCTGAGTCGCTGCTATCGGCTCTTCCTTTTGATTTCTATAACGAGGTTCCTTCACTGTGGCCTTAGTTACCCTTAGGGGGGGGGGAGGTAGTTCCAATGTCACTTTGCTTGGTCTCTTTGGGCCCCATTTTTGAGGGGGAGGGGGGTGGGTTTTCTTGGTCTAGGGAGGGGGCTGGGAGTAGTTCAGTACTTATGATAGGGGTGCGGGTTTGGCGGGGGAGGCTACAGTTGCCTTCTCTTTCTTGTCCGGGTGTTCTGCCGCTAAGTTAGGGTTTGCCTTGGGGCTTCGGTTCTTTCTTTTTACAGGGTCCATTGGGGGGCATCCGGGTAGTATAATTTTCCTCCTTGGGCATTCGCTCCCGAAAGAAAATGAGGTCGGAAGCTCGCGAAGGAGGAAAGGTGGAACTCAGAAATCCGCGCTGGCGCAGTTACGGCGGAGGTGGAAAACAAAAACGGGCTCGAGTTCGGGGGAGAGGTAGGCGTCATCGGGGCCGCTATCTCATCGGGTCGTCGAAGGCAAAAAAAAAATGTAGGCGGTTGGGGACGAAAGAAAGCTGGGAAAGGAAGGTGGCAGTAAAAAAAACTACTGGCGAAAGCGGACGGTCTACGTACTCGCTTTAAGGCACCACGCTATGAATCAGGGATCAGAACGTCAAGACGCCGGGGAGGATTCAATCGAAAAAAGGGCATGGGGGCTGTGATTGTCGAAAAAAACCGAGGATAGGGCCGGCACCATGGCAGCCAAGAGAACAAGAAAGACAAAAAAGGAGAAGGGGATACATCTTGCAAAAGTCACGGTTGGGACCTACCTGTGGATAGTAAGATCGGCTTCCAACGTTCTAGTTAAGAGGGGGAAGGATTGTCGGTAAGCCAACAGTTCGAAAGCCATCATCCAGAACCTGGACCTTGTGATCGGGGAGAACGTGGGGATAGCGACGAAAAATTCTCCCGTCGCTCACTGGATGCATCCTATGAAGAGCAAGGAAAGGGGGGGGATACGGCTGAGCGGAATTAGTTGAAGCAAGGTATCAAACCAAAACACGCCACCACCCCCCCCGACAACGCCGGCCAAACCTCAAGGAAGCCAGCGTCGAATATTGCGGCGGATCAGAGCCGAGCCGTCGCATATTCAAAAACAAGAAGAAGGAGTGACCGCGGATGACGCTGGACAGGTGAAGTCTGGGGGAGAATGAGGCTTTCTCTTGGAAAGCGAAATAGGTTAACTCTCCCACTGGAGAAGGGCGACTTCCCCGCAGGTGGGGGGAAGTTTGCAGCCGGCCAGCGGGGGCGCGCGCCAGGGGAACCGTGACTGATCAATCATGATCAGGGAAAAGAGGAGAGGCAGCAGTTAAGTCGTCGAGGCGCTTGAAGACGGGAGAGAGGAAGGGAAGTACTGTGGTGCAGAACCGGACGATCTGCCTCAAGAAAAGAGAGATGGGAAAATCAGGTACAAAAAAAACGGGGAAGTCGCAAAAGGATTCCTCCGGCCGAAAAAAGGACCAGAACCGGGTCAAAAGCGGGTGATTGGTGTCGCATTTCGAGAGGAGGAGGGGACAAGATCGGGTGATCCTCGAACTATCACATAACGTCGAAAAAACCCGGTGGTCTAATGTTTCGCCGGACGAAGGGGGGAAGGGAAGCTCCCTTACGTGGAGAGAGGATATAAACGCAAGTGGTTGGGGGAAAAACGAAAAACGACTAAAGAACGGTGTGCGGCCAACGAAGAGGGTAAAAGGGCGAAAACCATAATGCCAAGGGCCATCACGAGGTTCACAAAAGGGGAAAGAAAGATGGGGGCAGCCTAGAATGCTCTTGACGAGGGTTTCGAAGGGGAAATATCCTATGAAGGGGGGGGGCCGTTTGTTCGTGGCTAGGTGGAGAAGGGAAAAGACTCTATTTGAAAACTTGCCTTTTAGGTCACATAAAAGAGCAAGGCGCTCTCGCAGGACGGGAAATCTGTTTTTTTCTGAAAAAGAAGGAGGTAGT
>Ga0179593_1381944_pt1 | contig 12346 bp, 18 predicted proteins | sample CZODoug2_1_08_16_FD_185931 | JGI IMG/M metagenome (GOLD analysis project Ga0179593, IMG submission 185931) | Vadose zone soil fungal communities from Angelo Coast Range Reserve, California, USA - CZODoug2_1_08_16fungal (PacBio error correction) | ecosystem: Environmental > Terrestrial > Soil >...
GGGGTTGCAATGGGGGCAGAGCAGGCCAGAAGGGTTGAGAAGAAAACGTCAAAAGAAGGGTTAAGGAAAAAAAAAACACCCCGACCAGGAGGATGGGGGCCTCCTCTACAGGCCTGGGGGCCCCCACCATGAAAAAGAATTCTTTCGGGAGAAGGGCCGTGTGAAGAAGGAGAACTCCTCAAAACCGTGGATAAAACGGACAACAACACTGGAAATTTGCAAAGGGGGAAAATCGAATGGTGCGGAACAATGACACCTTCCGGCCATCCCAAACATGAGTGATGGGGATGGCAGGGGGACAAAAAAGAAGTGCGGGAAGGAAGGAAGGACTCCAATGCGAGGAGAAACACTGGCCACTGAAAGGCCGAGGGCACGAATTGGAATCAAATCCCACACCACACGGGACAAAGCAGGTGGACGAGGTGGGAGAGAAAAAAAAAAACACATAACGGGGGGAAAGGGCAAAAACTGGTCGGGTGAAAAAAAAAAAACGCAAAGGGGCGAAGTGAAGCAAAAAAAAGACGACACCAGGAGGACCGGTGCCGTGGTACCAACCTGGGGAAACATATCAAAACTGCTCCACCAGGAAGACGACGCGAGAGAAAAGCGCCCGGTGCGGGTGAGGGGAGACGAGGGGACAAGGACACAAAGAGGGAAGTTCCAAGGGCTGCACGCAACAAACCGGATAAGGAAGGGTCCCCATGGCACTTCGTTGGCAAGAATAGGGAAAAAACCATAACGGCCCACGTTAAGAGCGTGGAAAAAGTTCCATGGCAAAAGAGGAAGGACGGGGAAAAAAGGGAGCCGCACAAGGGGTTATGAAAACCTGTGCGACCATGGAAACGTGACGAGCGTGGTAACAAACCATCCGAGGAAAAAGGGGAAAACGTTGGACGAAATGGGGGACTCCTGGAAACTCACCGGAGTCGGGGGATTGGCCGAAACTTTTCGCCTGAGGGCGTTTGGGCCGTGGAGAAATTGCCGTAGGAAAGCAAAAAGGGGGGGTACAAAACGGGTATCCAGTTAACTTTCGGCAGGAGGGAAACGAATAGGTTTTCTGGACGACGGCAACACGCGCCCTGAGAATTCAGCAGAAACCAAAAAGGAATGGGGAAATAAAACAGAAAAAACCTGGCTGCCCGCAAACCAAAAAAGTAGGTGTGAGCAAAAAAAGGGCTCTGAAAATAGTGCCAGGACCGGCCGAAACAGGAGGTGTGGGGATCTAACCGGGGGGGGAAGGGAGACAGACAAAAAAAGCGCGAACCCTTCAAATTTGGCTCCGTGGGAAACAAAGAGTTGCTCAAGCGCGCCAAAAAGTAACGGCTTTCGGAACACCCACTGGGAGGCCAAAAGGATGGGCGACGAAAGAAAAAAAGAAAAGATGCCGCGCAAAGTGGGCAGCTACCCTGCGTGGGGAAAAGGAAACGTAAAGGCCTCTTTAAAACGGGGAAAAGCGGTCGAAAAAAATCGCCCGCACAATGCCACAAAGGGGCGCCGGTTGCTGGGGAACAGCGGAGAAGGGGGGCAAAACGAACGGCTGGGGCACAGCGGAGTGTCAAATGAGGACTGCAAACCGAAAAAAAAAAGTGCCAAGTGGGGGGGGAATCGCTAAAAAATCAAGGTCATGGACAAGAGCGTCGTCGCGCCGCTGAGAGGTCCACGAAGAGCAAAGAGGCGGAACCGTTGCGAACGTTAACTAAAAAAAAAACGCAAGGCTGCAAAAAGAAGCTTTATTTCCACGACATAACCTTGGGGGAAGGGCCAAAAGACGCCTGCCCCGAAACAAGTGAAAAATGGAGAACCTTCGCTATTGGCCGAGATAAATTTTCATGAGAAACTGAAAAAAAAAAAACTGACAAGGAAACTAGGTGGTCAAAAATAGGGGCCAAAATGTCTCGCGATGTTGCGAAGCAAGTTTCGGTCACTGGGTGGAAAAAACTGCAGGAGGCAAAATGTAAGAAGGGGTGCTGCCCACCCTGGACACGAAGCGCGTGCCAAATCCTGCAAAAAAAGGGGCCGCCGCCGAAATACCGGCAGGATAGGAAGACGGTATTAGCGAAGAAAGAAAAAACAACTGTCTTCCACCAGAAACTCCGTTCCGCAGCATGGTTGGGAATGAACGTTGAAATGGGGTCATGGAAAACGTTTTATACGCGCAGGGTCGAACAAACGTGATCAACAGAGAGGGACTAGCCAACGAGAAACTCCGGACGCCGGCCTGTGGAAAAAAAAAAATTAAATAAACCTTTAGGACTGCAATTACGGCAAAAATTAACCAAACATTGGAGGTGTGCAGGGCCCCAAAAAAAAAAAAAGGGAGGAAGCGAAAGGCAACGAGGGTCCAACATTAAAAAAAACCGTAAGGATGTATCGACCCGAGGAAGACAAGTGCACATCCGAGTTCGCTGTAAAAGGAGATTTAAGTGGTGTAACGGGGTGGGAAGAGAAAAAGCGGAGGGGGTCTAACAAAAGGGGACTAAAAAATCGGGACCGTAGATTTGAAAAGCAAAAAAAACGTCGTCATGTAGGATTGTGGGACCGAAAGCCGTAATCAATCAGAAACGGGCCATAAAATAAATCCCGGGAGAGGTCCAGCCGACGTCAAAAAGGAAGAGGAAGGAAGAGGTTGCACAGGAAAAGCCAATCCCAAAAAAAAAAAACAGAAAAAAGCCGCGGTTGATCGAATGCGCAAGTGGACTCCCGTTTTCAAAAAAAACAACAAAAAACCTATCACCCTGGGAAAAGGAGAAGGCAAGAACAGGGGACAAGTGGAAGGGCCGAAAAAAAGTCCTAACTCTTCAAAAAACAACAAACCAACGCTGACTTCCAGTCAATAGATGGCAAAAACTGGGCAACTGTCTTGCCTCAAGTACCAGGGGGGGGTTTGTTTTTGCGTGCGGAACGGAGAAAAAATTGCAAAAGAATTTCAATCAACTCGGCGGCTTCTTGGGGTATCCCGCTTGGGATAGCAGGACCACAGACCTCAAAAAAAAAAAGGGAAATTCAACGAAAGAAAAGACACCACGGGCTGGGAAAAAAAAACAGGAAAAGGTATTAAAGGGGTCCGGATGGCCGGATGATACGGCGTTTCCGGGCCAAAAACAGCCCAACAGCGACGGGAGCGAATCGAATGCGGGAAAAAAGAAAATTCCGAAGGAGAAAAGGGAGCCATTTCAAACGCCCCTCCACGGAGCAAAAAAAAAAAACTCGAAAGGGAACACAACTTACAAGAGCCCCAAAAAGGCAGACACAAGAAAAGAACAACTCGAGGGGAAGGACGCCCCTGGGCGCGAACAAAACCTGCAAAACGGTGGACGAAGGAAAAATCCGCAAGTCGAGGTGAATCTTATTTTTTTTGGACGCAAAAAAAAAAAACAAGGGGGGGGGGTTAAATTGGTGCAAGAATGCAGGGGGGCATCAGGGGCGGGAAAATTAATATAAACCCCCCCCCGCCGTCCCGTCCGAGTCGGCCCCGAGCAGGAAAGAAACTTCTGAGCATTTTTGGGGGGACGAGACAACTGCGAAGAGAAAAAAAAAAGAAGGGGCCATAGGGAAAAAAACGGAAAAGTACCCATTGCATAGAGCGTGCTTCAAATGGTAAGAACGGAGGGGTCTGGGCGAGCATCCCTACTGAAGATAACGACGGATTTGGACGGGGGCGCACGGCCACAGGGGGGAAATGGGTTCGTCACTTCAAGGAAAATCCAGGGTGCAGAAATCTCGATGAAAGTGGCCGACCGTTTTTTTCGTCAAACACAGGGACCAGAAGAGGGGAAAAAAAAGAAAGAGAAAAGGGGGGGGCCTCGAAACGAGAGTCAAAAAAAAAAATTTTTCACCAAAAGTAGCGGCAGAGGTGTCGAAAGTTATGCCAAAGGAAAGTTATAGAAAAGAGGGGGGGGGAGGGAAAAGGTTCTAAAACATCCCAAAACCGCACAGGATCTTTTGGCTATTTCAATCAACAAAGGGAATGGGGGTCCGGAGGGAAGACCTGGCCCCGAACAAGGCCTGCCTGCGGGAAGAACAAAAGATAAAAAACCGGTGTGTACCAACCACGCCAGCGGCAAAAAGCCCCGAGCGGCCCGCAAAAAGGAAAAAAAAGCTAAACCACTCAAAAAACTGTCGAATGACCGAAAAACGGAAGGCGATTTCACAGACAAAGGCTCACGTACAGCCCAGGGAAGAAGCAAGTGGAAAAAGTGACGTCGTACTACAAGGAATAAGTTAATCAACTTCCGCCCCTATTGGGGGGTGGGACATGGTAAGGGAGCATCTGACCCCTCGAAAAAAGCTTCTTCTCCTGAAGGCGGAACCTGCTCTATTAGAGTTGTCAATTTACAACAAAGAGGGGAAGCAAAGATACAACCTACGCCGAACCTGGGAAACTGTGGAGGCGGCAACACCAAGAAAAAGGAAAGACAGTTGGCGAAGCCGTTTTTTTACGGACGAAGCTGGAAAAAAGGGGGACAGTAAGTCAACCACGCACAAAAAGAGAAGGTAAGGAAAAGGTTGCGGGTCGAAGATCCGCACAACGGGATCAAAGCATTGGGAAAGGTACGGTACTACTTCAACCAGACCACCCATTACAAAAAAAAAGATCACTCGGCGCCGGAGGAAGAAAAAAAGGGGGATAGAATTCAAACAAGCCATTCGTGTGATGCGGCCGGCATTGTCCGAAGGCCCCGAAGGGGGGGGAAAGGGCAAGGGCAAAACCAGAAGTATGGGAAAAAATGGAAAACCAAACAAACATCATGGACCGAACCCGACCTACGTTGGGGAAAATTCGACGGCAAGGATTAAAACGAAAAAACAAGGCGAAAACTTTTCAACGGCAAATACGGAAACGTGAGGAGATGCACGAGAACAACAAAAAAAAAAGTCGCCACCAGTGAAACTAAAAAGGACGCCACTGGGAAAATGGGAATATTGGTTGGCAGACAAAGAAGCAAACACGGACATGTGCTCACCAAGGCAAATTTTTTGGACACCTTCCATCCGGGGACGAACGCAAGGCAGGGAACCAGACGTCGAATGGAAAGGTGAAAAAAAACGCACTGGCAGTTGCCAAAAGGGAACGGATTCTTCCAACGAAGTCCTTTAAAGGAACCGAAGGGCATCAAAATGAATGAGAACCGTGGGAAGAGAGGAAACGCCCAATAAATAAAAGCCGCAACAAAAACAAGGCTAAAAATCAAACAGAACTCCGTCGCTGAAAAGAAACCCTGGGTGAAAATGTGAGGAATGTGATTCGACCCAAGACAACCGAAGAAGTGCGAAAAAAAGTGGTGTCTGCGGGGGATTCCCAACGGGGCGCCAACGAGGGCAAGACCGTCACTTCAACAAAGGCTGGTTTTGCCGTCAAGCACCTCGACACGGCAGGGGGTGGGATCAAAAGCGGGGGGGGGGGGGGTTTAAGTTGTAACGAAAAAATCGTGACACTCGGCCCTTTTCAAAAGGGACCAGTCTTCCCGCCCGAAAAACTGGGCCCGGGAGTGCCAGAAGAGTTGCACTAAGGACCCATCTGAACGTGGGGACAAACGCCTACAGTAAGGGGACCCAAGACAAGAGGGTTCGGGATGGCCGGAAGGTGTAAACAGCGAGTCAAGAAAACAAAATAGAGAAGTCAACGTCAACTTTCCAACGCACAACTGGTGGGGGGGCCCGATCACGCTGTGGAGGGGAAACTACGTTCCAAAGGCACGGAGGCCGACGAATTCTTCTACCGGAAGGGGGGCACTGGCCAGGGGAAAAGAGGGACAGTCACTCCTACCCAGGAGTTTTCGGCGGGTTGGTTTGCGGCGGAAAGGGAGTCTGACGCGGGGACCAGGACCAAACCAGCTGTCCGGTCTGATATGCAGGGGAAATCCTAAAACCATCCGAAGCTAAAAAAAAACAACGGAGGAGGTAGGAAACAAGGAGGGGGAAAGGCAGGAGCCATTTTTCCAATCAGAGAAGGCCAAAGATTGGCGCAGCGGGGATACTCCTTTCAAAAACGCCGAAAACCCGCGAACAGCAAAGAAAAACGGGCCAAAACGTCTGAGTCGAGTCAAGGGGTTCCTAAAAAAGGACAAATAGACAGATTGCGGTGAAAAAGGCTCCGGGCCGGGAACGTAGACCTCCTCAACGCGTTGGATCTGAACAAGGGTCATGAACGTTGGGGGGCCATGGTGGAACACTTGTGGAAGGAGGACAATGGTTGAACGGAGCAATGACAAACTTCCGGAATCCAGAAAAACTGACGTTACTAGGCTGGGCAGAGAAGATAGTACCCTCGTGACAGGAAGAAATCCCGCCCAATGGGCGAAACGCTGAGCAAACGGGGAAAAACCTGAAAGGCCGAGGGGAAAAAGGGGTTCGTAAATAAAAAACAAAACCAAACGAACAAAAGGACAGGGGGACGAGTTGGGGGGACGGCAAACCGACCGGCAGGTGTGCAGACCTGGTACCGGCCCGCCCGGAAAAAAATGCCGGTGAAATCCGCGAAGCGGCACCGTAAAGAAGGGGGGGGGGGGGAAACGTGGGGGAAACGATACACAATCAGCAAAAAGGGATGTGACAAAAACCAGGTGTTACTAGAAAGGATCAAAAAAAAGGTAAGAGCGACCGGTTCGTTGCGGATCGGGAGTGTGCGTTCCGATCGATTACTCACTGGCGGGGTAAAAAGAAGACAAATTTCCGGTAGTTAAGATGCAGAAAAGGACAAAAACAAAACCACAAAGCTCTGGACTTTGGCAAGAAGACAAAGGGTGAAACCCTCCAGGGCCAAAAATTCACAGCGGCGTCAGGGGTAATAGGCGCCGAGGGCGACCGAAAAAACGGGGGTGTGGGAAAAAAGAAGATTGGTTGAAACCAAATGGGGGAAGTACAGCCAATGTAGCCAACCTCTCGGACACAAGCATTTGACCTGTGGCGACATTGGACGACGGGTGGTGAGCCAAAACGCCAAAGAAAGTCTGGGAAGGTGCCTGTGAGAGGTTCCGACGGAAGGTGTTTGGGCCGGTTGGGGGGGTTACCCGGCCGTTCGAAAGGCACCGGTGCGGTAGAAAGGAAAAGTCTGAATGAGGGCAAAAAGAATAGGTTTGGGACGCAGAAAAAACACCGCCTTCCGAATGCCTCCAGAAACAAGAATGCTTGTAGGGGCAACCCGGGGGAACCGAAACGGAAATCGGCGAGGATATGGTTGAGCCGAAAACTGTGGCCGTAGTCCCCGTCTCCAAAGATCAATGCCTTGGGGGGGGGGGGAATCGCCCAAACGTGTGGAGTAATCAGGGGGGGAGAAAAACAATCGAAACGAAGGGGCCGCGAGGGGGCTGCTGTCCCTCTTTGGCAAAGCCAGCGCGCCGTAAAAGAGGGAGCAAATGGGCAGTAACCAAGGGGGGGCATGTTGCGGAACACGTCATTCACAACAGCACAAGAAGAAGTCCGCGCCGTGTGGAAGAAGTCCGGGATCCAAGCGTGGGGGTAAACCGCGGAAACAGCTGACATTCAAAAAAAGGAGGGTAGGATTCCAAAGAAAAAAGTCATCAAAGTCAAACCAATGTCCACAAAAGAGGCCAAAAGGCTTCACCGAGAGGAAAGGCTCCGACATGTGCAACGCGGCTTACTTTGCTTCCTGCGCCGGTGTGGGAACTCAATTGGGGGAGGTTCACAAGAGGTCTCTCAGGGGAAACGGACCGGGAAAAAAAACGGCACGCTCGGGAGAAAAAAAACGCTCGGCCCCGTGGATTAAAAAGGGGAGAACGTGTATGATTCCCCCAGGAGGCCGCTTCCGGAAAGGTTTAAAACAAAGTGAAAATGACAACAAAAGGAAGAAAAAGGGGTAATGCGGTCAACCTTGCCACGCAGTTGGTGCAACGAATAGAAGGTTGCATGGGGACAAAACTCGAAAAAAGGATGCCAAAAAACGTGGTGGGAAACGACGTTTCGGTTCGAGTGCCACCCATGCGAAAGAGGGTGCAAGGGCAACCACGGTGGAGGGGTGTCCTTTTTGAGAAGACACCTAACTGGCGCGAAAAATTGGCATTCGTAATTGTTACAAACCATGTACACCGGGGAGAAACGCCGTGCCTGCAAAAGAGTCACAAACAGCCGAAAGTAAGGGGGAAAATCGAGCCGGAAGGACAAGCGAAGAAACGCCTGTGAGGCCAAGAACACGGCTTTCGCGCAGCAAGTGGGAGGGAGGGTGAAATTAAAGGGCAACAGGACCGTGGCTAAGAGAAGTGGGAAAGAAAAAGAGAAACAACAGAAAGCGCTGGAAAAAAAAAAGCTCGCCGAAGAGAAAGGGACGCGCCTGTTATCCAAGCAGTCAATATTCGGAACCCAAGGAGAAAAAAAAGGAAAACCAGGAGGGGGTTTTGGAGGGGGAAACTACCCAGGATAATCGCGGCGAATGCCATTGCGGCAAAAGGTGCAGGCATTGCGCAAAAAGACGGTCCACACAAAAACCGAGGCGGAGTTTAACCGGGGAGGGAGCAAAGTTTGCCGGGGGGTAGAGGAAGGGTGCAGCAACAGGAGCTGAGGGTCGAACCACCGTCGAAATTCGCAGAGAGGCGTAGATTCGCACGTTCCCGTCTGTTGTATGGGAAAAGGCCGAAGTAAGCGACATAGAAGGGGAGGGAAAGAAAGCCTCAAGAAGGAGTTAGGAAGGGTGAACGAGCGAGCCCACAGCGGGATTTACCCGAACCGAGGGGTTCGAATGCCGCAAGGTGGTTGAAAAAAGTTCCAGCGCAAAACCCCTAAATAAAAAAAAAAGGGGGGGGGAAAATGCAAGCAAAAAGGGAGGGGAAAAACCAAAGAAAGACTCAAACCAAACTAATGAAGAAGGAAAGTGCCGCACGGGGGAACGGGGGCTGGCATCTAAAAGTATCCAGGGGGTGATTGAGGGTTTTTTTTTGTGGTTGCGGCGGAAACGGAGAAAGGGCCAATAAAACGGAAAAAATCACGTCAAACGGGTGGATCCAAGACTGGGCTTGTGGCCTCTGGCTCCGCAAAAACGCTTCTTTTCCCTACTAGCAGACACAGAAGAACGTTCGCGTAACAGAGAAGAAACGTTCGACTGTGGAAGGGGAAGAGTGAAGAAATTTCCAAAGAACCACCACAGACGACGGCGGCAATCTACAAAATCCCGATGCGAATATTTCGACCGTGCAAAAAAAATCCCGAAACCGAGGGAACACTCTCAAAAGGGGACAAACGCGCCAAACGGCTACAGCGAACAAAAATTGCAGGTGCATGGGGAGCACGGGGGAGAAATCAGAAAGGACGGAATTGAAAGGTCTCAAACGTCAGAAGGGGAAAAAGTATTTGGCGGCCAAGAACAAACTGTTGGTTAATTTGTTGAAACAGTAATGCAGTTTCAGAAGAAGTTAAAAAAATTGGATAACAGGCCGGAGAAAGGCGTAGGGGGCCGGAGAAAGGGGGGGGGAAAAAAGGAAAAAAAAAAGAGGAGGGGGGAACAGTTGTTTTGTCCGAAACACAAGAGCGAGAACCGAACGGGGCCCATGAATTTCAACGAACGAAAAAAACCAAAGGGTTGCGCGCGGGAAGCACGAAATTCCCGGGAGAACAGATGTAGGCGGGGGGAGAAAACAAGCAACCCAGGCCTGAGAAAAACGTACGTTTGGGTTAAGGACCGTGGCGAAAGGGAAAAAGAAATTTGCGGCAAGGCCCCGCAAAGTCGGAAGGGTGTCAGAAATAAGCGAGGAACAAGGTGGCCGGAAAACCAGTTTTTTCACTTTCAAACCAAGGGACAAAAAAAGGGTGGGCGGAGTCAAAAGCGCCAACAAAAGTTGGGCCTCGAATCGAAACGTCACCGTTTCAAATGGAAAAAAAAAGAACAAGATGTTTCGAGCAGCAGGGGAATGGGAAGGTGAGTCAAGTCAAGGGAAGTAAGGGTGGGGAGACAAAGTTCGACAGGTGGCGGCCAGGCGTCTGGGGCCTGATTTGGAAAAACAAACAAGAATGGTCCCGGGAAAATGAAGGCCGGGCCGGAAGCGGCGGAAAAAGGGAGCAGAACAAAGCCAGACCGGGAAGGAAATAAGGAAAATACACCCGAGAAGGGGGGAAACTCCAAGGGAGAGCGAACAGCGCAGCCCTACTATTTACATGAACCGAAACGAGAAGGACAAGGTACAAAATGGCGCAAGCCAAAGAAAAGAACCGGGTGCACACTCGTGCGGCCGTACTCCGTGTAGGGAATCCAACCTTTCCTCAAAAGGGGTGGACGTGGTAGGGAGGAATATGAAACAAGGACATACCGCTCTCTCCGAAGACAGGACCTGGCTCCTAACACCTCCAAAAAAGTGGTACAACGCTGTGGGTTACAAAAAAAGGACCAAAGTCCCGAAAAAAGCTCAAGACGCCGCGGAGGGGCTGTGGGGGAGGAACGGCGGCCAATACGGAACGCCCCCCAGGGGTTGGCAAAAAAAAAGCGTTAAAGAGAGAGGAGCCCCTCAAGGAGCGCAAAAGAACGCCAGGTCGCGAAGGTGGAGGAAACTTCGGATTCCAAACCCACCCCAAGGGGTGCAATCAAAAAAGAAAAGCGCAAACGGACGGGCCTACGGACCAGAGAACAGCCTCAAACCATATCAAAGAAAGACTCCGGTAGCAACCAGGGGTTCTGAGGACAAAAGGCAGGGTGAAAATTGAGGTGGGGCCAGAATCGAAGTGCCAAAAAGCCGGGGGACTGCGTCCAACCTAAACCCTAAGCCGTGGACCTTCTGCAAAAGAAAAGGAATGAAAAAAGAAAACAAGTTTTTATGAGGACAGACGGGACAGGAAATACCGGCCAACAAAAAGGAAGCCGAAACGTGGAAAAAAAAGCAAAAGTCACTAATCCGTGAGGGCGCTTCAAAAGAGAGGGAGCAAAGGGAACAACTGGGGAAATCGGGGAAAAAACGAAGGGGGGGGGCTGGTACACCGCGCGCACGTACAATGACGCACAGACGGTTCATTGAAAAATCAAAACCCCATGAAAAGAAAGTGTCTTTCGGGAGCCTCGGAGCCTATAAGAACGCAAGCTGGAAGGTGGAACTTATGGTACACGAAGAAAACTGAAGGCTGCTCAACAGGAAGGAAACCCAGAGGACAAGCAAGGGAAAAGGGGGGAGGGCGGAAGCGCAAAGAGAATCGATCGAACCAATAAATCCCGCACGTCACGGGCAGCCTCGATCAAAGCGCCGTCAGAAGGACCCTGTTGGGAAGAAGGGGGGGAAGATTTTGATCGAACCAACGGGCCAAAACGGCAGCGACGTGCGCCGGGGGTTTTCCGCGGAATGGACCAAAAGGAACCAACGGCGGGTAAAGGAAAAAAGGAAAATTCACACGACTTCTATTGGTGGAAAAAAAAGGAAACCTAACGAAAATGCTTTGTAAAATGAAACGGGTGGGTGGATGGGGTTGGACGACAAGGGAGGACTCGTTCAAGGGGTTCATGGACCAGTGTGAAAAACCGCCCCCCGACCCAAGCACAGGGAAGGGGAAAAATGGTTCAAAATGAAGCGTAAATATCGAACTCGAGGCCCGCCCTAAAGTAAAAAGAAAACGTGAAAATTTTTTTCGGGGGGTTAAAAAAAAAGAGGTGGACAAAAGGGGACGAGGAACACACCTTATGATCAAGGTACCTACGCTGTAGGTGAACCATACGGGAAAAGCCTGATGTACGGAGAACCCCAAAACAAGGGGGGAATTAGATGGTGAACTAATTTCAGAACAGGCAACCGACCATTCTGCTCCTTGCATGGGGTGCCCAACATGGCCAGAAACGCGCCCCAAAAAAAAACCTGGCGGTGCCGGGGGGGTGGGAGTAGGGGAACTTAGGGAGAAGGAAAAAACAGCGAAAAGGCCTGCCCGCTCTTGGGGCCAAAAGATCCTTGCACCCATAAAATGATCTTCAAAAGCAAAAAAAAAAACGGGGAGGAGGGGAAAGGCAAACCACAGGAGGACTTTGCCCAGCAAGAAAACGGCAGAGATGGTGTCGCAAAAATCAGACCTCCTTGCCGCCAAAAAAAGCCGACAGACTGAGGCGAAGGCTGCGTTCACTGGCCAGGGTGGGACACCACCTGGCAGGAGCCGAATTAAAAACGGTCGGCTAAGTGCCACGTAACCGGGAAATCCAAGAAAAAAACGGAATCGGAACACGAAGGGGAAATTTCCAATTGGGGTTGGGAAAGATGGAAAGTCGAGGGTGACGCATGACCACCTGAAACAAACATCCCGAAAGCCTGGAGTGTATTAGGCTGGAAAGAGACCGCAAGATGAAGGGAAAAAAAAATCAAGGAAAATAGTGTGCGCGGGGAGGAACGGGCCCCCAAAAGCAGAGGTTCACTATTGTCGTCAAAAAGAAAAAACC
>Ga0179593_1667988_pt1 | contig 12346 bp, 11 predicted proteins | sample CZODoug2_1_08_16_FD_185931 | JGI IMG/M metagenome (GOLD analysis project Ga0179593, IMG submission 185931) | Vadose zone soil fungal communities from Angelo Coast Range Reserve, California, USA - CZODoug2_1_08_16fungal (PacBio error correction) | ecosystem: Environmental > Terrestrial > Soil >...
TCAAGCGAAGACTCGGAAATACTCAAAAACCAGAGCCGCGGGAAGGGGCGAGCTTCGGGGGCCCCAACTGGGAAGAGTTGATCGGGAAGTGTCGCCCAAGCAGATCTAAGGAAGAGACAGTCACTTAAGAAAACCATGGCGCCGAATACTGGGGGGGGGATTACGAGAAAAAGTCTTCGCGGAAGGTGGGGAAGAAGGAAAACGAGCCTTCGATTCTCTAGGGTGGGATGCCGGCCAAGGTCGTCGCGGGGAAGAAAGTCAAGCCAAGTCCGGAGAGCATCGAAAAGGGAAAACGCATCATGCCGGAGGCGGCAGCCCGGAAGCGAGTGCCCCAAGTCGACTCGAGGGGGACTGAAACGGAAAAACATACGTCGGCAGCCAGGAAGGAAAAAATGAACCGTTGAGGGAAAACATGCCGGGAGGAATAAAATCATCAGGAAGCGACTTGCTGGAGTAAACTTAAAAAGGGAAATTTCGCCAAACCCTCTAGGCATGCGGGCATATGGCCAGGGTGGGCGCAGCCCGGAAGGGGAAAGAGGAGGCTCAAACACCTTTCACTTTCTCGAAGAAAGTCCAAGGGCCGTCAGGGAAAGGGGGGGGAGGTTGTGGATCTCGGAAACAAGGCGGTAAGACATGTCGCTGAATCTGGGCAAAACGGTATTGTGTCTACCGAAAGGAACGATTCGTGAAGAAAAAGATTTGGAACCATGAGCAAAAAACGGGGTGGGGGGTCAAAGCCGTTTAAGCGGCGGCAGACACACGAAAGAAAGCGGCACAGTGAAGAAAAACAGGAAATTCCCGCCTTGGATCACGTCTAGAAAAAATCAGTGAAAGGGTGGTCAGCGGTGAAGGCCGAACGTCTAGTGTCGCAAAGAGGGGGTAAATGTGCACGTGAAGGATTATGCAGGGGGAAGAAGAAAAAAAGACGAGGCTCTAAAAAAGAAAAAAAATCGAATTAGAACTCCAAGGACGGTTCGCGTACATTGGGGAGATACTATAGACAAAAGAGTATCCACGAAGAGACCACAGGAAGCGGCAGAAGGGAAGCTGACGTACTTGGGAGGAATCATTGCGTAGAGATAACCCGAACCGATTGTTTTTGTAAGATGACCAATCTAGGAAAAAAATCCGAAGTTCTCCGGGAAAAAAATCGACCAGGCGGTGCAAGCGGCTTCACCAAACAGAAAGGAGGCGGGAGGAGGCGCTGCCCAGAAAATCTCCTCTGCCTTGGGGAAAATATAGAAAATCGCGAACGTATCTTCGGCAGAGGAGGAATCGCGAAAAAAGCCGGCATGGCCTAAGGGAAGGCCGTGCGAGGAAGCGTCCCATGAGACAAAAAAAAAAGGGGCGATTGCGCAGGACTGCTGTCAAGATCTGAGACTATTGAAAGAGTAATAAGAGGCGAAAACTCGCAAGCAGATGTTCCTAATTCTTCTAAAAGGGGAGCTCAGCGAAGGGAGCTCCATGAAAGAAAGGGTCGTAAAAGGTTCGAGGAACTCTTGATGGGGTCCGATCTACGGTCAAAGACCTGCTTCCGGTTGGGGGGGAAGGTGGACCGACGAAAAAGAAAAACATGTTAAACGGGGTCAAAGTTCAAGGAGGGGAGGCTTCCGCCGACAAGGGGGGGGAGCACTTCGCTGGAGAAAGAGAAAGACGAAATCCAGGCCGCCTCGCAAGACTATAGAAGTTTAAAAAATGATTGCGGAACCAAAAAGATCGTCGCAGCCGCGAGAAAGGGTAGGCACCGACGGGGGACTGTCGGAAGCAGGACCGCACTTCAAGAGCAACATGCCGTGACGGCTTTGCGAGAGAGGGGGGCAAGCAATTCCGAAGGGATAACGAAAGGCAGGCCAGCGCGTCCTACGACCCGAAGCCATTCATCGCCGGAGAGGGTGGGCCATGGTACCGGGCCGGGGGAAGGGGGGAACGAACAGGAGACAGGAACGTCTCCTGGAATGCTTTCTTTTGTAACCTCCTATTAGGCTGAATCTAGGAAGGGGGGGGAGACCCAAGGTTTCGATAGACAGAAGAATGTCCAGGTCGGGAAGAGGGAGGGCCCTCGGCGTGCGATGAAAGGGGAAATCGTCGGGGGAGGAAGAACTAAGGCAGACAGAGCGCTGCGGTGGGGAAGAGCGTAGGCCAGGAGACTAACTTTCTGGAAAGCGACTTTTCCGAAGGAGAGGGGAAACCCTAGAAAAACTTGTTCGGGGAAGGAGGCATGATCACCAAGGAGATCTGCTTCTTCAGGGGGAATTTGCGGAGAAGAAGAAATACAGAAAGAGGGTTGTTTCCCTCCATATGGGAGTAGAGGGAAAAAAAAGGCAGGTCTCGAAGAAAAGGAAGAGTCAGCACAGGTGTAAGGGAAAAGGAAGCCATCGCCGGACAGTGAAAAGAGCGATCGTATCTGCGCGTTCCTGAAGTCCTCTCATATTTGGAAGGGCATGTTTGGAGGGTAAGCGCGGGGAAGACTGAGCGCAGAGAAAAATGATTCTAACCCCTAGAGGAGCTCTCCGCTAAGAGGTTCGTTCTGGAAGGAAAAATCAAGTGGGGTAAGAAAAAGGAGGACCATGTTGTGTGAAAGGCGGGGCCGACCTCAGGGGGTCTTCTCCTAAGATTAGGGGGGATGGGCCAGAAGGGGAAAAGTGGTAAAAATAAAGGGGAGGGATGACCGGCCGCTCTAAGGGGGGGAGCCCTACTTCTATCAATAGACCTTCACCCACTCGAAGAATGGAGCAGAAAAGAATAAATTGGGAAAACCGCGAACGTACTTCAAAGAGAATCTGAGAGAAACAACAAACAAACTTGTAGGATTATTAAAAAGAGAGGAGACCGTGTGTTTAATTCGGTAAAGATTCTTGGATATCGGGGGGGATTTCTTCTCGTGGGGGGGGGAACGTGAGGAAAAATTGAAGCCCGTAACGCCTCACTTAACAAAAACGTTCCTCCAGAAGAAGAAATTTTCGAAGGGGGATGGCCCCAGGAGCGAGCTGCGGAAAAAACCAATAGTCTTAAAAAAAAGGCCTCTAACCGGAAAAAAAATGGTCAGCGTGTACTTAGCGTGCAAAAGGGAGCGCCTCAACGAAAAAAGGCTAGCTCCATCAAGTCTCATCATATCCGAAGAGGAGATCTTGAAAAAATTGAACCAAAGGAGAGGCCACAACCGTACGGCACATGCTGGGAAAAGGCTCGGGAAGTCGTTGCGAAAAAAAACGCCTGCGAGAGCTCACGAAGAAAAAGAGCTCCCTGTCCAGGGGGCGTCCTTTCCGAAAAAAACACCTTTTCTACGAGGGGTCCTATACCTGCCGGGCGTAAAGGTGGAAGTGAAAACGTAGAAAAAAAGATGTCGGGCAACAAAGGACGGCCTCGTTAAGGTTCCTGGAGACAAGAGGCAGAACGTATGAGCCTCATCAGACTGGAGTTATCATGACCAAGCTCTCGAACGCCAGGGCAGACCAGGTCGGTGGGAGGGGAAACCGTCGCATCGTCAAAGAGCCCTCCAGGTGAGGACGAAGACAGGCACTCAAACTCCCGCGCGACTTGTCAAAAGGCGGCCGCGAAGGGTTCGGACCACACTTGAGCATCCTGCATCGGAAAAAGAGGAACTAGGCTCTTATATCTAATCCCGGTCGAAAAAATGGGTAGGAAACCATTTGTACTAAATCAAGAATACAATAGCTTAAGGGTAGGAAAATAAACCCTTCAAAAAGAACTCCCATAGTAGGGGGGAAGTCTCCGAGAAAGTCAAAAGGGTCTCATTGCAAACCGGAAAAGGAGCTTATTCTATTCGACCACCGGGACGACTAAGGGAAAAGTCTATTAGAAAAGGGCTTGAAACCGGGCAAACAGAGGAACGTAACGGGGAAGGGGGCAAGTGCCGCGAAATCTAAAGTTCGGGCTTTAATACCTTGCCAAGAAAAGGGAAAGTCAACTGACAGGACGGAAGGGAGGAGGCGGTAAAAGAGTGTCGTCAGGGGGCGTGCGGACAGAAAAGGTAGAAAGAGAAAAAGAGGTAAAGGAGGTGAGAGGACAGCCTTGTCGCCAAAGGGGGGGGCAGAGGAGAACCAAAACGGTTAGGAGGAGGCGACGCCGTCAGAGAATTACTTATTCACCAGTGGACCAGGAAGAAAAGGGGGGGATTGGGGAGCGCAAAAGTTCGACACTCAGCGGAGGGGGTTCCCTTCTAGATCTAATCCGGGGAAGGGAGGGGAAGCCATTTATGAAAGGAAAAAGGGCTCGAATGACTAGCTCTCGCGAAAAGATTTTTCGAAGAATTGAAAGTTGGCAAGCTGAGAAAGATTTGAAGTCGCAAGAAGGTGGCGGCGAAAGATCTGCTTGCGAAAGATGCAATCAGAAGGGAGGGGAGGGGAGAAGGACGATCAGACCACACAATTTCAAAAAAGTTGTTCATAAGAGGCGACAGCAAAATAGCCGATTACGGAAAAGAAAGGTTTGGAGGTCTATCTGTTGCAAGGGGCCAAATTAATCGGAAAGGAAGGCAGAACGAATTTTCATAGAAGGAAAGGGGAGGAGAAACTAAAAGGGTGGTGAAGCCCTCCAGGCAAAAGAGGCTTATACGGGAGGGGAGTCTTGTGTCGGAAGCTAGGTCCCAAACGCAACTGAAAGGGGGGCGTATAGACGAAAATGAAGGCAGAAAAGTCCTCTCCACAAGACCAGGAAGGAAAGGGTTGAAAAAGGGGATACCCGAGTGGAGAGAGTATCGCACTAATCTTCAATTGAGAGAAACCGGTTACGGGGAGAGAAGATCTTGCAGTTGTTGGAAAGGGGGGGGGGTGTCTATAATATGTAAGTTTGAAGGTCATACTCCAAGAAAAAGAAAGAAAAAAAAAAAAACGGAAAAAAGAAGGGTGATTAAGAAGGACGACACAGGGTCTGAGGAACCCCCCTCTGAAAAAAGGGGTTTTTTCAGTTGGGATCGATTTAAAAGAGAATGAAGTTCGAGGGGGCGCATTGTCGAAAAAGGTGCCTTGCCTATCCGCTGGACGGAAGGGATGGTGAGAAGCGGAACAAACGGGAGCCGGGGCTCTGGGGCTATTTTCTTCACGCCTAGGGGGTCCGTAGTGAGGAGGAAAAGAAAAAAGGGAGGGAGGGGGAAGTGGACCCGATGGCGGAAAGGCAGGTTTTTTGACAAGGGAAAGCAAAGCGGCGTCCCTGAAGGGAAGGCCGTGAGAGAAAAAAGGCTGGCAGGTCGTCACGGGGGGAGCTCCTCGAAGGGGTTCTTTGGCGAAGAAAAAGGAAAGGAGCCCGCAGGCATCGCAGGAGGAGGTGGCTAAGTCATTCATCTCTTCCGGCAAGGGAGGGGGACGCTATTTTACAAGAGGAAAGAAGGCATTTTTTGGGTGAAGAGGAAAGGTCCTCAACGTGTGCTTGGGAGAGCGGAAGAAAAACGAATGTGGCCGTTGGAATCCCACGTCGAAGGGGGGGGGGGGAAGCTCGGAAGAAAAGGATAACCGGGCCACGTATTTGGGAGGCTTTTTCCGGGAAAAAATCGTCCGCAAAAAACAAACAACAAAAAAAAAAAAAAACCAAAAAAAACACCAGTAAAAAAAAAAAAACCCCCACAAAAAAAAAACACAAAACAAAAAAAGAAAAAAAAAAAAACAAAAAAAAAAAAAAAAAAAACAAAAACCAAAAAACCCAAAAAAAAAAAACCACAAATCCAAAGAAAAAGAAAAAGAAACAGAAGCAACAAGAAGAAAAAAAAAAAGATAGGCATGAAAAAACTTGCGAGAACCTCTACTACATTCTGGAAACAAAACTGAAACTCTATAACGAGTTTGCTTGGCGAGGGTGTCGAGTCTTAGAAAACGGCGCAAGAAAGATCGTCATCGCCTTTAAGAAACATTTTTTCTTTCGAAAGGATGCTCCGAATTCGAGAGAGAAAACCTTCGGGGAAGGGGCCCGAAAAGAACCTTCTTGGAACAGTCCGAATCTCAGCAAGGGGACCAAAAGGGTTGAGGCGAGAGCGTTCGGAGAAAAAAAGGAATTCGCTGACCTTTTCCTAGGAATTTCAATCATCCGTTAAGAAAAAGAGTACGGGAAATCTCGAAAGGTCGCGACAGAAGGTCAACAACCAACGGAGTATTAGGAAAAGAGAAAAAAAAAAAGGAAAGGGGACCCTTCTATCTTTACCGCTGGAGAGGGGAAAGATGATGAAATCTGTCTAAGAACTGATCTGACGGGTCAAGGGGGGAAAAAATCTTCCCGCCCGAGAAAAAAAAGCTCGCAACCATTCTCAGGGCGCTTCTACTTTTCAAGGGGTGCTTGTTGGAGAATTCTTTCATGGGGAAAAGAGCGGGGTCGCTATAGAAAAAAAACGTCTACCTCCACCAGAGTTTAACGGAGAGATGAAGATTAGGGGCAGGGTGAGCAAAAAAGCGACCCGCGCAAAAAAGAGGAGGATCGCGTGACAGGGGGGGGGGGGGGAGGCAAGTCAAAAAGGGGGACTTGCATCAAATACGCCAAGGCTTCGGGGAATCGCCCTCCAACTCAAGCAGAGGCGGGAAAAAAAGGATGCCGCGAGAAAAAAAAGGGAGTCTGAAACAAAGTGAAAGGGTGTCCTACATATTCTGAAGAAGCGGCTAACAAGGAACACTTTAAACATTACCGTAAGAAAAAAAAGGGGGGGAGGGAAATAGAAAAACACCCAATTCCGTTCAGGAAGAGGATGCCGCATAATGTAGAAAAACGGACTGGACCTTGAGAAGGGGGGACGTTTTTCTCGAAAGGTCTCCAAGTCGAGGAAGAAAACACCGGATGAGGAGCTTTCGTCGTCACGGAAAGGGACTTCCTCTTTGAAAACCTTCTCTTGAAGGTAGCAGGTCAAATAGGTGGAAAAAAAAAAAAAGGAAAAAAAACGGAGGAAGATCATACGGATCAAATCCAAAAGAAAATAGAAACGCATATCACAGGAGAACGGTTGGGTTTGGAGTCTCCCCCTCAAAGATCCGAACCAGGCTCACCGAGGTACAAAATCCTTAAGAAGCACTTTTAAAGGGCGAAATTCCCTAATTCCTACTCTTTGAAACAACTGAAAAATAAGGTTAAGTGTTGAGGGTGGGTTAAACAAGTGGGGGTTTTTCAAAGGTTGTCGTCTAGTGTCCGCGCGAGCGCCCTTTCATGGAAAAAAAACTTTTTTTCGTGGGATGGTGCCTTTGGTAGTGCAATAAACAGGGGGCTCAAGGGGACCTGCCCCATTAATATTGAGACGTTAAAAATACTGACTGGGGGACTTTCCTATAAATCCTATCGAAGAAAAAGCGGGGGGATCCAAAGACCCTCTGCGGAAAAGTGGCAGAAGGAATAAGGGTGTATCTTGAACTTTCATCATTTCGGGGACGACCCGCGACCATATTGGTGGGGGGAGGTGCGGCCACCAGCAAAAAAACAAATCCTCCCCACGACCGTATCCAAAAAGGGGGCTGTGGGAAAGGAGGCGGTCACCAAAACGCTACCGAAAAATACCCGTTCTAAAAAATTCAAAAAAAATAGATCTAAGGGCCAGTTGGAAGAGGGTCAGCAAAAGGGGAAACGCGACCCCAAGGACATCTGGAAAAAAAAAAAAAAAAGTACTTGGCGCGAGGGGGAGGGCCGGCCTTTCCTACGGAGGCGATACTGGGCCTGTTGAAGGATCAGAAAAGGCCTTCTAAAACGACAACTCCTGTCGAGTAAGAAGGAAGGGCGCCATGGAGGAAAAGGTCCCTGCTATTAAAAATACATTGCAAAAAAGAGGGAAGACAGAGGGCAATAAAAAAAAGTGACCGCCAAAATGCCTAAATTGGAGGCTCATTTTGGAAAAGCAGATTAAGAGATAGCGAGAAGAACGGTCGGAAAAACTGTTTCCGAAAGTCTACTAAGAAGATCGAGGGAAAAAAATATACGGATAAAGGCCGTGTTGCGCCATGGAAAGGGGATAACCTTCCTTTTCCAATCATAAGGGGAAAGGTCCTATCAGAAAGGAAAGAGAAAAAAAAAAGGACCAAGGTCGCCTTCGATAAAAAACACATGCGTAAAGACCAACAGGAAGAGGCACTAAAGCATAATGGGACGAGATCAAGGGCGGAAGTGCCAAACAAGATCGTAAATCCCTCCGAAAGAAGAAAAAGTAGTTGGGGGAAGCTGTGAGGAAAACCGGACCCAAGATTTATTAAATGCCGTGGAAGGGCGCGGGATGGGCTAAGAAATTTTTCAAGCCAGACCGTGATCTCCAGAAAAGAGCTCAGAAGAAGTGGCTCAAGAAATTCAGCGAAAGCGTTCTTGGAACATTTAATAGCGGGGCCTTTTAGGAGAAAGGGAAGTGAAACTAAAGGAGCATTCAGAAGCCTATCTCTTGCTGAGTTTTCGTCCTGAGCGGAATCCGAGGAGGATTATGAAAGAAAATGGGGCGATCGACTATCGCAAGAGCTCTATCCGCGACGGGGGGGGGGACGACGGCGTGCCGAGGCAGGACTGCAAAGGAAATCGGGGGAGGGGGGGAAGGAAGAACTGAGAAACAAGGTCGCGCAGTCTACGGCGAGAGGGAGTTCCGGACTGCAGAGGGAGGATTTCGTGCCTGGGGGAAAAGGTTGCCCTATGCTAGGGGGCTCGCACAAAGGGTGTCAAAGGAGCAAAGGGAGAGGAGGTCAAAAATCGAAGAATTCTCTATATCCTATCGTCAATGCATAAGAGGAGGAGACCTTCAAGAAAAAAAAGAGTCTGATTAGGGTGCCAATTCATCGATAGACAAAAGGGACGCCAAGGAGGTATCTCTAGCATCTTCGAAGAGCTCTCTGGCAAGAGGTCCTTACAAGGGAAGATAGGGGGGAAATGCGTGGAGGGATAGAAAGTCGTTCCTGTGGGTTGCTCACTACTGAGACCTCAAGGTGGGGGGGGAGTTGTATTGTCCGCGAGAGTTGGGGGTAGCGCATATCAAAAAAGGCTATGAATTCTAACCCCGATCTTGCTCTCTGAAACTGCCGTTCTTGGGAGCTAAGCGAGGATTTTCCGAGAGGAAAAAATGGTTTGTTCCTTTGAAGAGTCTTTGCAGACCTCTTGGGAGTGAAGGGTCTCCTCAGGGATAGAAGTTGGAGTAGGAAGTAGAATTGTCTGGAGGGATTACTTCTTCAAAAAACTTAGGCTCCCGAAAGGGGTGAGATGCAATAAAGAAAAAAGACAAAGAGGAAACAGATCCCCGTAAAAAGGACGATTCACCCCTTTCCCTCCCAAGGACACCAACTATAGGGGGAAAAGAGAGGGGCGAACGGGTTTGAGTGGGAGGAAAGGAAAGGGTAAGTTCTTGTAGAGCGACTGATTAGGTTTCCTTCGTTCAGAGCAGTGAGAGGCAGTCGGAGAAAAAGAAAAGGACCACGGAAGAAAGGAATCTCCGCCTCCTCCAAGGGTAACCTTCTTTCCCCCAATGGGAAGTCTCCAGATACAAAAAAAGAGGTATTCCCCGGAAGAAAAAACTCGGGCAAAAAAGAAGTGCGGCTCTGACACAGGAAGCCTCAACTAAAGTCATATAACGTCCGGAAAAAGGGAGGGGTAAAAAAGAGGTGAAGACCCCTCTAAAAGAAAACCACTCAACGAAAAAAATGGTGAATCGAGAAGGGGTAAAACAAAAAAAAAAGCCCTCTATAAGCTCACGAGTAAGAGATCTGAACGGGGGAAAACCGATAAGAGCTCTTAAAAAAAGACGATGCCCTTTTCGAAAATTCCTGGGGAGAGTTTGGCTAATAAGGGGACGGGGCAAGGTGCGAAAGAGTCTATCTTGCCGGGGAAAAAAGAAAGAGTCGGGTCAGTACGTAGTCTCCCGAAAATCTCGAGTCCTTCTCTGGTGATCATTCCCGACGGAGCCTCGTGAGCAGAAGGGACACCATTTAAGGGGCTCTTTTCTTAGTACTCTCTCCGTCCACCTCGTCGAGGCTTGGACTCCCGGTAGTATGCCGCCTGAGAAAAACTCTCTAAATCATCTCGAAATTGTCTCCTGAGTAGGAATAGGGACTTACAGTCATCTTTGGAAAAAAGCGGCATCTGGACAAAAAGGCCAAATAGGGAAAATAGCCGAAGCCCGGGCGATCGTGCACACGCCACCAATGTGTAAGGGTCATAGAAGGCGCCCGAAAGGGAGAACCCTTCAATCATCCGAGACGTCGAAAAAATCGGGGGACGGGAAAGAAGGGCCTACCAGAGGCCCTTTCCAGCTCAAGGCAGAATAAAGGGCGATTTCGTAGAAAGTTTTAGCATTAACTTCCGAGTAGAAAGTTCGAAAATGGGGAGGGTTACCCCACTTCTCAATCCCGCAAAGCGACTTCACTTTTCCTTCCCTTAAATACAGAGGGACGGTCCTTAAAGGGTTCCTAACATATCAAGGAAGTTTCCCGAAGGGAGATAGGGGCGGGGGGGCGACTAGAGGGGCGTCCTTTTCGGGAAAAAAATAAGGACTCGAACCTGCGATAGAAAAAAATGGGCCGTTCGCCTTATGCCAAGGAAAATCGCCGTCGCAAAAAGATACTTGTCGGCGGAGGAAAGGAGGAGAGCCCTTTCCAGGAAGGAAAAAAACGTGGACCCTGACCGGAAGCACATTGCCGCAAACAACCAAGGGGCGGTCGCTTGGGAAAGATGAACTCAGGGAGGGGGTCATCCGAACAGGTTTCCGCACGGGGAGCCAAAGTGAAGCGGCTCGCAAGGAAGGAAGGAGTGGCTAAGAAGGGAGGGACAGGCGGCGGGCACTCTGAAGGGAGTTCCTCTCAGCTACATGTAGCGTCAATACCGAAAGGGGCCGAAATGGAACGAATGAGGAGACATGTTCGTGGAGGGGGACTGACGATCATCCTGCTGAAGCGTTCCATTGTGGGAAGGTAGGCCATGAGGAAAAGCATCAAAAATCTGTCCAGAAGCAAATTACTTTGTTTGAGGTTTCTAGTCTTGAAAAACCCCAATCACGAAGGAGAAGATCGATTCTACGCATGTCAGCGAAGGCTCTCGGAGAGGGCAAAAAGGAAACACCGAAATGACGTGTAACTGGAAAAAGGGGCCTCAAGTTATGGAGGGGGTTTTTTGCCTACTAAAATCTTTCCTCGGGAAGAATACATGAGGAGAGAAAAAGGAAAAAAATCTGAAAGGGGGCCGTCTCACAAAAAAAGCCGTTCTTGTATACCGCGTATCGCACTCAAGGCAAAGGCGCAAAAGGCCGGGTCAACAGGGTCGCATAATAGGAAGGATATTGGGCGAAAGAAGGGGTGGGTAATGTTCTCGGACAAAGGCAGGGGAATACACCCACAGGGGTCAGGCACTGGAAGGTGAGTCTCGCTACCATAGCTACACAGGTCTGCATTGGGGAAGATGACAAAAGCAGTTCACAGTTTGACAATGGGGGGTAGATTGACGGAGGCGGCTTTCGCGGGAGTCCCGTTTGAAAAAGGGCTTGTGAGGGAACGAGGAACCGGCTAAACACCGGAGCTTGACCGTTAAAGCAGGTAGGGCCAAATCAGGGGGGGGTCTCACAATCGGTATTTGAGAAAAGGGCGGGCGAAAAAGAAAAAATGTAACTTGGGAAGAATTTGCCTAGAGTCCAGAATCCAGAGCAAAAGGGGAAAAAAATCCGCCAGGGACCGTGAAGAAAAAAAAACGCCATGATCGTCAAGGTGGGGGGGAATCCTCTCCGGGGGAGGATACAAAAGTTGCGAATAAAAAACCTCTGCCCTCAGGCGAAAAAGGCGACATTCGCGGAATTCATAGGAAAAAGAATGCATCGGCGCTATTGGAATGTCGCTACGGGGAGGGGCCTACGTACCGTCCAAGGGTGAAATTGTTCGACGAAAGAAGGTCCCTTTCGGAGGACTACTTTAGGCACCGAGGAATACGAGAGCTTCGAGGGTCCTCGACGGACAACAGACGCGGCCGGGCTTTGCGCAAGAGGTCAAAAGAGAAGGGGGCCTGTCGCAGAGGTCTCGTCCCGCAGCCCGGACGTTTCTTGCAAAATCGAACCTACAGAGCCGGAAAACAATAGAACTCTAGGCTTTCGTGGCGCAGAAAAGTGCGCAAAAGGAAGTCTGAAGGGGAATTATGGGAAAGCATGCCTTTGCACAGATCCATTTTGGCCGTCATGGGATGGGTCGGAAGCGAAGGGGGAAAAAAAAACCTAATCAAGATCTGCTTTGGAAGGGAGTCCCTAATCAAAAAAACTCCAAGGAAAGATTAAGAAGCTCTCACTTGAAAAAACACAAGGTTTTCTGGAGTGCGGAGAATGGCTTCCTGAATCGTCGCTGGACCGGTTCAGAAAGACGCGCACTATTTCAAAAAGGGAAAAAAAAAAAAGGATTCGATCCTGTCACGCTCAAAAAAAGACATC
>Ga0179593_1272024_pt1 | contig 12345 bp, 12 predicted proteins | sample CZODoug2_1_08_16_FD_185931 | JGI IMG/M metagenome (GOLD analysis project Ga0179593, IMG submission 185931) | Vadose zone soil fungal communities from Angelo Coast Range Reserve, California, USA - CZODoug2_1_08_16fungal (PacBio error correction) | ecosystem: Environmental > Terrestrial > Soil >...
CGCAAAAACTGAAAAATAGCCAAAGAGGGGCAGGGAAGTTTTACAGTGCAAGATGGAGCCAGGGCGTGGCTTACCCCTCAGGATGGGAAGAAAAAATGAGGAAACATGGGAAAGAGGTACGGAGGAGGGGGAAATACCAAAAACAGCAAGGAGAAACGAGAAATCCCACTGGAATGACCTACAAACCTTCTCCGTCTGTGAGGAAGGGTCGAGCTGGTTGGGAGTGGACTCAGAAGGTAAAGGGCCTTAACAAGTTATTGTAAAGACGAATGTAATGGTCTCTGCTCTCAGAAACAGTGTAAGATGGGAAATAAACTACAACTACCTTCGATGAGGCACTGGGGGACTTTTTCCTCCACAGAGAACTATCACCAAGTCAAATCATACCACTTCACGGGAAGAGTTGGAAGAAGAAACCATGGTCTACTCTAGGCAAAGGTACAATTACCCCGCAAAAAACGACAAATCAAACTTCATCAAAAGGAAGCCGGCCTAAAGAAGGCTCGATAACAGGGTACATTTCGCGGGGAAATTAGAGCGAGGGAGGTGTATGTTGGAGGATTATCCAAGAACAACCTGGGGAAAGACAGGGATCTCCTATTCTTGACCAAGAAGGTACACGAAATCTAATTAACTGGTTAGGCACGAAGCAACTCGGAAAGGGTACGACGGAGCTAGGAGAGGGTTTGGGAGCAGTCTCCTAAGAGGCAGTAGGAATACTATAATTGTAGAAGAAGGGGTCATGCTTTTCCCGAGTGAAAAAATTCGTGGAAGGATCGGCGTTCTAGGAGCAACCGCGCACGAAATTATTATGAAAAAAAAAAGGCCGGGGACACGTTGCACACAAACGGCCAGCAAGAGAGCATTGCTTTCGTCGCAGGAGGAAGAAAGTATACGGCGGTCGTCAACAAGGAAGAAGTAAGATAAAAGGGAAAGGGACCAAAGGAGCGTCTTCAACCTTCACGGATCAAAGAAAGAAGAATTTAAACGCCGTTGCACGCAAGGGCAAAAAGCTTAACCGCAACAGGAACCAGAAGAGCAGTCATGAAAAGTTCTTTACGAAACGCGGAAAAATCCGAGAGGATCAGGGAAAATCACTGCATGGGGGGAGGGGAAGAAGGTCAGCAGTTACTTCTAACGGGCGAATCGCAGTCAACTTGGCTTGGAAAGGTGGCCGTGACCCCTGCAAAAGATGTACGACAGGAAAAAAGCACAGTGAGGGACTTCATGACGGAGGAAATGTGGAATTCCTATTGGTAGGGATGTGGGAGGCAGGAAAAAGAAGACCGCCCAAGGTCCACACATAGTAACCGGGAGGACGGACTGGAGTACAAGGGGGAACTCGGGGTCCCGGGGTTCACTATCCCTCACGCTTCGGGAAAGGGGCCTTAATTGGGCCACTACGTATGTCAATAGGTTTTAGATACCAGTCGCTCAGGGGGGGAGCTACCACCCAAGGGTGGGGATGGACGTAAACCCACACGAAAGACTAAGCTCTCTGAAAAACCCGGTAAAAGTAACGGGGAACAACAGGAGGAGAAGACTAAGAGACAAAGGGATGGCGAACCGAAAAGGAAGACGTCAGGTCCACAAGGTTAAGAAGAGACGTGCGTCGTTTCTGGTCTAAACCAAAAGTAGAACATATGGCCACTCCGCGAGGGCCAAGGAAGTTAAGGAAGTTTCCCCGGGCGGTGGGGGTCTAGGTTAAAACGGACGTTGCGCCAATTATGGCCACCGAGCTAAGTTAGACTCAGTTGGCAAAAGCCAACGGAAGGCCCTTGAGTGCGATAGAGAGGGGGGTCGAGAAGGAAGCACAACGACGGATAAGAGACGGAGAGTTTCCTTACGAAAACTCTAAAGGAGTACACGAGAATCAGGCTCGTGCTCGCTTCAGGGATACCGGGGGAAAAGCTCACTCCAAATATCAGGGGGCATCTTTGTTGGGGAGAGAGCTTAACGCCCACCGGTAGGAGGTAGGGGACGAATCGGCCAGGAAAAAGAACTCAAGGTTTCCAAGAATGGGAAAACTTGTTAAAAAAAAGAGGCACGAGGGTGTTGGAAGCGAAGGGACCACGCCGGCGGTGCCGAGCGCATGGACGGTAGGTAGAAGCGCAGTCCTCGAGTAGCGGCCAGATCGGAGGTTACCCACCTAACAGTCACACTCCAAAACGTCTACGAGTTAGCCGGAGCCAAAAAGAGTCAAAAGTATGGGAAATTCTCGTAAAAATCAGGGGAGGGGGGTGGCGTCCAGGGAGGGGAAAAGAAAGGGGAAGTGGGGGGGGAGAGGAAGGGGAGGAAATGTTACAGAGAGGAGCCGTAACTATTTAACTCTTCAAGACCTTACGACACCGAAGAAGGACGAAGGAGGAGGCCGCGAAGGAAACAAGACACCTTACGGGTCGGTCGAAAAGGGAAAGTTAGATATAGGTGGGTTAATAGCTGAAGGTGGGTACGAAAAGCAGATGGGCGGGAGGGTAAAAAAAACTCAGGAGGGCAACACAACTCTGAAAGAAAACGGGGGGAAGACAAGCACTGGGGGCACCGGTCACCAAAGTGACGAAGCTTCGGGTCGCCGTGTCCTTGAAGCGACTCGAGGTCCTGGATTTTAGGAGGCCTCAGCTCAGATCACAACACAATTATGGGAGGAAAAAAAGAGTCGGAAATATCTCCAAAGAAACTAAAGGACATTCCAACGCGCCCAGGAAAGGACAGTCTCTGTCGCCGAAGGTCCCCACCCTGGTCCATTTTTATCAACGGTGACGGGAAGGAAGGGGAAAAAAATGACTACGAAAAAACTCCGGCCACATCTGACTCAGAGACAAACTTAAAAAAGTATCCTAACGCGGCTCTATAGGAGAGGGCTGGTGACCTCAAAAGAGTGTACGAGGACTCTCGGAGCAGGGAATAGGGGGAAGGCTCTTTTAGATGGGAGGATCAAGGACTAAAGCCTCGTTCTATCGATGAAACTTTGCCGGTAAAAAAATTAACCCACGACATTCGTGAATGTACGCCACCCTCCTGAAAAAAGATCTAAGGAAGAGGACTGACAGAAAGTTTGAAAAAATACGAGTAGAACGTTGGGGTTTGTCCAAATTGTTGGTGGGAAACAGAGAAATCTACGAAGAGGCGGGCGCGTCTAACTGGTCAGTTCAAAGCCGCCACGCCGCCGGGAGGGCAAGCGAAGAAAACAAACTCGGTGCCCTCGCGTTGGGAGTGTGAACACGTCTTGTGACCGAGGAGCCTCTGAAGCAACGACTGTGGAAGAAGGACCTGATTAGCAAACCGCTCACAGAATGGGGGGAACTCGGCAGAGTGGCACAGCACGGAAATACTGACGCTGGCATTCTGCGACTTTTTAGAGGGACAGTCGAAAAGTGACACGGCGACAGCAATAAATGTCGGGGGGTGGTACTGTATAGACCCTGACTAGATAAAAAGCATTGAAGGAAGGGGAGACCCAACGCGTACAGAAAAAGGGCGCGACGGTGCCCGAAGTGTCTATAGAAAAAGATGAGAGGTTAACAAACGACCAGGGAAGAAGAAACGTCCTGTGAAGGCTAGAGAGGAGTGAACTTTTTACTAATTTGTATACACGAGACCACTACCTCCCATTCTCTCGTCGCAACGGGAAAGTAGGGAGTAGGAGAGGGGAGGCACTACGTTGTCCTAGGGGGGTTAGTCCTACGGGCAAGTTCTTAACGTGGTTTTGGAAGGGAGTTGAGGGAGGGAGTGGTCGGCCGAAGACCACATTGGGGGGGAACTACCATGAGAGGAACGGGGGAGCAAGAACAGAGACGACTTTGCCTGAAGGGGAAACCGTGCAAGAGAGTGAGGCTACGTTTCAAGGACTCGAGGTCTGGGCTGAGAAGGACCAATGGGTTCCTATGGGGGGTACAACTGGGAGGGTAAAATGGGAGGGAGGCGAAAAAAACCGTTCTATTGGACAAGAGACGACGTCCGGACCAGAGACCAGAAATGGCAGTCAGCGCGACAAGGGGAGTGGGGGAGGTGTGGGGATCTTGGAACGCCCAGAAAGCATTAGAAAGGGGTGAAACGACTTAAAAGTAACCTGCGGTCCAGGACCCTTAGCGAGGTTCTATCTGGGCCTGGAGATGCTGACGGTGAAAAGGGCTGGCACTGGACAAAAGGCTGTACCGGGGGGAGGAAAACCTGGAAAGTTGGGAAGGCAAAGGCCCGGGGGGACCCAACTTGGGGTTTTCGGTCCAGGGGAAAAAGGAGGGCTTTTATGATGGAGAGAAGGTGACATCCTGACTCTGTGCTGGAGAGCTACATGCCGGGTTTGAATGACCGCCGGATCAGAGTACTACGCAAGAAAGGGTCTTGAGCGGAAGGGTGGTGTTTGAACAAAATTTGGGGACAAAAGCAATCAAGGAGGGCTATAAAAAAAGAAATACGCCACCTGTTTTCAATCTGAGGAGCTAGATGGCTGCCGGGTACATCCATCGTATGCCGACTCCAGGGATCTGGCAGGCCTGAATAATCTCTACTTCCTGCGGAAACAGTTCGAAGCGGGGTGTAAAAAAATTAGGAAGGAAAACCATGACCACTTGGCTGGCTGAAAGTCGGGTGGGGGTCACCTCCGCGATCCAGGAGGAAATGGGCTTTAAGCCGCAAGAACGGCCTGAGAGGAAGAAAAATCGTCGACGGGGATCGATCATCGGGATAGCGGAGAGTATTTCCTTTTCTGCGTGGGTCTGGTGAGGTGGTCCGGCAGGGGGTATGGAAAAAACGGTTGGCATCGAGCACCTTCTGATAGCCACCACGCTCATTCAGTGGTGAAGTGTGTGGCTTTTCGGGGGAGGGTGACTCGTCCGAGGTTGTGGACCACCGTCCAGGTGAGGCCTTAAGTGGGTGAGAGCTTCACGGAGGAAAAATGTTCGTTGATCAGCGCCTCCCATTGCGTCGTAAAAGAAGGGTTGCCGGATCTCGGACCAAAGAGCCAAGAGAGGAAAAAGGAAGATGCATTCCGGAAAAACTTCGTCTTCCGGAAAGGGAGGGCTTCGAGGTTAAGGGTTTCGGCAGGGGAGCAGCGGGACGGCCAAAAAGTCTAGGGGGGCCGCACGTATAATAAAACCTGCTAGTGGAAGAAAAAAAAAAGCCCAGGGATCAGGGCAACAAAAAATAGGCTATGTTGGCTTGGGAGATAAGACTCCCCAACAAAAAAAAGGAAGGAAAGGAGCAGATATATATATCTCAAAGAAGCCCTAGAAAAAAGCGGGCCGGGCCGGGGGGTGGAACTCGGCTCCAGGCAGGGCTCCGGAAAAAAAAAAGTAAAAAAGGGGAAACAAAAAGGGGTGGACGCTTCACAACGTGTCTGAAAATGCAACCATGCGAAAAATCATACCTCCCATTTCCCTGCCTATTAAGCAAATCAAGAGGGGAGGCAGTTTAGAGAGTTTGGTTGGGGAACGCCTCTTTGAAGTAAAGTTCATTTACGAAAGACCTTGAAGGCTCTGCTCACTAAGGGTGAACCGAGTGATCTAACACTGAAGAACCTTAATTGGTTTCCTGCCACTAAGGAGAAGAGAACCGACATCACCTGAAAGCAAAAAAAAACTTCACAGTTGTTGTACAAGCAGGTCCTACGCTATTCCAATGTCCTTACCCCTAAGACACCGAAAGCAGAAAAGGCTATCACGGCCATACCACATCTTTATCGCTAATGGTTTGGGGGGGAATCGAGAGGTCTAGCTGCGTAATGTGGTTAAAGGTAGAAAAGAACATTAGGAGCGAATATTTTACGGCCTAAGTTCACATATCTAACCTAGGGGGGTTTCTGGAAATAAGCAGACTCTCGACCTGTACCGCAGTATTAGCTAGGATTTCTGGAAGGAGACGAAGTTCAAGGCCGCCTAAAAGTTTACACGCAGGACATGACTGCAGTCAAGGGAACGGGTGGGGAAGTCGAAGCTCTCAGAGAAAACCCTTGATCTGACAACCCAGCCGGGTACCCCTGTGAATCACCCTTCCGGATCAGCATTGATTGGTCTTCAGAAACAGCTGGGAAGGCGTAACAGCATCGCATCTGGGAGAACCTCGACACACGAGAAGGCGGAACCTGGGGAAAAACTGATCAAGAAAGCCGGAAGTGAAAAAGAAATCCGGGGAGAACAAATGCCAAAGAAATAAAAAATAATCCGAGAGTCAGGACCTCAGAAAAAGGAAAAGCTCAGGCGTCCCAGGGACAAAATCCTTCTCAGTTAGGCAGAGTGTCAGCAGTACGGAGTGAAACCCGGGCGCCTCCTCGCTGTGAAGGTTCCGATACCTGCAAACGTGGAAGAGACAGGGGACCTCGAAAAGAAATGAGAACAATTCAGTGGTAAAGGAAAAGAGGAAGTGAGGGGAGTTTGGAGGCCACTTTATAAACGAGCCATGGAAACACAGTCTAAAACGGAGGTAGGCGGATAGAAAAACTAAGAATTATGAGGCAGTAGGAGGAACGTTGAAGGATGGTCCACTCTTCACGTTTATCAGTTGTAGCTCAAGCTACTCATTTGTTATGTACCAAAAAAGTGGGATTCTAGAGCTCAGACGATAGCAAAAAACAACGCCGGAACGGAAAGGACTACTCAACTCAACTAAAGGTCGGGACGCCCGCATAAATAGGAAACTCCAGAGGGGAACGCGAGACTTTCGGTTAAGTCCCTCAGTCAACAAGTGGAGTCCGAAAAAGGGCCGGGGAAAAAACGTCGGTTTTCCTCGTGTAAGGGGGATAGGTAGCATTCTCAGGGAAACCGAGCGCAAGGGTTCTACTCTCCATCAAAAAAGAAAAAAGAGAATCTAGGAAGTCAGTACACTACGGATCATGTAAAAAAAACTTGGCCAGGAAGATCGGAGGGGGAAGGGAGAACACCCATCAAGGGGGGGCGTCGCTCAATGGGTTCGTCGGAAGGGGTGCCGACGACTCATTCAAGGGAGAGTTGGGGGGTCCGACGTGAAGGATACGCAAAACGGCAGGGCTTTCTATCGGAAACTCGGGCTCAACGGTCCCAGCCGTTGGACAATGGTGACCTAGAGGGGGGGGTGCCTCGGATGGCAAAAGTAAGCGTGGTAAGAAAAAATTGGAGCAGCAGGGGGGGAACCAAAGGGCGGGAGGAAAAAGGGGGTTACACCAAGTGGGGAAAAAAAAGAAAAAACAACTTCGAACTAGGAGCCGCGAACAACGAGAACTTAGCTGAAAGAGAGTCAAGGTGGTTAACGAACAGGTAGGTGTTGGTGTCTCCGCAAAAAGTTGTAAAGGGGAAAAAGAAGAGACTGATGATCCGCGGCGCTACCTTTAAAAACGAATAGGCAGATGTTTGCGCACTACCACCCACAGAACCAATCTTACACGGCTGGTTGGAGCTTCGGAAGGAGAGAGGGGGGGGGGGGCCCTGTGGGCACGTAAGGGGGACGAGGGGAAGAAAGGGAGGATTTCCAGTAAGAAGTGACTACTAGGAAACGAAAAGGTAACAAAAGAAACCCTTTTTTACCGTGGAAAAACCAAGTTACGATAAGGGCGATGCGAAGGGGGGGCCAGCGCTGGTGCGGATCTCTAAGAAAACAAAAGGAGGAATTAAAAATATAGAGGAGAGATCCCAAGGAGAATCGACGAGGCGCTCATAACTCAGGACCCCGAAGTCTCGGAAAAACGGTTCCACCAAGGAGGTAAGCTTGAAGAAGGGGATCCAGAAAAATTATAAACTCTTAAAAAAAAACTCAAATTGATAGGAGGAAACCACCAAAAGCCGCAAAACAGGGGGAAACGACTACTCAGACAACGAGGAGGACCTGACCCGAGGGGTAAAGTTCCGAGTAAGTAGACTCATCTGCCTATGGAAGTTTGAATTGAGAATCAGCGGAGATCGAGAAGGAGAACCTCGAAAGGGGGGACGAACCAAAGAGGGGAAAAGGCCAAATGAAGAGACCCAGACTAGGAAAGCGAAAAGGGAAGAAAGGACGTTTTTTACTCTGAAACTGCGGGGGGGGAGTTTTTTCCACCGACATCCGAACTCGTTGCACGCAATAGTGGCGTCAGGCATGAGCCCAGGCCAGACTCCAGGGGGAACCCCTTCAATGAAAAAAACCTCATTTCCCGGCCTGACCTTGGGGGGAAAGGTACATTAAAAGCGGGAAGACCGCAGCTCCCAGCTACCGAAGAACGGGGTTGACGAAACGTCAGCCAAAACCAGAGCCCTTCTCTTGTAAGCTTCTGCGTGGGGGAACCGCACGCGGAGACCTCAGCAGGGGAGTAGATTTTTTAGGCCAGGTCGACGAGGCAGGTCAAAGTGAAAGTCAAAAAGTCCGTCGGGGTTTTTAATGGCGGGGATATACGCAAAAAGAAGGGGCCTCCGTTGGGGTGAAAACAACGCTTGCTCGACGGAAAGAACCTGTAGCACTCCGTCAAATGAAAAAAAAAAGGGGGGGGGAAAGTAAATCCCTTTAAAATGGACTCGACGGAGGAGGAAAGAAGGGCTAAAAGGGGCAACCTCCACGCAGTCTCTCTGGGATCCCGCGTAAGAGAATCGAGGGAGGGAGGGGGCGAATACCGTGTTAGGAGTGGCGGAAAAGAACCTGCTGGGAAATCCTGCGGGTTAAGAGGGGGGAAAATAGGTGTAAGACCTAAGAAACAAGGGGGTGTGTCTAAAAAACGGGCAAAGGGGGGGAAAATGACCACTTACAGACAAGAAGAAAACTGTGTAGCCGTAAGTGAGGGAGACGGCCAAGGACTCGGGGGAGGGTCAAAACCACGCGGGGAGAAAGGGTGGGGTCGGGGACGTAGAAGTGAGGGACATGGTCTAACAAAGAACTGATGCAAGAAATAGTCCATTAAACTGCCAGAGGATCAAAAGCAAGGCGAAAACAGAGAGGAAAATATTGTTGCAGTGAGAGGAAGGACACGAAGAAAAGGAATGGATGAGAAAGTTTTCCCGCCGTGGGGACTTAACTCAACCCTTAGCAAAGGGGAAAACTGGAGTGAGATAAAAATGCTGCAGTTAGGAATCACAAACGGGGGGAGGAAGGGGAAAAGGTTTACTGTCCAGTCTTTGGGGGGGCACTTGAAGTTACAAGCAATCCAATGAAGGGGGTGAGCGTAGAATGGGAAGACGAGAGGGGGTCGTTCGTTTCGCAGCATAATATAAAGGGTTGGAAGACAGGGACGGTCATCGCACGAAAAAACTTGAGCTGCAAACCTGGGTGAAGTCCCGGGGTGAAATAGTTCTAGTGGAGGGAAACGCGAAGAAGATTGGTCGAATTCTAAAACCTGAAGGAGAGGAAAACGGCTCTTATTGTAAAGGATTCGGCAAATATCTCAGAAGTAAGGGACTCTGAAGGAGCTTCTTGCACGAAAAACCCCCACCTAAAGCGGGCTGAGGAGGCAGGCACGGAGCTCGGGAGTTTCTGGAGACCGACCAGCCGAAATCAAACCGCGACTCGAAAAGGGAAAACCAGAAAAAGGCTGCATAAAGTCATGGTTAGATCAGGAAGGAATGGCCGTGATGAGGGGGGGGGTAGGCTTCCTTCTTTGGTGATAAAGAAGAAAAGAAGAGAATTTCTTCTAAGAAATTTGAACTAAAAGGGTCTGTTCTTTCATGAAGGGGGGAAGGTGTCTTCTCCCCCTTGAACTGTTATAAACCATCAGGATTTTGTGGCAAAGGGGGGAAAGTGGAAAAGGGAAAGGGGACGGCCTGAAGGCTTTCTTAAAAACTAACTGGGGGGGAACTGCACCCGGGGAGGGATAGAAGGTCAAACTAAAATCGGAAACAAATTCCAATCGCCTTCTTCGGGAAAAGGGGCCTTAGATTTCTGAGGCCTTGGAAACTTTCAGGGAAAGCACGACTAGAAAAAATCGGGGGGGGAAAAAATGGGGGGCAGCCCAGGGTGCTTACTCAAAGCCGGAAGGGAGCTCCCAGTCTCAGAATTCCACCAAAGGCCCGGCCGAGGTGGGGCGGGGGGGGGCGACTCTTAAAAAACGATAAACAACCCCCACTTATTGAAGGGGAGGGAAAAAAAGGAGAGATTCCAAGAGAAAAACGACACCCAAGTCTTCCTGGTGACAGAGCTGAGCAAACGCGAATCAATGAGGAGGAAACAAACACAGAAAACAAACGGGATACCTCTAGGGGCCGGGGAGGCCACTTAGCCACCATCCAGCAAAAAGAAGCCAGGGGAAAGCTAATCCTTCTACGGAAGGGTGCGGTCACGGGAAACGTGCTTGTTTGTCTGCTCTATCGAAGTGTCCTGAAAGTGGAATAACTAAGGTAGGAGAATCAAGGCTTTAAAGCAGGGAAAAGAGCGAAAAGCATCCGTAGTATCAAAGGTTATGGGGGACCTCCCTACGCGCTACCAGACAGCAAGCGTCCCAAAGAACTTAACAAAATAAAATGGTGGGAAGAAGAACAGTCCGACAGAGAAGGCAACTGTCGGAAATAAACCCACGCCCACGCAGCCGTCCTCAAGAAGAATCGAGAAAAAGACTAGGTCAACAAATCTAAGGATGTAAGAAGCAAACCTTTCTCCTTAACGCCAAAAGAGAGGGGGGGGAAAACCAGGTTAATAAGAGCGAACGGAACTGTTACTTCTAAGAAGAGCTAAAAAACGGTTACCTCCGTATAGGCGAGAGGGGACCCCAGAGAGGAGGAAGGAGGCAATCTATTGGGGGGTAAACGCCGGATAACGGTCGCTCATTTACCCAATCTTTTCCGTATCAGGGGGAACGAAGCCGGCACCCCTTAGGAAGACCGGGACACACACACCCTTGACTAAAATCCTAGGTGGCTAAGAAAAAAGGAAATAGAGGGTCAAAAGGGTCAGGCGGGAGAACATCACCTAACAACAAAACAGGGGTCAAAAATGAGGAGCCCTCAATGGGGGGGGATAAGGGCACGAAAAGTGAAACATCATTCAGCAAAACAAAAAAGGACACTCAAGAATAAGGAGTAAAGTGGGAGGGGAAAAAGCTGCCATCGAAAGAACGGAGTCGGGGAGGGAAAAGGTAAAGGGGGGGTACGTTGCATGAAAGGGAGGGACACCTGTGAAAAGACTACAGAAAGTACAGTGAGTTGGCTGGAGGTGGGAACCGATGACTTGGAGGAAAAAGCCGTCAGGAGAGGTCAGGAAGACTTGACTTGAGGGAAGGGGGAGAAGGGGATTTTTCCAGTCGAAAAAGGGGGGCTAACAACAAGATTCCACCCGAGGAAAAGGCCTGGAAACGCCAGCGCTTCCCCTTGGCAAGACCTCAAAGAGTTAATTGGAAACACGGGTGGCCACGCTTACGCTCTGGGAAGCTACCCATTAACAAAGGTGGGAAAAGAACAACCCGGGTACGGGCCCTAAAAAAACGAACAGAGATCTTAAAAAAAAGGGGAAGAAACAGGGACATCAGGACAACGAAAAGCAAAAAAAAGTTCATAAAGAAGGGGAAGGCGTCCGCTCCATGTGGCAAAGGAAAGGAGTTACTGGAGGAGTTTCGAACCAAGTCGCCAGGAAGTACGATCCTCTAGGACAAGGGGGGGGGGGGGGTGGTACATGAACGGGGGCTTGGGGGGGGGGGGGGGGGGGGGGGGGGGGGGGGGGGGGGGGGGGGTGGGGGGGGGGGTAAAAGGTAAACAAGTTCATCAATTTCAGGAGGAGAATGGTATCCAGCAGGGGGGTGAGCAACTTTCGGCTATCTCGTCAGTGCTAGGCGTAAAAAAAAGACTTGATCAAAGCCTCTTCCGGCCTCCTCAGGGACCTTAAAAAAAGGGAAAGTAGAGCCGCTTCTGCGTGGAACACGCAAAGGTTCCAAGAGAAGGTCAGGCTTTTGGAGAAAGGCGGACGTCGCCCACCAGTAGCAGGGAGTGGAAGGTAGCTGACTAAGGGCGATTGTTAGTAAGCTAGGCACTAGGAGGTTGTGAAGATCCGGAAGTCCCTTCTTGGAAGTTGAGACATGAGCAGGAAAAACTCGGCGGGGGCGCGAATTGGGGAACCACTTGGCACAAACCAAGGAACGGAAGAGAAAAAGACTATAGGCGCTTCGAAAAGAAAAAACAGGGGAGGTGTCTGTCCATAGACAAAGGGGATGGTGGGAAAAAGGGCATTGACATGGCCGTAGATGATCCTCGTCGACCGGCACTTAAAAAAGCCAGGGCAGGGGCTCAGCGACGAAACCTGCAGAGGGACCAGCTTCTACGACGTGCAAGGTGGGCGGATTTTGGTGCTGGGCTAAAAGGGTTTACCGCAAAAATTGTAAAACGTAGGCCAAAAGGGGGGGGGGGGGGAAGCAATCACGGTCAACGTCTTGCAAGTGACGACAGAAGGAGGGGCGTGCAGGGTATCTCCGCGGCGAGCCAAGGGAGGGGAGAA
>Ga0179593_1291560_pt1 | contig 12345 bp, 12 predicted proteins | sample CZODoug2_1_08_16_FD_185931 | JGI IMG/M metagenome (GOLD analysis project Ga0179593, IMG submission 185931) | Vadose zone soil fungal communities from Angelo Coast Range Reserve, California, USA - CZODoug2_1_08_16fungal (PacBio error correction) | ecosystem: Environmental > Terrestrial > Soil >...
AGGAAGGGCAGGGGTGAATAGCGGAAGGGGGGTACCCATAAAAAAGCCATCCCTCGCCTCAATGGGGAGTGGGAGAAAGTGCGTGAGGCAAAAAGGGACGTACAAAAAGAAAGGGGAACCGGCGCAAACGGCAGGGGCGATAATGCTGAATTGAAAAGGGCAGCGGAACAAACGGGTTAATTGCGTGCCTTGTCATCAAAAACAGATAAAAAGGGGGGGGAAGGGACGACCGAGACTGGGGAGAAAACCGGACGAAGGTCCTCGAACAGCGACGGGGGAGCAAGGGGGAAGGGGTCTAAAAGGTGCTCTAGCAAACCTCCGAAGTAGTGCCCCAAGGGAGGGTAGAAAAAAAAAAAGTGGGGCGACGGGGGAGTGGGGCCAGAAAACCCTGTTGTATGGCAACATGACAAACAACACAGCAAAAACGGGGGCAGTGTTCGCCAACGACCAAAAAAATCGCTTGGGGTGGCATGGTTTGGTACAATCCCTCAAAAAAAAGCCAAGGAAAAAAAACAGCACAGGAGGAAGGTTTGGTTTGCAGAAAAAAAAGGAAAAAAAGGGACGTCACGGGGCCGCCAACAAAAAAAGAGGGCACGGTGGGATACGTGAACGGGGAGCGTTGAGAAAAATGCGACAGCCCCCAAGAAGGATGCGCGGAGCGGGAGGGGGAAGGAAGGGGCTTTAGCTTGCTGGAGAATCGGTCTCAAAAGGCCCAGGAAGAAGAAGAAACGAGGAATTGAGAAGTAAGCTTGAAGCCCAACAAGAGATAAAAAGGCAACAAGGCGACTCAAAAAGACCAAGCGGGACGGAAAAAATTGGAATCCAAGCAGCAAGCGAGGCCGGCCCAGCGATGAAACAGCTACCAGGGGGAAGAATAAGGAGAGAAAACCGGGTGGTGGCGAACCAAGTGCCGCAGCACGTTGGGGTTAACCAAAAAAAAAAACGGTGCTGATCATTAAGGGACTGGGGGGAAGCCACTGGTAAACTCTGGGGTGAACGGATCCGCGTCCATTCCAACGATCAGAAAAAAAGCAGCAACAAAGAGGGAAAAAATCCCCAGAAAGATACCCCCAAACGGCGAACAAAAATGTGGGGGGAAAGAGGCCCGAGAAAAAAACGTGATTTTTGGGGGCCTATCGCAAGCTATATGTAACAACAAAAAAGAAAGGAGAAGGAAAGAAAGGGGGAGGTGACATACCTGTCAACTAACTTCTAACCAAAACCATTTTTTGCGCACTAGGAAAGAAGTAAAAAAGGAGAAGGTGGGTCGAGGATCTGATGGAAAACCACTCACGGGGCAAGAATCTCAAGTTTCGCAGGGGAAAGAGGATCTAAAAATCAGTCAAGGAAGAAAGCACCTGTCTAACAAAAAGCAGGAAAACGACCAGAGACCCAGGAGAAAAGGGAGTCTTTTGCTCGGTTAAAGGGGGCTCGTGGGAGCTTTTAGGGGGGGCCTCACTTGCCGACGGTGACCTCAAAATAGCTCCCACCGAGATAGGGAAGAGGGGGGCGCCATTCAAAAAATTTTCCATGGGGCCATCTTTTTATTGGGATTGGAAAAGGGGAAAAAACAACATGTTCCTGGCTGAAGGGAAGGGGGGGGTAAGCAATCTAAAGAGTCATAAAACGCCCATAATAAAACAAGAAACACATGCACCGCCGGGAGGAAAGTGGAAGGTACTTGTTTCCTTTCGGCGGGCATCAATAAACCGGGGGGGACCGGGGGACCCCCTACAACAAACTAGCACACAAAGGGGGGGGCGGCAAACGCAGGGCCTAGAAAAAAAATTGAGACCCCCCTAATCCCGCTCAGAAACGTATAAAACGGGAAAAGGGAATCACGAAAAAACCTCATGAAAGCACTTCATGCTGTAAAAACGACGATAACGAACAGGTTGAGTCTATCATCAAAAAAAAACTGTCCAGGGGGGGGGGGAGAAGTAGATGCACAAAAAAAAAGGAAAGTGGGATTAGACACTTTAAACAACCCCAAGCAACGGTAAAAAGGGAAAAAGAAAAGGGGGGGGACGGAGCTGGAACGGACTAGGCCCGTAACAGAAACCAGAGACAACTTTGGCATGGCCCGTTCACTTGGGTAAACAAAAAAGGGAAAAGAGTGAAATGGGATACGTCAAAACGAGGGGGGGGGGAAACTTTTGGGGGGGGTGGGGGTTCGGTGTGCAAAAAGGAAAAGGGCGAAAGGCCTGAAGGGAATCCTTGTTGTTGGAACAGAGGGAACACGAAGAGATGGTTTGGTTCGGGACCCAAAGAAAGGGGGGAGAAGATCGAGGGAGAACCACCGAGGAAAACTAAACGAACGGGGGGGGTCGGAAGGTCAAATGGGCAATCATACAAAGGCGGTGAAGAAAAGCGATAAGAAGGTGAGGGGGGAAAAGCAAAGGGAGTCTGAAAAGCTACCAAGACCCTCAACAAGAACACAACGCCAACCAGGGGGGTGATCACGGGTTTCGCGTGCGAAGTGACAGGGAAGGGGCCGCCGCCGGATAGGGGGGGGTCTTCACGCCTGGGGCCTCTGATCGCGGGAGAAAAAACAAACAAAAAACAACAACTTGGGGGGGGGGAAAGAGAATAATAGAAAAAAACACCTCCGTAAATCCCGGAGGTCCGCGGAACGTGAAAGGACCGGAAAAAAGGGATCACATAAGGGTGGGCCGTGGTGGTAGGGTCCTTGGTGGAGGGGGCCGTGGATGAGGACGCCTGCCCGAAAACGGCCGGCGTCCTTTCACGCACCAACGAAACGTTCGTGATGCAACAAGGGTGGGGAAAAGGGAAGGGCCGGCGCGGGCTCAGGTGGAAAATGCATACAGACTCATAAGGCGCCCCCTGTGGGGTGGCCCAAAACCACCACCAGGGCCTGCTCGTTTGTTTCAGAGGGGTAACAACAGCAAGGAAGAGGCAGGACAAAAGAGACCACCATGGACGGGTCAACCCCACCGAAAAATAAAAAAAAAGGCAAGGACTAGTTGGCAAAAAGTCATCGCCTCTGCCCAGCAAAAGGATTAGAGGGAAGGATCGACAAGGGAAAGGAAAAACCACAGGTAGACTCGGGGGGAACTGGTCGAGGCCCCTCCGTTCAAGCGGAAACGACCCAACCATACCCGGGGAATAACGAGAACACGTGATTCGAAGACTCCCACCTCAAAACACCCTCAGTGGGGGGGGGGACAGCAGAAGGAGAGTAAAACGAGTTGACGGTCGACTCGCATCAAGGTTCGTGCTCCTGTGGGAATGAGTTGCTTGGACTGGGATTGTTTCTGGCAGTCAAACGCTCCCTGCGGGCAAATTTGGGGTCTCAGAAAGGGGGGGGGGAAAAAATTCGGCGAAAGCGGCGCATTAACGGTGCTGGTTTGATTCTAAGGGGGGTAAAGAATGAAGAAAAAGGAAGAAAGAAACAGTATCATGGTCTCAACTGGATACAACAGGAGGGAAAGAAAAGGCGGGGTGGGAGGCGGAAAGGGAACGAGACAGCCCGTAGAGCATACAAATGCCCGACCTCGAACAAGCTTCAGGGGGCCCCAGAAGTTTCCCTCGTCCCACAGAGGAAAGAGGTGGGGAGGGAAGGAGGGCCAAATCAGATCCACAGAACAGCCCGAACACTCGCAAAAAGCGCACCACTCTCTGGCGTATGTTGTTTCGAAAGGGTCTGAAGAAAAGGGGCAACTTCCGATCCGAGCCAGGCAGGGAAGACATTCCTGTGCGCGTTCTTGTTAGAACGAGACCAAATAAAGCACATAGGACCGTCCTTCCGACGAAGGAAAACGCCAAGGGGGTGGCTGAAAGACCGATTAAGGAATTCTGAGGGACAAAAAAAAAGGAAAACAGAGAGCTTTTCGTCTCGCTGTTAGCTGATCGGACGCACGCTCGCAGCCCTGGTGCTCGGTCAAGAAGGGGACGGGGAGCGACCAGGGGCGCCATTAGCTCAATAAAGAAGGGAAAAAACGAGTGGGTGATCGGGGGACCACTAGGAACCCTAAAACTTTGCTGAAACCACGAAGAAAGGGGGGGGGGGGGGGCCTTTAAAAAAGGGAAGGATGCAAGGGGCTTTGCTAGCCCAGGTGAAACGCGCAACACAGCTGCAGTCAAAAAAGAAGACCGTCTTAGCGCTGGACTCGCTAAGTGGGAGGTAATGGAGTGGACAAGAGTCGTCCGTAAGGGGGAGGGGGGGGGTGGGACATGGGCTCTTAGCTAGTTTTGAGTGGGGCCGGTGCAATCAACCGAAAAAGGAGGGAAAAAAAAAAGGGGGAGAAGGGTTGACTGTGGGAGGGAAAAGCTGAAGTAAGCCGAAACCAATCTGCAAAAAACAGACAATGTAAGAACACTTCTCACTACGGGAGGAGAGGGGGAGAGCAAAAGCCGCCGACGATAAGGGTAGGAGCGTACAGGCGTTCTCCGGAAAACTAGCCGCGGTGAGGGGCGGTGAGGAGTCAACAAAAAAAAGTGGCTCAACCAAAAAGGGGGGTTGGGAACTACATTCGGGGGGGGAATTTGGGAACAACAAAAAAGCTGTCCCCAAACGAGGGAAAAAGGGCGAAAAGGGAACCGGGTTATCGGAGACAAAATAGGCACGAGCCCAGACCGTCTCTAATAAACGGGTCAGAGGAACTGCCACGCAGCCGGGCGCGCAATAAAGGCTGAAGGGAGAAGGCCATGAAGAAAAAAAAAAAGAGACAAGACGCCGGGGCCCAACCGCCGCAAAAAAACGAGCAGGATCGCCGGGGAGGGGGGGGAACATGGGGGTTCGTTTTATCAGTTAAAAAAAACTGACACTCCTAACACCAAATAGAAATTGGATGGTCGTTGAAGGAAACAGGGAGGATCAAAACTCAAAACAACAAAGGATGAGAGGGGGGGAAAAAAAAAAAGAAAGAATTCCTGGGGCCCGAAACGCCCATCCATCTCTGTTTAGTTTGCGGACTTGAAGGGGATTGAAAAGCGTCAACGAAGGAAAGCACGTTACACACAGGCCTAGGATTCCCTTCTCAAACGCAAAGTTTAAAAAACAAGAACCATTTGTCTGGGGCTTCCTTTAGATCTTCTCCAGGGACTGGGAACGCCCAGAGAAGGGGAAATGCAAGCCGGCGGACATGCAATCGTAGAAGAAAAGGGAAGTAGCAGGGGTGGAAACTGGTCAAAGGGAGCCAGGTGGCTATTTCCTCAAGCACTGACCCAAACGCGGGGGGGAAAAAACAAGATGCAAAAAAAGCGTGGAAAAAACCTGTTGTGATGCATCCCACGGCCAAGGGGGGGAACGCACAGCACGTAAGGGGGGGAGTTGGTGGGGGGAGTACAAGGGCCTCAAAACCGCCCCTCTTGAAACCCAGAGGGGGGGTAAAACTCGCGATGTGTTGAAGAGAATCCACCTGCCACCAAAAACCGATTTGTCCTCGGTTGGGACGGCCGAGCCAGTGTAGCTGGGGACTCAAGTTGAGGAGAAAAAATTACGCGGGAAAAAAAAAACCTCCGAAGGGGCGGTCATGTGTCCGGGATCCTGGGAAGGGTGGGCGGAAAACTCCCAAAGAAGGGGCCCATTAAACTTATCAACTGAAATGTGTGCAGAAGAGTCAAGTTGAAGCACAAGAACTATCGAGAGCGTCAAGCCGAACTATACTCCTCGATCACTGTATGAAAAAAAAGCAAAACCACAGCAGCAAGCCCATACAAAAGTCAGGAAAACCTCCAGAGGAAAGTGAGAAGTCAAGGAAAAGAAAGACGTTGGGACTGGGGGGGTTCTGCAAAGTGGAAGTTAAAAGTTAAAATCCATGATCATGAATTAAATTACCACGTGGTTTTGGGAATCACTGACGGGGGGGGGGGGGAAAAAGAAAATATCCATTATCCCGCGGGGTCCAAGGTACACTAATCAAAGGACGCACAATCCTATGTCGGTCACCGATAAACTCCACCCTCAGCCAAGGGTTCCAACTGACAGCAAAGGGGGCGTTCCTAGTCGAGTCAAAATCAGGGTTTAAACACGATTAACTAATGAATACACACGGGTTTATACTGAATTAAGGGTGGGGGAAAAAATAGCACTCCTGCATCATACTTCCTATCAAAAAGGGGGGGGGGGGGGGGGGGGCGAAAGGGGAGAAGAAGGTAACCCTTCGTTCGGTAAAAAGTGGAGGCAAAAAAACCACGACTAACACGGACTGGGTCAGTCAAGTCGTAACCCGCGACTAAAGATAGGAATAGACAAGGGAGGGAAAACCCTCCCTGGAAGAGCGGTGAAGCAGGTGGAAGGGAAGTTGATGTTGGAGAAAAAAAAATTCGAAAAAATGGTGGATGCGGGGTTGGTAAAGGGGAGGGGGAAGGTCTCCCTCAAAAAGTGACCCGGATCAGGTATATACTTTAAGTAACGTGCAAAGCGGCGGTTTGGGGGTCAGAATTGTCCTGGGGCATAAGATGTACCCTCCCTTTGGGTGATGCCGGGCGTAGAATTAAAAATAGCCCGCATGCAGTAAAACGGTCTCAAAAACCCTTTGGAATAATTGGAGGATACCCGAAGGGGGGAAGTTTTGCACAGGGGGGCAATCAAAAAACGTGGAGTCACCACAAAACGATGCAAACGAAAATTTAGGCCCCGACTGGGGACCACAGAATACAACATTTACAACCCTAACTCAAAAGAAGAGAAGAGTGAAGGAAAAAAAAAGCAAGCGCAGCAACTGTCAAAGGGCAACCGACGCACTGAACGGGCAAAAAACGGAGTCGATCAGAACGGAGTGAGAAAGAAGCAGAAAACAAAACACGAGGGAGTGGGAGCGAAGGTTCCCCCGATCGGGGGAAGGGGAAAACACAACAAATTGGTCGGCAATCGACCTGCTAGTACATAGAAAAAAGGCAAACCGAGGACCAGGTTTGGTCAGGTCAAAAAAAAAGGGGACCTTCACAGGGAAAAAGGCTGTTCAAGGGGGTGCGGGAATGCTGGCAGTCCAAAACGAGGGGAAACGGAAAACAAAAAGGAGGGGGGGGGTGCCGTGCAAAAACCTACATGGCGATGAAGCAACAGTAACTTGCTGGGGGGAGAAACGTGTAACAATAAAAGGACAGGTTGGGGGGGGTCCCGGACCAGAAAAGGAGGAAGAATCAGATCAAAATTCACACCCCGCACTAAGGCCGACAGGGCAGAAGGGACGGACAAAAAAGAAAACAGGACCGGTGGGAAGACGGGAAGAAGCAACGTTCGACAGATAGTACGGCCAAAAAAATGGAGAAAAGAGGAAAAACCACGCCCACCGCTACAAAAAACGGGGATGTTGGGAGTGCAAAAAGAAGGGGGGAACGAACCAAAAGGGAACGCGGAGGTCGTTGGTCGCGCAGGATAAGGGTAGGACACGCTGTTTCAAGATCATCTATGAAAAAAACAAACACCAGATGGGAAGTATAAATAAAAGAGAATCGTATACAGTTCATAACCCTGAAGCCGGCGTGAACCACGCCTGCTGTCCAAAAAATTCGTGCAAAAGCAACCGATCACCAGACAGCGCTTTTCTGTGGTGATGGAGGGCACAGGGGGAAAGTACACCGTGGAGGAAAAACCGGTAAGACGCAACAGGTTTGCCAAAGGTGTTATCCGCCGTAAAGGTCAAAAGCGCGCGTGTAAAGGGAAGGGCACCGGACTTTCACCACGGCGTAAGGGAGCCACGGGGGATGGAAGGGTACAGGCGGAAATCAAAAGGGGGATGCGGCCAAACCCCATGCTATCGGGGGGGGTTTCATAGTTGACAAAAGCAGGGAAGGGAAAAAGGCCAAACAGAATGTGTGAAAAGAAAAAAAACAAATAGACCAACCCCAGAGAAGTTTGGGATAAAAAGGCATCCAAACGAATCGCCCAATTAATGAAGTATTAAGGAACCGCCCCGTGAAAAAAAAAAGTAGCCTCATCATAAGAAAAGACAATTCGAAGGCTCACAGAAACCATTCTGTTGTGAAAAGAGTCGGAGGAATAGACTCCACGTCTCGGGGGGGTGCCACATCCTTTTGCGGTCAACGAAAAAAAAAGTTTGAATCGACGCGGAGCACAACCGGGTCGGGTCAGTTCTTGAAAGAGAGTGATGTCCTGGGGGTGTGGTGGTCAGGGGAAGCAGGAAAAGCTCTCGGAGGGGTTGACATCGGGGGTACAATCCTTTTTGGGGGACGGAACCTGAGGGAGCCCACGGTAGTTGGCAAAGGGAGTGTGGGGGAGCGGGAAAGGTTGAGATGAAGCCCGAACAATTAAACAGTAGACCTTGACAGACCTTCGTCAACTCCTAAAGATCGGGTGAGGGAATTGCGGAGGGGGAACTACGAGCAGACACCGGTTGTAGATCAGGAAAGAAGGGAAAAGAATCACCCTCAACCGCGGGTCAAGGGGCCCCCGCGACTGGGTCCTCAGGGGCCACTACGAGGGTTGGTGCACAAAAGTCTTCGGAGACGCCAAGCTCAAAAAACACCTAAAAGAGGCCCAACCTCGGCGAAAAAGGGTTGGGTCTACAGGAGTCAGGGAACAAAATTAAAGGCGACCGGAAGGGAAGATTGACAAAGTGCCTCTTTGGGTATACCGTACTAGGGGCACGGAAAAAAAAGTTATTCGGAAACGGGAGCAAACTGGGTTTCAAAAATAAAAAAAGTATGGGAAGAATTTGTCGCGAAGGGCCGAGTTGCTGCTGAAGGGCAGCCCTTGAGACGCTGTTCCAAGGACCAAAAACCTTAAAAAGCGTTCCTCACAGGGCAAGCCCACAAGGTTGATCCGTTCAACACCGGTTCTAGGGGAAGTGCGAGGGGCGGATCGAGCCAACAATCTCGGAAGAAAAATTTGGCTTTGCCTCGGACCAGCGGAAGAAAGGGGAGTGGCACCCGATCAACGGGGGCGCCAGGACCAGGGTCATGGCCTGGGGGGAAAAAAACTAACACAAAAACGTTCCAGAAATCAAGAAGGCCCAAAAAGGGATGATGCTGCCGGGAGAAAAAACTCTTGACGGCTAAAAAAAAAAAGGATGCGATAAGGAGGGGGAATTTTTGTGTTTGGAAAGCCCGGCAAGATGCAAAAAAAAAAAGCGGAGCTGGGACTATCGATGAGGGGGGGGACTTTCAAGAGAAGAGTCAGAAGGTCCTCAAGTTATCATGAGAATGGGCAAGAATCGAAAAGAGACACAGCTAGACATGACAGCTAGAACGAACAAACGGTCGACCTACGTAAAAGCCTGCAGCTCAATCAAAACGCCGGCAAATAACAACAGAGTACATCGTTGTATGTAGGGCTGGGTCGGTTGAGGAGGGAAAAAGAGAGGGGAAAGGGGAAAAGACGTGGCTGGTGAATATGTACTTCCAAAAATGAACAACACACGCGTTGGTTTTGGGTCCTGACAGAAACAGGGCGTGGGGGGGGTGGAAGAAAAAATAAACTGACCCACGCGCGCAAACTAGGAGCCCTCCCAGGGGTTGTGCAAAGTCCTATGGGAAAAAATATGAAAAGAGGAACAAGTCCCCACCTGTTCATACGGCAGGAAAAAGTGGGGATGAAACCTGCAGTGGAAGACCCCGCTCAGGTAAAGGAGCAAAGGGGATAAATCGAAAAAAGAAAAAACGAGAAGGGACTAGCCCAAAAACAGAGACGTCAGATCGTATCGACAGGGTATGGTGGAGGGGTACGGCCGTTGGGAAATGGCATAAAAAAAAAACCGCAGCAGACCCTATCTGGGTTTGGCGGTTTGGAGGCCAGAGGAAGAATAAAAAAAACAACTAGGTATGTAAAAGAGAGAGATAGCAAAACGGGGGGGTGTGTTGTTTTGTGTTTGGTTTGGGAGGCAGGGAAACCCAGGCCCCCTCTTGGGGGTTTGTGGGGGGCCCCCAAAGCCATCCCCATAGAAGGAGGGGGGGGAAAGTGTGTGCGGCTTTGCCGGGGGAGGCCCACAACTAAAAAGAAACCGGCGAGGGTACAAAGCCAAGGGCGACAGGAAAAAACTCGACCAACGTTTCGGCAATACTCCTGGGGCTGCTTTCCTAGGAGAACTGGTGCCAGACCCGCAAGAGAAAACCTGTATCGGCGCGCCCGAGGCAAACGAGCCTTTGCATGTCCAGAAGGACAAGAGACAGCAAGGGGGAAAGGGGTGGGACTGCTCGTCTCCTATTTTTTCCAACGTTGAGGGTCAACCCACAGGGGGGGGGAGATTCGTTTTTTGTTGAGCCGGAAACGGCGTGGGGGAACACTGGTTGGGGGGGGTGAGGGGACATTTCACGACCACGCCCACGGGGGGACGGGGACTGCACAACGAAACAAGAAACGTGGGATCAAAAAGGGGGTTTTGGAAATACATCCAACACTCCCCAGGCCAACCCAGAAACGGGCGTCATTTTTTGAAAACAAGAACGCCCACCGTCAGAAACCCGTCCAAAAAAAAAAACACGATGGGGGTCAAAGAAAAGTGGGATAACTCAAAGAAGCGGGAGCTGAGAGTCAGAAGGTTTCCTCCCTTCGGGTCGTTCCTGCGGGAAAATAATGTTAGAGAGGGAACGGCACAGGAAGCATGAAATTCCCTCCTTGCCCAAACAGCGGACAGATGAAAAAGGAGACTTGAAAAGAGGGGGGGAGAGAACCAGTTTGAAAGCCGGGGTCCAGCGTAAGCTTCGCAGACTCACAGAGGGGGAAACTAACCATTGGGTTACAAATCACCAGAAGCCCAGCAGGGGGAGAAGACAGAGATCCACAACAAACAGCTCTGTACACAGATTAAGCTAAGTTGCACCGTCCCTGGGACACGTTTTGAAAGGTTAGAATGACCGAAGGAAGGGTGTAAAAGTCTACCCAAACGTTGAATCTCTTGGGGGGCCTACAGTAGCAGGAGGGACAACCGAAGGGAAAACGAAAGAAAATAATCGGACCAAAAAAAAGCAACACAGAGATCCACCCCAGGGGGGACTAGCCGTGGAAAGAAGGTGCGCAAAAAAATTGGCTTGCAAACTCGTACCCTATCATCTGTAAAAATCACCGAGAGAGAAGCGATAAAAGGAGGCCGAATCGTGTTCACATCGGGGGCTCAAAGGGCAAATAGGCTCACCCATTGTGGGGAGGGGACCAAGAGAGAAAGGGGTGACGACCAGTGAAGAAAGTGAAAATCCAAAAAAACCACGACGCGAAAAACGTCATTCGGGCCCGGCGGCAAAACAGCAGCTCGGAGGCAGGCCGCAGACAAAATCGAACACCCCGCCGCCAGGAAAATTGGAGCAGGGTAAAAAACTCAGTTGTGGAATTTTATAGTAGTCCGACCGACAGCCCGGAAAGCCAACACGTCCTGGGAAGGACAGAAAGAAAGGCAGCGGGGAAAAAAAAGACGGGGTTGGGGAAGTGCGGAAATGTCCTGCCTTTCCGGAAGGTACCTTCCAAGAGGGGCGAACCATCGCAGCCCATCCCTAAAAACCGAGCCTCCCAAAGACCTTAAAAAAAGTTGGTTCCTACTGGGTTGACTTTATCGGGCGAAAGAGCCGTTGTAAACAAGACCCCAGAACAAAAAAAAAAAGAACCAAAAACGAACGGCTAAAGAAAGGGGAGAAGAGCACAAAACGAGACCCACCTGAATGGGCAACAGCCGGGAGGAAGAAAAAGGGTCAACTGAGAATAACACCCAGGTCAAAAACCCTGAAGAGAAAAAAAGAGGAAAAAAGAACAAGTGCGCGATAGAGGCCGCAAAACTTTTCAGGGGGGAAAACAAAAAAATGCCACCAAAGCGGAGGAAGGGGGGGAGGGAGACGACAGGGAAACTTTTGACAAAGACGGCGGGTATTCCCAAAAGGCACAGCGAGCACCGCGAGCGACCTGCAGAAAGAGGCCCTCGAACAAACAAAGGAACGAGGAAGGAGGGGGGACAGGGCAAAAAAAAACAAGTACTATTTGCCCTCGTTGTAGAGGAGAAAGGAGGGGGGGCGAAAAAAACTCGGTGCTTCGGGGGGAACTAGTGGGTTGGCCAGTTGGCAACACCACAGACATGGCTTGGCCCGCCTATCCAGGTTCTTTTTTTAACACGAGGAAAGAAAAAAGAAGCAAGGGAATGGGGGGGGGTTGGAACGGGACCAAAAAAGGGTAGAATGATCCTCTGTAATCGGCAAAATCACAAAAAAAAGCAACCAAACGGACTTCCGATTTTAAGTCAAGGCATCAAACAAGCACCACAGGGTGGGAAACAGAAAAAGATTTCGGGGGCACAAGCATCTAGACAGGCAACGTCGTCACAAGGGGGACCAGGACACAAACGTCCCAAAAAAACTTCGAATGGGGATGTGATAGTGGGACAATTTAATAAGACCTACAGGAAGGACTGTGAAAAAAGGATACTTGGTCCGGGGGCAACG
>Ga0179593_1639299_pt1 | contig 12345 bp, 19 predicted proteins | sample CZODoug2_1_08_16_FD_185931 | JGI IMG/M metagenome (GOLD analysis project Ga0179593, IMG submission 185931) | Vadose zone soil fungal communities from Angelo Coast Range Reserve, California, USA - CZODoug2_1_08_16fungal (PacBio error correction) | ecosystem: Environmental > Terrestrial > Soil >...
AAAAAAATAAAACGTCGTACTTCGACATGGTAGGAGGGCTAATGTTGAAGGGGGAAATTGCTAAAAAAAAAAAACCCCTTTTGAGGGACACATCGGAGGGGGGCGGATTTTGCGGAACCTCCGGAGCATCAAAAAAAATCGAATAAGGAGGAAAAAAAAAAAAAAAAAAAAGGCGAAAGGATGTGCCTAACATACAAGGAGATGTGAAGAAAGGCATCTCTGAAGAGGAAGGGGAGCTCTATAAAACGCGGAAAAGGGGGGAAGTTGCTCTCGCCTTCGGTAGGGGGGGGGGGGGGGGTGCAACTCAAAAAAGCTGGGAATGGCCACCGCATTGTCCATCTGCAGCCGGAAAGTTGGTCCCAGTCCAGTCAAAGGAGGGGGCACCATCCCACGTCACGGGGGGGGGGCTTCCACGGTTTTGGTCGCCTTTCCTCCAAAAGGGTCAGGGTCGGGACCGGGACTTGAGTTAAAACATCCTCGGGGACAAAAAACCATCATCCCTGGTAACGTGCCAGAAAGACTCTTAAAGGGGACAGGGAGTCAGGCGTCTCCCTCGGGAAGGGACTAAGGGGGGGAAAAGAAAAAGTTTGATGGGGGGGTGCGCCTCTCTGGAGACGTAAGTACCTATCCCTACGTGAACAGGTAAAACCCAGGCGGGGGGGGAAGGACCTAACACGTCCGCTTGTATTTCAAAAAAAGGTCCATGCGTGCCGGCGGATCACGCAGAGTTCTCGTTTTGATAGCGGGGCCTTTTTTAAGAAAAGAAGGGCGCCAAATCACATAAACTCGGGGCTGGTCTCGCAGTATTATATGAATCCTTCAATAGAGAAAAAGATAACTGAGACTGGAAAAAAAAAAATAAAACCTGGTTAAATACGTTACGGCTCAATGGAAAAAAACACGAACAAGCATAGACACAAAAGCCCGAAGCAAAAAGTCGGGTTCTGAAAACATTAAAACGGTCACAAACAACGCAGACACCAAGGGGGGGGGGGACAGATGGGAAAAAAAGACAGAAGAAATACGGGAATACGAACGTCCGCCAGCGGCGGTCCAAAAACCTTCTAAACAAAAAAAGGGCAAGAACGCGGGCAACGAGACAGGTCAAGGATCAAAAAGAGAAAAACGGGAGAAACGAGGGAAAAGCGGAAGCGGACCTACAATTCAAGCCAACCCAGAATCGGCGCATAAGACGGTGAATGGGGACCTGAAAAGGAGGGAGAGCTCAAGTGGCAGCTGAGATTCCAGAAAAAGATGTAAGAGGACGGGCAAGACGGACGGGAAACATTTCGCTTGGGGGGGATACCTCGCAAAAGCAAAGAGAAAATAAAAAGCTCAAGTTGACTCAAAAACAGAGCAAAGGTCGCGGGGGTCGCTCGGCGGGGTCAGGGGAACGGGTAGCGGGCTACACCGCAGTCAGGTGTGGGGGGCGAAAAAAGGCACACGAACGTTGCATTTGGTACGGGAGGGGACAGGGTGGCAAGGGTCCGGGCAGACACCCCCAATGGGCCATGGGCTTGGGCTTTCTATTTAGAAAAACGGAAAAACTCCAAAACGCCCGAGGAGTTTCGGGGCGGACTGAAAAGACACCACCGGGAATTAAGAATAACCATCGGTCCCCCTCGGTGTTGACTGCGCGTCCACCGACGAGTCACGAAAAAGGCTACAAGCCAGCGGTACGAATGGGGACGGGTGGTAAGCGAGCGCTACGAAATTTGTATTCACCTCTGGGGGGCGGCCGGTCCAGGACTGGGAACAGACTGGGGGGAAGGGGAACCACCGGTTTTAAAAAACCACGGGGTCTTACTTGCCTCTTGAAGGGGAAGAAAGGACGCTTGGGGGGTAACACATGGGGGTGCAAAAAAAGAAAATAGACAGGGGGGGGTCAACAAGCACCGGGGGGGATCTAGAGGGACGACCTAGCACGGACAAGCGGGGGTCTGCTCAATCGGCGTAAACATAAGAGGTTGGAAGGGTTCTCTATGCAAAAAAAATCATTGACTCGAGACCCAAAAACGCCATTGAGGAAAAAGCAACAGATCTACAGGAGAGGTTTCGAATTGAGGTAACATTGGGGGTGGGGGGAACGCAGCCTAAAGTCGCCCTACCCATTCTGGACAGACCTCGGGGCAATCTCGTCTTTCAGTGGGGCGAAATGGGGGGGCCGGGGGGGTGGGGGAGAACGAATCGGCCTCATTCAGATACCAAGAGAAAGAAGTTCTCAAGTCCTGTTGAGGCGCCTCAAAAAAAGGGAAAAGAAAAAAAAAAAAAAAATACTTGGGGAGGAAAAGAAACACCAACAATGGAGATCTAAGGGAGGGAAACTCCAAACCCTTACAATAAGTTCGAAGGGACTGAAAAAAAGGGGGTGGGAACCATACAAGGAGCGAGCGACCACCTCAAAAAAAGCTAAGTCGACCTCGAGAAAAAAAAAAAAGAGGGAAAACGGTTTCATTTATCACGTGGGAAGCGGGGGAAAATGCCGGGCAACATCGAAGGAGGGGAGAAAACAAGAAGACAGCGCGTCAACCAGTGAAGTGCAGGGGAAACGAGGACCACTTGGGGGTCTAGGCGCAAACCGGACTTGAAGGAAAAAGGGGGTTAAAATTTGGGGGGGAAATGGGAGAAAGGGGACAGCGGCATCATTGTGGGCAAGCGACGGGGCACGAAAAATTTGGAAAAACACAAACCAAAAAGAAGTCTGGGGTCGGTCGAGGGAAAAAAAAAGCGATCAAAAATTGGAGAGACTGAGCAAAAAAAACGACTGAAAAGAAAAGTAGTTTCCCACTATGCGAGAAAGACTGAAAGGCGGAAGGCGGAAGGACGCACTATAACGAGAGGAAAGTTTTGACCATGTAAAAAACCTCGGAAAAAGGTCTGGGGAGGATCGGAGCGAAAAAGGGGCCATTTAAAACGAAAAAAGGGGGCAATTGAGGGAAGCGGAAAAAGCATGCTCGAAAAGACAGGGAGTGGAAAGGTGGAACAGGCCAAAAAAACTGACGCAGAAGAGACTGCAGAGATAGGGGAAGAGTCTCCTAACAGGGAAAACAAACCGGGGGGAAGGGAAATTATAAGGGACGGTCACATGTAAATGATAAATGGGTCTAAGGGAAGGAACCGACCAGGGGAAAGGACCTCTCCGGGGGGGGCCAGTGGTGGCCAGAAAGGGAAATTCGGAAGAAATAATGGTATCAGGGGAGAAAGCGCTTACAAAGGGACTCTCTCGAGTAGGTGACAGTAGGGGTAAGACAGAGATGATAGTGTGGGGAAGTAAAAGGTAGGGAAGAGGGGAAAAGAGGAGAGAGGGGGGGAACGGGGGGAGGAGGGGGATGAAGGACATATAAAAGCGAGGTGAGAATGAGGAAAAGGCCGGGGAAGTGAGGGGGGGGAGGGGGGATAAGAGAGTGGACGGGGGTGTAAGGGGTGGTGGGGCGGCGAGATGGATGGGGTGGGAGAAAGGGGGGGTAGGGGGGGAAGCTGTAAATATGGGGAAGGGGGGGATAGGGCCGGAGAAGGGGGGAAGAAAGGGGTGGAAGTTGCGGGTTGAGGACAGGATGAGGGGGCGAGGAGAAAGGGAGGGATAAGAAGACAGGGGAGGGAAAAGGGGGGAGGAGTTGGGGGGTTAGAGAATGGAAAAGAGAGGGGGGGAAGGGCCGCCGGATTGGGAGGGAGGAGGGGGGGGGGAGAGAAGAGGGGTGGAAAGTGGAGAGGTGAAGGGGTGGGGTGGAGATTGTTGGGGGGTTTGGGGGTGAGGCTAGTGAGAGAATTGGGTGAAATGGGAAAAACGAAAAAGCAAAAAAAAGGAGGAATGGCCCGATCAATGGCCAAAGTTTGGTTTCTGGGAAGGGGGGGCAAGCGCGCGAGTCACGAGCAAGACGGTGGGGGGAGAGAAAGAGACGAATGGAGAGTCGTTGGTCCTTTGGGGAGGGGCGGTGGTATTAAGGTTCCGGGGCCGGAAGAGGCGCGGGAACGGCGTTCAGGGGAAGCAACGCAGGGGGGGGGGGAACGGGGGGGTACCGTGGTGGGGCATGGCACAGAAATTAAGAAACAATATTCAAACCCAAACTAGGTTCGGAGTGCTCGACTGCTGTTGCGTGGGGGGGGGGATGACTGTTCCGAAAAAAAAAAACGCGTGAACGTCGGTTTAACTGCTGTGGGTGTTGGCCGACGTTTGGCAGCACGCGGGTCGATCTCTTGATGAATTCCGATAAAAACGCAACCGCTAACGGGTAATGAGTAAGTTCCGAAAAGACTTAAAGTGTAAAAGAAAAGAAACAAAAAAACCTAACACAGTACGAAGGGGGGACGGGGGGGGGGGGGGAAGAAGCTCGGTAAGGGGGAAAAAATTATGGGGGAAAAGGGGTAAAGGGAAAAGCACCCCGCGGCCAGGTGCAAAAAACACAAAAGGGGGGGGGAGAAGAGGTCCTCCTATGGAGTGCTGCGACAACGTTGGGGGGGGAAAAAGATGAGAAGATCAAGGGATAGAGAACCGAAAGCGGGCATAGAAAAGGGGGAGGAAGGGGGACCAAATGTCTATGTTGAAATCTAAGGAAGGGGTCACGAGGTGGGGGGGGGGGGGAAACAACAAAAAACGGTAGCGCCGACCAACCGAAAAAGGGGGGAACAGGACCAAGAAGATTCAGGAAACCAAATCCTCTGCAAAAGGAAATCGTAAAAAAAAAACTGCAGGGAGGGGGATAAAATTTCAGGCCTGGCCGAGCGGGCATCAAAAAGGGGGGGGAGGGGAAAGAGAAAAAGGGCCCTGGGGTTTTGGGTTGAAAAAAATCGGGGGGAGCTAAAACCAGGGACTGGGAATCTAGGAACTCCTCTTAGAAGCAACCTGGGGATTTGTCGAACAGGGGTGGTGTGGGAAAGGAGGATGACGTTTTGGTCGAGTCGAAAAGAGGGCCTCCCCGATACCGAATGCTCCGGGACAACCCAAGCATCCAGCAATAACATCAGAAAGAACAGACAACTCTAACGGGCTGATGATCTCGACCTAAAGCCAAGGGGGTGGGCGACGTCACAAAGACGAGGTCAAAAAGGACTGTAAAATTCCCAAAGAGCCTACGAGGAAAAGGGGGGGGAAGGTCGGCCACGGAATGTCTCTGAACACAGTGCCGATCACACCACCGACGGCGAGGGGGAAAGGGCCACTAAGAACTGCGCTTGGACGAAAAAGGCGAGGTCTAGGGGAAAGGGAAACGAAAATCCGTGTCCGGCTGCGGTCGATGAAGAGAAGAGGATAAAGAGGGTGGGAATAGGGGGGAATGGTCCGGGGGAAAAGGCGCGGCCGGGGGGGGGGTGGAAAAGGGGGGGAAGGCAGGGGGGGGAAACCTTCATCCAGCGAAAGAGGAGACTTTTTGGGGGAAGTACTAGAGAAATCGAGGTCCAAAAAAACGCGTACGCGTCGAGAGGGGAACTCCGTACCGCGTGTTCCTAGAACCTTGAAAGGTCTGGGAAAAAAGGGTGGGGAAAAGTTCAGGAAAGTGCGTTCGAAAAGGGGGGGGAAGTCAACGAACCAAGCTCCGAAAACAAGCAGGTACAAAAAAAAAAAAAAAAGGGGAAAGGGCTATTGATCTGCAAAAAGTCCCCAGAAGGCCTTGAACGTAAAGTGAAGATAAGAAAGTACTTTTCAGGGGGGGGAAAAAAAAGGGATAAATAGTCAAAAAGTGAGATCAACTACGAGAGCCGAGGGGAAAAATAAATAGCAGGACGGGGGAGAACACGGAAACGGGGAAAAGACACAGGGGGGTTGGGTGACTGCCCAAAAATCAAAAGCGTCCCTGTAGGTATGGCCCAGGGGGGGGGAAAAGAATGGACTAGATAAAGGGGGGGGGGGGGGGGGGGGGGGGGGGGGGGGGGGGGGGGGGGGGGGGGGGGCAAAAAAATACCAAAAGGAACCATGGGAGCATCTGCTGTGCAAAGGAAAATCGAACATACTCATCACAACAAACAAACTAAAAAGAAGAGAATCGCATGGGGACAGGCGCACAGGCGGGGGAATCAAGAAAAGAATGGTCAACGAAAGTGCTGAGGGGAAGCGCAGGATTTTCGACCAGAGGCTAAACAGGACTACAATTGAGGCCGGGGGGCCCGCAAAAACAAAGGCGCTCAAAAGGATAGGGGGGGGACGCAGGATGATGATCGCTCCAAGCGGCGCGCCACTGCGGAATAAAAAACGAAAAGTAACATGCAGAAAGGCGGAGAGCACATCGTAAAAACTTTCCAAGAGAGGGGGGGAGGGAGGCGGTCCTGGCCAGGACAGGGAGCGTGGTGTGGGTCAGTTAAGGAGACCTTGAGGGAGGAAATTCAAACAAAAAAGCCTCGGTAGAGGGGAAACTAGAAAATCAATCAAGGGGAGCAGAAAAAAAACGCTCTCGAGAACTGAAAGAGAATGAGACATCAAATATGCAAACCACACTCACCCTGAACGAAAAGGAGGCATACTTAGAAGAGTTACACCCCCTGTCAATTAAAACCATGGTCCATAAATCCAGAGAAAAAAACCAAAAAAACTTGATTCTCTAACGCGGGACAATTCGCACAAACTGAATTCACAAGGAAGGGTAACCTTGTCAGGCAGTCAGAAAAGGATCGACCACTAAGAATAGACACGCAGCAAGGAGGGAAAAGGTCTCGTGAAAGGGCAAAGGACGTACGCTCATTCGAGAACCGAAATTCGTCCGTCAAGTACTGCGTGTCTACGGTGGGCATGTGGAGAATGTACGGGGAAAACCGTAAAGTGGGGGGGGGACTCCCGCTGGTCGCTTCTTCCGGGGGGGGGGGGCGCTAGGTGGAGTACACAATGACCGGGAGGGACGCGTGTCTAGGTTGACGTCCCAAAAAAACACTTTTCTTTCAACGTCTAGGAAAAAAAAAAATCATTAAGGGAAAAAAGGACCTCAGTTTTCTATGGGAGATGTGTGGGGGGGGCAAAGGTTGGGGTGGGGGAGAGTGGAGCGTGGAAACACAAAAAGAGCAAAGGCGTTCTTTGGGATCCCAAAGAAATGCGAAAGGTCGAAAAAAAAAAAAAAAAACGTCGATTAGGAAGTGAAGAAAAAACCAAAATGCAAAAATGGGTAATTATTCGCGAGACAAAAAGAACAGGGGAGTCAAATCCGGGCCCGGGTCCGGCCGCGTCTTAAGGGCGGAGGGACAGTCAGGGGGAGGAGATTATCACCGACCTAGTGGCTATTAGAACTAAAAGGGGGGGCGGGGGTTACACGGAGCCAAACGGAAAGACGCATGAGACACGAAGAGGGGGGAAAAAGGGTTTGCCATCCAGTGAAAAATGCGGAAAATGGCCGCAATACTAAGGGAAAGGGTTTGTCCGGGTTTCGGGGGGGGAGGAGTCGCCGTCTGAAAAAAGAAACGTGTATCCATCGCCGGGGGGGGTAAGAGGGGGGGAGGGAGAGTCAAGGACTCTGGAAAGCCGGGATCGGACTCTGGGCAACTCAACACCGGGGGGCGCTGCCAGAGAAAAAAAACATGGGAACCCTAGAAAACTATTGAAAAAGGGGGGAGCGGGGGGGTGGCGTCCCGTGAAACTCCGGATTTAATTCAAACATACTAAAAAAATCACAGGCGTCGGCTACGGGAGGAGGGGGTCGTTGTCTGTGTGGGGGAAAGGAAACGTCTTTGGGCTGGTGCCCTGTTTCACGCGGGGGCAAATTAAAAAGGAAAACCAATTGTCGGGAGGGCGGAATAAGATCGACCCTTGAAAGGAAAGGAGACGGAAACAAAACGAGGGGCACCACGTTTAAAACAAAAAACGCCTAAAAATCAAAAAGGGGACATATAAACCGAAGAAGAAGTAGGGGGGGGGGGGGGGGAAAAAAGGAGTGTGTAAGGGGGATCGATGCAAAAGGTGTGCCCACAAACAAAAAACACCAAAAAGGAGACCATGGGGAGAGGAAAAAGACTAGGGGTGGGGGGGTGCACTGAGGAACTCGGAAGGGTCCCTAAAAGGGACGTTGGTGAAATCTAAAAAAACGATAACAAAAAAAGCCTACTGGCAAACGGAGAGGGCCTTCCAAGTGAAAAAGGGGGAGAAAGGGGGGCATCAGGAAGGGGAATCTGAGCCTCGGAGATGCCCTTCCCATCAGGCAGAACAACATGGAGGCCGAGAGGCTAGAAGACTGTGAAGATGTCACAAGGGGACCTGGGGGAACAGAGCGGCTCCATTTGGCAGAAAGTATATCATGTCGTACAAAGCGTAAAAGCACAAGGGGTCAAAATCGAACCTAAAAATGTCGGCTGGTAAGGCGAGAACGAGCATCCGAGAAAATGCATGCCTTTCTCCAACGTTCCTGAAAAAGCAGGGAAGCAGAAAAGGAATCTTCGGAGTCGGACGAAGGGGGACGTCGATCGGGGGTCCACCAGGGAGGGGGGGAGGGGGCTGCACTGCACGTCGGTGTGACGCAACAGGGTAGGTAAGCTACCAAAACATAAAAGAAAACAGTTTGACGGGGGGGAAAGAGCAGGGGGGGACGGGGGACAGATTCTCGTCTGCAAACCGCCGCGGGTTGGAAAGGCATAAATAGATAGTCAAAGGGGACAGAGATGTGCAGATCAAGCCCAGGGGAGGGTTCTTTGCGTCGCAAAACAAAAAAAGGGGGGGGGGCTCAAAAACCGTTTCCCTTTGACTCGGGGAGCGGGAGTGCCGCCGGGCCCCCACCCCAAACCGTAGAACTCGGGACCGGGGGCTTTGTTGAGGGGAGAAAAAGCCTCTTGGTGCAAATAACCTCTTGGGGGGGCAAAGGGGGGGCTCTTGGAAAAAAAAAAACAGGCAGTAGAAGGAGCTTGTTTTTTTTTTTTGGAAGAAGGGGGGGTCGAAAAAAGTCACGACAACGCGCGGAGGGGTGGGACCCTTCGGAAAAAACAGAAGGCACACGCGAAGACTTGAAAACGCGGGGGAATAGTCAAAGAACAGTGGTCAAACAACCAACGGTCAGCCGAAAGAAGGGGGGTTCGTCTTCTCGGGTAACGACTCTTCGAGGCACGTTGGGACTGGAAAAAAACTCAAGTCGGGGCCCGAGAAATCTACAAGAAAGTTCGTATCCTAAAGTGACCAAACTGACGGAAGAACCGGGATGGGGATCACAGAACAATTGACAAAAAGAGGACCGAACTTCAGAACTTGAGTGAGAAATGATTTCCTCTTTTCTCGACGTAACCAAAAGCAGCTCTAACTTTCGGTGCCAAGATCAAGTCGTTCATTCGAACTTACATGGGGGTAGGAAAAAGGGGGGTTGGTTGGTGACTGGCGCCGAATTCAGAAAAATACTCGGAAGAGGGGGTGGGGGAGCGGTCGCTATAAAAGTCTTGGGAGAGATCCTCAAAATAAAAACAAAACAAAAACTGATTCGAGGAAAGAGAATAGAGCAAAAGGACTTGGAGAAAAAAATCATCTAAAAAAGACAAACTTTGCAAATATCAGGATGAATGCAGCTCTGGAAAGAACCCCCCCGCGCACTCAAAAATACCGCGTAAATGAAGGGGGGGAAAAAATAAAAGGGGGAAAATAAAGTTAAGCGATCTCACCAGCGTCAACATCGGAAAAAATCCGAGAGGAGCCGGTGCGTGCAAAACGGGAATCGTGAGAAGAAAAAAGAAAGGAGTATCGAGAAATTGAAAAAAGGAGGGAGCTCGAAAGAAAAAAAATTGGTCGCGCACGTTCCGTTGCTTGGACGAGGCGGGAGGAGAAAAAGCAAATAGGGGGGGAAAAAGGAGTTGGGGGAGTCAGGTGCGGGAAAAGAGAAAGAGGAAGTCTGGAAGAGCAGAAAAAGAAGAAAGGGGGGTAACCAAAAAAAATCGTTGGGCTGAACACGGCCCTGGGCTAAGCCGCTCAACAAAAAGTGGAAAGGGTCCGAGACATCCACTGAAAAAGAAAGAGTGCCCACAGTGGATAAATCACTTCCTCCTCACTCGGAGCGGGAAAAAAAAGAGAAAAAAACAGGGGACCCTTAAAGGGGGGTGAAAGGGGACGCATTGTGGGCCGACAAACCTGGGCAGGAAGAAGATAGCGCAAAATTAAGCATAAGTCAAACTCTTGCTGTGGATCCTTAATCGCACAATAGGAGAGGAACAATGAAGGGGAGGGGGGGGCGTTACGGGGAAAAACCCACCGAAGACGCCCGAGGTTAATGAAGATCGAAAAGGGAAGTCCTCTTAAGTTCACGACCGTGCGGGGAGAGGACTTCATGAAAGGGGGGGAAAATGCATATTTCTCCGACTGACAGAACGGGGGACATTTCGTCGGGCCTTAGAAAAAAAAAACAAAACTTTATCTTCTAATATAGCAAAGGAATGGCGCGCTCGGTGTGAACGAAAGCTGACACTGAAAGAAAAGACAGGGTGCCTACCAATTCTTTTCGTAGGGGAGGGCACAGGCAAGCAGAAAAAAAAGAGAAGCGAAAGGATTGACTCCGTTTTGGGGGGGACTTTTGACAAAAAAAGAGAGGGGGGGGTCCGGCTGGACAAGGAAAAGGGGGGTAGGATTAACGCGGAGGACGGCGAGGAGGAAAAGAAATCAGAAGAGAACTGGGGGGGGAGCCAGAGGTGGGAAAGGGGGGGGGGAGTGATCAACGATCCCATTTGACAAAAACGTCGTTCGGCGTGCGCAGGAGGGGGATGTTAGGTGAACGGCTTAAACCGCCCTACGTTGTAGCGCAGCTTCAGCCGCGGGGTCGAAAGAAATGATAACCTCCTATACTGGCAAGCTCGGGTATGAGACGGAGGAACAGAGGGGAGAAAAGGAAGACAAGCCAAAACAAAACTCAAAGGTGACTAAGAGAAAGGAGAGAAAGGAGATGTAAATACGCAACCTCTTCCGGGGGGGGGAAAGGGGAGGGGGCATATTTTCTCTACCGAGAGGGCGGAGCCAACGGGGGGGGGGGGGGGAAAGGCAACTAAAAAAAAAAAAGAAAGGAAACTTAGACTCGAAAAAGAAAGCAGAATTATGAGGACCAGGGGGGAGGAGGGGGGAAAGCAACGATTATTTGCTCAGGACGACCGGCGAGAAGCCGAAAAAAAAGGGCCGACCCACGCTAAGGGGAAAAAGAGAGGGTCTCTTGGTCAATTCCCGACTGAAGACCATGCGGGGAGGGGACGAACTCATGCAGGGAGTAAAAAAAAAAAAAGGGGAAAGAAGTGCGAAGAGCAACGAGGTCCGCGTGACGACGCTCAAAAAAAAAAAAAAAGGGAGGAGAACCTTGCAACGCGATTACCTTGGGGTCAGGACTCACGGGCCCCAAAGGAGCAAGTTTTTTTCTCTAAATCCGAGGTGTGGGGGGGGGGGGTGCGAGGGCCGACCGGCGGTGCGCCCCCGAAGACGGGCAAATGACACAACGGGAGAAGTGTGAAGACTGCCAATCTCCCGAAAATGGGAAAGAAAAGAGGATATGGGGGAAAAAAGGGAGAAATGAAAGGTCAGATCTCGACCGACCGCCCAATGGGGGGAGGGGACTTCACGAGGGAAGAAAACATGCGCGCAAAAGTTCGTGTGAGACCACCGAGCCGCCGGACGCAAAAAAGGCAAAAAGGGAAAAAAAAGGTGCAAAAGAAAAAAAAAAAAAAAGGGATCAACAACCGACGAGCTAGGCCGAAGGGAAAAAAAAGGGACGTCTTTCTCAAAGATGACGCCAAAGTGCTGCAAACGTCCGCGTCCACGACGCGATCCGCCGTGGCTGGTCGGATTCAGGGCGGAGGAAGGTTATAAAAAAAGGGAGATAGGGGAACGTGGAATTGCAGGGGGGGGACAGGTCAACTTGGTAACTGGGTGGGAGGACCGGGGTTACTCTTCTCTGCGCGCCGGGATGGTCGGGGGGGGGGGGAGTAGCTTGAAAAAAAAAAAGAGAACAGAAGTTTCCGTCAAAGCAGCGTAGCTCGCCGCAAGCCGAGGGGAAAAAATATTGCGGGAACAAGGGCTCGGGCTGGGGTTCACGTGGCAAGTCAACCGTGCACTGTCTAAAATGGAGGAAAACTACAAAGGGGAAAAAAAGGGAAAAAAAAACCTGCCTTGGCGTCGACGGAATTCAGCAGCCCTTTTGAAAAATCCAACGAAGGTGAGATATCTCCGATTTAAACATGTTCCTTCGTGACAAGGAAAAAAAAGGAGGGGGAAAAAAAAAGAAGCACCCTACGAGGCCCTCATCGCGCCGAGACTGGGAAAAGGAAAGAACCAAAATCGTGTTTTGCGGGCACCAACATAAGAGGCTACCATTGAGGTACATTGGCCCGGCCCAATGGTCGACGAGTACATTCCTGGAGAAAAGAAACAAAAGAAAAAAAAGTTGGAGGGAAACACTCCGCTGGGACTGGCCTTTAACCCTCTTGAGAAAT
>Ga0179593_1691206_pt1 | contig 12345 bp, 26 predicted proteins | sample CZODoug2_1_08_16_FD_185931 | JGI IMG/M metagenome (GOLD analysis project Ga0179593, IMG submission 185931) | Vadose zone soil fungal communities from Angelo Coast Range Reserve, California, USA - CZODoug2_1_08_16fungal (PacBio error correction) | ecosystem: Environmental > Terrestrial > Soil >...
AAAACAAAAAGGATCACAAAAAGTGAGGGTTTAGTTTACTCGGGGAATGGGGGGGGGGTGGGGGAAGGGGTCGAGCAAAAAAAAAGTTGGGGACGCTTGGGGGTCCAAAATTGAAAAGGTAAATCAACATGAGAATGCAATGAGGGGGGGATGACGCTTTGAGAAGCAAGCTAGGGGGGTTGGGTTTGTGAAATGGAGGGGAAAAGTATCAATAATGAAAGGGGGGTCAAGGGGGAGGGTCTTCGGATCAGATAACAACGTTTTCCGGGCTGTGCAAGGGGAGGGGGGGGACCTGCGGAAAAAAAAAATGTGTGGGGGGAGAGGGGGGGGGGGGGGAAAAAAAAAAAGCCTGTCAGCCTTTGGGCGGGGGGGAATTGGTAGCAAACTGAGAAAAGAAAGGGAAAATTGGGAAGAGAGTAAGGCAAGAAAGTAGGAAGAGGGGCTTAGTTACTAAATTATACAACCAGGGAACATAGGTAAGGGGGTTGGGACAAGCCGTTCTTTTGAACGTTTTGAAAAAAAAAGAACATGGGTCCCCACTTCCCGTGTTTCCGTTTTCCTGGAAGGGGGATGAAGGTTGGCTTTGGAAAAAAGGCCCAAGAGGAGCCCAAAGGGTGAACATGAGAACCAAAAAAGGGAAGGGAAAGGACATCACAAGGGGGAAAAAAGGAGTAGGAAAGGAACAACTACTCAAAAAACAGGAAAAAAAGAGAGATAGTCAAGGGGGAACAAAAGACCAGGCGAAGTGAGGGGAAACTTGGGGTCTGGCAAAAAAAGATTGAAGGGGGGAGACAGGGGAAAATGGGAAACAAATCACAAGCCGAAAAAATGAAGAGAAAAAGAAGGGGGGGACAAAATTGAAAAAAAGGGACACACAAAAAAACAGCCCAGCCAGGAAAAGTCCAAGGGAGGGGGGAGGAATGGGGAAATACGAATTCACTATGAAAATAGCCTTATATTAAATCCCAGAACAGGAAAGTTGGCTGAAAGGAAAACCAAAGACAAGACTGGAAAAAAAGAATTTGGACACACCACGGGTCAAAAGGGGGGGATCAGCAATCAGGAAAGAATGATGTGAAGCGCTCAAAAAAATATCTGGAAAAGGGAAAAAGGAGGGAGAGCAGGGAAATCATGAACCAAACCTTAGGGCGGGAGAAGTCAAGGTTGCAAGGACAAGGGAGACTGACAAGAAGATGGCAACATGGGAAAAAGAGACAACAAAAAAGAGAAAAAAAGGAAAAATATGTGTGGAAAAAGTGGTAAAATGTAAGGGGGGCCCAATTTGGGGGAAAAGAAAAAGGCAACAATATTAAAAGAAAGGTGCACGAAGAGGGGACTCATGGGGAAAATGGACAAAACCTTAAAACTCTTTGTGCAAAGTCCACGAAAAAATGAAAAAGGGGAAGGAAAGAAATTCCGCAACCGAGGGGAAAAAGACCCAAGATGGGGGAAAAAAAAACAGATTGGGATAAAAAAAAAGGGAACCAAAAAGTTTCTATTTAATGGGGGAAGGGTTGGGGGGGGCCCAGACATTCCCCGCCAAAAAGGAAAAAAAAAAAAATAGGTACCAAAAAGGTTACTGGGTCATAGTCTCCCTTGGAAAGACTTGCTGCTGTGAAGGACAAAAAGGGGGTGCAGATGAAAAAATCGTCAGGGTAGCCCCCTTCGGAGGAGAGGAAGGGGGTGGTTCAAACGACTCGGGGGGGGAAGAAACAAAAAACGTGGGAAAGGGGGGGGGAAGAATAAGGGGGGGGGGGGGTTTATTATCAGAGGAGAACCGCAAGGAAAAAGTGAAGACGGGGTGCAGGAAAAGGAGTTTGACACTTGGGACAGAGCAAAGATGGAAGGGCTAAAAAAGAGGGGAAAACCCCATTTAAAAAACAAGCAAAAAGGGGAAAAAGGGGTCTGGGGAAAGCCAGGGGAAAATTGCGAAAAGGGTAAAAAAAAAATACGGAAAGGGGGACAGCGTAAAAGATAAGAAACCAAAAAAGGGGGGTCAAACGGGGGGGGAAAGTCAAAAACCAAAAAGGAAAAAGGCCACAATGAGAAATGAAAAATTAGGGAAGCCCAAAAAAAAACCAAAAAAAGTGCCGTGTAACAAGTTCATGACCTGGTAAAAGGGGGGTGAGGGGTTAAAAGGGGGGCCAAGAAATGGTCTGGACTGCAAAAAACAAAAAGGGGGGAGGCAACAAACCATTGGGGGAAGAAAAAAAAGAAGAGGAAGAGATGTTCAGGGGGAAAAAAAAAAGAAAAGAAAAACCAAAAGTCTCTGTGCATAAGGGGCCCAAGTGGGAAGGAATATCAAAAGAAAGACACGAAAAGGGCTGCAGAAGAAATGGGAACTTAAGTGGGCGCAAGAAAACACTCAGAAGGGAACGAAAAAACAAAAAAGAGGGGACAGAGATAAAAAAAAGGGGCAGGGGGAGAGGAAGGAAAGAAGGGGAGTTGAACCAGGGGGGGAACGGGTTTGGTTTGGGGTCCGAAAAAGAAAAAAAAATTTCATGGGGAGGCGACTTCAGGGGGGGGGAGGGGGGGGCAAAAAAATGCGGAAAAAGGGCAAGAGTGACGGGCTAAAGAGACGGGTGGTAGGAAGGAAGACACCTGAGGGGGGGGAAACAATGCAAAAAAAAGAAATTTTGTGGGAAAGTTGGGGGGGAGCACCTGATCTCTCGTCCAATGAAGGTGCAAGGGGGGGGGGGGGGAAAAAAAGCCAGCCTTGGGGGGGGGGGTGGGATCAAGGTTAATGGAAAGGAAAGGGGGGGTGCAAAAAGGGGGGTGGGAAAAAGTTAAAAAAAACGAAAAAATGACAGGGAGTGGCCATAAAGGGAAAGGCGAGGGGGGGTGAAGGGTGGGGGGGGTAAGGGAGTTGGGGGAACCTAAGAAGGGAAAAGGGAAGAGTGGCCTGTTTTAATAAAAACCTGAAGAGGGGTTGGGTGGGGGGCCACAGTGAAAAAAAAAAAAGGGCGAAAGGGGGTTTTGGGTTCTGAAGAGAAAAGGTAAGAAAGGGGGCAGGAAAAAATTTTTAAATCACAGACTGGGGGTGTTGACACTTGGAATTTGGGGGAAGGGCACCGGTAAAGACGGGAAAACCACAGAAATCGGAATGAGGGGGGTTTGTGGGGGGGATGGGTTCCAAAAAAAAGGAAAAGCATAGGGGGGGGGGTTCAAAGGAAAATGGAAAAGAAAAACAGCACAAAGCTCCAGCGGGTGAAGGACACGGGGTGAGAAAGTAAGAGGGGTAAAAACAAGCTTTGAAAAAGACATAAAAAGGGGCAATCGTGGGGCACAAAAAAAAGGACCACAAAGAAAGTGGGGGGGGACTAACAAGAACGGGGGCAAAGGAACAATCAAAAGTGACAAAGAAAGGGAAGGAGAAGGAGAAAATATATGGAGGTGAAGGAGGGGGATGGGGGGAAATTGGGAAAGGCAAAAGGGAAACAGAAATACACGGTAGGGGGTTGAAAAATAGGAAGACTTGGGTGTGGGGAACTAGGGGGTTGGGGTGAAAAACAAACCGGACCGTTTTAGAAGGTAACAAACAGAAGGAGGGGAAAAGAAAACCAAAAGGTTGCAAAGGAAAAAGGAAAAAAAGGCGGAATAATTTTAAGGGTTGGGGGGGGGAAGGGAGGGGGAAGGGGGTTTATGGGTCACAAGGACAAAAATTCTAAAAATATGGGGGGTTAGGAAGAGGGTGAAAATGGGGTGTTAGCTTGGGGGGAGGATCGGGGGTACTCGGGGGGGGGCTGGGGACGTAGAATTGTGACGAAAAGAGGATGAAAATTTTGACACCATTATTCCACGGATGGGGGGGAATGTGAAAGTAGATCAAAGTCAGGAAGGGTGTGCCAAGAAGGAAATCTGAAAAAGAATGAAAAAACGGGGGAATGAGGTGAATATTGCTGGGAAAGGGGAGGGGGGGGCTTGAGTTGGTTGTGGAAGCAAAAAAAAAAAACATGGGGAAAGGTGGGGGGGGGATTTTTTTGGGTCCAGGGGGGAAGAACAAAGAACAGCCCCGTAGGGAGGGGAAAAGAAAGGAAAAAAATATGGAAAAATGGGGGGTCTGGGGGGGGGGGTTTGGGGGCCCAGGAAGGGGGAACAAGGGGGGTATTGCAAAGAAGGGGGGTGACAATTGGGGGCACTGGTAGGGTGGGATGAAAGGTAATTTCTGGGGGGGGTGATGGAAAAGAAAAAATTAAAAAACCTTTTAAGCTGAAACAAAGGAAAGGTGGACCGAAAGATGGGGGGGAAAAAAAAAATCAATGGGAAAGATGTGGTGAGAAAAGATCTCAACAAAAAACAACGAAAGAAAAAAAGAAAGGACCTCAAGAAAAACAAAAGGGGACGGGGATGGGGGGGAATTAAAGGGGGTAAGAAAAAGATGACTCTTGGCTCAGGGGGAACAAGGGGCCTTGGGCAAGAAAAAAAAGCAATAAGAGAAAATTAAAATTGGACAAAAAACAAAGGACAATACATCAAGGGAAACAAGCAACCAGGGGAGAAAAACAATCAAAGAAGATGGGAAAAAAAGCAAGATCATAAAATCAGTTGTTCTGAAAGTTTAAAAAAACACAACAATGAAGCATGGCTGGGACACAAAAAAGAAAAAAAAAGACCCATCAGCATCCTGGGAAAAGAAAGTCAAGGGAAAGCAGGAAAAAAAGAGGAAAAAAAAATGAAAATGAAAAAAAAGGGGGGGAGGGGGGTGGGGTGGACGAGGGGTGAGGGGGGGATGGAGGACGAAAAGGTTGGGGAGGGGGGGGGATGTGAGTGGAAGGAGAACAAGGGTGAGGGGGGGGGGTGGGAGGAGAATGATGGATGGGTAAGGTGAAAGGGAAGGGAATTGGGGGTCATTGTTGAAAGAGGGGGTGGAGGAGAGTTGAGGTAGGGAGGAGGTAGGGAGAGGGGGTGGGGGGGGGAGGGATGGGGGGGGGAGGACGAGGGGAGGGGGGGGAGGGAGAAGGGGGGTGAGGTGTTGGGGAAGGCGAAGCCATGTGGGGGAGGGTGAGGTGTGTGGGTGGGAGAGGTAAAAAGGGGGGGAGGGATGGGGAGTAAGCGGGAGGATGGGAATGAGTAGCGGCGGGCTGCGATGGAGATCACATGGGGGAAAAAAACAGTTAAACCCGGGCTTCTCAAGGGAAAAAAAGCCAGTGAAGCAATTGATCAGGCTAAGGAAGGGAAAAATAGTAACGAGGCAAATGGAAAAAAGAAAAAAACCAACAGGAAAATAAACTGAAAAACATTCAAATTGTGTTGAGGGAAGGGGGGGGGGGAAAAAGAGTGTGGGGGAACCTGGGGATAGAGGGGGGGTCTGCTAGGGGACGACCACCAATTAAAAGATTCCAGCTAAAGGCGGGGGGAGGAAAAACCAGTGTGATAAAAACACTCTGGAAATCGGAAAGCGAGCAAAAACAGAGGAACAAAAATGGACAACCCATTATGGGAGGGGGTCAAAAAACTTACCATGAACTGGCCAAGGGAGGGGTTCTGGGGGAAGGAAAGCAATCAAAACAAAGAAAACTCAGCGACAGGGGCACGGTTAAATAGTTTCAGGGATATTCGACCCTGAGATTCAGAGGTCAGATAAACTGAAGGTTGCTAGAAAAAAAAAAAAAAAACGAAGGGTGGGTCCCGGGAGGGGAGGGAAAAAAGGGCCGTTGGGGTTCCTTAGGAGGTGGGGGGGTCTCGGGGGATCAAACTTAAGGAATGCAATCACGGCAGGCGGGTGGGGTTGGGTTTCTAAGAAAGGGGGGAACCCCCGGGCAAAAAAAGCGTTTGGGAGGGTTGGGAGTCCGGGGGGAGGGGTTTGCACAACGGAAAAATTGGAAATGTCCCCAGGAGGAAAGGGGGGGGGGGGAACAAAACCCATCAAAAAAAAAAAACAAAAAGGAACAGCAAAAGAAGGAAAGCAAAGGGGCCAAGGTGGGGGAAAAAACGGAAAAAGGGTTGGTGTAAAACAACAACTTACTGGGGGGGGGAGGGAAAAAAAAATAAAAAAACGAAGAGGAAGTCAGGGGAGGGGACCTGAAACAATGCACAAGGTGGGAAGGGAAAAAAAGGAAAGGCATCAGCCCACAGGGGAAAGGGAAAAATCAAAGAAAGAAGGAAAAAACGACCGAAACTCCAAAAAAAAAAATGAAGGGATAAAAAAAAAACCTGCAAACATGAGTGGACTTATCCAAAAGGGGGGGGAAAAAAAGGTTGTACCAGGGGTTAACGACGGGAAATAAAAAGGGGGGGAAAAAGCAAAAACAAAAAAAAAGGGGGTGCAGCCACAAAGCACGGGAGATGTGGAAATGATCCCCAAAATGGGGGGAAAAAAAAAAGGAAAGGACAAAAGGTGTTTTCCTCCAGGGGGGACCTAAGGGGAGGAAGAAGACAACAGGAAAAAAAACAACCGACATGGGAATCGCTAGATTGGGGCACAAAAAAAAACGGGGAGATCCCTTCACCACAAATGAAAAAAAGAAAAAAACGAAGTGGTCAAGTCGCGGCTAAACAAAAAGGGGGAAATTGAGAAGAGGGAAAACGGGGTTGGAGGGGTGGGGTGGGAAGGTTTGGAATTCCCTTTAGAAAGGATTGGGAAGCAAAGAAAGGGTTCAAAGGGGGGTGTTTGGGGGCAAAAACAGATGTCATAGGACATGAAATGGGAAGGGGGGAGGAACTTTCATAAAAAGGGCAAAAAATAAGAAACCAGAATAAAGGAAGTGGGGAAAGAAGGAAACAAAAAAAGGGTTGGGGAATAGTCTCTCCATAGGGAGGGGACAGAAAAAAAAACCCACGGGTTTGGTTGGGAAAAAAAAAAATGGGGGTGAAAAGGGGGTCATTTTAAAAACGGGTGGAAATCAACCAGTTGGATAACCGGGGTTGGAAAAAAAAGGGGAACAAAGTCAGGAAAGGGGGGGGACTGGTGAGGGGGGTCGGGGCAACAAGGGGAAATTCGGGAAAAAGGGGCAGGCCTTATGGGTGACTGGGGGGGTGGCCACTTTCAAAGGAAAAAAACAGGAAAATGATTTCCGGGTATCTGGCCTCTTAGGGGGTGGGGGTGCTTGTAGGGAGAAACAAGGAAGAAAAAGGTTGAAAAAACTGTCAGGGGGGGGACTGGAAAGGAACACAGGGAAAAAACCAAGAGATCTTGCTTGAGTTTTTTGGGGTCCAAAAGAGTAAGCCTATCGGTGGGAATAGAGAGGTGAAAACCTCCAAACGATAAACCAAAAGAGTCCCAGATTCTTGGGAAAAGGGGGGAAAAGATACCTCCCAAGCAAGGAGAGACAAATACAATGTGGCAAGGGGAAAAAAGAGACCCAAAAAAATCCGCCCCGCTCCAAAACCTACGAAGCGGGGCCTAGCTCGCCAACAGACCCGAACGCTCCAAAAGACTTATGGAAAGTCTTGGGGGGGGAATCATCTGTGGCCAGAACACGGGGGGGGGAGGAGGGGGGACCCCAAGGACCCGAAAAAAGGGGAAAAAAGGGGACCCAAAAAGACGGGTAGAAAGATGGAGGAAGGGGGGAAATGGTGGGCAGAGAAGTGCGAAAAAAATTTGGTAAGGGAAAAAGAGCACGAGTTAAAAGGAATCACAGGGGCGGGGAAAGGGGACAGAGTCGGGGGATAGGGGAGGGGGGGGAAAGGGGAATGTGGAAATGGGAGTTCCTTAAAGAACAAGCCAAAACAGAAAAAAACATAAGGGGTTTGAGGGAGGGGGTGAAGAAAAGTTGGGAAAAACTGTTTTGGAAACATGGGAGGTCAACACTCAACAATTTGTAACTCGGGGGGGGAGGTACATTTATCATGGGGTCAGTTGGGGGGGGGGGGGGGAGGAAAAAAAAGGGGGGGAAAGGGAGGAAAGGAGCAGAAACAGAAAACAACTGGAAGTGGTTGGAAGGAAGTGGGGGAAAAAAAAAATGATTCGCAAGGAAGGGGGGGAGGGGAAAAAAGTGAACGGGGGCTGAAGAGGAGCAACCAGTGAAGTTGGAAGATTTCTTAGCGTGAAGGGGGGGGGAATGAAAGGTGTAAATAAAACCATGCAGGGCAGGGGGGATGGGGGGGGAGGCAAAAAGGGGGATGTCTAGGAGTATATACCCAGTCCAGTGAGGGAAAAAAAAAATTGGGGGTATCTTGGAACATTCCTGCAGGGGGGGGCCTTGTAATGGAACACAGGAGGAAAAGGTTTAAAGCCTGGGGCCCATGGCGGGGGTGGGGAAGGTTTCAGGGGGTCCATTTTACACTGCTTGGGGAGACTTTGTAAGGGCCAAATCTTGAAGTGAGGGGGAGGGCCATAACAATATGTCAAAAGGGGTCCAATCAATTGATACATGGAGGTGTGGGTAGTAGGACATCAAAAAAAAAAACAAGGGGGGGGAAAAAGGAAAAAAAAAGGAGAGGGGCACTCCTTACCACGCAAAGGTTGGGGGGGGATGACTTTGGTAAAAAAGAAGCCAGAGGGAAAAAGGAGCGACAAAACCAATTTTCAAGGGTAATGAAGAAGGAGAAGGGGGCCCCTGGGTTTCAAATTCAAAACGTAACAATCCAGTCAAAATGGAGTCAAAAAACCAAATGGTATACAAAAAAGAAGGTCCTTAGGGTCTATCATCAAAGGGGGGGGGGAACGGAAAAGTTGCTAGTGAAAAAGGGAAACACCAACATCCCAGGAGGAATGTCTGGAATTTTACACAAAAGAAACAACAAAAATCAGCCATCAGGAAAAAAGAATTCAAAATGGGGTGAGCGAGAAAAAAAAGGGAGCAAATTAGCAAAAAAAATTGAAGGGAGATAAGCCCGGGCAAAAGGACGGCGCAAGTTAAAAAAGAGACCAAATTGTAAATGCCCAGATCAGGAGAAAAAGAAAAGGGGAAACCAAGACAACAGAGGAGCCACAGACAAGAAAAAACCAGGAATACTCACGTCAACAAATGGGCTGATCCTGTAAGGGGAAAAAAAAAAAAGTGGAATAGACTCCCAATTCCAATGGGTCAGAAAGAAACTCACTGTGAAGAATGCAAAAAAGTGTGGGGGAAAAGCCGTCACTACTCGCATCTGAAAAAAGGCAGATAGACGCAAAAAAATATCCACCCATTGGAAAAAAAAGTGGTGCTACCAGCCTGTTCAAAATTGCAGGGCAGGGTGCCTCCGGGAGGAAAAAAAAAACCAGTCCACCCCCCATCTCATTTCCAGGTTAGGGGGAAAAAAGATGTATGTGAATTTCTCACAAAAAGCCGAAAAAGGCTCCGGGAAGTGATCAAAGGCTGGTGCTAACCAATCGGGGGTTGCAGGGGGGATGAGGGGGATAATTTGGGGGGGGGGAGGGGGGGAAGAGTGGAAGGGCGTTTGGATCCCCAACTTAAAAAAAAAAAGGGGGGGGTTGCACCCCTCAGGGGTTGGGGTAAGGGTATACTTGGGGAGAACAAACGGGAAAAAAGACGGGGGGGGAAAAAGGAGAAAGTAGGTTGCCCCAAACCAGGACAGGAAAGTCCTTACAAACCTAGGCTCAGGGGAACCGGTGCAGGCGGGCGTGGGGACGAGGTGGCCCATGGAAAACAATGACCCCCCCAGTGGAACAAGGGAATAAAAAAGGGTCTTCATATAGAAAAAAAAGAGCCTGGGGGAGAGGCCACACCCCTTGGAAAAGCAGGGGGGGGGGGGGGGGGGGGGGGGGGGGGGGGGAGGGGGGGGGGGGGGGGGGGGGGGGGGGGGGGGGGGGGGGGGGGGGGGGGGGGGAGGGGGGGGAAGGGGGGGGGGGCGTGGGAGGGGGGTGGGGGAGGGGATGAATTGGAAGGGGCGAGGGATGATGGAGTGGCAGGGAGGGAGGTGGTGGGCGTAGAGGGGTAGGGGGAGGAGGGAGCAAGAGAGGAGTGGACAAGGGTGAGAGGAGGAGGGGAGGGTGGGAGGGAGGTAGGAGGGGGTGGATGTGCGGAGGTGGTGGGTAGGGGTGGGGGAAGTGGGTGGAGGGAGGGGAGGTAAGAAAGGAGGCGAGAGGGAGGGTTGGGAGAGAGAAAGAGGGATGAAGGAAGGGGACTTGTGGGGGGGAAGAGGGGGGGGGAGGTTTGAGGGGGGGGAGAGGAGTGGTGGGGGGGGGGGGAGAGAGGGGTTAGGTGAGGGAGAGGTAGAAGGGGGAGGGAGGGGGGCAAAGCGGGTGGGAGGGGGGGGAGGGGGGGGGGGGCGAGGTGAGGTGGAGTGAACATTCCTTAACATGAAAAGGGAAGGAGGCCAAGGACCTCCCCAACTCCAAACCAAAAAAAAGGGGAATATTTCAGGGCTTTCAATGACTTGAAAAAGGGGGCTGTTGTAAACAAGCAACCAAAAAGGTAAACTGAACTGCTCAAAAAGGGGAAGGGAAACGTGGGGGGAACAAGCAAACAGAAAAGTGGAGGCGGGGAAGATCCCCCAAAAGGGGGGAAAGAGGGGGTGGAAATGGTGCCTCATTGGGGAGGAAAGGGTAAGTAAGGATAGAGCGAACACACCTACGGGAAAATGGAAAAACGGATGGGGACATATTTTTCACACAATTGACAAAAAACGGTGAAGGAAAACATCATAAAAAGCAGAAAAAGGCAAAGGAAATAAAGAAAAAAGGGGGGGACCAAACGACTACAACAAAAAGGGGGGGAAGGACCACCGAGGAAGTTGGAAAAAACGGTAAGTCTGTTTGCAAAACTTGGTCTTTCCCTTCTGCCCATGAAGGGGGGGGGAAAAAAGGAAGGCGACAAGGGGGGGAAGGGGTGGTGAAAGAGGGAGAGATTGTACATTGGTCGGGGGGGGGGTTGGAGCCCGGTTGATATTCGGGGCATACCGGGAATGGAAAAGAAGGAGGCACAGGAATTCTTGTGGTGTTTGCAAGGGGTTGGGGGATCCTGAAAACTCTCATCATAGGGAAGGGGGGTTCTGCAAAGGGTGGGGACAAAAGCAGAAGTGGGGGCAGTTTGGCCTGGGGGTTGGCACAGGGGGGGGTAAACAACTCTTGGGGGGTTGACAGGCATAGAAACAGTGGGCCTCATAAGGAAAAAGGGGAGGGGGGGAGTTGGGAAGGTCTTGGGGAGGTCGGAATAATCATTGACGGGGGGGTAAGGGGCAAGTGTGACTTTGTGGCCACTGCCAGGGGCAAAAAAGGAAGGGGGGTCGTTGGATCGAATTCCGACTCCTGGTCCAGGGTGGGAAATCCAAACAAGCAGGGGGGGGGGTAAAAAAACTGTCATTGGGGGGCAAACCGGGCCCAATTTAAATTAAACCACAGACAAGGGCAAGTGTGTTTTGAAGGGGTTGCCGGCCCACAGAAGATAAGGTGCAAGGGGATCATTTCAGGTGGGGGACAACCCGACACGAAAACATCAGATGCCTTGGGGGGGGATCCAATTAATAATACAAACAGCAGGGCTACAGGGGAAGGGGAAAAAAGAGCAAGGAATCCCCAAGTCGAAAGGGGGACCGAAAAAAAGATAGGGAATAGCAACAAAAAGGGGGGGAGCAAAGGTATTAATGGAGATAGGAAATTAAAAAAAAAGGAGGGGGGAAAAAGGATTTAAATGAGATGTTAGGATAGGAAAATAACTAGACAGAATAGAAGGGGAACAGCAAAGGGGAGGGAGACAAGACAGACAGGGTTGGAAAAAAGAGTGTGACTCAAAGTGCGACTTTGGGTTTAGGAGAGGAAAACAAAAAAAATTGAAAAGATCAAGGGGGGTTGCAAAAGACGTCCAGGAAAGGGGACAGAAAGGGAAAAATGGAAGGTTTAAATTGGGGAAATGGGGGTGGGGGGGGTTCCCCTTAAGATCAAGTGGGCGCAGTGGGTACTGACGGGGGGGGAAGGGGGGGGTTTTTGGAGCCAAGGGGGGAAAGGCTCTGTGTACATGGGGGGGGGGGGGGCAAAAAAAGAATTGGAGCAGGAGAGGGGGGGCCGGGAAATGAGGGGCATTACTACTTGAGACATAAGAAGCCAGGAGGGGCCATTGCCATGATCTTCGGAAAAAGGGGTTGGACAGACAAGAAGATCATTGGGACCACCCTTTTGAAATTCGGTGGGGAAGATGGGTTAAAGGCCTTGTTTGGGGCTGAAGGTGGGGGGGGGTAAGACCATCGCAGGGGGGGGGGGGACGGGGGGGTAGCAACTGACAAAGGAAAAAAAAAGGGGAGGGTGACTCTAAGATAGAACCCATAGGGCCCGGAAAAAAGGTTTTTTGTCAGCAAAGAATGTGGGAGAACTGATTGGGCTGGTTAGCCTTTGGGAGATGCGTGAATTTTCCTTGTGGAAGGAGGAGGTGTGAAAAAAAACCAAGTGGAAAAGGTAAAAAAAAAAGGGGTAGAAGTGGCATAACAAAAGGGGTGAACAAGTCCATCAAGGAATGAGGGGGGAGG
>Ga0179593_1300963_pt1 | contig 12344 bp, 16 predicted proteins | sample CZODoug2_1_08_16_FD_185931 | JGI IMG/M metagenome (GOLD analysis project Ga0179593, IMG submission 185931) | Vadose zone soil fungal communities from Angelo Coast Range Reserve, California, USA - CZODoug2_1_08_16fungal (PacBio error correction) | ecosystem: Environmental > Terrestrial > Soil >...
TCTGAGCCCGCGAAGCCCAATTATAGAGCGAAAAGCTACTAAATTCGAGGAGGAAAGGCCGGTGCCAGAAAAGGGACGCAAGTCCTGTCCCGCTGGGACTTATAATGTAGGCCGCGGGCGAATGCCTTTTGAGGGAAACTCGGGGTCGATATCAAGGGTGGCAGGTCAAGGGGTAATGCTTTTGCTGACGAGAAAGGGGGGGGGCCCGCCATGAGAGAATAGGCACGGTGGGCCACAGGATCCTGTTTGCGGGACCAAGGTATGTTGCCAACCTAAGATAAAAGGGGGGCCTCGCAAAAAAAGGTCGGCTGCGTTGTTGTTGATTAGGTTATCAAGAAGGAGGGGGGAGGTAGTCCACTTTTTTAAAGTGGGGAAAGGGGACTCAGTCGGTTAAGACTCAGGGGGAAACGGAACTCGCTGTGCCCTAAAAAGAGAAGGAGGGCTTCCGGCGTGAAGAAGAGAGGGCCGAAAGCTGGGTGGGGACCAGGAAAGGTCAGAGCCTTAGAATCTCTTCAGTGCCGGGGGGACAAGGGGATTGTTTGCGGGGAAAAGTGGCCGGCGCCGAATCATCACGTGACACAGGAATCTCGCGGCACCGGGGAGCGTGAGAAAACGCGAAATGAGGGGGGCATGGCTTTGCGCCTGCCTTAAAAAGAGCAGATCACATGAGGGGGTCTGTCGTAATCGGGGAGATAGAAACGAAAATCCGAGCAAAAGAAACGAAAGAAAACAAACTCGCGTACTTAACCTTATTGAAGGGTGTAGGGGTCGTTTATCTCTATCTCCAGAAATCGGGAGAGGGAGAGTATTATAGGGGGGGGGCAAAACTCCATACGACCCTTAGAACTGATGCCCGGCTGAAGTTCCGGAGTTTCTATTAAGGGAAGAGGGGCAGGCCATCGGAAGGGGGCTCATGCGCCCTGCCGTCTAGAGGAGGAAAAATGACATTACTCGCGAGCACGCTCCTGCAATGCCGTCAAAAAGTTTGGGGGAAGGGGCGTGGCTGACGGGAGGGCTTCTATCGACGAAAAGTAGCGCCAAAGAGTCCCACCGTTGAAGAAAAAAATTTATCAAAGGACCCAAGAGGCCAGAAACCTTCATTGGGGGGGGGAGGAAAGGGAAGATCCAGAAAAAAGCCGGCGGCACACGTCTTTTCGCAGTTCTGCGGGGGGCTTATTCCGTGAAGGAAAACTTCTGCGAGGTTGAAAACTATATACATGTTTCCAAGGTTAAACTGTAATCGAACCTGCGCAGAAGAAGAAGAGTCGTCGTTGGTCCATAGTCCGGCCATGAAAGAAGGGAAATAACATGTCGAGAAGGGGGATCATCGGGCTTCTCAGTCAGAGGTCAGGCACTACAAATAAAGAAGTTGGGGCGGGGGAGAAAAAAATTTGCAAAAAAGGGGTGTCCTCGCGTAGTTGACGGGGGAAGAGGGGGATAGAAAGCCAATAGAGACAGGCCAAGCAGAGGGATGAGGAAAGGTAACCACCTTCCATTTGTTGGAAAAAAAAAAAAACCGAGGGAGAGAAAATTCGACTCAAAAAGACTTCCATCACCCAAAGGCCTCAGGTCGGGAGCATTCTCCCACGGGGGATGGAAAAAAAAAGAAGGGCGATTGTGTAAAGAAAACAACAAGGGCGAGTAAATCCGCAAAAACGGATTACTCGTCCCTTGGCAGGTTCGTACGCACAGATGGGGAAAGAGAGTGAACTGAAGCCGAGGACAAAAACTGGGGAAAAAATCCAAGTTCGAATGGAAGGGGAATGTAGGAAATCTAATCGCGTTCGTCGGGAGTTTTCCTCCGGCAAGAGCGATGGCAGGAAGGGGGATCGTGATTCTTGCTGGGAAAGGAGGGAAAAACACCACGATCAGGAAGTCAAAAGAGCGGCCGCTGTCGTGGAAAGACTATCAGCCGCGCAATGGGCGCGCTGAGATGATAGATAAAGACAAGAAAAGGGAAAAAAAACCAATACCAGGAAGGAAGAACCATCGTCAGGGAAAAATCTTGCGAGCGCGCAGCAACCTAAAGTCAGTAAGAAGGGATTTCAAAGGTTCAAAACTGATCCTGTGTCTCAGGAGGAGGAGGGGGGGGAGGGTGCCGTTACGGGAAAGGCCGGCTTGCATCTGGGTGATCCGTGCACCAGGTTCACCATCTCGGAAGTTGTCGCGGGTAGGAAACGGTCCGAAAACAACGAGTGAACGCTAGTAGTGGTCAAAAAAGGGGAGCCAAAACCTTTTGATCGAGGGGGGAAAAACGGCGGTATATAGCAGAGAAGGAGAAAAAAAAGGATATTACTCTTAAACCAACACAGCGCCACTATTGCCATACGGGAACTGAATCATTCTAACGGCCTGCAGAAAAGGCAGCCTGTAGTAGAGAAAAGGGAAAAAAAATTAGTGAGGACAGGATCTTAGGGTCTAAGGTTTCATTTTAATCCGCTGATTTAAAACAACACCACTGGAAAAAAAGGTTCTGTTCCCCATCTACAGGAATGAGGAAGGGGTTAAGACTACTATAAGGAATTATCGTTTTTGGAGGGGCGAAGGTTCAGCTAGGGGGAAACTGGGGAAATCGTGGCGGTTGGGGAGAGGGTTGATAGAGGGAGAAGAGGAAGAGAAGTAACTTCATCGCGCTGGGAAGTTGACGACGATGATCCGGGCCCATTTGGGAAAGGCGTGTGACCGTTATCAGGGGAATCCAGGGTAGTCTGATGGGGCGGGGGGGTAGTGTGTTTAAGGAAAAAGAGTAAGGGGGGTCTCATACCGGGAAACAACGGAGCGTCCGCATGACGGGCAATTGCGAGGCGTCGATCACAAAAGAGGTGTAGTTCCCGTCTGGGTGGAACAGAGTAAGCGAACGAACGGCGTGGCGAAAAGAGAGAAGTATAAGAGATGGCAAGGAAGAAGGGTAGCCGAGCTCTACCAAGGAGCGCTGGGTAGGAAAAAGTAACCCGAAATTTCAGTAATTGGGGAACTAAGCCATATCGAAAATATAGGAACGGGAAAAGAAGATCTACTCACAAAAACGAGGAGGAAGTAGGAGGAAACTGGGGGGGGGGTGGGTCTTATGAGGAATTCACACTTATGAGATTCTGAAGCTTTCACAGGACCAGCGAGGGGTGTTAGGCGATATACCCAGGGGATGATTGCGTAATCCTAGTATCTGTAGAGATGTCGGAGTGGAGAAAGTCACCCTCCTGTACTTTCTACGGGGAAGGGCAAAACAAGCCGGAATCAAATATAAAGGGGGAACGAAAATCGCTGAAATGGTAAAAAGCTCGCATGTACTCATTTCGGGTATACGAAAAATTACTAAAGGGGGTGAAACCACTACATAACGCCTCAAGGACAAAAACAGATAAAGGGAAAAACACGATGACAGGAAAATGGAAAGATCATCGGAGGGATCATGGAACTTGGGAAAGAAAAAAATCTAGGAAGGTCGCAGACCTCAAAAAGATCACATCCTAAAAAAAAGTCTCCGTGAACCTATACGGTACTTAGGAAAGGGAAAAATCCAAACCTGTCATGCAATTTCTCAAATGGGAGTGCGGGTGGTTAAAAAGGAAACGCCATTCCAGGTGCCTTGGAAAAAGAGGGGTGGGATATCTCGGGGGGGGTTTTGAGAGAAAGAGGATTAATGAAGTAAAAAACCGAATTTCTCTCGCAGCGAAACTTAACACGGTCGTGGGGGATGGGGAGGGACAAAGAGGGAGGGGTTCCATTGGGGGGATTAACCTGCACGATGGCCATCGGTGGGGGAAGACGTAAAGCGAGGGGGTTGGAAACTTGGCCTGCGCGGAGATAAAGCCCACGTATGGAAGATCAAAGGGACGTTGGCTCATTCGTGTTGAAAAGAAAACGCAATAACGAACCAAACCGAATCGTCATGATTAGGGACTGCATATGGGGGAAGGGCTCAGAGGGGAGCCGCGCTGGTAATCTGGAGGAGGCACAGATGCAGCGAGAGATCAGGACGGCACGCGAAACCAAAACGCTACCTCCATGAAGATGGAAAAGGAAAGAAGAAGAGGGTCCTGTCCTGAGATGAGTTTGCGCCCGGAAGACTTTTGGGAGAAAACCTCTTGGACATGGTTAGTTGGGGAGGAAAAAAGAGCCGCTGTCGCACCGTTAATGCGGTGCTAGCGAAGAACCGGGACCTTTTATCGAAAGGGGAAACCACGACACTAACGGAGGGAGGGGGAGAAGGGGAAAAACGACCCCCCAAACCACCAAACCCAAACAGCAACCAAAACAAAGGTCAGTCAGGGGAAAAAGGGCGATTCACCCTCAAGAAGGCATGCAGTGGGACCCACAACTCAAATATCCTAGCCTGGAGAAGCCTTCAAAGCAGCGACGACCTCTATCACGTGAGGGAGAAGCAGTGCCTTAAAGTCTAAGGATTAAGCTAGGGCTGCTCCACAGGGGAGCCAGTCCTTTACGTATGCAAGACAACCGAGCTTAAGGAAATGGGGTCACAGAAAAGCAGGCTCAAGGCGCTCTGAGAAAGAAGGGGCCAGAGGAGGGGGAGAAAGAACAATTCGGTTTGTGAAACCACATCTGACAAATCTAGGAATGAGTTTTATCCGAACCCAAGAGACCTGGGGTTACCCTTTCTGGTGGGGGAATGGCGACGACCTCGGCGTGAGGAAAAAGGAAAAGGAGTTGGAAGGAAGGAGACACGCAAACCAGGGAAGCTTTTCCTGCCAATTCGCCAATACTACACCGTAAGGAACAAATCAACTGCCGGGAAAGGAAAACTTATGGGGGGTCTTGGAGGGGAGAAATAAAAGAACGACCATCTTATAGGGGAGTGGGAAGTCCGGAGAGGGGAATGTCGTATTTTATGGAATGGGGAAAAGGAGATGAAAACAGCGAGAGGGGGAGGGACACTTTCGTGCCCGACAAAAAAAGAGTACATGGATATAGCAGAATCCAGGTCCTTTCTGCGAACGAAAAACTCACCCATAAACCAGAAAAGAAAGACCGGCAGAAATAAGGGTGAAGAGGGCCTGTAGTCTTGTCGCAGAATGAGCGGGGAAATTGTGCTGCGAGGGGGGGGCGAGGGAGAGTACATCTGGGTCACCAGGAGGCTTTAAAGGGGGGTGAGGTAGTCTTCTCCGAATGCAGGCAAAAAAGGGGAAGCAGCCGTAAGAAAAAAGGACCAAAGACGGCATGGCACGTCCTTTGCGAAAAAAGAAGGAAAGGGGGGATTCAATCCGCATCGACCAGAAGGCTCATGAGGAACTTCTATTGATCGGAACTAGAGGAAACGACGGCAAAGGCATGGGGGGGGGAGAGATTGGGTCAGAAGGGCCAGGGTCGTTGTATTCTAAGGCTAGATCAAAAAAGAACCCACCCACCCGGATATAGAGGATCAACCGGCAATGATCGGGAAAGAAATCTCAAGGTTAATAGAAGCGAGAGTTTTCCGGCCGTTCCTCAAGAGAGGGCTGGTATGGAGGGCAGTGATTCAAAAGGAACTACATGCTGATTCGGGCCGGTGCGCAAGGTACAGGCAGGAGGGCCCCTCAGTAGATTACAGGATCGCAAGAGAAAGTTGCCGATCCGAGTAGAAAGGCTGACGCAATGGGGGGAAAGGGACGTGCGCATAAAAGGGGAAACTCACACAATCCGTTGTTAACCGGGAGGGGGGGAGAAGTTAGGTAAGAAGCAGTTCCTTTTCCAAAAACATAAAGTTCGACTGCGAGCCCCGATCAGGAAGGAAGAACTGAAGAGAACCTTCCGAGGGGGGAGGAGTGATCTGCTGTTTTCGGGGAGGATGGATAAAGGGAGAGAACGTAACTTCAACAATAATTGCGGGAGTCGATTTGGTAGAAAATGCGCGCCGGACCCATTACAACAAGAATGGGATTTTTCAAAATGTGGGGCAAACATGAGGGGAAAGACCGGTGACAGGGAAGGAGGAATGTAGTGCGCTACCCTAGGAAAAAAAAGGGGCTGCTGGGGAAGAAAAAGAAGGAAGCCCTCACCTTAGGGGGGGCACGATGGTTTCAAAGAAAAACATCCGGGAAAAAGAGAAGGCGAATATAAGAAAAAAAGAAAAGTAAAGGAAGCCGCTCCAAGCCGATTGCCAAATATTTTTACTAAGGAGACGAGGAGGGGCTCTTCATCTATCCGGGGATCGTAGAGGAACGAAATATCAGAGAGCAAGAACAACAACGAGGGGGGGGTAAATAATAGTCGTGAGGGAAGAAGAAGATACCTTATAGTACGTAAAAAGAAAATAGACAAAAAGAAGGGTCAAAGTCCGTGGCGAGGCTGGATCCCTCGGGGGGAGGCTAATTTCGCCAAAAAAAAACAAAACCACCTCGGGGGGGCGAGGCATAGGGGGGGGGTCGGCAAAATCGTGTCCATGCCGAAGGGGAGGTAATGGTCGGAAAGAAAGACAGGGACCTCTCAATAAAAGACATAGGAAAGACGAATTCGGAATACGGGGTCAAAACAGGGGAGTGTTGGAGGGGAAAAAGGAGTTTTTGAACAAAAGATATATTTCATAGAATGGGGACTTCTCGCCATTTTTTTTGGGGTGGGGTGCAAGGGGAATTTCGTGTCCTTTTTGATTCCGGGGGTCCTTGAAATCAAGCAGGGAAGATAAAAGATCCTGACCATGGGAGTCTTCCGGCGTGCAGACGATGGAAGAAAGAAAAGTTGATGGGGTGGGCAAGACGGGCAATCCCTTAGAAGGAGAAGAAGAAGGGGGCTTCATTATCTGTTAAACAAGGGATTATGGGGGGATTGAGGAAAAGCGGTCATGCTTCAACCGCCGGGAGATTAGAAAAGTTGGAGCTGGGGAGGCGCGAAAAAGACTGATCCGGGGGGGGAAGGGGCTGGTTGCGTCCTACTTGAAAGGGGAGCTCGCGACAAGCATGTGAGGTGTACTGGTCGGATGCCAATTCAATAACATCAATCACCGATTTTGAAACGAACGACTCAGGGCGGAAGTACTTAATGGAGGGGGTTAGGCGGCGCATGGAGTTGATCTCTTGGGAGCGCGGAGACTGTGTAGATGGGGGGAAAGACTCATATACCAGGGATATCCTCTTCCAAAGGGAAAAAGGTGGCGGAGGGTAGGAATTCTTACCGCGACTTGAGAGACCAGCAAGGGTCCCGGCTAAGTGATTGACCTTAACTCTGGGCCATCACGCAAGATTCCCTGCAAACTGCCAGTAAAAAGGGGAGGCGGGTCGGGACCCGGGAACAGGTCTTCTCTTCTCAAAAGGGGTCCAAGAAAATAGCGCCAACCCGTCTCCACAAAAACGGTTTAATCAAGATTGGGAAGAAAAAACTCGCCACGGAGGGAAGAAACATTGCCATTGTCGCATGGTCGCCAAGAGACACAAGTTCATTTCTAGGAAAAGGTTAGGCAGCGGGGTGAAAAATAGTACAAAGGGGGGAGGCCTATAGAAAAAAACGAGGAAGATCATGTGAAATCGTGAGCATGGGAGGGGGCAAACGGCTCAAGAAAAAAAAAAGAGATCGTTTTTAATGAAAAAACAAAGGGGAAAGAGAGAAATACTACATTGAGAGCCGGAAGAATAAGGCGTTCAGATAATCAGGGGGCAAGGAGGAGTGTTTTAGTAGGGGCGCCAAGGGGGAAGTCCAAAACTTGAACGTGACGTTTGACGTCAGTGTGGAAAAAAAGCGGCCGATAGGGAGTCAGAAATGTCAAACTTAAAAGGATTTGCATCAAAAAAGAGGGCCAGAGGTCGGGGCCCGTCGCAGCCAAAAACTTCGCCCCACGGCCCTTCGGAGAAAGGGGAAACACGGCCAGGCCGAGGGTGTTTCGGACAAAAACAACGGGCGATAATGAGTTCACTGCTGTAGCTGAACATCCACAATGTTAACATTTTTACCTGGGGCACGGTGGGGTTACATACAAAGGGAATGGGGGAAGAAGGGCGGTGCGACGCAATGGAGGGGGAAACCCCATCCTCGAAAGAAGAGGTCAGTAATAAACCGGTCGCTTTTTCGGAGTGGAGGCTTCCCAGGAAATAAAGAAGGGAGTTTGGGGAAAAACGATGGCTCGTGAGAGGGGTGCTAGGGGGCAGGCACGCAGCCACGACCCGAAAGCTCACCACGGGGGGGGGGGCGGGGAAGTCGTCGTTTTCCCCCTTCCTGAGGAAAGACGCGAATGGGGTACGATAGAAAAGGATCGATGAAACTTGCTGCATTTTGTCAGCACAAAGAACAAAACGCCGAATACCAAAGAAAGAGTTTGGGGAGAACAAATCTTGGAGCGTCGCATAAAAATCAAGACGGGCAGGAAAATCTAGGGGGGGCTTTCCTGGGGGAGACTTCATTGATGTCAGGAGGAGAGGGGGGCGGGGTGAGAAGGAGATTCACCGGGAGGGATATCAGGGAAAAAGCGGGGAAGCTCCTATTAGTAAGAGGAAGACGTGACCTAAGAGAACATTGATATGGTACCAAACTTTGTGAAGCCGGAGGGGAGCCAGCCGGTTAGCGAGGGGCAACAGAGGGATAAGAGCCGGGGGGCAACGGGGAAAGTGACCGAAACAACATCGTTCAAGCGGTAGGCGACAATCAGGCGAACGAGGGGGCAGCAGGTCTAACGAAAAAAAAAAAGGGTCGAAGAGACATGTAAGGGATCTTCTAAAAACGGTGTCGAATGGGGGAGTAGGTAAGCTAGAAGGGAAGATCCACAAACAACAGGTAAAAACGAGATTTGTGGCACGCTAAGTCAGTGCGGGGGTAAACAAGACCTATGAAATAAGAAAGTTGAATGCAGTGGGGGGGGGGGGAGTACTAAAAAGGCTGCATTACTGGGGGGACCGTGGTCAACGTAAGGAATCGGGGAAAGTGTTTTAAATGGGAATCTTCTTAGGCATCGCAATGAACTCATACGGGAAGGGATGACTTTTCACAACTTTACTCGCGGGAAGGGTCCCGGTTGATGAGAAAGGCGGTTCTCCGGTAGGCATCCGGGGGGAACTTCATTGAGTGATGGGTTAGTGGAGTGAGAGCACCTCCTATTTAAACAGGGGGGGAGAAAGTGGGAAGAGAATCTGATGAGTAGTCCGCCAATGGGGAAGCGATCGTGAGAACAGAAAAAAACTAGGTTTCGGACGAGGGGTTTGACACAATCCTAAAGAGAGGGGGTGGTGATCATGCCTAAACGGTGCAAGCCATCTAATACCTATACGGGGAGGGGGAGGGGCAAAAACTCCGGTGGTAAAATCGCCCGAGGAAGGTCGCGCTTTCGTTAAATCGGAAAGGGGAGAATAAGGGGTGGGGGTCCCGAAAATACCTACGTGAACTCCATCTTCAACTGAACAAGGGGGGGGGAGGATTGAAAAGGGAGGAGGCCGATGGTTTCATCGAAAGGAAGGAGATATATCTTTACAACTGCGAGCAAAAGGGATTCAAAAAACAAAAAGCGCGACCGGAGATTTTCTTTAAGTCCCCTGGAAGGAAAAAACTAGAGGATTAGATGGAGGCCCACGAGGGGGCAGCGTAACCCGCGCGGCAAAAAAGAGGGTATTTTTCAACCAAAAGAAAAAAGAAATCGGGGAACATCAGGACATTGGTCAGGCGAGTGAAGCATTTCGTAAAAGGGTAAGGATTTGACCGGGGAAAAGAATGCCGAACTTAAGACCAACGAATAAAGGAACACAAATGCTGATACACATGGCGAAGAGACTCAAGCACCTTTGCACTCAGGGTTTCCTCTATGAAGTTAACGGAGAAGCCTATCAGAGGAAAAGCCAGAAACTATTTCACGGACGTGCATCTGCCGTAACATGGGAGAAGTCAAACGAGGAAAGGCTGCAATGAAGTTAGGGAGGGGTTTTTGAAAGTCCTCCAGGCAGTAGCCGTGGGGACCCAAAATTGGAGGGATTAAGCCTGGGGGTGGGATGGAGGCATGGGGGTTAACGGTGAACGGGGTATTATAAGGTTGGAGTGGGGTAGGATTGAGGATGTAATGGGGGAGAAAGAAAGAAGTGGGGGAGGGGGAGGGGTGAAAGGGTGGGGTTGAGGTTTGCACTCATCTATAATGCAGGTCGTACCACTAAGGGAAGAAGTGAGGCCTAACTGAGGTCTCGTTCCGATTAGATGTGGTAAAGCTTTATGAAAGAGCGGTTCTAAAGTGATGTCTCTCTTAGGAGGGGGAATGGACACTGGGGTTTGGCTCTTTCGCACGCACTATTGTTGGAGTGGGGACTGACTCGTCCCTCCCTTGAAGAAAAAAGGACGGGCTCCAAGTCGTGGTACTGCAAAGGAGAGCGTATGCCAATGGGTGAGGCTTGAGGCTGAAGTCCTCATCTAAGAGAGGGTGCAAGTAGGGGTAAAAAAAAGAAGGCTCACTCAGGTAGAGTAAAAGAAGCGACGGGAGTACCTTACAAACCCCACCTCCAGTTCCTCCATAATTAGTGTGACACACTTAAATCGGGGGCCTGACTGTAGATGGTGGTAGGAGATCGAGGTGGGCTCTACGAAGCCTCTTGACGTGGTGGTATTTTGATGAGTTTTGCTGAAAAAACGTTTCGCACCGGATCGAGAGACTCGGAACGGAAACACCCAGGCAGGAAGGGAAAAGTCATTTTACCACAAGCGCGTGCCCTGGAGGGTGACTCATCGGGTGTCTTCTTCTCAAAAGAAGCGACGCAGAAGAAAGATCATGAGGTCCGAAACACCGGACCATGATCCTTTATGTGGGGGGCCGGCGCAGAGAGACTAACTCGATGACGTCGTGGGTAGAAACAAGAAGTTCCTTAATGAGAAGGCTTATTGACAGGAGGAACCGCACCGCAACGGATTCTCCTTTAGGTATGGATCCCCCGAAGCTTAAGGAAAACGGGAAAAAGAATTCAAGTTCGCTAAGCGTTTTCCCGATTGGGTGGGAGGGAAAAGGGGGGTGGCGGACGAACCAAATCTGAAAGCGGCATCTTAATTGTTCTTCAGAATAGCGGGGGAGGGACAAGGGATGGGGGTCGGCGAGACCTCTGCTGGAGAAGAGGGACAAAGAGACCTGGAAGGTTCAGGTATAATCACAGGAAAATCTCGTTGAAAGGGTAGGGAGGATGGAAACTACGCCCGGACATTCACAGACAGGTACAAGTCGGGGGGCTGCCCCATAAAGGATCCTAATACTCAAGGACGAAAAAAGCTGATCGAGGAAGGCCAAGGAGTAAGCTCGACAATGGGGTGGGGTAGGTTTCGGGATTGGGACGGGAAAAAATCGCTTCTCTGCGCGGGGGTAGCGCCGTTCGAAAAGAAAAATTCTGAAAAGGGGAGTTGAAGGTTAGCCCGGGGCACGTTCACGAAGGGGTGCATCCTCATCACCCGCAGCGAACCGGCGCAAAGAATGTGGAAAAAGGAGGGGGAGGTAACAGGAGCAAATTTGCTTTCGATAAAAAAGGAAAAGAATCAAAAACTGTTACCCTGGGCGGCTGGGGCGCAGGGGGAGCTGTCGGCGGAAGTCCCCGCAGAGGTCTTCCAAGATGAAAAAACTTGGGAAAACGGCATGTCAAGTCGCTGCGGCTGTCAATCAGAAAAAGAAATCAGGATAAAGGGGCATTAGCGATCGGAGCTGCTAAGACCTATTATCGGGAAAATGCAAGCAGGCCAGGGCCGGCGTGAATATGTAAGGATAAGGGTTCGGCCCCCGATTAACGAGGAGTATGATCTCTGGGAGATCGGCGGAGCACCTTCAAATTCAGAAATCGCAGAAGAGGGAAAGAAGTTTGGCGCCGTTACGACTCAGTGCTGTTCTAGGTTGGGCGAAACGAGGAGAGAGACATAAAATGCTGATAGACCATTTGAGCGGACAGCCGCGGAAGGACCCATCATAGCGAAGGGGGGGGGGGGCTCTGGAATCAACAGTGCCGAGATATATTCCGCCGGTACGGTGGATTAAGAGGGAGCTCATCCAGACCTGGAACGATCAGTGGTAACACCTTAATGGGTAAACTACTCGAGAGAGCCCTAGAAGGCACCAGAGAGGGGCGTCAAGAGACTTAGGCACTCCGAGAGAAGGCGCAGGTTTTTCTGTGCAGGCTAAAATCTGGTCGTCTGAATACTGAGCATACACGAAAAAAGGAAACGAAAAAACTTCATTCGGTGGAAAATAATCACAAAAGGAAAAAAAAAAAGGGCAAAAGCCAGTAGCGGCCATAGGGTCTGTTGGCCAAAAGAAGGTTTCGAAAAAAGGGGGGAAAAACGGGGGAAAAAGGATTCAGTACCGCTGTTCAGGGGGCGGGGTCAGCAAAGCGAAAAAGGGAAGGACTGATATGGGTAGGGCACGATTTAAAAGAACTCTCCTCTAAAGCTCAAGGAGGACGCGCCTCCTGGGGAATGGAAGG
>Ga0179593_1278895_pt1 | contig 12343 bp, 15 predicted proteins | sample CZODoug2_1_08_16_FD_185931 | JGI IMG/M metagenome (GOLD analysis project Ga0179593, IMG submission 185931) | Vadose zone soil fungal communities from Angelo Coast Range Reserve, California, USA - CZODoug2_1_08_16fungal (PacBio error correction) | ecosystem: Environmental > Terrestrial > Soil >...
TGGAACTCATTCCTTGGGGATGCAAATCAAAGGCAAAGAATCTCGATTCTTAAGAGGCAATCGTTCGGCTGTATAGCCAAGGGGCAAGGGGCAAAAAAACTAGAATTGCCTCGAAATTTTGGGAGGGGGGCAATCCAGAGGGGCGCGAGCACACAGGGGCGAAGGTTGCCCACTCGCGGGTGTAAAGTCACCGGGAGACCAGAATGGGAAGAGGAATGCACAGGAATCAAAGTGCAGGAGGGATCTATGAACAAACGTGGCGGGGGGGTGTAGGCATCCTCTGCGCTAGAAATCGACGTCGAGAAAAAGGCCCAATGTAGAAAACAAACCTTAACTCTATTGAAGAGAAGAGAACAAGCACGAATGAGTGCTGAAGGTGGAAAAAGGGGTCGAAAACTCAACAGGGAAGAAGACGCAGCCACTCGGAAAAAAGCGAAATCGCCGTAATGATGTAAATCTCAGGCGAATACCGAGTCTTTTTTCAGTCAGGGCCATGAAGAAAAGGCTGGGGGTGGGAATCATTAGGGACCAGACTGAACAGGGAAAGGGAGAGGGGCAGCGGCCTCGAGAATACTACTGGTGAACGGCGACGTGGCCTGGAAGGGAGAATTGAGGATTCGACACATTCTAGAAGAGTTGACTAACGGAAACCGACAAAGTAGTGGAAGTTGGGGGTGCGTGACTGTTGGGGGGGAAACTAAAACCAAGAGGGTACTCCCTCATTGAAAAAGGGAATAGGGGGGAAGCCACCGGGCCAACAGGCACGGGTGTTCGAAAGGGGTTATGTAAACGTAAGGCGGGTTCAAAACAGAAGAATAGGAAATTTTCAGAACGGACGGCATGCGTGTACAAAAAGTTACAAACAGTTTGGGGCGACCTACCTTTGGAAAGGCGTCAGAGGGGGGAATCGCGGACGCCAACCAACGGTACGGGAGAACATTCTCGAGGGACTTAAACCGCAAAAAACCTGAAATTCACAGAAAGCGGCAAAGGACAATAATACCTCAAACGCTGAATGGGGGATCCCGGGAGGGTGTCTCTCCAAAGAAGGAAAACCAAGCGACACCTCCATCTTGGGGGGGGGAACAACTGTCGGGGGGGACAAGGCGGCGAATGCCGCCACAGCAGAAGACCAGCAGGGCGGGGGAGAGCGGAGGTTGCAATGAGAAAGCTTAAGGAGTGGGGGTACTAGAGGAAAAACTCACAAGTAACCAACCCAAAACAACGTCGGTTCAAATCAAATCAATACCGATAAAAACAGAGTCCTCCCCCGAAACCGGGGTCCTATTAGGCATAACAAAAGCTGGGAGCCACTTCCAAGTTTTTTCCAAAGGATTGCGGGTACGCAAGAAGAAAATCGGGAGGGAATCGCGCAGGGTACCAACCACATCAAAGATGTGAAAAAAGACACTCGAAGATTGGAAAGTAAAAAACGACTGGGGCATTCGTCAACATCGGGCCAATAGAGGGGAAGGAATGCCATAGATGGTGGGGGAAAAAAAGAAAGTTGGGGGGAGAAAACACCACTTCAGGGAGGAAAAAAGGTCTCGGAGGGCCCGTGAAGGAGAATCTAACCGGGGTTAAGAAAAAAGATAGGATCAGGGGGTACCAAGGGAAGCCCTCCAGAAGGACGGGACAACACAGCACTAGGATAGGATGGCAACACTACAAAATTTGGAGTTCCAAGTGTACAGAAACTGAGAGGAGGAAAAGCAGGGGAACTGGGTATTCAAATGTTGCGGAACGACGGGATGGGTCGCAAATAAAAAAAAAGCTACGGGACCGGTCCGCCAATCCTATAATGCAATAGAACTAAAAAAAAAGGTTCAGAAAAAAAATAATAGAAAAGGGAGAATGTAACCTTCGCACCTACATTTGCTTGATCAATCGAGGGGAAAAATCCAAGGATGGACGAATCTTCGCCCTTGCACTGGGGAAGTGGTACCATCCAGCGGGGCGAACAGAAAAGGGGAAAACGGAAGAAAACAAATAGGTCATTGAAAGCAGAAAAATGGATACTCCTTCTCAACTCCTGGATCGAGATCAATATAGGAGGAAAGAGATAACATCCGGCAGAAAAGGCTAGTACCGCGGAGGGGGGGGCCGAGCACTGCGGCGCTGGTAAATGCGAGTTGAGGCCGGGGGTGGAGGGTTCGAAGTCTGGGCCGCTCTTTTTTACAAAAGAGTGCAGAAAAGGAAAGTCTCGGGAGGCCTGCAACAAAAAAAACACTGGAGGAAATACTAGCATCAGAAGTTCTTAAAGGGATACTAACGAATGGACTTGGTGTGAAGTTTCGACGGAAAATGGCCATGTATAATCATGGGGGTGGTAGAGGGACGCACGGAAAAAAAGTCCGTAAAAAAGGTTGTTCTGGGTCGACGCCATCCAAGATGGAATCCGAATAGTTCGAATAAATCAGGTCATCGCCATCATTTGACGATGAGGTGTCATTTTTTCTCTAGAATGGAATGAAAAGTCCGGGAAAGGGGTGGGGAAGAAGCCAACGCCGAGCAGCGTGACGGGGGGGGGGGGGTTTCCCAGCTGGAGAGGCAGTGGGACCAACGAAGAATAGGTGCCGCCTAAGAACCAGTAACAGTAGAAATTCCGTTACCTAAGTATAAACCGGAGGGGGGGAGGTAACCAACAAAGTATAAGACAACAAAACTATGATGCCTCCCTGGAGATTGAGAAAGAGGTGTGGAATCCAACGTGAAAGGGAATGACTGACGTGCGAACATAATAATGGTGTGGGACCCAAAAGACGAAAACTATTCATTGCGGATCCCAGGAAAGAGTAAGTTTATAAACAGGAAAGGGGGGACGAAAAACAACGGAAACTTGGAAGAAAGAAGAGCCTGGTGCGGGGAAAAGGCTTGGTTGAAGTCGTGCTAGAGTAAGAAGAGAGTTGTATATGTGGGGGGCGATAGTTCGAAAACGACGTACGTGTTGGGAGAACATCACAAGAAAAATCCGTTAAGGCATATCCCAGCAGGATGGAATCTGGGGGGGGGGGGAGAAGGAAAGCAGGAAGCTCAGATGGTAATAACATACATTGTTCGCGTGGGAAATGAAGGTAGGAAGGGATGCATTTGCAGCGTTGTTTAGTACAAATGGGACTGGTAGAGAATGGGAGCGGGAAATCGGGGAGAACTAAGTTCCCTACACTTAGAATGGTTGGGGGGGACGACCGCGATGCCATTAAAAACGACGGCTCCCCATGTCGGAGGAAAAAAAAGTAGACATTACCGAAAGGGGGGAACAAGCATGTCCCTTTGGCGGGGTGGGAAAGGAAACAATGACACGCGGATTCTCAGGTGGGGAAAAGAGGAGAAGGTAACAGCCGGGAAAAAACTTTCCGGAGAAACAGAGCCCCATCGCCAGTATCCCCAAGGGTAAACTGGAAAGTTGGAGTTGATTAAATGGGTTTAGCGCAGACAAACGAAGAAACAAAATTGACCCCACTAGAAGAAGGCTCAATCAAAAAAAGTGGGAGGAAATCGGGTATATAATTTTTGTCATAAGACGGAATGCCACGGGGGCCGAAGCCATTAGTTTTCTCAGGAAGCTTCATCCGAATATCTAAGAGGCAGGAACGTTTCGAGAGGGAGCTTGGAGAAGGGGCCACTAAAAATTAACGAGGGGGGATCGCCAAAAGGACATATACCCAGGCGATTTCGCAGCTTTTCAAAACAGATGCGGGGAACTAAGGCAGGGAAGGGCGAAAGGACTCGGCAGAGCGCGCGGAGAAGTGAGGGAAAATCTTTCAGCGAAAAGCGATTTTGAACAGGCAATTTGGGAAATTCGCAGGGGACGGCTCACGGCGAATAAGGAAGATGCGAAGTCGCCGCTATGGACCGGGAAAAACTAAACCGGGGGGGGAAGATGCCGGCTACTTCCACGGAGCGGGAAATGGAGAGTGGCAGTTCCTTTGAAGACGAAAAGTGAAGTAATGGAACCGCGTGGCAAGCCGGCGCGGAAGGGGTCATCGAATCTGTTGGAAAAGCAGTACTTATCGCGGGGCATAGGACGGACGCGGGAAGCATGGGAGAGGGTAAGAAAACGAAGGCAAGAGCGAAAGATTGGACTGGCGAAAAAAACACTGCAGATCAGGCGAAAAACAAACAAAGGAGGATGATTAAAAGATAAAGAGATTGGAAAACTCCGCAAGGAAGTGGGGATGGAGCTGAGGCCCGGCAAGCAAGCGCGACTTGGAGGGGATGGATACCGCGGAGCAAAAGGGGGGCTCTCAGAGCATAATGTTAGAGTCAACGTATTCGGTTGGAAGTTGCAAAAAAAGGGGGAATTGACAAAGGGGCGAATTGCACAGGGAAATGAATGCAAAAACCGATCAAAAAAACAAGAGGACAAAGCGAAGAAAAAAATAGGCAGGGAATATAGCCTCGTTGACTGTGGGGGGGTGAACATACTGCGAGCAATCATACTCTTATTTGCATCGGAAAAAAAAATTGGCGAAGAAAAAGATGAGGCGCAGCAGATGCCATAAAAAATGAGGGAGAGGGGGCGATTGTAGGAGCGTGTTCAGTTGGGGTGAAACTAATAACGGAGAAAAAAAAAAATGGGAGAAAAAAATCAGCAAGATGCTCGAGAAAGAGTTACTTTTGTCTGTCGAGTAAGAAAGGAAAAGAGGAAGGAGAGAAGGGAAAAGGGACAAGGAACGAGAAGAAGATCTCGGACAGAAATCTTATTGGGGGAAGTAGAATCAAACGGCGCGATGCAAAGAAATCCGGGGGGGCGACACCGCGACTTCAACCAATGGAGGAAGCGGATTGAAAGCAAAAGGCGAGTGGGAAGTTGGGACGGGATGGGGTCTAATGAAAGGGAGCCAGTTATCGGGTGGGGAATAACCACCAAGACCAATGGAGACACCTGCGTAAACGGGGGGGCACAGGGGGGGTGTACGGGGGCGCCGGATTAAATGAAGGGAGGGGTTCCCACTATAAAGCCGTCCATTTAATGACCACGTAACGGGTGATGCTGGGGTGTTAAAACATTGGCAAACGGAGAGGGAGGCGCGCTGTTTTCGCGGGACCGACAGGGACAAAAAAAAACCGGAAGGGAGTTCGAGGGGCTCGCGGTCAGAAGTCACCCCCACAACCACAACTAGTACGGGGCTTATAAAACATTCGCGAAGGGGAGTGACAAACCAAAACCGGATCCTATAATGAAGTACAGTCACACCGTAATGGCCCAACGCTGGTCAATGAATAAGGGGGGGGAGAGGTCATCTCAAGAGAAAAGAACACTAATCACGAGATGTTAGGAAAAGGATCGGTGGCATCTTCGAAAATGAAAACATCTCAAAGAAGTGGATGGATAGATTGAGGGGCTTCCCACAACAGACGAAAGGCGTCTTTGGGGGAGAGGAAGAGCGACAAAATCAGTCCGGAGTGGGTGGTGTTGCGGGAAGCTGCAAGACCTAAAAAACCCGAATCAAAACAACGTGTCAAAGTTCAAACATTGAAAGAAGGAGAAAGGGGACACTTAAATGGTGGAGTCACACTTGTATTTGGCGCAAGGAGCGGATACGGGCCCAAACAAATAACTGGCGTTACAGAATAACAGATTCAGAAGGGGGGGGAAGTCGACAAATCTGGGGCGCAAGCTAGGAGAAATTAAAGGGTGGAAAAAGGAGGTTGTGGGGGGAAGACCTCACGGAAGTAAAAAAAAACACAAGGGGGAGAAAGAACGGGCTACGTCGGAAGAGGAGAAGGGAACTATAGCATATATCGGGGGGAACCCCTGAAGAATGAACGGGGAACCACCCTTCACGCGCCGGCGGAGGTTCAACAGTCCAACTAAACTTGGGGCAGAAAGGGAAGAAAAATGCTACCGGACCACGCATCGGAAATGAATGCTGGAGGAAACGAGTCTGGAAAGAGGATGGAAACACCATGATGAGGACAGAGAAGGGGGATGAAGGCAATCCTCCAATATAAGAAGGACAAACTTTTTAAACTCGAGCAAAACGCTCACCCACTGGGACAGAGTCTTCGGCCTAAAGGGGAACTTCTGAGGCCGACGCAGGAAGAGGCGATGATCCCGCCTCTAAAGTTACACCTCTACTATTGGAGGGAAGGGGGGGGCCCTCCAGAGCGGACAAAGCTCAGGACTAAAACGTCATAAGGGGGATCGAGCATTATCGGCTCAGGAGCAGGAAGGAATTGTTATACCGACAAAAAACAAAAAAGGAGAGGAGGAAATAGATTAATAAGTTTCGGGATCAGAATGCAAACTGCCTGCTGGTAAACTATCGGGAAGCGAAAAAGTATTTAGGCTGTGCCGCCTGGGGGTACCAATTCTGCACCGACCATCAGTAGAAAGTCTTCCCATATCAGGGGGAAAGGGTACAGCGTCGGGGCAAGAAACCTGGAGGCAGAGAGTTCATGCAGGATCCCTCCTGGAAAAAAAAAATCGGAGGGAAGAGAAAAAGTGGGAAGGTTGAGGAGGGGAGATGGAGGAACAAGATGAGAGGAGGCTGTGGCTGCAAGATGAACAATAATGACTTCGAATAAAGCGTATTCAAAACGGCCCATGCGCGAGCGAGGGGCCTTTATACATGAGAGGATAAATGGACTACAAAAGATGATTTTCCTAAAAGGACCGGAGAGGGGGGCCGTGTTGGTAAAAAAAAAAAAAAGGTGGGGATTGAAAAAATATAGAATAAAAAAGGTGCAAATCCCGGAAACCGGATTGCCTCCACGGGGAGGGTTGGAAAGGGGTTTTGATTCCCAAATATGGGGGGGGGAAAAATGGGGAAAACCACCAAAATAATGCCGGCCCCGGCTTAACCGAGGGGAGGAATATCCCCCTTTAAAGGAAAATAATAGGGAGGGAGGAACTCATATGAGGGTTTTGGGGTCAACGGGGGGGAGTGGGAAACGATCTCTTGCGTAGAAAACCTGCAAGGAAAGTGGAGCACAACTGGGCCTTTATAACATTGGGGGGAAGAAAAGGAGAGGAAAGGGGTGGAGCGGGAGGAAAGCAGGGGAGAGGTCGTATATATTGAAAGACAAAAGCGGAGAGGTGTTTTGGCTCAGAAAACGACAAAAGAAGATTGTTGTCAAAAAAAAAGCAGAAGAAATAGCCAACAAAGCCAGTCGGTGAGACTTGGGCCTGAGAAAAAAAAGAGGGCAGCTAAGTACGTTTGAATCAAAAGAGAGGTGTCGAGATCTTGGGGGAGAGGAAAAGGACTACCCGATTCATTTCCAAGGGTGAAGGGGATTGGGCGGGTAAGAGATTACGGAGAAGGAAGGGCGGGGGGGAAATACGCTCGAGATGGAGAAGACGAGAAAATTGTGTGAGAAACAACATGGCAGTAAGAAGGAAGGTCCAAAAGGTAGGTCGAGACAAGAGCCAGGACCTCTCACGGGGAAAGTCAGGTTTGTAAAGAAGCCATGGAAAGAGGGGGAAGAGGAAAAGGAAAAGTGAGTAGGGGGGACACCGAGACTTAACGCTGAACTGGAAAATGAGGGGCCAACGCTGACGCTGGCGACCATCAAAAGGTGGTAAATGCCACAAGAACTGGGACGTAAAGTTGATACCAGAGGGGGGGTCAAAAACCACAAAGGACGCCCAAACCCAATTAAAATAGCTTTCCAAGGTGAAAAGTGGGGGGGGGAGACCACGACGAGGACTGAGGTCAAGGTAACACGGCGAATTCTAAAGGACAAAAGTAGTATGAACAACGATTACCTCGCGGATAGATTCTGAATAGTGGCGGGAAACAAAGGCAATGCTTTGCGGTAGGGGGTAATTGGAGAAAAAACGAGGGGAGAGGCCTGAATGTGTGAAAAGTCGAGATCGCCTACAGTCATCTGCGGGGAACGGGGTCTGTGAAGTTCGACCAAGGGCAAGCAAAAAGAAATAATCAAAAGCGAATATTAGAAAGCAGAGAAATAGATTCAGTGACGAATTGCTTTCACGGCGTAAATATCCAAGAAGGAGGGAGGCTAAGCTCACTCTTATGGTGCAAGGAAAAGAAAAAGGGGGACAAGAAAGGAATTGACATTCCTGCTAAAAAAGCGAGGAGGCTTGGGGCAGAGGCCAGTTACTTGGTAAGACAGGGAAGGAAGGGCATGCAAAAGGGAAAGAGCGGGGGGGAACCTGGATACGAGCATATGGGGAGGGGGCAAAGGACGAATCTTATAGGGGGAGGGAAATAGTCTATCGGATCGAACTGGGCGAACGAGAGGGTTAGTAAACTAACGATCCTCAGGGGGCGAAAGAAGAGATAAGGAGACTAAGGGCAGCGGGACAACCACCCACTTAGGTCGAATCTCTAACAAAAAAAAAAAGGAGGGGGGAAATATAGATAGTGGGAAGCCAGGTGTTATTGAGCAAAAAGAAACCACCACTCTCAGGGGATCTTTCGGAAGGGGAAAGGGGGAGGAGTTGGATGGGAATCCAGTGAGCAAGAAAAAAACGAAAACGGATCCGTCGTTTGTGGAAAAAAGGGGAAAATACATAGAGCTGATCAAGGTCCGACCCAATCGGGGGAAGGACTCCACCCGGGGGGGAGGGAGAAAACAAAATGACTGCAAAAAACTAGAAGGACATTCCCGGAAGACGCTCTAAGGAAGATAGCAGGATGGAATGGTTGGGTAAAAGGGCAAGAGCAAGATCATGACGGAGGTCAACAAGACCTACGCTAAAAGCAAGTCGACGGGCGTGAAAAACAGAGGCAATAGAGCGGCGGAGGAAAAGGGATTCGGTGCAAGATTTGGGGGGAAGTCGAACTTAAAAAACACCAGAAGATGAACGTCGAAAAAGAGAGAAATCTCAAAGGGGGGGACAAAACAACACATGAGGTAGTGGGTAGTTATCGCAGAGGAAGAACGGCCAGTAAAAAAACTCATTCTAAAAGTAATGAAAACTCGAAGGAGATCGGAGGCAGCTGGTCGGGTTAATAAGTGGGGGGGGGAAGGAAAAATCTCGTAAAAGAGGGAGATCTTAGCACATGTCGCTACCTACTTTCCTAAAAATGAGAGCTCAAGAAAAGATGGGGAATTGGGGGGCGTACTGGGGGTGACTTAAAAACCATGTACTAAAAGAGGCCATTGCTCTTGTGGGGAACCCACAAAAAACTAGGGGAAACCGGCGGCCTGGTGAGGAAAAGGAAAAAGGGGGAGGGTCACCCAGTAAAAGATTGTTCCCAAGAAAAGCGGAAAGGCGGAATTACACAAACAAGGACATGCTGGAAACTACACGGGGAGAGGGTAAGGGATCTTGGGTGCATCGAAAGAACTGGGGAGTAAATTTAGTTAGAGAATTGGGGACTCATCGACTCCCCAAACGTACAATTCTGCATTTCCCAAGGAACTCGCGAAAAAACAAAAAGAAAAAGAAAAGCTGGAAATGCAATCCGACGCAATGAACAAAGATCAGTACAAAAAACCTAGGACGATTATTCAAGAGATGCGAAAATAAGGAAAAACAAACTAAAATTAAAGATATGGAGGTACGGAGGGGAGTGGATGAGAAAAAAGAATGAAACGGAAATTAGACGACGCACACACACTCAAAGTCCCGTCCCTTCAAAAAAGAAAAGCTAAAAAAGAACAAGCCTTTCCGAAAAAAGAAACACGGGTTCGTCAGAAGGGGGGGTGAAAGAAGACAGGTGGAGGAAACTACGGGGTATCAGGAGATTGTCACAAAGATCGGGGGGCGGCGTAGCGAACCACAAAACAACGAAGGACAGAAGACTAGGTCACAAGGGGGGGAAGGAGACACCGAGGGAGGGAAGCTCGGGGGGCACAAAGAGGGTGACAACAACAGGGGAATGACAATCACACCAGTCGTGTAAAAAAGTTCGCGTAGGAAACGGTAGATACCGGAAGGGGAGGAGGCGAAATGCACCCGGGGAGATGAGAGATCGTTGGTAAAATGCATAACGAAACCGGGAACCGAAACAGACTTCTCGGCGCGGACAAACACACTGAAAAAAAAGACTTTGGGTAAGGAAATTATACTACACAAAACAATAGAGAGAATAGGGAGAAGGACCTGAGTGAAAATCGAAAGAGTTCGGAGCTCGTCGACGCTGCTTGAGCGGGAACTACCCATCTATAACTTGGCCCTGGTCAAAAAAAAGGGACGGCTCTAAACACAAAAAATGAAAGGAAGTCCTGAATAAATAATGACGAAGGGGGGAGGAGAGTGGGGATAACACAGGAATAACTTCCTCTAGATCTGGAAGGGGGGGGGAAAAAGGTGAAGGACCCACCATCTAGGAAAAGTAAGTCGACAGAAAAGAAAAATATCTCTTTAAGCGCCGTCAGTTGCTGCACAAGACCAAGCGGACGCAGTCACTGGAAAGGGAGACGATAGAAACACACAAGGGGGGGAAGAAAAGAGAAGATGCCGCCAGGGACTGGAGAAGAGAAATGGCCAATCTCCACTGCGTCGCTGGTAATTAAAAAAATGGCCAATGTCGCAGAAGCGGAAAAGACCGCGCTGTACTCCATGAAAGTGAAAAGGAAGAATCGGAAAGAAGGGGGGAACTGGTTCAAGAAATCGGATCAGATAAAGGATCAGAGGAGAAAAAGGGGAAGAAACGACTCCGTGTGGGTGAGCAAAGGGGAAAAAAGTTTGGCCATGATATTGTCAGTGGGTGATTGATGAATAAGTAGAATGGGGAAGGGGACTCAGACCAGCTGCCCCGAGATTTGAGGAATAAAGCCTTCTCCCCTATCATCAAAGGAGGTGAGTATCTTCGATAAACTGGGTACTGTCCATGGAAGGGGGGGAAGGAAAAAAGACCGCGAGCAGAGGAAGGGGTTGGGCGGAGTGGGGCCAAAACGATATAGAGAGTAAACTGTTCCATCTCCTCGAAAAATCAAAGACGGGGGGGACCGAACATAAGGAAAAGGGGTGTAAATAAGGGGAAGGGTGTGAGGGGCAACCAAAAAACATTTCGTTTCCACAAGGAAAGAAGACCCCGAGAACAGAGGTTGACGATGCAAAAGGAAGGTTAAAAGTCATTGTACCGGAAAAACAGGGATGTTGTTGCCCAGCAAAGAGGACGGAAACTCGAGGGGGGGGAGGAGAAACAAAAAAGCACTCTAAGTGAATAAAAGGGAGAAAAAAAAAAAAGAGCATTTAGACTTGAAAGAAACTCGCGGCCCCGATTTGGGGGGGCGGGAGAAAGAAGGTTGAGGGGAGGGTAGGATGGAAAGGTATAATATTTTTAGGTTTGCGGCTCGCGTCCAACTACGAACGTTGGGGGGGGGTTCACCACACAAACTCACGGAGCAAATGTCGCCAATCAGGGATTAAGGGGGAGAAAGGACCCATTGGACAGAGAAGAAAGGGGAAAGAAACGAGGTCGCTTGTAGGGGAGAGGGAGTCGTGAAAGCCGACAATGAGGACGAAAGAGAAGTATGTGTTGTCAGCACATTAGGAGAAGTACTGAGGGGAAAAGAGATCATAAGGGGACGTCCTACTAAGGTTTGTTAAGGAAAAGGGGAAATAAAAGGTCTCGACCTCCAACGGATCCCAGGGGGGATAAAACAGCTAACATACCCTTGGAGTCCAAGGGTTGGTGTAACAACCTGTCCAAGGAGCGGGGGGAAAATAAAAAGGATTGTACCAGAATGAGACCCTACTTAAACCTGGGAATGAATCCAAAAAGAGCAAACTGGAAACATCCTCAGATTGGTTCCAAAAAAATAAAAGGGGGAGGAAATGTTTGAGTAAAACCGCTGGTTTAGCAGGATCCAAACCAGACAAAAGGGAAAACTAGCGGGCGGAGGTCAATGCTCTCGAGTGGGGAAAGAGAAAAAGGGTGACGAAAAAAATAAGAAGCCCGAAAAGGTCCACTGCGGTTCCTACGGAAAGGAGGTAGAGAGAGGAAATGGAATCCAGATATAAAGTCAGAATAGTTGGTTCCAGAAGGCGGAGTCGGTCAAGGTGGGGGGAACCAAGAAAGACGTAAAGCCTGAATGGAAAGAATTTCGAGAGGGAAGGAGAAAACTCAAGGCAAGAGGACTACCGAAAGGGCATTTTAAAGGAAAGAAACGGGAACACTATCGCAGCGCAGAATTGAGCGCACAGTTGCAAGACGATTTCAGGAGAAAAGGGAGGGAGAGTGACGGCGTAAAGGAGAACTAAGGTGATTAGATCTGGGGGGGGGAAAGGGAAAAACCAGTCAAAAACCGGATGAAGGAGTACTACGGCGGGTACAGGAGGCCTAACACCGGGAATGGAACGAGGGGATTGGGGGGCACCGCTCGGACTTTGATAAGAAAGTTTGAATCAACCTTCAAAACGCAGACGGAGAAAGTACGGTTGGGAGAAGCGGCGCAGGTGCAGACACGGAGATAA